>Ga0335079_10008754_pt1 | contig 11535 bp, 8 predicted proteins | sample Lox_Sample_33_FD_206719 | JGI IMG/M metagenome (GOLD analysis project Ga0335079, IMG submission 206719) | Soil microbial communities from Loxahatchee National Wildlife Refuge, Florida, United States - Lox_Sample_3.3 | ecosystem: Environmental > Terrestrial > Soil > Wetlands | place: USA: Florida... | reverse complement strand
AATTGCACAAATCGATCCCACCGCTTCTTCGACTCCTGAACCCGGTCTCGGCAATCCGGCAGAGGGCTGGGGCAACGGATGAGACACCTTAACAACTCGGGACGAACCGACGTGTGATGAGGGCGACCTACTTCATCTGAAACCGCACGATCGCCTGCCCCAGCTGGATCTCGTCCCCCGGCTGCAGCTTCACGCCGCGCGCGTCGCGGTGGACCTCCTGGCTGAGACCGTCGCGGATGATCCATAGCCCGCAATCGCCCGCATCCTTCTTGCCGTGATGGTACCAGCGGTCGTTGTAGAGTCTGTACTCACCAGACTTCTTCGAGTGCAGAATATGCGCGTGCTCGCGTGAGACCGTGTGGTTGTCTTCGGTGAAAACCAAATCGTTGCGCCGCGACGGCCCGTCAGCGCGATAAACTTCGGCACTTCGGCCGATGTTGATTCTTTCCTTACTTAATAAGACTTCCGGAGCCGAGGCCGTTCCTCTCACCACCACCAGCCGCGCCGTGCGCCGTGGCGCGGGCGCAACCTCCTTTGTTGGCCGCGATTCCACCGCCACCGATAGCCACGGCTCCTTCTCTTCCGGCAGATCGCCCGCAGTCTCGAACTCCACTTCCAGGTCATCGGGAAATCTGTAGCTCGATCGCGTGAGACTCTTCCGAATCTCCTGCTCGAAATAGCCTTTCAAAAACTCGCTTTTCAGAAAGGCCGATTCTTCCTTGCTCACGCCGCGTACGCTGACCCGCACGAAGTTGAACGGGAAAACGATCCTGCCGCCCGCCCGCTGCCCCTTTTTCAGAATCTCCTCCAGCACCGCCAGCCGAATCTCGGCGAGTTCCGGCGCGTCCTTCGGCGCCAGCGCGGCGTCAAATGGCGCCTCAAAAATCGTCTTGCCCAGTCTTTCGATCAGGTCGGAGAGGCTCATGGTTTCTGCTCCGCGGGCGCCGCCGTGGGAATGATGCCCAAGTCGGCGGCGGCTTCCGCGATCTCCCGGGCGATCGGCGCCGCCAGCGATCCGCCGTATCCTCCGTGCTCTACGATCACGGCGAATGCGATGCGCCGCGCGGGATCCCCATCGTATGGCGCGAATCCCGCGAACCAGGAATGCGGCTCTCCCTCGCCAAGCTGCGCGGTCCCGGTTTTTCCTGCGATCGAGACGCGTGCGGCTTTCATCGCGCGCCGCGCCGTTCCATCGGTAACCACGCTTCGCATGGCATGCGCCAGAAAAGTGGCGCTATCCGGAGGCACAACCGCCGTTGACGGTTGTTGCGGAGTACCGCTCTGGTCCGTGATCCACCGCGCCGTCGGCGCTACGCCGCCACTCGCAATCGCCGCGCTTACCCGCGCCATTTTCAGCGGTGTCGCCAGGATCGGCCCTTGCCCGTAAGCCGCGAATGGCAGCATGGCTTGCAGTTCCGCTGGATCGGCATCCGGCAGTCCCAGCAAGTGCAGCGTATCCCGCAGCGGTCCCGCCCCCACGCACGCAACGCCCAGTTGCGCGAAGTACGCGTTGCATGAAACCGTAATGGCGCGTCGCATGTCCAGCGTCCCGTGCGCGGCATCGCCGACGTCATCCTTTATGATGCGCCGCCAGCCGGGGATCTGCGTGCCTCCCCGGCCGCCAGCCACAGGGCGGCACTGAAATGTTTTGCTCGTCAGCTGTGGATCGATGCGCAGCGCGGCAATCGCCGTCACAAGCTTGAAAGTCGACCCCGGCGGATATTCGCCGTATCGCGCGCGATCCATCAATTCATCAGGAGTCGCCGGCTTGCCCGCGGCCGGCGCCGGCAAGCTCACCAGCGCCAGTACGTCTCCCGATTGCGCATCCATCACCACCACCGCGCCCTTTTCGTGTTTCGCGATGCGCAGCCGCCGCTCCAAGATCTCCGTAGCACGCACCTGCAACCGGATATCGATGGACGTCCGCACCGTCCTGTCCCGGCCGCGCAGTTCCGCCATCCCTGCGTTCCACGGCTGGTGCCGATGCCGCACCAGTGGCACCAGCTCGCGATAATCGCGGTAGCCTTGCAGCTTTACGTTGGCATCATGCTCCACCAGCGACGCATTGGTTGCATGAAAATTCTCTCCCGTGCGCCAGTCTCCAAGAAAATGAGCGGTGAGCTCGGGGAACGGATAATGCCTGCTCTCCAGGCGCGAACAAACCGCATCGAGCGAAACCCCGAGTTTGTCGTATTGGTCGTGATACCGCTCCAGCTCTTTCCAATCGTTCGTAGCCAGCAATATGCCGTTGCGGTCGTAAATGTTGCCGCGCTGCAACTCGCGCGCCATCGATGTCAGCCGCGGATTGTGCTGCGCCCGCTTTACTCCGTCGCTTTCAAAAATCTGCACATCGCGCGCTAGGAAATCCTGATCCTGCACCACCTGAAAATAGAACGCTCGCGCCAGCAGAACCACCGCACACGCACCGAGAATCGCTCCCACATAGCGGATGGGCCGCGCGAATGGCTCACTGATCTCCGGCCGCTGTGCCTGGTTCGATATCGATAAGATCACCGCAAACAGGAAAAAGTTGGCCAGCATCGCCGTATTGCCCGAGCTGAGAAACGGCGACACCACGCCCGAGAGTGGAATCGCTCCCAACACACCGCCCGTGATCAGCAGCATTTCTAAAGCAAACAAGCTGGCCATCCCGAGCGTTAGAAAAACGGCGTACTCGCTCGCCGCCCCGCGCGCGATTCGCAAGCTCCGTCTCACCAGGAACGCGAACAGCAACCCGATGGCTGCCACTCCCGCGAAGCCCCATTCTTCTCCGATAGCTGGAAGCACCAGATCCGTGTGACCCGCGGGAATCAGCGCCGGATCTCCAAAACCCGGTCCCGATCCCCAAGGACCACCGGTAGCCAACGCCCAGATCGAGTGCGCCAGTTGATCGCCGCCGGAAACATCGTTGTCCCACGGCGAAAGCCACATCGACACCCGCTCCACAACCGTCTGCGGCTGGCCGAAATGATAGCCGATGATTACGCCGGCAATCAGGATGCTCGTGCCTAACAACGCCAGCCCCGCCTTGTTCCGCGCCACGGCGAACATCACCATGAACAGGAATCCCGTAACTAACGCCGGGCCGAGGTCCTTCAACAGAAAGAAAAGCGCCAGCGCGCAGCCCGCGCCGCACATCACCGGCAACGCTTCGGAAAAGCGTGGGAGATTCAGGCGTCCCAGCAGGCCCGGCGTCAGGCGCTTCTCGCGCAGCTCGCGCAGGCGTTCCCATTTGCTCGCAAAATATCCCGCCATGAACAGCACCAGCAGCAGCTTGATTACTTCCACCGGTTGGAACGGCCCCAGGTTCACCTTCGCATCGCTGCCCGTCGGCCCCGAGCCGAGCGTCATCAGCAGAACAAACAGCAGAAAACTCGCGAGCAGCGGTGTATAGACCCACCTCGAGAATCGCTTGGAATCGAAGAACCGGAAGATCGGCAGCAGCAGAATAGCGCAGCCCAGCGCCACGCCCCATGCGAACTTGCTGAACTCGAGCGTGTCGCGCAGTGGATCGCGCAAACTCACCGCCAGAATCAAACCCATGCCGCTCAGCAGGTGCAGCGCCGGGAGAATCGCCGGGTCGCCGCGAAACCCCTGCCGCCGCCACGCCAAATGCACCACGTAGAAACTCGCCAGGTAAAGGGCAATCCAACCCGCGAACGCCAGCCGGAATTCGCGCGCCGTGCGAACCACCAGTAGCGGCTTCAACTTCGCCACCGGAATCAGCGGCAGCCGGATTGGTCCTTTGCGCGCTTTTGCTTGCTGGTGCGCCAGCTGCTGTTGCGGTTGATCGCGCAGTGCGTGCCATCGCGGATCGCTTTCGATTTCCTGCCGGCTGATTCGCAGCCGCGCCAGCGCGCCCACATTTGGCAGCGGCCGGTGCTTCTGGATGTAGTCAGTGAGTCGCTCGGCCACAAGCTGCCGCTCAACCGCATCCTGGAAAAAATCGAGCGTCGGCAAGACTCGATCCGGCTCGGTGATTGCGTTCAGATTGAGCAGTTCGCCATCTTGCAGCCGCGCGGATAAATCGGAAAAATTCGCCGTCTTCGCCCACAGAACCAACCCTAGGCCCGCACAAACCAGTACCGACGCGCCAATCAGCCAGGGCAATTCGCGTCGGCGTTCCACGGGCACAACTTTTTCCCACGGCCCGATCTGGACGACGGTACGCTGCTCCCAGCTCTTTGTTACCGCCACGTGCGCCCTTTCCCGTAATGTTTCCGCGGGGCGCTGGCTAACTCATTCCTCGCCTGTAGGGATTGCAGCTTCGCCCGGTCGAGATCGACGCGCTCCAGGTTGGAGGCGACATTCGAGAAGCCTTCGATGGGCTCGTAAAAATTGGCGGCACGTTGCAGGTCACTCTGCGTCCTGGCCGCATATTTTGCCGCTTCCGGCGACCCGGGTTTCGCCTTGTCGGCCTGCTGCAGTTCTTGCTCGGCATGGAAGAGGTATCCGTCCGCCTGCTGCTCGGCCTCGCGCGGGCCCGCTCTGAATCCCAACCGCTCTGCCACCGACAGCTCAGCCACCGCGCGTCCCACATTTCGAAAGTTGTAAACGTAAAGGCGCGCCAAGGCGAGGTGCGGGTCCGGCGATCGCGGCTGGTTGTAAGCCGCCTCCTCGAAGTCCGCCTTTGCCTGCGCCGCGGTCTGGCTGGTTGGCGGCTTCGCCAGCAGCGCGAGATAGCCGTTGCTAAGGGCCAGCTTGCCTTTAACTCCTGCGTCCGAGCCATCCAATTCCAACGCGTGTTGCAGGCAGACTCGCGCTTTCTGCCAATCGAAATCGGCGAGCGAAGGATCGGAACTGTCGCGATACCGCTCGATCACGTCATCTGCCGCCGCAACCGTTGCTTCGCGCAGAGGGGCCGTCAACCAGCCGACCGGCGAGTACCTGCCCAACGGGAGGTTCCGCTCGCGGAGCTGCTTGTACAGGTTCCAATCGGCGTCGATTTCCGCAATAGAGCTGTGCGTATAGTCGCGATGTCTCCGGAGCGGCTTGCTGTCCGCCCAGAAGCGATAGGCGAAAGCGATTTCAATGTAGAGAAGCGCACCGATCAACAGCCCCACAGCAATCGCCGAGATCGGAACCCATGTCTTCTTCAGATACGGCAGCGTGGCTCGCATCCGAACGACGATCTCGGACACGTTTTTCGATGGCGTTCGTGGCGAGGTGCGGTCTTTCTCGACCGTCGGGTTCACAGCCCATGCCCGCTGCTTCTCGCTTCCCGCTTGCGTAGGGCGATCGGAGAGAAACGCGCGCAGATCCTGCTCCATCGCCGCTGCCGTCGGGTAGCGATTTTCGATTTCTCCGGCCAGAGTTTTGCGGATCACCGCCTTCAATGCCACCGGGCAGTCATCTGGCAAAGCCCGCGGCGGACGTTTCGACCGGATCAGCTCTTCCAGCTTTTGCGTGCTCTGTGCCTGGTACGGCGGAAAACCGGCTACCATCTCGTAAAGCGTCGCGCCCAGTGCCCAAAGATCGGAGTGCGGATCCACTTGCGCACGACGCAGCCGCTCCGGCGAACAATAGCTCGGGCTGCCCAGGTTGTGGTAGGTCAAGTGATGAGTAAACGTGATGGCCTTGGAAATGCCGAAATCCAACAGCCGTACCTCACCCGACGGACAGATCTGAATGTTCGACGGCTTGATGTCTCCATGTACCACCGCGCGCTTGCGCCCTTCGATCTCGATCTGAAAAGAATGCAGCCGCTCAAGCTGATTCGCCACCTCGGCCGCGTACTCGGCGGCCCGCACCGGTGCGATCCGTTTCTCCGCCTGCAGAATCTCCGCCAGGCTCCTGCCTTCTACGTACTGCATGGCGATGTAGTAGCAGCCGCTGCGATCGCCTGAATCGTAAACCTCAAGGAAACGCGGATCCACTTCGTGAAGCTGCTTTTGGATTTCCGATCCGCGCCGCTCCGCTTCGAGCACGATCTGCGTCCACGGATCGGCGGATTGCTCGACGATCTTCAGTACCGTGCGGCGGTTTTGCGCCGAGTCCATCGCCAGGTAGACATCCGTCATCCCCCTGCCCAGTTTGGATAGGATCTCGTACCTGCCGAACTGCTTGGAGTGCAGCATTTCGAGCCGTTGAGAAATAATACGTTACCACTCGACGGGGGTTTCAAATCGGAGGCTGCATTGAGCGGATTTAATGGCGCTCGAGGAATCGGCCCACCCGGTTCAGCAGGCGCCGCCACCAACTCCGGACCTCGCGAACCTGTGTGATCGAGTTCCGCACCTTCGGGTCGCCAAGGAAATCCGGCCCGGCGACGAAGATAACGCTGATGTTGTCCTTTCCTCCCGCGAAGTTGGCAGCATCCACCAGTTCCCGGGCCACCGCGCCGGGATCGCCTGGATATCGCTGGACAATGTCGTTGATTTCCGCCGCCGTCAGCATGTCGCTCAGGCCATCCGTGCAGAGCAGCAATGCCGCGCCCGGCCGGAACGGAAAACTCTTGATTTCAATGAACTTTTCGTCGCCAGCAGCGCGCGGCCTGGACCCGACGTCCCGAAATACTTCATTTCGTTTAGGATGCGCCATGGCCTCGGCCTCGGTGAGCGTCCCCCGATCCTCCAGTTCGCCGACCAGCGAATGGTCCGACGTGATCTTCCGCAACGTCCCATTCCAGATCAAGTACAACCGGGAATCCCCCACGTGGCCGACGGTGATACGATCCTCGTGCGCAACGGCCAGGGTCAGAACGCAGGCCATACCGCGCCACTGTTCGCGCTCCTCAGCCAGGCGGTAGATCTCGTTATTGGCGGCGGTGATCGCTCCGGCAACATCCCCTTCGGAATCACGCAGATAGAGCGCGATGACATCCACCGCCGTTTGCGCCGCCATCTCTCCCGCCGCTCGCCCACCCATCCCATCTACCACCAGAAATATCCCAGCCGATTCGTCGGCATAGACGCGATCTTCGTTCTTCTCGCGGAGAAGACCGGGGTCGGTCGCCACACCGGAGCGGCAACTGAGTGTCGCGTTCATCGGCGGCTCTCGAAGGAAAGGGTCAGCACTTGAGCGACGCCAATAGCCGCCCGATCGGGCACCGGTTCTTCGGTTCCTTTCTTTAACCGCTTTCCTTCCAACCAGGTACCGTTGACGCTCTTATCCAGGATGTAGAAACGGCGCGTGGCGGGGTCGCGCCGCAGAACGAAATGCTCGCGTGAAACCTCGTCGTTGGTGTACAACGCCAGATCCATGGGCAGGTCGTCGCCGCCGCGGCCAACGCGAACCTCATTCTGCGAAACCAGATAGAGTTGCGGCCCGGAGTCGTCTTCATAGCGAATCTCGGCATAGACCACCTCGGAGGTCCGTCGCGTAACGGCCGGCAAGCGAGGCATGGTAACCGACGGTTCGCGGCCCATCAGAGTAGTTTTCGTACCGCGGAAACCCGGCTGGGCGGTTTCATTCAACTCGGAGTGGATCTCGACATCACCAAGCGGAACCGTACCTTCAGTGTCCGGGAGAAACTCCAGAATCCAGTCTCTGCCAGCGATCTTGTACTCCTTTGGCTGGCGGCCGGGGCGCTTCACTCCGAGAATCTTAGGCTTGGTGTTTAGCTGCGCGACGCGAGCGCCGAGGGCGCGCTTGGCATCCTCCGCGATCAGATCGAATACGCCTTCAAGCCGTGCATAGTCGTCGGGATGAAGATACAGACTGAAAAAGCAAGGCAGCAGGACGCTGTAGCCCATCTCGAACTCGCCGAGCTCCATATTGCGGATGAGTTCGTTGATGACGGCCTGGCCGCTGAGCTTGCCTTGCAGGGGCATGGTGTCCCTCTGGGCCATTGGTCCTCCCAGAGCTTCGACGTATTGTAACAGGGGCGGTTTCGCGTTACTTCCGCTGGAGCAGTGGGACGCCTTCTTTATTGGGTTTACGGGCCAGAGGCGCTCCAGAAAACCTGGCGATGGTTACCTCCGCGCGGTACAGCACGCGGCACCCCTTCTCTAGATGCCCGCCGAACGCTCCGCTAGCGCCGGACATCGTCAGGTGGAGATGCGGCTCGCCATCAGCAATCACTCCGTTGATATTGAGGATCTCGATCGGCTCCTTGACTGTGAGGAACTGATCCTCGGGTTTTTCGCCAGTCGATTGGATGCGGTGGAACGTGCATTCACCGAGCGACCCCACGGCCGTGAGCACGGCGCCATCGGCGACATGGTTTTCTCGAATGACCTGTTGAATTGTTTCCAGCAGCAGGTCGCCGCGGTCGAGACGAATCCGGTAGATTTCGGCGACCTGCGCGCCGCCGAAAATCTCAGCGCCCCCGCAAGGCAAGACGAGAAACAGCGAAACGAATGCTCGGATCATGGCCACTCCTCCCGCTCTATATAGTCCAACATCTACAGAGGCGGGAGTTGTGGCGGCTCACTTAGGGTTGGGGTTGTCGACGAAAGCAGCCGGTTTCAGCAGGTCGCTCACCCGGTAAATCTCCGCTCGGAAATAGCGGGAGCCGACCTCGTCGAAATAACGGAAGCAGAATATCTTGGCGCCCTCCAGCGTTCCGTAGTAAGGAAGGGGATCGCGGACCTCTCTTTTCCCCTCCCGATCAACGAAATAGATGTCGTGCCTTTCGAGTTCTTCCATCCACGCTCCGGAGTGAACGAACAGGCACGGCGGTCGTGGCAAGACCGTAAGAACTGGCGGACGGCGCTCGCCCTGTTCTGTATTCAGAACAATGTTAACCAAATGCTAAATTTCGTCAATAGTGTCTTGCTTATAGTTTTCATGGTTCTGTTCTGAATTCAGAACAACACTAAAGGTAAATGGGTAACGCGACGTTTTCCGCGACACTTTTTCGCCCGGCTGGTGTTCTGTGTAGGTGCGACGAATTGGAATCATCGTAGCCGCGGCCATTCTGGCCGCTTTGCCGGAGTGCGCCCAGACCACTGGAGCGGCGTTACTGAACGACCACGCCGCCGCCCGATTTCTCGACCAGGCGACCTGGGGGCCGACACCGGCGTCGATCGCTCAGCTTCAGCAGATGGGTATTGCAAAGTGGTTGAGCGCCCAGTTCGCACTGAATACTTCCGACCTGCCGGACCAGCCCATTCTCGCCGCAAACGGAAAACGCAACACCAATCTTGGTCCGGTGCAGGCAGTGTTCTTTCAGAACGTGGTCACGGGCCAGGACCAGCTTCGACAGCGTGTGGCTTTCGCGCTCAGCGAGATCTGGGTGGTTTCGGCGCAGTCGGGAGTGCGCCAGGCCTATGCGTATCCGGCGTACTGGCGAGTTCTTCGCGATAACGCCTTCGGCAACTACCGGGGCATCATCAAGGCGGTGACGCTGAATCCCGCTATGGGCCGGTATCTGAACATGGCGAACAACAACAAAGCGGATCCGGCGAGGGGGACAGCCGCAAACGAAAACTACGCGCGCGAGTTGATGCAGTTGTTCACGCTGGGGCTCAACCAACTCAATCCCGACGGCACACCGATTCTCGGCCAGAACCAGATTCCGATCCCCACCTTTGATCAGAGCGTGGTGACGAACATGGCCAAAGTCCTGACCGGATGGACGTATCCCACGGCGCCCGGCACGACGCCCAAACACGACAACCCGGCGTACTTCATCGGCCAGATGTATGCCGTGGAGCGCAACCACGACACCAGTCAAAAGACGATTTTCAACAACGTGGTGATTCCGGCCGGGCAAACCGCGGAGCAGGATCTCGAATCGCTGCTGGACGCATTGATGCAGCAAAACACCATGGCGCCGTTTGTGAGCAAACAACTGATTCAGCATCTGGTAACGAGCAATCCGAGCCCCGGTTACTTGGAGCGAGTATCGAAGGTGTTTCTCAACGACGGCACAGGGGTTCGCGGAAACATGCAGGCCGTGATCACGGCGATCCTGACGGATCCGGAAGCGCGCGCGAACGATGACCCGAATGCCGCGGTCAATCCGAGCTTCGGGCATCTGCGCGAACCCGTGCTGTTCCTGGCAAACATCCTACGCGGTTTGAACGCTTCCATCGGGCCCAGTAACGCCGTCAATCAGTATGCAAGCCAAATGGCGCAGAATCTGCTCAAAGCGCCGAGCGTGTTCAGCTACTTCTCGCCGCAGTACCGCACGGAAAAGGGGCTGCTTGGGCCGGAGTTCCAAATCTACTCCACGCAGACTGCGGCCGATCGTGCCGATTTCGCGAACGCCGCGTTGTATCACGCTTCGCTGGACGGCGCCACGTCCGTCAGTCTGGCGCCGTTTATACAGAACGCAACCAGCACGGAGGCCATGCTCGACTACATCAGCTATGTGTTTCTGCATCACTCTATGTCAGGGGTTCTCAGGCAGCAAGGTACGGATGCAGCGAATGCGGCTAGCGGTACGGAGGCAAAGGTCAAGGCGGCGCTCTATGTTGTGCTGACGTCAGGCGAGTACCAGATCATTCAATAAGGAAACCAACATGTTCACACGTCGCGGATTCATTCGCATCGGCGCAGCGACAGTCGGCTCGCTGGCCCTCCGGCCGTTCGGCGTGCTGCCTGCCATGGCGCAGAGCGGCCCCGACTATCGCGCGCTGGTTTGCGTTTTCCTGTTTGGCGGCAACGATTCCAACAACTCCGTCATTCCGATGGACGACACGAGTTACCAGGCCTACCAGTCGCTGCGCGCGGGCCTGGCGCTGACGGGCGCCGATTTGACGCCGACGGTCACTAGCGTCTCGGGATCTCCCTATGCGTTTCACGCCAAGCTTGCCGAGGTGTCGAGCCTGTTTGCGAGCAAGGAACTCGCCGTCGTCGCGAACATCGGGTCGCTCGTGCAACCGTTGACGCGCGATCAATATCAACAGGCGCAAGCGCCCATCCCGTTGAACCTCTTTTCCCACTCCGATCAGCAGTTGCAGTGGCAGACATCGGTGGCGCAGGGCAACGGTTCCACGGGATGGGCAGGCCGGGCGGCGGACTACATCGCATCGCAGAACATCAACTTGAGCGCATTTCCCACGTTTGTATCGATGAACGGGAACAGCTTGTTAGGAACCGGCGCGGATAGCCAGCCAGTGGCGTTAACGCCGGGACAATCCCTGGAGCTCAAGGAATTCAATAGCTCGCCGGCGTCCCAGGCGCGATTGGACGCGCTGAACAGTTTATTGACGCTCGATAGCGGACTGTCGCTGGTGCAAGCCGCCAACAACACCATGGCGAACAGCATCAGCGACGCCAAAGCGCTGGGTGGCGCGCTGGCGAAGGCCACGCAACTAAAGACTCAGTTTCCGAAAAGCAACATCGGAGCTCAGTTGGAGCAGGTGGCGCAGATCATTCAAGTGCAGGCCGATCTCGGAATGCGCCGTCAGATCTTTTTCTGCTCGCTCGGCGGTTTCGATACGCACACGAACGAGATTAATACGCACAATACTCTCTATCCGGAATTAAGTCCGGCGCTGGCGGCGTTCTACGAGGCGACGCAGGAACTGGGCATGGCGCAGAACGTGACCACGTTCACGGAGTCCGATTTCAGCCGCACGTTTCAACCGACCTCGGGCGGCGGCAGCGACCACGCGTGGGGAAGCCATCATTTTGTGCTGGGAG
>Ga0335079_10008752_pt1 | contig 11536 bp, 11 predicted proteins | sample Lox_Sample_33_FD_206719 | JGI IMG/M metagenome (GOLD analysis project Ga0335079, IMG submission 206719) | Soil microbial communities from Loxahatchee National Wildlife Refuge, Florida, United States - Lox_Sample_3.3 | ecosystem: Environmental > Terrestrial > Soil > Wetlands | place: USA... | reverse complement strand
ACATCGATTATAAATGGATTGCCTTATCCAATACGACATTGGGCGCCTTCATGGCCTCGCTCGACGGCAGCATCGTGCTGATTTCGCTGCCTGCCATCTTTCACGGCATCGGCATCAACCCGCTCGCGCCGGGCGAGACCGACTACCTGCTGTGGACTTTGATGGGCTATATGGTCGTCACGGCGACGCTGCTGGTAACCTTCGGGCGCATCTCCGATATGTTCGGGCGCGTGCGGCTCTACAATCTTGGGTTTGCGATCTTCGCGGTCGGCTCGATTCTGTTGTACCTTGTCCCGGGTACCGGGAATGCCGCTGCGCTCCAGATCATCATCTACCGTCTGATCCAGGCCGTCGGCGGCGCGTTCCTCTTTTCCAACTCGACTGCAATCTTGACGGATGCCTTTCCGCCCACCGAGCGCGGCATGGCAATGGGCATTAATCAGATCGCGGTGCTCTCGGGACAATTCATCGGCCTGGTGGTCGGCGGCCTGCTGGCGGCTATCGACTGGCGCGCGGTGTTCCTGATCAGCGTCCCGTTTTCGGTCGGTGGCACGATCTGGGCCTACCTGATGCTGCACGAGACCGGAACAATCCGCGCACATCAAAAACTGGATATTCCCGGCAACGTGCTTTTTGCCATCGGCTTGACGTCCCTGCTCGTCGGCGCGACCTATGGATTGGAGCCTTACGGCAATTCCAGCATGGGATGGACGAATCCGTTCGTGCTCGGCTGTCTGATCGGCGGCGCGCTGCTGTTGGTGGTCTTTGTCTTTGTGGAACGGCGGGCGGCGGAGCCGATGTTCCGCATGGAATTGTTCAAGATTCGGATGTTCCTGGCGGGCAACACGGCCGGATTCCTCGCCTCCCTAGCCCGCGGCGGCTTGACCTTTATGCTGATTATCTGGTTGCAGGGCATCTGGCTTCCGCTACACGGCTACAACTTTGAAGACACGCCGCTCTGGGCCGGCATCTATATGCTGCCGCTGACCGTGGGATTCTTCCTGCTGGGACCGCTGAGCGGGTACCTCTCGGACCGCTTCGGTGCGCGCCTCTTTTCGACCGGTGGGATGCTGGTCACCGCAGCAGGTTTTGGGGGACTGATGCTCCTGCCCGCGAATTTCAATTATCCCGTCTTTGCCATCTTGATTCTGATCATCGGCATGGGCATGGGGATGTTCGCGGCGCCCAACACCACCTCGATCATGAACGCGGTGCCGGCAGAGCATCGCGGCGTTTCCTCGGGCATGCGTGCGACCTTCCAAAACACCGCGAGTACCTTGAGCATCACCTTCATCTTTACCATGGTGCTGCTGGGACTTGCCTCGAGTCTGCCCAAGGCGGTGTATGCTGGATTGACTCAGGCGGGAATCCCGACCACGGTGGCACAGAGCGTGGCGCAGCTACCGCCGACCGCCGCTCTGTTTGCCGCGTTCCTGGGTTATAACCCGATGGGGACACTGATCCCGGCCAGCGTGCTTCAGAAATTACCCGCCGCGGCGCAGGCCAACCTGGTCGGCAAGGCGTTCTTCCCGATGTTGATCTCTGGACCGTTTGAACACGGCTTGCAGATTGCGTTCTCTATCTCGGTCGTGTTGTCGCTGCTGGCGGCACTGGCCTCTTTGCTGCGCGGGGAGCGCTTCATCTACGAGCATACACATGCGCAGGCAGGGCAGGCGGCCTCTTCCACAGACGGCCCTGTGTTCGATGATGCGCTGGACCCATCGGAGCAGGAGCAGGAGAAATAACCGATCTCCTGCGCGCTCCTTTCTGATGATTGGGCTATGTTGAAGGGCAGGGATTTCAACCAATATTCGAAGGAGTATTATCATCAAAAAGCCCGGCTATCAGCCGGGCTTTCGTTGTTTGCGAAGAATATCGGTTCCAACTCAATTCCAAGATTTGCCTCTTGAAATCGTCGAAGAAATCATCTATACTAATCAAAGAAATACGCGGGTTTACCCACCTTTAGGGGTTTTGAGCAGGCAAGTTCACATTACAAGTAAAAGAATCAATTCAGGCAACGGCTCGATATCGTACTCCTAGAGTAAGGAATCGCTCAACGAGCGGTAGGAATCGTCCAACGACTGGCAGGAAACATTCAGTGACTGGTAGGAGTCGTTCAGCGATTGGTAGGAACGATTCATCGAGTGGTAGGAATCGTTCAATGGCTGGTAGGAATCGTCTAGCGAGCGGTAGGAAGCATTCATCGACTGGTAGGAACGATTCATCGAGTGGTAGGAAGTATTGAGTGACTGGTAGGAAAAACCCTCCAGCAGTTAGCCATCAACCATCCAAAACCCAAAAAGGAGAATGCAATGTCTAGCAAACCAAAGCAAGGTATCGCCCAAGAATTGAACGCTGGGCAGTTGGCGATCGGCAATTCCCTGTCCGACCCCGAGATCCAGAGCCTCGTCGATGATTTCGGCTATTCTGCCGAGAAACTCAACGCAGGCAAAACCTTGTACGATTGCGCTCTGTCGGCGGTCAATGCCGAAAAGTCCGCAGCTGGCGCACAGCAGGAGTCCACCCGCACCCTGACGCAGGCTGAAAACGCCGCCCATGACGCCTATCAGGCGCTGGCGAAGGTGGCACGCGCGCTGTTTCTCAAGGACAAGGCTCAACTGAACGCCCTCGGCTTGAACGGCGGGATGCCTAACACCACCGCCGGATTCCTCGCTTCCGCTTACGCCCTGTTCGATAACGCCCGGACTCTGCCCGCGCTGGCGGATTACGGCTACGACTCGGTCAAGCTGCAAAACGAGCGCCTCAAGATCGCCGCTTATGATACTGCCAACCAGGGGCAGGAATCGGCCAAAGGTGCGGCGCAGCAGGCCACGCGCGAACAGGATGCTGCCTTGCAGTCCCTCAATGATTGGACTTCGCAATATCTGAAGATCGCCAGGGTTGCCCTGCGCCAGAAGCCGCAACTGCTCGAAAAGATCGGCGTGCTGGCGCGCACATCCAAGACCGCCGCCCAGCGCGCAGCACCCAAGAAGGCCGTTGCAACGAGATCGGCCAAGAAGATGAAAGCATAGCTCCACCTGTCACCCCCTCCGTCACTATGTGCCACCTCCCCCAAATCCCGAAGGTATTTGGGGGAGGCAGGAGGGGGCATTTGGGGAGGAAAGGGTAGGGCCCAATTGCTCTTTCGGCATGACGCCTTCATTAGCAATCACACAGATCAATACCTACCAAAGAAAGCGAGAATCGATGAACAATAAAGACATCAGCTCTGCCGCATTCGTGATAGCCATTGTACTGATTGCGTTAGTTGTAACGGGCTGCGCACCATCAGAGGCCACTGTACCTCCTACGCCTTCCAGTGTTCCCGCCCTGCCAACGCAAACCCTGATTCCAGCGTCTCCAACCGCCACATCGACATCCATTCCCACTCAACTGCCGGTGGATACGCCAACAGCCACATCTGAGCCGTGTTACCGCTGGGATCAGGTCACAAAAGAGATGACCGGTCAGACAGTCTGTGTGTACGGCGTGATCACGGATTTCATTCAAACCTACGGTGCAGCCACGCGTTACCGATTTTCCAGCAAACCGAATACCTTCTTCTTGTTCGGCAAGAATTTTGAAGTCTTCGATCCCAAGACCGGTAAAACCATCGCTCCCGGCACCTGTGTCATGGTAACTGCCACACTTCGTTTCAATGGTGCGCCGTATATCGATTTGGGTGATTTGGAAGGCGCTTCAAGCGGCCCGACCACCCATGAAATGAACAATTTTACTTTCTTCGACGACGCAGCGGCTTGCTCCGGACCACCCCCTGAATAAAACCCGCAGTGTCGAGGATTCAGCAGATGATGATTTGCCTTTAGTAAACGTGACGAATATTTCAGAATTGTCCTTCGAGATAGGCGCGCGTGCGTTGTTACTTTATAACGTTGGCGCGTAATAGAAAAGGAGAATGCAATGTCTGATGCGAAAACTTTCAAATGCCCCAGCTGCGGATCCACACTCATGCCAGATGGGGATGAGAAGGAAGTCAAGTGTGAGTATTGCGGCAGCACGGTGATCGTGCCGGAGGAGCTGCGCGATGACGAGACTGATGACGACCTGACGGATGAGGAGGTCGCGGAGCAAGACTATTCTGCCCCTAGTCATCTGCCGTGGCTGGTACAGCACGGCGTGGACGCTACTGTCAAGGTTGACAGGGTAATACCAGTTGGCTCGTTTGTACAAATCGATTTAATGGGGAAAAAGGCGGATGGTGGAGAGTTCTACGGTTGGATGCACTACGATGTTAATCCGCCCTTCACCGCTCCGCGCCGCGGAACCATGCTCAAGATTAAGTACAATTCAGCTGAGGACTCGGATTTTGCTGTCCAAATTGATGGACAGTTTTATTATCATGACATGTAGCCCGACCACTACTTAATTACAAATACTTCTTAAAGGATGATATGTCGCATCCTCGCGTTAAAAAATCCTGCGAAGGTTCATAACCTTCGCAGGATTTGATCATTTAGAATTGTCCTTCGAGATAAGCGCGCGTGCGTTCGTGCTTCGGGTTGTTGAAGACTTCCTGTGCCGGTCCCGCCTCGACGACCTCCCCCAAGTACATATAAATCACATAATCTGCCAGACGCTTGGCTTGGCGTAAGGTGTGCGTCACGATAACAATCGTGTAGTGTTCCTTTAAGTCCAGCAGACGCTTCTCGACGTTCTGCGCCGAGATTGGATCGAGCGCTGAGGTCGGCTCATCGCCCAAAATGATTTCCGGCTCGACCGCCAGTCCGCGCGCTAAACATAGCCGCTGCTGCTGACCGATCGAAAGGCTGGTGGCGGGATCATGCAGCCGCTTGCCGACCTCATCCCAAAGTCCGGCAATTTCAAGATAATGTTTCACTGCCTGCTTATAAGACACGCGGTCATTGCGCATTTGGTGAATATGCATGCCATAGGCCACATTTTCGTAAATGGACATTGGCAGTGGAGACGGGCGCTGCGCTAATAAGCCCACGCGCTTGCGGACTTCTGTTACGTCCACGTCCCGTGCATAAATATCCTGCTCATCCACGAGAACCTCGCCAGAAATTTTTGTGTCATCGGTCAGCTCGAGGAAGCGATTGAGGGTTTTGAGCAATGTCGACTTGCCGCAGCCCGACGGTCCCATAATGACCGTGACTTGCTTTCTGGGAATTTCGATATTGACGTCCTTCAACGCCTGTTGTTTGCCGTAGAAGGCGTTTAGATTGCGAACCCGGATATGAGTGTCCATAAAATGTATTCTCTATTTCACTGTATATTTATTCAAACGAGATGAAATCCAGCGCGAACTAATGCTGATGATGAGAACGATGATCGTGAGGATCAAGGCCGAGGCGTAGCCGCGTTGTTGCACGATTGGGTACGGCGTGCCCAACTGAAAGAATACCGCCAGCGGCAGGGAGGCTGTGGGTTGCATCAAGGATGTGGGGATGCGGTCGGTATAGCCCGCTGTAAACAAAACCGAGGCTGCATCGCCGATGCCGCGTCCGAAAGCCAGCAGGATGGCGGTGATGATGCCGGGCAGCATTTGACGCGTCACGACCCGTACTGCAACTTCCAGCTTGGTCGAGCCGAGGGCCAGCGCGGCCTGTTCCAGGTCGACCGGCATGCGGCGGATGACTTCATCCATGGCGCGCACCATGATCGGCAATTCAACCAGCGATAACACAACGATGCCAGCCAATAGTGATGCGCGCAGTCCGATTGCCAGCATGATGATGAATCCGAACACGCCATAGACGATGGTCGGGATGCCCCACAGCACATCCAGTGAGAGACGGACGTAACGTCCCCAATCCGAGTCGCCGAGATAGGTCTCAAGATAAAGCGCAATGGGCAGGCTGAAGATCAAAGCCAGCAATGTGCCGCCGCCCGCCAGATAAAGCGAGCCGAGGATGGCATTCAATACCCCCCCGCCTTTTCCAAGATAGAAGCCGCCCTGAGGTACTTGTGTGACCATAGCCCAATTCAAGGCCGGCAGTCCCTGGACCAGGATGGTCCAAAGGATCTCGCCGAGACCGGCCGCTACGATAAGAAAGGAAACGATCATCAGGCCTTTAACAAAAGCCTCGATAAGGTGCCGTCTCTGCCAGCGTTTTTTCATCATGCCCAATTCTTTCCCAGCACTCGTTGAAGCACGAGAGTCGAAAGGATATTAAAGATTAAGATAAGGATGAGGAGAATAAGTGCCGCGCAGAGCAGGGCCGCATCATAAAGCGGGATCGACATCATGTCGCCGTAATTGTTGGCGATCAGCGCCGGGAGCGGATAGGCCGCGTCGAAGATGGAGTTCGGAACCTGTGCGACGTTTCCCACCACCATCAGCACGGCCATCGTCTCGCCCAGGGCGCGTGAGGCGGCCAATACGACCGCCGCGACCATCCCGGGGATGACGCGTGGAATCACAACTTGCCGAATCGTCTGCCATTGCGTGGCACCGACGGCCAAGGATGCGTCTCGAAGATCATTCGGCACGGTTCTCAAGATTTCATACACGACCGAAATGATCAATGGTGCGATCATCACTGCCAGCACGATGCCGCCCGCGATAATGCTGAAGCCGGTCGGCTGGGCAACTTTAAAGATCGGAATAGAATTGAGCCAGCGCTTGGAAAAAGGCGCAAGCGCATCTTCCACAAATGGAACGATTGCAAGCAATCCCCATACGCCGTATACCACCGGGGGAATGGCGGCCAGCAAATCGAGAATGGGTTTGGCAAGGGAACGAGTGAATGAATGAGAATATTCAGATAAATACAAAGCGGTGAGCAAACAAGGCGGAACTGCAAGCAGGACACCTACAATGGTTACCCAGAAGGTGCCGGTGATATAAGGCCAAAAGCCGAATAGCCCACTATCCGGCTTCCAGGTTGAACCTAAGAATAAATCTTTAGGGGAATAGGTGCTCAGGATGGGCCAGGAACGCACAACCAGGATAATAGTAATTGCCGCAATAAGAATCATCGGCAATAACGTTATGACAAAGAATGTGCGTTTCGCTAATTGATTTTGTCTATTGCGAGCAACCACAGAAGGTCGGCAAAGCCGGCCTTCTGCTTCTAGATTGGTTTTGTTTATATCAAGTTGAATTTGTCGATTCATTTAACTTTTGCCAGAGCGGCCGTTTGTTGATCCGGCGTCAGAGGCACATAGCCTGCCTGGCCAAGGTCTTTTTGACCATCCGTCAAAATCCATACAAGGAAGGCTTGAACAAGGCCAGTGGGTTTGCCCTTTGTCACCAGGTTTTCAAAGCGTGCCGGAGGGGAGGGATATTTACCCGAGGAGACCGCGTTGACCGCATCTGCCGTGGTCTTATATACCTCATCTGGCGTGATTTGACCAGTGCCGTTGACGTCAATGGGAGGCACGGCGGCTCCCGTCACGATATTGCCACTGGTCACATCAAATACACTGTTCAGGTTGCTATAAGATATTCCAAGAGGATCCTTGATCACCGTGGCTACCAGCGCCGGTTCCCCATTAACCCCAATGGCAGTTTTCAGGAGATCTGCTTGAACCTTTCCGCCACAGAACAATGCCCACTCATCCGCGGCGCCTGCTGAGTCGGCACGAGTGTAAACATGGATTGCGTCCGTGTCACTTGGCTTGCCAACCACCTGGCCCCAGGTTGTGATCTCACCGGTTATGAAAATTTTCTTGAAGGTGGCGGCGCTGATTCCCTTCGCCATCAAATCAGCCAACACCGGATTCTGTGCGCTGATGACCGGGAAGACCGCGTCTTTCGCGACCGGCACCCAATACGCGCCCTTGGCCTCTTCCGCAGGCTGAATCGCGCGTGAGACCATGCCGATATCAACCGCACCTGCCAATGCATCTGTCATGCCTTTGCCGGCGCCACCCGCTTGAACATTGAACTGAACGCCGGGGTTAAGCTTGGTGAACTCAGCTGCCCAGACGGTCATCATGGGATATAGCGCAAACGCCCCGGAAACGTTGATCGTTCCGCTCAATGGTTGGATAGTTGGAACTGCTGCAGTGGAAGTTGCCACCGGAGCCGCGGGGGGTTGAGTGGCGGCAGGAACGGCTGTTGTTGCCGGACTTCCACAAGCACTCAATGCTAACATTCCCACCACAACCAGACTCAATAGTTTGAAGAATACGTTTTTCATTTTGCCTCCAGAACATCGCTTAGTATTATAAAGTCTATAGTACTAATAGACTTTTAGGCCGCAAAAAAAACGTTGACGGCTGGCCAAATTAGGTCAACGAGATTTCAGCGATTTACGGACTTTGCTCACACGGCGCGTAACATCTTCCAATGAAGTGCCATCGAGAATTTCTGCCAGCGAGTTGCGCACATCGCTCATCGCCAACCGCAAGCCGCAGGTTTTCTCATCAGGACAACCGCAGGGTTCATAAGCCATCTGGCTGACGCATTTGACGGGAGCTAGTGGACCATCCAGGATTCGTATGATATGGCCAAGGCTGATCTCACTCGCAAGCTGTGCCAAATGATACCCTCCGCCCACGCCCATTTTGCTGTGCAACAAACCGGCGTTCTTTAGCGTGAGAAGAATCTGCTCGAGGAACTTGGCGGGGATCTTCTCTCGCTCCGAGATTTCCCGAATCTGGATGACCGCTGGTCGTCCACCGGGACCCGGCGTTGCCAACATGATCATAGCCCGTAAACCGTATTCGCCGCGTTTTGAAAGTCTCATAGATTGTCTATTGATATTATAGACTTTATAGGAGTAACTATAATTCAGGTACTGAATATTGTCAAGCGCTATCCTATTGTGTTTCAATATTTTAGCCTTGACATTTTAGAATATTTGTTCTATATTTACAGTGGCTTTGCTCCACAAACCGGCAAGGCAAAAGGAGATTTCCATGAACCGATCCTTCCCTATTCAGCTTATGCCTTTCTTGCGCGGCACAGTGCTGAGACGCGGCGCAATATTTGGTGCCATCCTCCTCAGTGCATTGCTTGCGTTTGAAGTCTTCAACTTTTCGACCACCGTCTTTGCGCTCACAGATTTGCTTGGAAATTTAAAGTTTGCGGGCCTCCCCTGGGCTACGGTACTCGCCTTTGCCTTCTGCGGCATCGATTTCGCCGGCATTGCGCGCATCTTCACACCTCAGCGGGGCCGCGACGAACCCACCGAAGTCTGGTATCTCTTCGGCGCGTGGTTGATCGCAGCGCTGTTCAATGCGGCACTTACATGGTGGGGCGTTTCAGTGGCAATCATCAATCATACGTCTCAAGGTAGTATATTGATTGGCGAAACCATACTTACAAAAGCCGTGCCCGTCTTTGTGGCTGTGATGGTCTGGCTGATTCGTATCCTGATCATCGGAACATTCTCGATTGCAGGCGAGAATATTTTTACAATGGCCGAGTCTCGGCCATCAAATTACAAGCCTATCTCTCCCGTATTTCAATCGCGGCCTCAATCTATCGCTCAGACTCCGGCTTATATTCGTCCCGCGCCCAAGCCTGCTCCCGCCTTTGATTCAACCCGGCCCATCGTATCTCCTGAACCGACTTACCATCCGGTTGGTATGAGTGTCGGATCGTACGATGGAAATCGCTCAGAGCGAAGATAATTTTTATTCATAATCCCAAATTAAGAGGTGACCCATTTGGCCACCTCTTAATTTATCCCTGCATCGGATCTAAGTGACCGGCTTCTGTGCTGAATAACCGCGCATAACTCCAAAGAACGCGGCGGCAGTTGAAAGCATCATCATGATAAAGATAACGATAAACGAACCGGTTGTATTCGTAAGAAGTAAGCCCCAATTTTCTGTGAACACTTGCGGCATCGCCGCATAAGATAACCATCCCCATGTAATCGTCGCGACTAGCATCAAAAGCATTGCCGCAGAAGTGACGATAGAAAATTTAAATGCGTAATCGTATATTTTGATTGGCTTCTCGCGACCGGGAATGTTCAGTGTGTTTTCTTCTATGTTTGTGTTCGTGATCATTTTCCAAACTGCGATGACACTTGCTATTGCGCCAAGCACGAATAAAAACATGTGCCCCCCGATCACTACGCGATTGCCAAGAGGAAAGTTATCGTGCGATACTTTCGGCAAAACCCCGGGAATTTGGATTCGACCAAAACCAATGGAAAGTATGAATCCACCATACACAACTAAGGCTAGAAAGGCAAGGACTGGTACGAGTAAGTAACGAAGATCGCCGTGCGAGGAAGTTAGCGCGCGGTGAATCACAATCCATGCAATAGGCAATCCGCCGATGACTATAGCCAGCAACGCGATGATTGCTCCTGCTTCAATCGTTATCCATGAAGCGAGAAGCGGAATGTTAGTCCGGGTTTTCATTAAGTCTGCCATTGGGCTGTCATCTGCCAAACCATAAAGACTCATGCCGCCGATGACGAAGCCGATATACGCGGCAAAGACAATCAAAATCGAAGTACGAAGTTTGTTGATCATATTCATCAACCTCCAATTCATTTCATAGGGAAATTCCAGATGGGCATCCAAAGCTCCGAGCATGATATCGAAGATGTCGAGCGGAGAATGCAAGCATTCCTCAAGCAGCACCTCAAATTCATTTGCATAACGTTCGCGCCACGGACGAGGATAAAGTTGAATTAACCAACGGCGAAGGTTCACGTCATAGCCAGCCTTTTGAGGCCCGCCGAAGCAAGCTTTTGCAAGAGCGATAATTGCTCGCGTAGCGCCGCCGCGCCTTTGGATGTCAATTGATACGGATGGCGGCGATCTTTGGCAGGCATGGATTTGATCAAGCCGGAGCTTTCCAGTCGGGTAAGCGCCCCATATAACGTTCCGGCTCCGAGGCGCATACCGGTCATCGTTTCGATATCCATCATCATGCCATAGCCATGCTTTGGACCATTTGCCAGGCTGGCAAGGATGAGAAGTGCGGGATCGGAAAACCGTCCAAAGTCAGTTAGATTCATAATACACTCCACGTTGCAACGTTATACGATATATCGCATAACGTAATAATACTCCAAAAAGTGGATTTGTCAAGTCCTTTATATGATAAAAAGGTCATTGATCTCCGCCGCCGTTTACTCTTCCAAATCAGCTAGAATAACAGGGAACTTTTCAGCCTGATCAGCGTCTTGAAGATAACCAAACAAAGGAGACTTTAATGCGAATCAAATTTCTTCTCGTTTCAGCCATATTAATTGCCGCGGTAGCTTTGAGTGCCTGCGGCGCGACAACTGTGACGTCTAACCTCGCGCCGGCCCAACGAACCTTGAGCGTGACCGGAACAGGACTGGTCTATCTTGCGCCAGATGTTGCATATATCAATGTTGGCGTTCATACTGAAGAACCCACTGCTTCCGAGGCGGTTTCAATGAACAATGATCAGACTCAACAAGTGGTCAAAGCATTGGAAAATTCCGGCGTGGACGCGAAGGATATTCGCACCACCAACTTTAGCATCTATCCCAATACGCAATATGATCAACAGACCGGAAAGCCTGGAACCACAACCTATGTTGTAGATAACACAGTTTACGTGACCATTCATCAATTGGATAAGCTGGGCGATCTGTTGGATGCC
>Ga0335079_10008750_pt1 | contig 11537 bp, 8 predicted proteins | sample Lox_Sample_33_FD_206719 | JGI IMG/M metagenome (GOLD analysis project Ga0335079, IMG submission 206719) | Soil microbial communities from Loxahatchee National Wildlife Refuge, Florida, United States - Lox_Sample_3.3 | ecosystem: Environmental > Terrestrial > Soil > Wetlands | place: USA: Florida... | reverse complement strand
CGCCCGCGCCGCGAGATCCAGCAAGGGTTCCGTCGCCGGCTCGCCCACCATAATCTTCTCGCGCGTGGGCAGCAGATATCCGAGGCGGGTGGGCATGGGGGTCTCCCGTGATTGCGATCCATCAACGAGCATAGTCGGCGACGGATCGCCGGAGAAGGCCCAGATTGCGCGCGCATTGCGCGTGGCCGCTCCCGTCGCGGCGTCGCCAGATTTGGCTCAAACGGCCATCGGCGCACCGGCCGAAAGTGATGCGCTAGCCTTTCTACGGAGTGAGAGGGCGTCACCGGGCTGCCCGAATGTCGTCTATTGTGTCAAATTCGGAAGTAGCATTCGTCTCATCAATCGCAATACACCCGCTCGTTGTAAACCATTAAGGAGCCTATGGGGACTGTTCTTGGCACGAAGCTGCCGAGCCGGCATGTCCGCTCTTCGGCTGCTGTCAGATGGGCTCCAAAGCGGACATCCTTCGACAAAACTTGTCGGTCCACTATTGAGATGTTTCGGTCGTATTGGCTTTTTCACGCCATTGCAAAAAGCGCTGAAGCAACTGCTGGGACTGCTCGTCAGTAGCAGGCTGGCTAGGCGGTGACGCGAGGAGCGCTTTGAACTCTGCGAGCGCGGGCTTCGATCCGACGTCGCCTTGGTCGGACTGAGGCGGAGCGGTGCTCGTCGATCCCGTTATGTCAGAAGGGGTTGAACTGGCGACCGATTGGCGTGAGGCAGGCTTCATGATCACGAACAGCAGCGCCAGGACCGCCACGACGCCAGCGACCGCAGCGACGCGAGCGGAAACGCTTAACAGCGCGGCTCGCCGGTCCAGGTCACGCGTGCGCCTAGCAGGTTCGTTATTCGCCTTGGGCGCGAGCGAGGCGGGACGGGACAGAGGGGACGAACCGATGGGCTCCGATCTTGCTCCCTGCGAGACGGATGGTCCTAGCTTCGCTAATCTTTCGCTCAACCGGAGAGGCGTGTAGTCGAGCTCAGGATCGTCGGGGTCGAGGGGGTCTTGCTCACTGAAGCTGCTACTCACAAGCTTCCTCCCTCTAGCGCCTCAATCACTCATCGTGAATCACCCTGAGAATAACCTACAGCAACCGGCCGGCAATAACATCGCTCGCTCACGCCTCCGGATTTTATGGGTTCGCGCCCTGGGGATAACCCTGCGCTGCTTGGGCCCAGCCCGTTCCGGCAGAATTGGTAGTAGTTGGTCGCGCGGTGAGGCGCGTTGCTGAAAAAAATCGTTATTTGGGCACGCGCTGTTGGTCAGCGCGCTGATTTGCCCGGTAGGCCCGGATCATGTCGCAATGCGATAAGGCGGCAACCCGAACAGCTTACTCCGGCACTGGGGACGACCCCTGTTGGCACGTTTGCGAAATGCGGCCACTCTCAAGGGTAACCCGGAAGAGATTCGCTCGGACTGAGCTCTTGCGACTTTGAACTGAAGCCGACATTGATACTTCCGCTCGCGCGGGCAAGCTCGTAATGGCTACGTCCTATGTTTTCGTAACCACCGCATAGATGACGTTGGTTTCGGTGAACCTTGTTTCGCTGTTGCGCAGCTTAGATTAATGCCGCGGACACGTGCGATGGTCTCGTTGTCCATTTGCTCAAGCGTCCAGCGGTATCCTGCCCCTTGTACGACAGTCCACCAGTCATCAGGGGATTGAAGAATCTGTTGACCATCCTCGGCAATGATTTCCGCCGCTTGAATACCGCTGTCAAACAGAAGCTGGCTAACGGCTTGCGGAGTGATGATCCGTTCCCAAGGATTGAAAGCAGTAAGGAGATCGGGGCGAAACTGCTTTACGGCGGCCCACCATGCGGCTGAGCCCGGCTCGAACATGCGCGGTCCCCAGGTGGTGATAGCGAGTTGCCCACCAACTCGCACCATGCGCCAAAGCTCCCTGACCTGCTTGACCATGTCCGGCACGAAGAAGATCGCGAACACGCATACCACCACATCGAATGATTCATTGGGATAGCCCAGAGCTTTCCATGTCAGCTTGGCGAAACTCGATGTTCCAGTTTCTGCGCGGCGGCTTTTGCTCGTGCCAACGCGAGCAGCCGGTCTGCCAAGTCCACCGCGATGACCCGACCGTGCGGCCGAGCGCCTATCGCGGCAGGTATCGCCGAGGCCCCGCTCCCGCAACCGACATCGAGTATCACTGATCCTGGCTTGAGCCGGAGCCGTTCGACGGTTCGCTGTCCATATCGCTCCGCCGGCCAAATAAGTGTAGTGCTGTCCCAGATCGTTCGAAACATTCAATGTCCGTTGGTGGCACGAAGCTGCCGATCCGCGATGTCTGCTATCCGGTCCCTATCGGGGGAAGACCGGACATGGCGCAGACAGCCCAATTCGGTCGAGATTGACCCGAAGCTGACGCGCGCACATAAGCCCACATAATGGGCCGCGCAATCTTGCCACTAGGAGGAGCATCGAGTCTCGGCCACTAGCCGCGCGAAAGCTTTCACCGAATATCAAGCGGCAATCTTGGTGGCACAAAGCCGGTAGAAGGCATCAAGATTGTCGTGACGGCGCGATTTGGAAAAGGTGCGCCGTGATATTCGAATTCTTTTTCGCTTTATTTGCGTGATTTCGGCGAACGGAAGCAGGTAGTAGTCAAGAATCTTTATGTTGAACGAGTCCATCCGCAGCACCAGCGCAATATCCGACACTCTGTCGCGGTTTATTCGCACGTGCCACCGTGCGTGGCCGCCCTCGTGAACGCTCCGCGCGCAGCCAATCGACACGACAAGCTGGTTCTCGTTGATGGATAGCAAATCGGCTGAAGGATCGAACACAGCCCTACCTCCCAGCCTCTCGATTTTAGCAGTCATTTCGGCCACCGCTTCCGCGACAATCGAACGAATCCGCTTATGTGTCTCAAACCAGCGAAAGCGTGGCTTTGGTCGAAACCCAATGCGCTTGTACGCTGCCGTGAGCGTACCAAAATGAGTAACGTAAAAGGTTTCACTTGGCACATCGTTTGCGGCAATCAAGACCCTGCGAGTAAGGTAGCCTTTCTTCCGGTATAGGTCTGCTAGCCGATCCAATGCCTCTCGGTCCGACAAGCGATATCCGCGCCTTGCAATAATTTCCCGAGCCTTGGCAAAAATCTCGGGCTTAACAATCGCCTTAAGGGCGTTGTCGCGCCGTATCCACATCTCGGGTGGATTAGCGACAACGTTCTGCTTCAGCTTGTAGGAGGTGCGATTGAAGACGATGTTTCCGATGTAGCACTCGTTGGTGAGTAGTTTTCCGATTGTATATGGCTTCCACTTGTTTCCGCGTGTGGTACGGATTTGATCCGCATTCAATTCATCGGCGATCTGCGTGATGGTTTTTCCGTGCGTCACGAACGATTCGAATACACGCTTGACGGTCCTCACCTCAGACGCCGGACCGGGCTTCAGGACTACGCGGTCAGTTTGCAGAAACTTTCTCTGTCCCTGCTCCAGTTGAAGCCTTGGTACTCCGCGTTCGTCGACCAGTTGGCGACGCAGTCCGTAGCACGGTTGTCCCCCTCGCCAAAAGCCAAGTTCCGTCACGCGACATTGGCCGATGAACACTCGCGTCGAGAGCTTTCGACTAAATTCTGCGGCCTCGACGCGACTTACCATTTTGAGAATGATCGAGGCCAAGCTTCCGTCATTCTGAAATGCTTCCTCGCAGTAGTGTACCTTGATGCCCGCCTTCTTGCAGATGAATTCGTAATAGGCGCTTTCGTCAATGTCCTGAAAACGGCCCCAACGGCTTACGTCGTAAACCAGGACGCAATCAAAGTCCGCAAGCCCGAACTGCACATCCGCGATCAGTTCGCGGAGACCGTCGCGGCGGACCAGTGTGAGGCCGCTGCGGCCTTCGTCAGCATACCGGCGAACGATGGTAATGTTGCGCTGCGCTGCGTATTTCGCGATGACCGCCGATTGATTTTCCGTCGAATATTTCTGGTTGTCCGTGCTCATGCGCACGTACTGTGCGGCGTGCGCGGGACTGGTGATCTCGATAGGTGTGACCAACGCCATGTCCGCCACCGGACTATCGCTCGAGATGCCTTCAGCTCACGCCTTGAAGGCGGTGGCAGCGTGGAGAAACTAAGGCGACGAGAGGACGGTATTCTTCCGAAGGCGTGACCGCGAGAATATCGGTCAACGACAAAATTTGCCCTCTCGATGAATGCTTAGGGAAAGCGTAACCAACTTCGTCCTATAGTTTTCGGGGTGAAATCGACATGTGCCTGATTTTGCCGCCAACTGGGGAACCATCGGGAAATCCAGCGCAGCATCGACGAGGGATGTGAGGAGATCGACGATGTATTTCGTTGCCGCCGTGTTGCTCGTCCTGTCTGGTGTGTTTTATGCCGCGGGCCATCATGAGATCGGTTCGTTCGGTGCCGACGTTTGCCGCTACGGCGGCTTCTTCTGCGACAGTCCGTACTGGGTTCTGACCGCTGCCGGCCTCGCGGCAGTCTGGGGCAAATTCGTCAGCATCCGCTGATCTCGACGGTCGTGGACCGTTAGCGATACCGAAAGTGTACAGTTGCGTTAGGCGATGACTTTCTCGCCTTTTGGCCCCGAGCGGACCTGAGCGTGTAGCCTGACGATGTCGGCTATCGGGGGTAGACCGGACATGCCGAACCGGCCTGCCGAGGTCTGAGTTTGACCCAAATGCGACGAGATCCAGCGGTCGTCTATATGTCGCCTGTCGGGGATTTCGCACCCCTACGGCTAAGACGGAATTTGCTGCGATGTTAGCCGGCGGACGCGGCGTCGGACCTAAGTGCCGTTCGGCTTCCCGGCCTCTCTTGAACCTCGCAACGGCCGCAACGACTCACGTCAAGGACGGTGCTGGTTCGGCCGGAGTTCTTGCATGGGGCGGCGTGGGTTTGTGCCGGTCTTGTGGATACCACTCATCGGTTTCCTCATTTCCGCGGGGCTGGTGGCAGCCCTGGGGCGCGATCTGGACGGACGTTATGCGCAGTCTCCTCTCAAGCCCTGGTTTGACCGACTTGAAAGCGGCTGGGGGCGCTGCTGTTCGGACGCCGACGGCCGCATCGTGGAAGATGCCGAATGGGAAGCAAAAGACGGCCACTATCGCGTTCGCGTGCCAAACGCTCTCGGCTCCAAAGACATGTTGTGGGTTGTCGTGCCAAACCGTTCCGTCGTCACTGAGCCGAACAGGACTGGGCGGACGATGGTCTGGCCAGTCTATGTCGACGGCTATCAAGATGAAGGGTTCCATAAAGGCGTATGGATCCGCTGCTTTATGCCCGGCAGCATGACCTAGGTGGATTGCGACTGTAGACTCTTCGTCCAGCGCGTCCACAGACTCGTTGTGCAGCGCGTCCACGCCCCACGTAGGGGTGCGGTGTTGCGCGAGAATGCAACGCGGCGACGCGCCGCTGCACACAACCAACAACCGACTGATGCTGGCAAGATGATGGTTATGGAAGCGGCTGCAAGCGACGCGCCAGCATAGCGGTGCCCGCCGCGCATTCACCGAACCGCCTGAACGGAAAGGCGTTGACCCGAAGGAGTGGGAAACTCTCCCACGCTTGGAATCCGGACAATTGCGATACTTGACGCTGAGACATTTGTGACAATTGTCCCACCAGCTGTCCAGCCTCCCGCTTTGCAGTGATGCTCTTCCCCTGTACGATGGCGCCAACAAGTCCGCCATTCAGCGGTCGCCACGGCGGGGGAGGATTTTCATGCGTCGCAACGTTATCGCCGCGTTCGCGCTCATGTTGTGCGGAGCGGGGTTCACCGCCGCCGCGGTCGCGCAGCAGCCGGTGAAGCTCGGTGTCCTCAATGACCAGACGGGACTGTACGCGGATCTGACCGGCATGGGCTCAGTCCACGCCGCGCGCATGGCGGTCGAGGATTACGGCGGAAAGGTGCTGGGCCGGCCGATCGAAGTGATCTTCGCCGACCACCAGAACAAGCCCGACGTCGGCGCCAACATTGCGCGGCAATGGATCGAGACCGACGGCGTCAACGTCATCCTCGACCTTCCCAATTCGGCTGTGGGGCTCGCCGTGCGCGAAGTGACGCGCACGCACGATGCTGTCGATATCAACACCGGAGCAGCCACCTCGGATCTCTCCGGAAAAGCCTGTTCGCCGCACGGTGTGCACTGGAGCTTCGACACCTACGGCCTTGCGGCGACGACCGGCCGGGCATTGGTGAAGCAGGGTGGGGATACCTGGTTTTTCATCACGGCCGACTACGCATTCGGGCATGCCCTCGAGCGCGACACCACGGCGTTCGTCGCGGCCGGCGGCGGCAAGGTGGTGGGCGCTGTGCGCCATCCGCTCAATACTGCCGACTTCTCGTCGTATCTGCTCCAGGCGCAAGCCTCGATGGCGAAGATCATCGCTTTCTCGAACGCCGGCGGCGACACCATCAACGCGATCAAACAGGCCGCGGAATTCGGCCTAGGCCGCAGCGGCGACCAACGCCTAGCGGCGCTCCTGCTGCAGTTTCCCGATACCCACGCGCTTGGCCTCGAAGCGGCGCAGGGCCTGATCGCGAGCGAGACCTTCTTCTGGGACCTCGACGACGCGACCCGCGCTTGGACCAAACGCTTCCTCGCCCGCAACGGCGGAAAGCCGCCAAGCATGATCCATGCCGGGACCTACGGCGCGACGTTGCACTACCTCAAGGCGGTCGCGGCAGCCGGCACGACCGACGCCACCAAGGTCGTTGCCAAGATGAAGGAACTGCCGATCGATGACTTCTACACCAAGGGCACGGTTCGCGAGGACGGGCGTGTGATGCGGCCTTATTATCTGCTGCAGGTGAAGAAGCCCTCGGAATCCAAATATCCGTTCGATTATCTCAAGCTGCTCGCCACGGTGCCGGCCGAGGAAGCGGCGCGCCCCCTGAGCGAGAGCGCGTGCCCGATGGTGAAGCACGGCTGAGGTGGGTCGCGGCGACGTGTCGATGACGTGATCGAATCGAACCCTTCGTTGCTGCGCCGCATCGCTAGAACAGGACCGGGTAACAACAAAGAAGAATCCGATTGGAGGTTTCAGGAAATGCAGCTGCCCAGAGAAGACGTCGACGCCGCCACGCCGAGGTATTTGCGCGACAAGTACGCAGTCGTCGGCGTTGGTGAGAGCACCTATACCCGCGGCTCGAACATGACGACGCGAGCGCTTGCAACAATCGCAGTGCGCAACGCCATGTTCGATGCGGGACTCAAAGTCTCCGAGATCGACGGCATGCTGTCGTATCAATTGAACGACTCGGTGTTCTCACCGTTCGTCGCGGGCGACCTCGGCGTCCGGCTCAATTTCTACATGGACGTGTTCGGTGGGGGGTCGTCGACCGAGGCGTTGATCGGCATAGCGATCGGCGTAATCGAGGCGGGCATGTGCAAGACGGTGGTGATCTTTCGCTCGATGAACGGCTTCTCGCAGGTGCGGATCGGTGGCACCGGCGTGCGCGCCGCAGCGCCTATCTCAGGAGATGCTCTGCACAGCCGCGCCTATGGCTGGCAGAGCGCGGGACAGTCGTTTGCGCCGACCTTCATGCGTCACATGTACGAATTCGGCACTACCGCCGAGCAGGTTGCGCATGTACGCGTTGCCCACAGCCATCACGCCTCGAACAATCCCAAAGCCTACTACAAGAAGCGCCTCACGGTGGATGATGTCGTCTCCAGCCGCATGATCTGCAAACCGTTGCACCTGCTCGACTGCTGCGTCGAGACCGACAACGCCAATGCCATCATCGTGACCACAGCCGAGCGAGCGAAAGACCTGAAGCAGCCGCTGGTGCGGATCCGCAGCGTGGTGGGGCGTTGCTCGAAGCCGCGGGTCGATATGCACTACCAGGCCGGGCCGATCTCAACGGTCGCCGGCCACTACGCCAAGGAGATCCTCTGGCCGAATTCCGGCGTCAGCCCGGAGGACATCGACCTCACGGGCTCCTATGACGCCTTCACCTTCACCACCATGCTGCAACTCGAGGGCTATGGTTTCTGCAAGAAGGGCGAGGGCGGGCAGTATGTTTCGGACGGCACCATCATGCTCGGTGGAAAACGGCCGAACAACACATCAGGTGGCCATCTCTGCGAGGGCTACACCCACGGCATTGCCATGGTGATCGAGAACGTCCGCCAGCTCCGCCACGATGCAGACGATAGTTGTCCAATCGGGCCTGATGGCAGGCGGCGGCACACCTACGATTATCGCGAGGGTGGTTGCCGCCAAGTGAGAGATGCCGAACTGTCAGCCAATCTCGGCTGGGCGATGCCCGGCACTGGATCGGCGATGGTGATGCGGCGGGGGTAGGTTCTGATATAAGGCGAGAGGTTTCGTCTGCAAAGAACCTTGACGGCCCATGTCCCGGCAAACGGTCGGAAAGGAAGCAAATGAAAGCATCAATATTTTGCCTGCCGAGCGTCGGCTCGCGCGCCGAGATCGAGGCGGGAATGGCTGCGACGCGGCCGGAGCTCTACCAGCGTATGTTGAAAGAGTTGACCGAACTCGTGAAACTTGCCGACGACCTCGGCTACGACTCGGTGAGCTTTACCGAGCATCATTTCCACATCGAGGGCTTCGAGCTTTCCAACAATCCCGTGCTGCTAGACCTCTACTTCGCGATGCAGACCAAGCGGATACGCGTTGGTCAGCTCGGTATCGTGCTGCCGGCCGCCAACCCGATCAGGGTCGCCGAGGACATCGCCATGCTCGATCACATGACTGGTGGGCGCGCCTGCGCCGGCTTCGCACGCGGCTACCAACGACGCTGGGTCGACGTCATGGCGCAACAGACGCATGGCGTCTCGGGGACCTTACCGCACCATCACGATGCGATCGATCAGACCAACCGCGAGGCGTTTGAAGAGAACTGGCAGATCATCAAGAAATGCTGGACCGAGGAGATGCTGACGTTCCAGGGCAAGTACTGGAAAGTACCGGCCGGCGCAACGCCCTGGGATCTCGAGACGACGGTGAAGTACGGCAAGGGCGTGGAGAGTGGTATGCTGACGTCGGTCGGCGTAGTGCCGAAGCCATTGCAGAAGCCGTACCCGCCGGTGTTCCTGCCGTTCGCGTCGTCGCCGAACTCAATTCGTTGGGCCGCGCGCGAGGGCGTCACCGCGATCCTGCCGCCAATGCATCAGGCCTACGAGTCACCGCTATTCGATCTTTATGCCGAGGTGTCGGGAAAGCCCCGCGGGCAGGGCACGGGTTTGCTGCGCGATGTCATAATCGCTGACACGGATGAGGAGGCGATGGCGTTGTGGGAGGACTCCGGTCGTTTCTCCGGTAGGGCGTGGTTCGAGCCGTTCGGCTTCCGGCGAGGCCTGATGGACCCGGTGACGAAAAGCTTCGCAACCGCGAAGGAATCGATCGACCTCGGCTACGCGTTGGTCGGAACCGTCGATACCGTGACGCGCGCGTTCGAAGCCAATATGAAACGACAACCGGTCGACTGGTTGTTCTGCTACACTTACAATGCGCTGGTTCCGCATGCCAAGTTGATGAAGTCGACCGAGGCGTTGTGGACGAAGGTGCTGCCGAAATTCGTGTGAGTCCCCGCGTTACCCTGAGGAGCATTCGAATGCCGCACAGTTCGCACTTCTGCTTTCGTTGGAGTGCGCGCAGGTGTAAAGAAAACACGGTGAGAAAATGATATCCGCGCAATATCTCGGCATGCCGCTCGAGATCGGTGATCTCGACCATGAGAACCTCGACTACTTCGCCTACTGTGCGAAGCACGACTTCCGCCTGCAGCGCTGTGCCTCGTGCAAGCTGCTCCGCTACCCGCCGACGACCGCATGCCCCTGGTGCGCCGAGCCGCGTTCGGAGTGGGTGTCGGTCGAAGGCCGCGGCACCGTGCATTCCTACACTGAGGTCCACCATGCCATTCAGCCGGCGTTCAAGCCGTACATCCCATATCTCGTGCTTCTGATCGAACTGGACACGCAGAGCGGCAAGCCGACTAAGGAGGAGGGACTCCGCGTGATAGGCAATCTGACTCGGCCGGACGGCGTGCTCGCGCCGAAGAGTGAGGTCGAGCGGGTCGGCATCGGCACCCGCGTGCGCATGGTGTTCACGGATGTTGCGCCGGGGCTCGCGCTGCCGCAATGGACCATTGACGAGAGTGTCGCCCGCGGCACGCCGTGGCGATACCGGGGATAGGGAGCGCGGCCCGGTTCGCGAAGGCCAAAGCTTTGCCATTCAGTAGTCTTTATCCGCGTGGTCTAAGATTTCCTTCAGTTCAGCGGGGTTACACAAATGTTCACCTATCAAGCCTACATCGACGGCAAATGGGTTGATTCCGCTTCGGGCAAAACCTTCCAAACCTTCGATCCTTACACGGGCGAGCCTTGGGCTACTGTCCCTGAGTGCGACAAGATCGACGTAGACCGGGCCGTGGAGGCCGCCTCGCGCGCCTTCGAAGCGGGGCCTTGGCCGAAGATGACCCCAACCGAGCGCGGTAGGATCATGCGCCGCATCGCCCAGCTCATCGAAAAGCACTCCGAGCACTTGGGCCGGATCGAGGTGCGCGACAACGGCAAGCTGATTTCCGAAATGGCTGCGCAGACCGAGTATATGCCGGAGTGGTTCTATTATTACGGCGGCCTCGCCGACAAGATTCAAGGCGCCGTGGTGCCGGTCGACCGACCCGACCACTTCACCTACGTCTTGCGTGAGCCGGTCGGCGTGTGCGCGTTCATCACGCCGTGGAACTCGCCGCTGATGCTAGCCACGTGGAAGATGGCACCCGCGCTAGCGGCGGGCTGCACTATGGTCATCAAGCCTTCCGAGTTCACTTCGGCCTCGCTACTCGAATTCATGAAGCTCGTCATCGAGGAGTCCGGCCTCCCGCCAGGCGTGGTGAATGTCGTGACCGGCTACGGCGCAGCGACGGGCGAGCCACTCGTGACGCATCCGAAGGTCGCCAAGGTCGCCTTCACCGGTGGCAGCGCCACAGGTGCCCGTGTCAACGAGCTGGCCGCCAAGACTTTCAAGAAAGTATCGCTGGAGCTCGGTGGCAAATCGCCAAATATCGTCTTCGATGACTGCGTTCTCGACGATGCAGTCAACGGTGCGGTGTCGGGCATCTTCGCGGCGACAGGGCAGACCTGTATCGCTGGCTCACGCTTGCTGCTGCAGGAGAGCATTCACGACAAGTTCGTAGAGAAGCTGGTGGCCATGGCCAAAACAGCCCGCCTCGGCAATCCCGCGCTCGCCGAGACGCAGGTAGGCCCGGTGACGACCCCGCCGCAGTTCCAAAAGATTCTCTCCTACATCGACATCGCCAAGGAAGAGGGCGCGAAGTGCGTACTTGGGGGCGGGCCGGCTAGCAAGGAGGAGGGTGGCGGCAAGTATTTCGTCAAGCCGACGATCTTTACAGGCGTGAACAACAAGATGCGTATTGCGCAGGAAGAGGTGTTCGGTCCGGTTCTATCGGTGATCAAGTACAAGGATGAGGAGGAGGCGGTGCAGATAGCCAACGACATCGCATATGGACTTGGCGCAGGCGTTTGGACGCAGTCAGTCAAGCGCGCGCACACGATG
>Ga0335079_10008747_pt1 | contig 11540 bp, 14 predicted proteins | sample Lox_Sample_33_FD_206719 | JGI IMG/M metagenome (GOLD analysis project Ga0335079, IMG submission 206719) | Soil microbial communities from Loxahatchee National Wildlife Refuge, Florida, United States - Lox_Sample_3.3 | ecosystem: Environmental > Terrestrial > Soil > Wetlands | place: USA... | reverse complement strand
GTTCACGGCGCAGGCAAAGGCCACTTGCTCTACGCCGGCCAATCCGATCGAAGCGGAGAACTGCCTCGCCGGGACCCCTCCCAGCACGTGGGCCATTTGCGGCGGCGGCGCTGGCGACTCAACCACCCAGGGTTTCGCCACCGACATCAGCGTCAACGCGGGGCAAGCCATTTCTTTCAAGATCGATACCACGGCCACCGCGTACGAGCTCGACATTTACCGCATGGGGTATTACCACGGCGACGGGGCCCGATGGATTACAACTATTCAGCCCTCGGCGCGGCTTCCTCAAAACCAGCCGGCCTGCCTGACGGATGCCTACTCTGGCCTCGTCGATTGCGGCAACTGGGCGGTGTCGGCGACCTGGACCGTACCCTCGAATGCCGTATCAGGCATCTATTTTGCCAGGGTGGTCCGCGCGGATACGGCCGGAGCCAGCGACATCCTCTTCGTGGTGCGGAATGACGCCAGTAAGTCGGACATTCTGTTCCAGACTTCGGACGAAACCTGGCAGGCCCATAACGACTACGGCGGTTCGCGCTTCTATGGGCAGGATCCCGCCAACCGCACCCACAAAGTCAGCTACAACCGTCCCGCCCGCACCGCCCTTGCATTTTTTGAAGACTATCCGATGGTGCAATTCCTGGAGGCCAACGGCTACGACGTAAGTTACTTCGCCAGCGTCGACGCGGCGCGCAGCGCCAACCTGATTACGCAGCACAAAGCGTACATTTCGGCTGGGCATGACGAATACAGGTCCGGCGCAAAGCAAACCAATATCGAGGCGGCGCGACGCGCGGGTGTCCACGTCGCACTCTTCAGCGGCAACGATGGAACCTGGAAAACACGTTGGGAAAACAGCATTGACGGCACCAATACTCCTTACCGGACGCTGGCCCTGGAGGCGCCGGTTCACACCCACAGGCTTCCGGTTCCTGCCTCGAAGACAGAGCCCTTCACCGATGGTTCAGGTTATCTGGCAGCTCTGACCGCTAATTGGGAAAAGACGAAAGGCTCCTTCGGCCTGGGCCCGCCGGCGAAGACCTGCTCGCCGGGCGACGCAAAGTAGGGTTCTCGGCTTATCCCTGCCGCGTCAGGGCATTCCTCTTTCGGGAAGAGCGCGGGCCTGGGAGGATGGAATGCGCCACCTCGACAGGGTGGCGCAGTCCAGGGTTGGGCCTAAACGTTTTCTTTCTTATGGCAGTCCGCGCACTTCACCGGTGCTTTCTTGCCTTTGGCGTCTTCCGCCTTGTGGCAATCGATGCACAGCCCGGCCTGTGCGGTCGGGTTATGGAAGGCCGCCTGCAATTTGGTCTTCATCGGTGCGGTTGCAGTCTTGGTATGGCAATCGGTGCAAGCTTCGTGTGCCGAAGTCAGCGGTTTCTCCGGCTTCGACGCATGATGGCAGGTGTCGCACTTGATCTTCTGATCGACGGCGTGCGCCTTGTGGGGGAACTTAACTCCCCCCATGGGCGAGCCCGTCAGCACGACAGTGTCCGGCGCCGGCTTCTCGGCGGCAAACAGCGTGCTGCAGCCAGCCAGCACAAATGCCAGGACCACGAGGGCGATAATCAATCGTTGGACGTTCTTCACGCAACCTCCGTAGGTTACTAGAGCAAGCATAAAGATATGCCGGGGCCACTCGAAACGAATGGTCCTCAGCAAATTCATTTTAGGGAACGATGTCCGGCCCCTCTGTGACCGCCGTCACTCATGCTGGTTCTTTCCGAGGTCCTCCAACTGCCTGCGCCAGTCCAGTTCTTCGACGAATTCCCTCGATTCGCGCCAGCCCGGCCTTACCTTCACGAACAGTTCGAGGAACACGCGCGTGCCCAGGAGGCGCTCGATCTCGTACCGCGCGGCAGTGCCGATTTTCTTCAGCATCTCCCCGCCCCGGCCGATGATGATCTTCTTCTGCCCGTCGCGCTCACAGTAGATGACGGCAGCGATCGAGGTCAGTCGGGGCGACTCATCCCAGCGCTCGACCACCACCGTGCTGGCGTAGGGTACCTCCTGCGCCGTCTCCAGCAGCACCTTCTCGCGCACGATCTCAGCTGCCAGGAAGCGCTCGGGCTGGTCCGTGATCTGGTCCTTGGGAAAATAGCGCGGGCGTTCTGGCAGCACCGCCATAAGGCTGTCCAGCAGCAGTTCCAGTCCGTCACCGGTGAGGGCGGAGATGGGAATGATCTCGCGGAAGTCGTGCAGTTTGCTGTACTCGGCCATCATGGGCAGCAGACGTTCTTTTTCCAGACGGTCAATCTTGTTCAGCAGCAGGAACACGGTGCTGCCTGCCTTTTTCACCAGGTCGAGAGTGAAGCGGTCGCCGGAACCGAACTTTTCCGTGGCGTCCACGATGAGCAGGATGGCATCGCGACCCTCCAGCGCTTCGTGCACCTCGCGCATCATCTTCTTGTTCAGCGAGCTGTCTGGTTTGTGCACGCCCGGCGTGTCAATGAAGACAATCTGCCCCGCGGGCCGGCCCTTGCGCGAGGCAACATTAACAATGCCCATGATGCGGTTGCGTGTGGTCTGCGGCTTCGGTGTGACGATAGCCACTTTCTCGCCCACCAGCTTGTTAAGCAGCGTGGACTTGCCGGCGTTGGGCCGCCCGATGATGGAGACAAAGCCCGAGCGAAAAGCCATTCCACGAGTCTATAACGACATTGGCATGGTGCGTGCTTGCCGGGCGTGTTTGACAACGCAAGCCAAAGAGGCTACCGTCGTAAGTGAGCGAGCACATCTTCTCACTCTTTCAGATCTTCTGAACTAAGTCAGCCCATCTGAAGTTCTCCCTCTTAGCCTACCAAGGGCAACCTGACTGCCGTGCTGCTGCCGGTTCAACACGCGGATGGAGAGCATTTCTGAGGGGCAGCGGGACCGTCGTTGATTTCGGCTGTGAGAACCAACGAGAGAGTTGAGGATCCAATGCTTACGAAAATCATGAAATGGATCGCCATGGCCGCGTTACTCGTGGCCCTGTTCTGGCACCCATTCGCGGAGAACCGCAGACTGCTGGAGCTTGCGGTGCTGGCGGGAGCGGTTGCAGTCCTGGTGCAGGCGGTTCGCGCCGGTAAGTATGTGTGGGTGGGATTGTTTGTTGCGATAGCTTGTATTTTCAACCCTGTCCGCCCGGTTGCCGTCTCTCCCAGCATCTTCCTGTTCCTGGACGCCCTCACTCTAGTCCTGTTCATGGTGTCGCTACGAGGGTTGGAGACCCGGCCTAGGCTGTCCATCGCCTCCATTACCGACCGCACCCCAGGTAGCGAGTCGCTATGAAGCAGCGGACCCCGATGGTGTCCCCACACTAAAAATAGCGGGAGATCACAATGAAAAACCTATACATCGGAAACTTGGATTACAACGCCACCGAGGAACAGCTTCGCTCGTTGTTTGCAGCCCATGGAGCCGTTGAGAGCACTACGGTCGTCAGGGACCGCGATACCGGCCAGCCGCGTGGCTTCGCCTTCCTGGAAATGACGAATAACGAAGAGGCTGACAAAGCGATTCAGGCCCTGAATGGAACGCTTCTAGGAGACCGAGCTCTGACGGTCAACGAGGCTCGTCCTAAGGCGGTCCGCGCTGGTGGTGACGATGTGCGGACGCGCGAGCATCGCACGAACCGATTTTAGAACACTATCGGGCATCAGCAGGCATTACCCAACTCACGAGGTGTAATAATTTGAACCAACTACTTCCGAACTCAACTTCTGACCGGCCGCCAGAGAAAAAAAGACTCCTTCTGGTTGACACGGATACTGGTCAACGCTCCTTGCGGGTCAAGATCATGGGGAAAGTGGGTATCACCGTGGATTGCGCAGGCGACGCCAGCGCAGCGCGATTGCTCTGGCACAGCCATTCCTATCATCTGATTCTGATCGATCTCCGAGACGACGTTCAGGGCGCGACGGACCTCTGCGCCGAGATCAAGACCGACAGTCCGCGGCAGGCAGTCGCATTTCTCGTGGGCAAGCCTGGTTACCTGTCGTCTTCTCCCAATCCTGAGCTGATTGCGGAGCCGCTCCCTTTGCCAGCAACGGAGGGAAAGTTGACGATGCAGTTGGCCGTCAATGGCAGCAGTGCCCCACCGGTGCGGGGCGGCTTCTCGGAAGCGATATGGCGCATGTCGCTTGCCAAGCGGTCAATGAACGATCCTCGGCCGAGGAAAACCACAGCCCAGTCCTTCGGCGAAGCCGTGCGTCTTGCCGAGGCGAAAGACCGGGCGGCGTCGTGACACCTGCCCACGACCGCACTTTTCGCGGAAGCATTCTCCTGGTGGACGACGATTCCCGGATGCGGAGCCTCCGCGCGATCATGCTGAGCACGCACGGGTACGAGGTAGATTCCGTAAGGAGTGCCGCCGAAGCGCACCTGCGCTGGAACGCAACTCGTCCCGATTTGGTTCTGGTGGCCTTCTCTGGCTACCACGCCGGAACCCTGGAATTCCTGGAAAAAATCAAGCTGGCGAGCCCCCGACAACGAATGGCTTTCGTGAACGGCAAGTCGCTCCATCTGAGCCCGCTCTTTTATAATGGACTACTGATTCGCAAAGGAGAGGGTCCTGCGGACCTCATCAGGCAGGTAGGGGCCCTGTTAGAGGGACTGCCGGCATAAGGTCTACCCCCGATTTTTTGGATTGGCGCTGATCCTCAACCGCTCGACGCGGCGGTCGGTAGATTCCAGCACCTCGAAGCGCAAGCCATTTTCCTCCACCACCTCGCCCTGCTCGGGAATGCGTCCGAGAATCTCGCTCACCAATCCGGCAACGGTCGCGGCTTCGTGGCCGTTGGGGCGGATGTGAAACAGTTCGTCGAGCCTGTCGACATCCATGTTGCCAGGAACGACATAGGAATTCTCGTTTTCGCGGATGATGTCAGCCTTGGCCTCGTGCTCGTCGCGGATCTCGCCGACGATCTCCTCGACCAAATCCTCGATGGTAACCACGCCCGCCGTTCCGCCGTATTCGTCAATGACGATCGCCATGTGCTGGCCTTCCGTCTGCATCTCGCGCAGCAGCGCGCTCACCCGTTTGCTCTCGGGAACGAAGACCACCGGCCGCATCAGCTCGCCGACGGTGTGCTGGCGCGCCTCGGTGTCCGGAATCTGCAGGACATCGTGCGCAAAGACGATCCCCTTGACGTGGTCGATCGTACCCTCATACACCGGCATGCGCGAGTAGGGCTTGGTGCGCAGCAACTCGGTGAACTGCTCAACGCTGGTGTCGATGGGCACAGCTACAATCTCCGGCCGCGGGGTCATCACCTCGCGCACTGTCTTGTCGCCGAACTCGACCACCGACTGGATCAGCTCGCGGTCGCTTTCTTCGAGAATGCCCTCTTCCCTTCCCGCTTCGATCAGAGCGTCCACCGCTTCGGAAGGATGCTCGGGCTGCTCCGGGGGGCGCTCCTCGGCGAGCGCCGCGACCGAGAGGCAGAATCCCAGCACCAGAGTGACTGGCAGGGTGAGATAAATCAGAATGCGCAGCGGCCACACGAAATGCCGCAACCACTCGCCGCGGGTGCGGGTAAAAAATACGAATGGCAACAACCGGTTGAAGACGATCACAATGAGCACGATCGAGACTGCCGCCTGCGCGATTTCCGTCACCGTCCAGGCGCGGTCCATGAAGGTGACCACTCCGATTACGAGCGCGATGCCCGCCATGATGATGGGCACCAGCACGGCCATGGAAAGCGACGCCCGCCCACGGCTGACCGTCAGCCGCGGCTCGATCTCCTGCTCATAAACTTCGATGTTCTCTTCGAATTCGCGGGAGAGGAACTTGCCCATCTCCGCGTAGAGACTGTCCACGTAGGAGACCAGCGTCAGAATGGCGATCAGCACGAGCAGAGCGATGATGGCAGCAATGCTCACGATCGTCGCCTCTTGCCGGTGCGCTCGATCAGTGCCACAGGCAGCCCCAGCGCTCGCCGCAGGCGCGCTTCTTCGCGCGCCATCGCTCCGCCGTCGGTCTCATGATCGTAGCCGGCCAGGTGCAGCAGCCCGTGGAGGATCAGAATCTTCAGCTCGTCGGCCGCAGTGTGCCCCAGGCGGAGGGCATTGCGTGCGGCGATTTGAGCCGAGATGGCTAGGTCGCCCGCAGTTCCGTTGCTTGACGGAAACGAAAGCACGTCGGTCGCCGCATCCTTGCCGCGAAACCGCCGGTTCAGCCGGCGCAGCTCGGCGCTGGAAGTGACGAGCACATCCACTTCCCCGCGAAGACGAGCAGCGCGCTGTGCCCGTGCGGCAAACTGCTCGAGCGCCCGTGCGCTCACTCCCTGCACCGTGCTGCGAACGATCACCAACCTCAACTCCAAAACGAACGGGAGGGCCAATGATGCAGCCCTCCCCGCCAGATGCGGAAGTTCTTAGTCCTCGCCCGCCGCCGCGTCTCCCACTGGTTCAGTTTTATGGACATCTTTCCTGCCATTGATCCTCGCGTCCCCGTTCTGCATGACCAGCGGGGTCTGGCTCTCGCGCGTCTTGAACTCGTCGTAGGCGCGAATGATGCGCTGCACGAGCTGGTGCCGCACCACGTCGGTCTCGTCGAAGTAAGTGAAGACGACGCCCTCGGTGTTCCTCAGGATGTCGATAGCCTCGAGCAGGCCGCTGCGCCGCGCGCCGCCGGGCAAATCGATCTGGGTGATGTCGCCGGTGATCACCGCCTTGGAGCCGAACCCCAGGCGGGTGACGAACATCTTCATCTGCTCCGAAGTGGTGTTCTGCGCTTCATCGAGAATGATGAAGGAATCGTTCAGCGTGCGCCCGCGCATGAAGGCGATGGGCGCGATCTCGATGATGTTCTTCTCCAGGTAGCGGTCCACCTTCTCCGGGTCCATCATGTCGTAGAGCGCGTCGTAGAGCGGACGCAGGTAGGGATCGATCTTCTCCTGCAGCGTCCCCGGCAGGAACCCCAGGCGCTCGCCAGCCTCAACCGCAGGACGCGCCAGGATGATGCGGTTCACCTTCTTGGCCAGCAGCGCCGAAACCGCCATCGCGACAGCGAGATACGTCTTTCCCGTGCCCGCCGGCCCGATGCCGAAGACCATGTCGTTGCGCTCTATGGCTTCCATGTAGCGCCGCTGGTTCATGCTTTTGGGGGTGATAGGACGCTTGCCGAAGGAGCGCGCGCGGCCGGCTTCCGCCAGCGTGCGCAGCGATACCGTCGGGTCGGTGGCCACGATACGCAACATCGAACCCAGGTCGCCGTTGGAAAATGTCACGCCGGTACGCAGCAGGTGGTGGTAATCCGTGAACACCTGCTCGGCGCGCGCCACGTCCGCGGCAGCGCCTTCAATGACCACGGAATCAGCTTTCAGGTCGATGGTGACTTTCAGGCCATTTTCGATGAGGTGCAGGTTCTCGTCGCGGGGACCGAAGAGGGTCTCGATGTGCGGAGTGATCTCGACGTTCTTCTTCATTGAAGCGTGAAAGCTAACCTCCTGCAGCGCCCGCGCGCACTGGGAATGTTGTTTGCTTGAAAAGGATCGGCTGGGCGTCGGTGCCACAGCGTGGAGGCAACTACCATTAATGTTAGGGTACCCCGGGGGTGGCCGGGAGTCAATAACGGGCAAGGAATCTTGCCCTCGACATTGTTAGATGTAGTAATGGGGCGGAAGCGGCTGCGGGATAACGCCCGTCCTTTTAGCTGAATAGCCGTCCCGCGCCTGGGCGGATTTTCAGGCTCTTGCCTTGGTCGCGGCTCGAACTTCACGGTCCTCGCTGTTGTAATATCTTCTCCGGCAGCATGAGCATGGAGAACCATGTCTCTACTCGGTGAAGAGGTTGTCGAGGAGTGGTTGAACCGGAACGGCTATTTCACAATCCGGGGAATCAGGGTTGGGGTGGATGAAATCGACATCCTCGCGATCCGGCCACTCCCCAACGGGCAGCATGAGTGCCGCCATATCGAGGTCCAGGTCTCCATCAACCCAATCTCCTACATCACGAAAGTGCCTGCGGCCATCCGTAAACAGACAGGCATCGGTGCTCACAACGCAAAGAAGAGAGACGCAGCACAACTCATGCAAGGCGTGCAAGAATGGGTCGAGGTAAAGTTCAATCAATCTCGGAAGATCGAGTTGCGGAATCGCCTTTGCGCCGGTTCGTGGACGAAGGAACTTGTTGTTGGCGCGGTCAGACACGAAGAGGAGCTTGATCTGCTGCGGAAAGCCGGCGTTACAATTCGCCGCCTCAGGGACGTTCTGTCAGAAATGGTCGAGAAACCGTCGGTCGTGAAGGCCGCAGCGGGGGCTGACCTCTATGACCTTATGCTGCTGCGGCAATAGGAAGCCCTTTAATGTCATTTCGCTGGAAGCGTCTGACGGCCGTTTATGCCGTGGCTATCGTAGTGGTGTGCTTGTTCTTCGCCATAGTGGCAGCCGGGAATGCGTGGCATCAGCGGACTCAGAGCAGAAGCTCTGCCGCTGTTTTCAGCGTGGTTGCTGTTTTCTTCCTGTACGCGGTGACCGTTCTAATCCTCCAAGCAATCACAAATCGGCGGTATCAACGCTCTGTTGACGCGCTCGGCCTCGCTCCATTCGACTGGAAGAACGTCGAGGTCGGAGCAGTTGTAACGACTGTGTTGGCAAGTGGCAGGAAGGCATTTCTGAGCCAGGGCTTTTACGGCGAAGTCCACGGGGCAGATGTCTATCTGTTTAACTACGGTTTCGACACGGCATGGTGGAGCAAGCAGCGAACAGTTGCTGCCCTCAAGCGCCGAAACCAATCGGCTGTACCCGAACAGGCTGCACAACTATTGCTAGAGAACGCTGGTGCAGAGCTGACAATCCAGCCGAACTGGTTCGTCGTTCGCGCTCGCTGTCGCGTCTCAGCCGATGCTCTCGCCCGTTGGGTCACCACGGCCATAGATGTGCTGCAAGGCCGCTAGCTGTTGTGGAATGGCTTTTACGCCCCGCGGTTTGACCCCCTCGCGCAGCTTGCGTAGAATGAATGCTTCCGTCGTCGGACGATTTCTCTTAGAGGACACCCAGCAAGTTATGGCGAATCATTTCTCCGCGCTCAAGCGCGCCCGGCAGACCGCGAAGCGCACGGTGCGCAATCGCATCAACCGATCCCGTATCCGCACCGCGCTGCGGCATTTCCGCGACGCGCTCACCAAGGGCGACAAGACGGCCGCGCAGCAGATGTTCCGGGAGACGGTCTCGGCCATCGACAAGGCCATCCAGAAGGGCGCGCTCCACGCCAATGCCGCCGCCCGCTATAAGTCCCGCCTCGGCGCCCGCCTCAGCGCGCTGAAGTAGGTGCCGCGGCTCTCTGGGATTTAATTGTGCAGTGAAATAAGCTTGGCCGTTGGGCCCAGGCACAAGATTGTTTCCTGTATGAAGAGGCCAACCCGGCCAGCTAAAAAAGCCAGGCAACCTGAGGGGCTTTGACGATTGTCAATGATTCGGGCTGAGCGCCGACCGAAGTCGGATTGCCCAAGGCAGTGAGCGCACCCGTCGTGGCATTCAAGTTGAATCCGGCGATGGCGCTGTTCTGCGAATCCATCGCAAACAAGAATCGTCCGGAGGGATCGACGACCGGGCCGAGTAGGGCCGTGCCCGAGGAAAAAGGAGAACTTGCTAGCGGAGTCAAGGCTCCAGTGTTAGCGTCAACATTGAAACCGAGTATTCCACCCGTTGCACCTGCCGATACGTACAAGAACCTTCCCCCCGGGTCGAGGGCAGGATCAAAGGTTGCGACTCCCGCCGCAAAAGGAGAGCCGGGCAGGGCTGCGAGGCTGCCGGTTGCACCATCGACGCTCCACGCCAAAATGCCATTTGCTGCTTGCCCTGTAGAGGCATACAGGAATTTTCCCGAAGGGTGCATCGCAAAACCTGCAAAATCGGCGTTCGCGGGCGCGAGGAAAGGCGATCCCGGCACGGGAGCGAGCGCACCGTTACTGGAGCCAACTGCAAATCCGGAAATATTCGCTACACTGAAACCAGAAGCGGGCGTCGAAGCTCCGTTTATGTTTTCGGTGTACACGAATTGCCCGGAGGGATGCACGAGCACCGAGAGAGGCGCTTGATCCGCAGGGAATGGCGAACCGGCCACGCCGCTCAATGCGCCGGTCGTGCTGTTCACAGCGAGTGCACCAATTCCTTGAACTACGCCCAGGCCCACTCCTAAACCTACAAAGGAACTGCCGTAGTAGAGGAATCTCCCACTGGGATCCAAAGCAAGTGCGCCGGGCACGCTGCTGGGCACAGAACAAAAGGGACAGATGATGACAGGCGGCGTAAACGCTCCATTTCCAGTCGGAGCGCCATTGATTGGGCTAATTGAGAAAATGTCAATGGCGTTTGCCGAAGGGTCGGAAAGATACAAGAACGTGGAAGCCGGGTTCACGGCGATGCTGGGAATAATTTCAGATCCAAGCGTAGTTGTTGACGCGGGGCTCAAAACTCCTGTCGAAGAATCAACCTTAAAACTCGATAGTTGAAAGCTTGGGCTATTCGGGACGCCGCTTAGCGTGACTGCATAGAGAAACTCGGGGGGCGGTGCGGCGCCGCAGCCCGACATAGCTATCAGTAGGACCGGGATACAAATAATCGGCCAGAGATGCCTACTCGCCATGAGCGAGAATTGCTATTCGACTCCGAAGAGGCGCAGCCATTCTACACCCGTCTTGTCTACGAGAAGCCTCCTGTCTAAAAGGGCTAGCAGCTACTCCTCACCACTGCCGTAGCGGCTTCCAGTCCAGGTTCGGCAGTTCGAGCCCAAAGTATTCGAGCAGCGCCTGCTGGTACTGCTCTTCGGATTCGAGCATGCGCTCCGTGCGCTCGCCGTTCATGGTCTCGATCAGGCGCATCTCGGCCAAGGTGATGCGGCCTTGCGGAGTGGCGCGGCTGCAGATGCGGGCGCGCGGGAAGGTGGAATTCGGCGAGGTCTGGTGGTACACGCACATGCCGGCGAACTCCTCCAGCCGGTGGGGCTGGAGGGTGAAAGCATATCTCTCCGACCAGGCGCCGTTCTCTTCTCGCAGCAGAATCAGGCCCTCTGGCCAGGAGTCGATGAAGTACGTCATGCCGCCGCTCGCTTGCTCGCCGCCCTCGAGCGCGAGCGGTTCGACGAAAGAATCGCCAAAACCGACGTCGGCGATCCACGGGTGCCCGTCCAGCTGGACCTTCAACAAGAGATGATCGAATTCCGGGCCAAATCGCCCGATTTCATTAGCCACCCGGCCTGAGAGCAGGTCGAGGTTATATCCCAGCTCGCGCAGCAGCGCGGCGAACAGGCCGTTGAGCTCGTAACAGAACCCGCCCCGGCGCTGGCGCACGACCTTGTCGAAGAAGGCGGCTTCGTCGAGCACGATGGCCCGCCCGAGATGGATGTCCAGGTTCTCGAACGGGACCGTCTGCATGTGGCGGCGATGGATCGCACGCAGAACATCGAGCGTGGGCTCACGTGGCCCTTCGTAGCCGATGCGTTCGAGATAGGAGGAAACGTCCACGGGCCTTCACACCGGCAACTGCTGCTGCCACTCCGGCGCGGCGGGCCTGGGTTCGGCGCAGAGGTCGAGCACCAGCCGCTCCAGT
>Ga0335079_10008743_pt1 | contig 11544 bp, 14 predicted proteins | sample Lox_Sample_33_FD_206719 | JGI IMG/M metagenome (GOLD analysis project Ga0335079, IMG submission 206719) | Soil microbial communities from Loxahatchee National Wildlife Refuge, Florida, United States - Lox_Sample_3.3 | ecosystem: Environmental > Terrestrial > Soil > Wetlands | place: USA... | reverse complement strand
CGCAGGACGATCCCAAACAGCGGCGTCCAGACATCAGCAAAGCGAAAGCTCTGCTGCACTGGGAGCCGAAAATCGATTTGGAAACCGGCCTTCAAATGTCACTGGATTATTTCAAGAAGGCCGCGCTGGAGGAGCAACCGGCACAAAGATGACCGGCTCGCCATCTTAGAACCTCTGCAGCTCTGAACAAAGGTCCTAAGATTCCCTGCTTTCGATTAGAGCGTTTCAGCTTTTCCTTCCCGTGACTGCGAAAAATGCGGTTGCCTCCTGCTCAACATTTTTGCTGCCACACCTGGGGCAAGTAACTGTCTCCTTCTCGTGATCGTGCTCCGTCAATGTGAGTACCGTTTCAAATGGCTTGTGGCAATCATTGCAGACGTAGTCGTAAACCGGCATGTTGACCTCCCGGGAGCGGCGTGCGAATGCCCGCAGCGCGCGGTTTGCATCGGGATTTAAGCTGCCACGGCGAGCTCTCGCCGGTGAAGGCATGGCTGCCTCCGAGGACCGCTCCGGCAAATCCCTTATACACCTTTTCAGTTGTGGGAATTCCATACAGCTTTGAATTTTGCTCTGCGGTTGCGTGTGCTCACAGGCAGGTGTGAGTCGCGTCACATCCCGGCTGAGCACTGAGGGTCAGAATATAGCTGCAAGCTTCTAAGGAGGGGGAAATATGAAACCGTGGCACATTGTCCTCCTGCTTTTCACCGTTTTCCTGTCTACTTCGGCCGCATGGGCCGTGCAGGGTTCCGAATCCGTCCCGAAGTACAACCCGGCAACGGAGTCAACTTTTAAGGGCATTATCGTTTCGGTTTCCGAGCGTAACTGCCCGGTCAGTGGAGGCCTGGGCTTCCATTTCGTGCTGAAGCTGCAGGACGGAAACACCATCGAAGTTCACGTCGCAGCCAGCAAATTCATCAAGACCTATGACGTTGCTCTGAATAAGGGTGATCAAGTCGAGGTAGTGGGCTCGAAGGTAACCTTCGAGGGGGTGGAGACCATATTTGCCCGCAGCGTCACCCACGGCACCGAGACTTTTGTCTTCCGCGATCAGACAGGCCAGCCGGTCTGGTAGATCCATCAGCGAAAGGTTGGCATGGAGGTGATCATGATGCTCACCTACAGGTTCGTCCGCCTCATTGAAGAACGGTCCGAGGAGCTGGCCAGCGGCCTGCTGCACAAAGTCCAGCGATCCTCGCGGACAGAGGGCTTCCGCAACGTTCCCGCAGAAGAGTTAAGGAACCGGGTATATGAAATTTACCGGCATCTTGGCGAGTGGCTCATTGACAAGAGCGAGAAAGATATCGACAGCCGATACAGCGAGATTGGAGCGCGCCGCGCGGCGCAAGGTGTGCCTTTAAGCCAGTTGATCTGGGCGATCATTTTGACCAAAGACAACCTCTGGGAGTTTGTGCTAAACGACTTCTTTACCGATCGACCCGTAGAAATCTGGGGAAAACTGGAATTCTTACAACTGCTTGATCAATTCTTCGATCGGGCGATTCATGCAGCCGCTATAGGCTATGAGCGTTTCCAATCCCCTGCCGAAAAAGAGGTTTTTGCTGAAAGCACGGTTTGAACGTTTGTTATTTGCCATGCCGGAACGTCCCGCATGGCCTTATCTTTGTCCCTCCAGATCGGGACCCGGTTGAATTACCCGAACGAGCAGCCCACTACCGCGAGCGACATTAATGTCTGCATGTTTTGATGTGAGAGTCATTTCACCGAGCGGCTCGGTGCGACCGGCGTGCGAAATGGTTAAGTCACCAAATCCGTACACGCCACAGGCACTCGAGGCAAATACCCAGAACGCTTGCAGACGATCATTTCCGTCGATTTCAGACCGGCAAGGCGTCCCTGCGAGGGCAAGGGGTTTGGCGAGAAGGCCGCCATTCAGCAAGGAGTGACCAATCATCTCCCCGCCGCGCATGATAGGCCAGCCGCCGTGATAGTTCGCCTCGCCGCCCACCTGCTCGGTTACCCATGTATCTTCCGGGCTTCCGCGATCAGATCCCGTGAGCGGAACCTGGGCTTCGAACACATCCATCATCGAGGCAAGAGCACGCAGATCAGTTCTTAGATGGATTTCCTTTGTCCCTGTTCGAATCCTGTCGAACTGGAAAGTCATTTGGGCGGCAGTGGTTCCGTTCGCGGGCGTGACGGAGATGATGTCTCCAATCAACCTTGAGCCCTGCTTGATCATGCCACCTGAGGAGAGGGGCACATCCTGCTCAACGATAGCCTTGATTTTATGTCCGGGTTTGTTCTTGCGCGAATTGAGCGACGTGCTCAGCTGAACCGGGATGATGGTGCCTTGTGGGATATGGGTCTGAGCAAAAGAGAGTGTGGAAAACAAAAAGCCGGAGATCAGGCAAGCTACCCCAAGCTCGCGAGATCGCAGGCAAATATGCATGGGATCGAGGGCCTATTCGGTTGCCGGAACCATTACCTTGGCGGGAGCCACCAGGTCCGCGTTCGGTACTTCCGTTGTCAATCTTATACTGCGCAAACCAGCTTTTTTCTCCGGCTGCGGCACGAACGACAACCAATACTGATGACTAAGCCGCTGCTCAATGTTGTCGAGGTAGGGAGTGAAATCAACGGGTGGACCGGTGAAGCCGATGTAATAAGACTCGGCGCCGGTCTCATCCGCAACTTCCGCCAGATAGAGCTGTCCCCAGTAAGTGCGCCAGTAGTCGTGGCCGAAATGGCCTGCTCCAGGCGTGTAGATGGCGAAGACACGCACGCCGGCGCGTTGAGAATCCTCGATCGCCTGGCTCAGATATGGATCCAGCAAGTCGAACCCACCGTAATAGAAATCGATGCCGTCGGAGACCATAAGCGCTTCCTTGCGGTCATCACTCTTTGGCCAGCGCTTGACGAGATCGCTGAGAGAAAAATAGGGGCTGGCGTTTGCGTCTGCCGTGCCGAGCGGTAGCCTCAGAGCTTTCGCGGCGGCGGCATGATCGGTGGTTAATTTCTGCATGATTTGCGCCCTGCCGTTTTGCATATAAGCAACCCCGACCCTGGTCGTGGGAGCCTGCGCGTTGATGAAGTTTCGAAGGTCTCCGAGCTCCGAACCCAGGCTGAAACTGGACGAGTCGTCGATCAGGATGAAAAAGTCGAGGCCGGCATGGTCGCCGGTTGCGGGGGACCAATCGACTACCTTGTCGCGATTCTTCCCTTCGAAAACCATTACGTCGTCGCGGTTGACAACGGGGACTTGATTACCATGTTGCGCCTCAACCGTGACCAGAGTTTTAGCTACCGGCTCGTTTGCAGCCGGCAGAGCAGATTGCGCAGCAATAGCGGGAAGCGCTAAGCCAGCGGCAAGAAGCGAAAGAAAAATCTTCAAAAAGGAGTATTTCATCCTACTCTCCAATCGGGGCGCGCGCTGATTGAGCCTGACGCCTGTTTAGTTAGATGACTCTTTCGGGGGAGCCTGGTGTGTTTCGCATCTAAATACTTGCATTGACACCTTGCCTTTGCTGCACAACAATGGTGTCAACCGATCACAACAGACTTGGTGGAGAAACAAAATGCCTGAGGATGGCGAACAGATAGTCGAGGTACATTCCGAGAGCGGCGGCGCGGGAAAGTGGATATTGCTTTTGCTGGCAATTATTTACGTAGCCGGGTCGCTGTATTTTCTGTCGAATTTGCGAGGGCAGGTTGAGCAGCTGGCAAAGGCGGAAGGTTCAAGTAACGATGAGATTGCAGCGCTGACGAAGCGAGTGCAATCGAACGAGGCTGATTCCGAAACATTAGCGAAGCAGCTGGGCATGACAAAAAAAGAACTGGCGGAGCGCTCGGCCGACCTGCAGCGCCAACAACGAGCATCCGAGGCACGGCTCTCAGAAGAGCAAAAGCAGCAGATCAGCCAGGTGAACGGCGATATCGCCAACGTGAAAACGGATGTGGGTGGAGTGAAGACTGATGTCGCATCCACCAAGTCTGAACTGGCGGCCACCGAAGCCAAGCTGCAAAGTACGATCGGTGATCTTGGGGTGCAAAGCGGCTTGATCGCTCATACGCGAGACGACCTTGAGATCCTCAAGCATAGAGGGGACCGCAATTACTACGAGTTCACGCTCAGTAAGGGCGCGAAACCGCAGGTGATCTCGACGGTGAAGCTCCAACTGAAGAAGACCGACCCCAAGCACGGCAAGTTCACCCTGGATGTGACTGCTGACGACAAGACCATCCAAAAGAAGGACCGGAATATCAGCGAGCCGATTCAGTTCTACACCGGGCGCGATCACATGCTGTATGAACTGGTGGTGTGGTCGGTGGACAAGAAGAAAGCTACCGGTTATTTGAGCACGCCCAAAAACGCCCCAGTCCCGGTGACCCCGAGCGCATGAGCGGAACGTTTCCGGGCAGTCACGTTCTGCTGGAAATTGCTCTTCGTACGGGCATCATTTATTTCGTCGTGCTCATTGGCGTGCGGTTGAGCGGCAAACGTGAGGTCGGGCAGATGACGCCGTTTGATCTCACCCTTTTGCTGCTCATCAGCAATGCCGTGCAGAATGCGATGACCGGGCCGGACACTTCCCTTCTCGGGGGCGCGGTCGCGGCAACCACCCTTCTGGTTCTCAACTACTTTGTGGCGGACTTGTCGGGGGTCAACCGTCGTTTTCGCAAGTTCATTCAAGGACAGCCGAGCCTGCTAATGCACGATGGACAAGTGATTTCTTCGCATATGGCGAAGGAACACGTCAGTATGGATGAACTCGAGCGCGCGATGCGTGAGCATGGAATTGCGACGATGCATGATGTCGCCCTAGCCGTGCTGGAAGTAGATGGGTCAATCAGCTTTCTGAAATACGATGAGATCAAGCCGGATGCCAGCACGCACCTGGCGCGTAGAAGGTTTATCCAGAAACATTGACGGCAGACACTCTGCCGAGTCTCACAAATACGGCGAGACTCGGCCTGCTCCCAATATGTGTGGGCCCTTTGCCGGTTCTCGCAAAACGGCGAGAACCGCCTTCTCCAATTTAGGTGTACCCAGGGTTGCTGCCACGCTCAGAACTTCGTCATGACCAGAGGCACGGCCTGATCGTAGGGCTGGAGGGTCACCTTCAAGGACTTTCTATTCTTGAAAGCATCGGCTGTAACGGGAAATGAAACAATCATCCGGCCGGACGCCTGAGCTCCGGGATTAATCTTCTGCTCCGGCTGGAGCGGCGCAATGGCATTCTGACGCAACGCCGGAAACCCCTGATAGTAACGCTCGAAATCGGCAACTGATGCAGCATCGTCGCTGAACTTTCCATTTCCAGTATCAAGGTCGGCTTTCATGGTGTGAATCCAGAAGGGTTTTTCGCCATTGTTGCGGAAAGAGACGTTGATCGCGGCCATTACCGCGTTCTGATTAGGAATCTCGACAAAGGTGACGTCGTCAATGGTGCCGGTGGCCTGCGCATGAGGACGCTGAAGCAGCGCAATGATCCCAGCGAGAAGCAGGATGATTGCGACGCCAATCAGAACAATCTTCGCCGGAGGAAGATTCTTCCTGGCGGTGCCGAACTCTTCTCCAATATCGAATTTCGTGGATGGTTGAGGCTCTGCGGTCGAGACGGGAGGTGGAGGAGGTTCGGTTGACATAGGGGCTGACCTAGATTGTAGACGCTTTGATTCGCAGGCGAGCGGATTGGCTGCTCAGGACCAGGCGTGCTTTATTGCCTTGGCAAATTTCTCTGGTGGAAGGGTATTCAAGACATCTTCTTTGGTCAGCCATGCGCGCCGGGCTTGCGTTATACCGAAACGCATCTTCTCGAGATGCGACGTGTGGTGGGAATCGGTGTTGATGACGATTTTGACGCCGTATTGTTTCGCCAGACGAAGGTGACGGTCGCACAAATCGAGGCGATCAGGGTAGGCATTCAATTCCATCGCAACCTTTTGCTTGGCAGCGGCTTTCAATACGGCATCAATGTCGAACTGATATGAGTCGCGGCGCAGGAGAATTCTGCCCGTGGGGTGGCCAATCAATGATGTGTTTGGATTCCCCACGGCTTTGAGCAAGCGTGCGGTCATCTCTTCCGGAGTCTGATTGAAATGCGAATGAACGCTGGCGATGACGATATCCATCTGTTCGAGAACAGAATCTGAAAGATCGAGCGAGCCGTCGGCCAGGATATCGGCCTCGATTCCCGCGAATATTTTTATGCCTTCAATGCGATCGTTGGCTGCCCGAATACGCTTGATGTGTTCGATTGCCCGCGCATCATCGAGGCCGTTGGCAAAGGCGAGATTTTTTGAATGATCAGTGATCGCCATGTATTTATAGCCCTGTGCGATGGCGGCTTCGGCCATTTCCTCGATGGTGTTGCGGCCATCGGTTTCTACCGTGTGCATATGCACATCGCCTTGCAGATCCTGCTGGGTGATCAAGGGGGGTAATTCGTGCTTTTGGGCGGCATCGATTTCGCCGCAATTCTCGCGCAGCTCGGGTGGAATGTAATCGAGCTTGAGCCGGGCGTAGATTTCTTCCTCGGTTTTGCCGGCAACAGGTTTTTCGTCTTCGAGGGTGGCCAGACTGTACTCGCTTAACGTATAACCCATTTTGAGAGCGCGCTGGCGGAGGGTGACATTGTGCGCCTTGGAACCGGTGAAGTACTGCATGGCGGCGCCGAAAGATTCCGGCGCGAGAAAGCGGATGTCGACCTGCATACCGCCGCGAAGGCGGAAACTCACTTTGTTATCGCCGCGAGCGATGATTTCCATGAGGCCGGGCAGCTTGATGATGTGGTCAATTAATTTCTGCCGCTCGGCCTCGTCGCAGCAGGCGTGGCCCGTTACAAGAATATCGAGATCGCCGACGGTCTCGCGCCCACGGCGGAGGGAGCCGGCAGGAGTGATTTTCTCCACGCCAGCGTAGTCGCGAAGATGATCGATAATCTTCAGCGCTTCTTTCTCGGAGGCATCGAGGAGAAAGCGTCCGCCGATGCGGCGGTAGTCTTCGATGGCTTTGAGCAGCTTCTGCTCGTGTTTTTCACCCATGCGCGGAAGAACGCGGATCTTTCCTTCTCGCGCGAGCTTCTCGACTCCCTCGATATCACAGATTTGATAGGCGCTCCAGATCATGGCGATGGTCTTGGGCCCGAGACCTTGAATTTTGAGCAGCTCGAGCATGGAGGGTCGGTATTTCTTCAGCATCTCGGCATGAAGGGAGAGCCGGCCGTCGCGAAGCATCTCTTGCAGGTTCACCAGCATTCCTTTGCCGATGCCGGGGATCTCCAAAATTTTTTTGGGCTCGCCGATAATCTCCGCGATCTGATTGGGAAAGGCTTCAATTGCCTGTGCCGCATTGCGGTAAGAGCGAATGCGGAAGGAGTCGGCATTGTCTATCTCGAGCAGGTCGGCAGTCTCATACAGGATTCCAGCGATGGCTTTGTTGTCCATTGCAAATAGAGATTAGAACAAACGAGAGGAAAAGCGCGAGAGCAGGGTTACGCAAACTACAGCCGGAATGGCTGACGGAGAGGAGCAATTTGCCAACAGCGAGAACCCGGTGAAAGGCTCGACCCTAACTGCCCTTATTAACGTTCGCAGCCTGCGGGCCTTTAGGGCCCTGGGCGATCTCAAACTCTACCTGATCGCCTTCCTGTAAGCTTTTATAGCCTTCGGCTGTGATTGCACTGTAGTGCACAAATACATCGGGGCCATCCTCGCGCCCGATGAAGCCGTAACCCTTGGCATTGTTAAACCATTTCACCGTACCCTTCAAACGTTCCACCTTACGCCCCCGGTGCACGTACCTTTCTGCTGCCCCGGTCGTGCCTTACATTGAGGTCATTGTGCGTCTGCTTCAGAACAGTGTCAAGCGTTAACGCCCTGAAATCCTTTGCTGCTGCGGCTTTTTTTGGCACAAATAGTGACTGAGCCAGAGAACCCCGGAGATGGTTTTGGCATCGCGGATTTTTCGGGAGGTCACCATTCTCAGGGCGGCTGCAAGCGGGAACATGCGTTTTGTGATGCGCTCGTCTTCCTCCGGCTGCGCGGTTCCGGATTCAAGCCCTTGAGCGAGATAGATTGACATAGTCTCCGCGAGAAACCCCGGGCTGGCATAAAAGTTGAGAATGCGTTTCCACTTGACGGCTGAGTAGCCGGTTTCTTCCAGCAATTCGCGTTTTGCGCCGGCGAGTTCGGATTCGTCCTGGTCATGTCGACCGGCGGGAAGCTCCCATAGGTATTGCTGAGCGGCGTGGCGATATTGGCGAACCAGCAGAATGCGCGACTGGGGTCTGCTCTCATCAAGGGCGAGAATGACCACCGATCCGGTGTGCTGAACGATCTCCCGCTTGGCGCGCACGCCCCCGGGTTCGAGCACTTCATCGCTCGTTACCGAGAAGACTGGGCCTTTGTACACCACGCGAGAAGAGATAATGCGAGCTTTGCGCGCCGCTGATTTTGATCCTGGCATAGGAACAATATTACGGAGCGGGATCGGGAAAGTTCAATCGTCGAACGCCATCCGCTATACTGCCCGCGATGGCAAGGGAGACGAAAATCGCGATTGTTGGCCCCGGGAGATTGGGAGCAGCGCTGGCTTTGGCATTGTGCGGCGCGGGATACCGAGTCGCTGAAATTATCTGCCACAAGAGTCCGTTGGCGAAGGTGAAGACGCTCGCGAGAAAGATTCGGGCCAGAGTGCCGGCATTCGAAAGTGCACGCCTGGACGCGGATTTGATCTGGCTGTGTGTGCCGGATCGAGCTATCTCTTCGGTTGCGCGGGCGCTTGCGAAGCGGTACTCGTGGAAGACCAAAATAGTGTTTCATTCGAGCGGGGCGCTGGCGAGCGATGAATTAAATCCGCTGAGGCGCGAAGGTGCCGCGGTTGCTTCAGTGCATCCGCTGATGACGTTCGTGGCAGGAACGGCGCCATCGTTGGAAGGTGTTCCTTTCGCAATCGAGGGAGACGCACGCGCGGTTGCACAAGCCCGGAAAATTGCCCGCCGGTTAGGGGCGCAACCGTTCGCCATTCGCAGGCAGGACAAGGCGATTTACCATGCGTGGGGCGCATTCGCCTCGCCGTTACTTATCGCGTTGCTCGCAACTGCGGAGGAAGTGGGACGGGCAGCCGGTCTGTCGCCGGTAGAGGCAAAAAAGAAGATCCTGCCCATTGTGCGGCAGACGATTGCGAACTACGCGGCGTTGGGGCCTGCAGGCGCGCTGAGCGGGCCGCTGACCAGGGGCGATGTCGAAGTTGTCACCAGGCATATCAAAGCCTTAAAAAAAATGCCGGCTGCTTTGCTTACATATCTTTCCCTCTCGCGGGCCGGCGTGGAATATTTGCAGCCCGATAATCGGAGCAAGCTGCGCAAGGTGCTCAAGCCGTAATTTGGATGGTTACTCGACTCTGCGGCGCGCAATGACCCTCCGTGTGCTCCTTTTGTAACTTGGCAGAAATAAAGGGCTGCCTCTAAAGTCAGTTCAGCGCAAACCGCACCGGTAGGGCAGTTCGGCCTTATACGTGCATCTATATGTGTGGAGCGATAAGTTGGCGAAGTATTTGCGCAACGGGGCAGGAATGAAGTACACGCAGCTGTGTATATTTCTCGCGGCTTGGGCGGTGGCATGCATTTTGCCGGCTGCGAGCCAGACGGTTGCCCGATCAGGCTTTCTGCCTGGCGGCAGCGCTACGTTTTCTGCTGCAGTTCCCGATGCTGAAGACTCCGGTCCCGGCGAGAGCGTTCTCACCATCAAGAAGCGGGTTGATGAAGTCAACGTGCTCTTCATCGCAACCGACAAGCATGGCAAATTCGTCCGCAATTTGAACGAGGACGATTTTGCGATTCTCGACGATCACAAGCCACCACAATCCATCGTGAATTTCCGCCGTGAGACCGATCTGCCGATCGAGCTGGGGTTATTGATCGACACCAGCGGCTCGGTGCGAGGACGCTTCGATTTTGAGCAGGACGCGGCGGTGAGCTTTTTGCAGCACACGCTGCGCGCGAATTTCGACAAAGCCTTCATTATGGGCTTCAGCAGCCACAGCCAGATTACGCAGGACTTCACCGACAAAGTCGAGCTGCTGCAAACTGGGGTGCAATCGCTGCATAACGGCGGCGGGACGGCACTTTACGACGCCATTTACCGGGCCTGTCATGACAAACTGATCAAAGGCGACCAGGACCGTCCCGTGCGACGGGCGATCGTTGTGGTCAGCGATGGCGAGGACAACCAGAGCGAAGTTACGCGAGCCCAAGCGATCGAAATGGCGGAGCGGGCGGAGGTGATCATCTATGCGATCTCGACCGACGACAGCGGATTGATCCTTCGCGGTGACCGCAACCTCGAGCAACTGGCCGACGCAACAGGCGGCCGGGCATTCTTTCCGTTCAAGATCAAAGACATCAAGAATTCATTCGCGGCAATTGAAGACGAGCTGCGCAGCCAGTACGTGGTTTCCTATCATCCGGCCGATTTCGAGGCGGACGGGCGGTTTCGCCCGATCGAAATCACCGCCCTCAAGAAAGATCTTCAGGTCCGCGCCCGCCGCGGGTATTACGCTCCGAGGCAATAGTTCGCGCCTGTCCCGCGCGTTCGCGCAATAAGGTTTGGGGATTCTCCCCGACGTAAGCAGATTCCATTTTGGCGCTACTACTCACCTTCGTGCCGCCGCCAGCCCATTCGTTATCTCATTCATTCACTCCCGACGAATCTAGATTGAGCTGAACTCAACTCCGAGGGGAAAATGCGAAGTTTAACGATACTGTTACTGCTGGCAGGAACGATGCTGGCCCAAAACCAGGTTCTCGCACCCGCATCCCCATTCAGCAAGTCAACATATGACCTGAGTGTTGGCTACAGTTATTTGTCAATGCCAATGCCATCTGCGAGCCGCGTCTCGCTTGGGGGCCTGACGGCAGGCGCCCTTCTGGAGTTCAGACCCCGACTGGCGGCAACGGCCGAACTCGGGTACGCGCATGATTCCGATGTTCTGAACACCGGCCATAACGGTCACGTCTGGAGCGTGCTCGGCCGGCCTGTGTTTTATCTGCGCAGCTATAGAAATGCCCGAATGTTCACTCGCTTCTTAGTCGGTACTGGATTAGTCGATAGCGCCGTACCAACAAGCAACGGCTCAATTAGCGGGTGGGTTTCGCGTCCTTCTTATGGCTTTGGGGGCGGGGTGGAAAAGCCCTTTAGTGGACCTTTTGGGATTCGCATCTATGGTGATTATCTGCGTACCGCATTCGCGGATTCATCCGCCATTGTCCAGCCACAAAACAATTTTCGGGCGGGCGTAAGCCTGGTAATGCGACTGAGGGGGTTTCGGCGGCCTCGAGATGTGCGGTGAGCATCCAAGTACGAGCGCCGACGGAGATAACATGACCTCTCATCGACTTGGCATGTGTAAGTCGCAACGGCGAAGCCGGTCGATCCCATTGACTCGATTGCCATCGAAATTGAGGTCCAATGGGTCTGACAACCGGAGCAGTGAGTGCGCACTCACCGCTCGAATTGCGAGTCTCGGCTCGGCGCTTGAATCCGATCGGTTTCGGGTAGCTACATGAGAAAAGATGGCTCCTC
>Ga0335079_10008737_pt1 | contig 11548 bp, 10 predicted proteins | sample Lox_Sample_33_FD_206719 | JGI IMG/M metagenome (GOLD analysis project Ga0335079, IMG submission 206719) | Soil microbial communities from Loxahatchee National Wildlife Refuge, Florida, United States - Lox_Sample_3.3 | ecosystem: Environmental > Terrestrial > Soil > Wetlands | place: USA... | reverse complement strand
GCGCGGCTACAAGAACCCCGGCGTGGGCAAGCGGGAGCCGTTCGAGGTCGCCGACGCCCGCCCGTCGAAGGACCCGGCGCGCGGGGAGGGCCGCTGATGGCGGGGGTACGCGAGCGCAACGAGTCGGCCTGGCTGCTGCCGAACGACGGCACCAGGACCAACCACCGGCTGCGCGCGGACATGCGCCGGTTCGCCGACAGCTTCACCGTCGACCTGGTGGTGGTGGGCTGCGGGGCCGGCGGCTCGACGCTGCTGCAGCGGCTGGCCCGGGCCGGCTGGCGGGTGGCCGGCCTGGATGCCGGGCCGTTCTGGGATCCTGACGCCGACTGGGTGAGCGATGAGGCCGGGTCTCATCACCTGTACTGGACCGAGCCGCGGGTGATCAGCGGCTCCGACCCGGTCCCGATGGGCTCGAACAACTCCGGTCGCGGCGTGGGCGGCTCGATGGTGCACTACGCCGGGTACACGCCCCGCTTCCACCCCAGCGATTTCGCCACCTGGACCGGCGACGGGGTCGGGGCCGACTGGCCTCTTCGCTACGGCGACCTGCGGCCCTATTACGAAGCGATCGAGGAGGAACTGCCGGTCGCGGGCGAGGACTGGCCCTGGGGCGACCCGCACTCCTACCCGCGGCGGCCGCACCCCGTCGGCGGCAACGGGGAGATCTTCCTGCGCGGCGCCCTCGCGGCCGGGATCACCGCCAAGGTCGGGCCGGTGGCCATCTCCAACGGACGGTTCGGTAACCGCCCGCACTGCATCTACCGCGGGTTCTGCCTGCAGGGCTGCAAGGTCAACGCCAAGGCGTCCCCGCTGATCACCCACATCCCGGACGCCCTGGCCCACGGGGCCGAGATCCGGGCCAACGCGATGGTCACCGGGATCGAGGTCGACGAGCGCACCGGGCGGGCCACCGGGGTGCACTACATCCGGGCCGGCGTGCCCCGGTTCCAGCGGGCGGCGGCGGTGGCAGTGGCCGGCTACTCGATCGAGACGCCGCGGCTACTGCTGAACTCCGCCTCCAAGCGGTTCCCGGACGGCCTGTGCAACGACTTCGACCAGGTCGGACGCTACCTGATGGTGCAGGGCGCACCGCAGACGGCGGGCCGGTTCGACGCCGAGGTGCGGATGTACAAGTCGCCGCCGCCCGAGGTCAGCAGCGAGCAGTTCTACGAGACCGACCCGGCCAAGCCGTACAAGCGCGGCTTCTCCATCCAGAACGTCTCGCCGCTGCCCATCACCTGGGCCGAGCACGTCGCCGCCCAGGGCCACTGGGGCGCCCGGCTGCGCCAGTACATGAGCGACTACGTGCACTGGTCCTGCCTGGGCGCGCTGTGCGAGTTCCTCGCCCAGCCCGGCAACCGGGTCACGCTGGCCGAGGAGAAGGACCGCTACGGGCTGCCCGTCGCCAACTTCTCCTACTCCCAGTGCGACAACGACAAGCAGCTCATGCGGGCCGCCCAGGACGTCATGGAGCAGATCCTGCACGCCGCCGGGGCCGACGAGGTCATCACGATCGACCGCTACGCGCACCTTGTCGGCGGCGCCCGGATGGCCGCCGACGAACGGCGGGGCGTGGTGGACGCCACCTGCCGCACGTTCGCGGTGCCCAACCTGTACATCACCGACGGCAGCGTGCTGCCCACCCAGGGCAGCGCCAACCCCGCGCTGACGATCATGGCGGTCGCCGCCCGGGCCGCTGACCACATGGAAGGGAATCATCATGGCTAAGCCCACTGTCGGCGACTACCTGCTCGAGCGGCTGCGCGCCTGGGACGTGAGCAACGTCTTCGCCTACCCCGGCGACGGCATCAACGGCATCCTGGCCGCCTGGGGCCGGGCCGGCAACGAGCCCACCTTCATCCAGGCGCGGCACGAGGAGATGGCCGCCTTCGAAGCGGTCGGCTACGCGAAGTTCACCGGCCAGGTCGGCGTCTGCATGGCGACCTCGGGACCCGGCGCGATCCACCTGCTCAACGGGCTGTATGACGCCAAGCTGGACCACGTGCCGGTCGTGGCAATCGTCGGGCAGACCAGCCGCTCGGCCATGGGCGGTTCCTACCAGCAGGAAGTCGACCTGCTCAGCCTCTATAAGGACGTGGCCAGCGAGTACGTTCAGATGGTCACCGTGCCCGAGCAGTTGCCTGGCGTCATCGACCGGGCCATCCGGGTCGCGCTGGCCGAGCGCGCCCCGACCGCGGTTATCATCCCGTCTGATGTCCAGGAGCTGGACTACTCGGCGCCGGCCCACGCGTTCAAGATGGTCCCCTCCAGCCTCGGCATCGACTGGGCGACGGCTACACCGGACAGCGCCGGGGTCGCCCGCGCGGCCGAGATACTCAACGCGGGCAGCAAGGTCGCGATCCTGGTCGGCCAGGGCGCCCGGGGCGCCCGGGCCGAGGTGGAGCAGGTTGCCGACCTCCTGGGCGCCGGGGTGGCCAAGGCCCTGCTGGGCAAGGACGTCCTGTCGGACGAGCTGCCCTACGTCACCGGCTCGATCGGGCTGCTCGGCACCCGGCCCAGCTACGAGCTGATGCAGGGCTGCGACACCCTGCTCACCGTCGGCTCCAGCTTCCCCTACACCCAGTTCATGCCCGACTTCGGCCAGGCCCGCGCGGTGCAGATCGACATCGACGGCCGGTACGTCGGGATGCGCTACCCCTACGAGCTCAACCTCGTCGGCGACGCCCGGGCCACGCTCCGCGCCCTGATCCCGCTGCTCGACCGCAAGCAAGACCGGACCTGGCGCGAGGACATCGAGGCCAAGGTGACCCGCTGGTGGGAGACCATGGAGCAGGAGGCCATGGTCGAGGCCGACCCGGTCAACCCGATGCGGCTCTTCCACGAGCTGTCAACCCGCCTTCCGGACAACGCGATCCTCGCCGCAGACTCCGGCTCCTCGGCAAACTGGTACGCCCGCCAGCTGAAGTTCCGCGGCCAGGTCCGCGGCTCCCTGTCCGGCAACCTGGCCACAATGGGCCCGGGCGTCCCCTACGGCATCGGGGCCAAATTCGGTCACCCGGACCGGCCGGTAATCGTGTTCGAGGGCGACGGCGCCATGCAGATGAACGGCCTAGCCGAATTGATCACCATCAAGCACTACTGGGAGCAGTGGGCCGACCCCCGGCTGATCGTGGCCGTCCTGCACAACGACGACCTCAACCAGGTCACCTGGGAAATGCGGGCGATGGAAGGCGCACCCAAGTTCGCCGAGTCACAAACGCTGCCCGACGTCGACTACGCGGCCTTCGCCAACAGCCTCGGCCTGCTGGGCATCTACGTCGACAAGCCGGACGACCTGGGCGCCGCCTGGGACCGGGCGCTGTCCGCCGACCGGCCCACGCTGCTCGACGTCCGGGTTGACCCGAGCATCCCGCCGATACCGCCGCACGCCACGTTCGAGCAGGCCAAGGCCACCGCCAAGGCGATGCTGGGCGGCGACGAGAACGCCCGCAGCGTCATCGTCGAGGGCATCAAGACCAAGGTGCAGGAATTCCTGCCGCATCCGGGGGACTGATGGGCGGCACTCCGGTCGAGTCGGTGGAGGCGGCCGTCTACACCGTGCCCACGGACGCGCCCGAAGGCGACGGGACGCTGGCCTGGGACTCCACCACCATGGTGCTGGCCCGCGCGCAGGCGGGCGGTGTCCACGGGATCGGCTGGACCTACGGCTCGGCGGCGTGCGCGCCCGTCATCACGGGCACGCTGGCCGCCGTCGTCCGGGGGCGGGACGCGCTGGACGTAGCCGGCGCCTGGGAGGCGATGATCCGGGCGGTGCGCAACGACGGCCGCCCGGGCGCCGTCGGTTACGCGATCTCCGCGGTCGACGTCGCCCTGTGGGACCTCAAGGCCCGGCTGCTCGACGTCTCGCTGCCGGGGCTGCTCGGCGCGGTGCGGGCCGAGGTTCCGGTGTACGGCAGCGGCGGGTTCACCACCTACGGCGAGCGGCAACTGCACGACCAGCTGGCGGGCTGGGCCCTGGAGCAGCGCATTCCCCGGGTGAAGATCAAGGTCGGGGAGTCGTGGGGCACGGCCACCGTTCGGGACCTCGAGCGGATGGCCCAGGCCCGCAAGGTCATCGGTCCCGGGACCGAGCTGTACGTCGACGCCAACGGCGGGTACACCCGCAAGCAGGCCGTCCGGGTGATGGCCGCGGCGGCCGACCTGGACGTGCGCTGGCTGGAAGAGCCGGTCTCCTCCGACGACCTCGACGGGCTGCGCGAGGTCAGGGACGCCGTGGCGGCCGACGTCACGGCCGGCGAGTACGGCTACGACCTGACCTACTTCCGCCGGATGTGCGCCGCCGGAGCAGTGGACTGCCTGCAGGCCGACGTCTCCCGCTGCGGCGGCATCACCGACTGGCTCCGCGTCGCCGCCGTCGCCGCCTCCTACGGCCTGGAAATCTCCGGCCACTGCGCCCCGCACCTGCACGCGGCGGTCGCCACCGCGGTGCCCAACCTCCGGCACCTGGAGTGGTTCCACGACCACGTGCGGATCGAGAACATGTTCTTCGACGGCGCCCTCGACCCGGCCGGAGGAACCATCAGGCCCGACCCGGACGCTCCCGGGCTCGGGCTCACGCTGCGCACCGCCGACGCGGAACGCTACCGGACCCAGTAGGGAGCCCGACGATGGCAGGCAAGGACGGGAAAGGGCCGGCGGCCGTGCTGTTCGACGTCGACGGCACCCTGGTCGACACGAACTACCTGAACGCGGTCACCTGGTGGGAAGCCTTCCGCCAGGCCGGGCATGACGTGCCGATGGCGGTAGTCCACCGGACGATCGGCATGGGCTCGGACCTGATGCTCGACAAGCTGCTGCCCGACGACCGGGACCGCGGCGCCGACGCGGACATCCGCACGTCTCACACCGCCCTGTACGCCGAGTACTGGTCCCGGCTGCGGCCGCTGCCCGGTGCGGCCGGCCTGCTGCGCGCGTGCAAGAAGCGCGGCCTGGCGGTGGTGCTGGCCAGCTCGGCCGACGAGCGGGAATTCAGCATGCTGCGCTCGGTCCTGGACGCGGAGGACGCGATCGACGAGGCCACCTTCTCCGGCGAAGTCGACGCCAGCAAGCCCGCGCCCGACCTGGTTAAGGTGGCCCTGGACAAGGTCGGCGTTCCAGCCGAGGACGCGGTCTTCGTCGGCGACACGGTCTGGGACGCCCAGGCCTGCCGCAAGGCCTCGGTCCCGTGCATCGGGGTACTCAGCGGCGGCTCCAGCCGCGACGAGCTTACTGAAGCCGGCGCCGCCGAGATCTACACGGGCCCGGCCGAACTGCTGGCCGCCCTCCCGCAGAGCATGCTCGGCCGGTTACGTCCGATCCGGGGCAGCTCGTTCTTCTTCATCCGGGTAGCGGGCGAGCTGATGCTGCGGGGTTGGGCACGAGGGCGGCGGGTAGCGGGCGGGCGTGACTGATTCTCCGAGTGCCGCACTCGACATCAACGGGACGCTATGCGGGCCAGTTCCGGCTAGCCACGACACCTCGGCGACCTCGCGAGGGCACTGGACGACTCCGCTCGCCTGACGCCCCGGCCGGCGCCGGGCTCGGGGGGCAATCGGCGCCGAATCCGCCGCGGGGCGCAAGCGCCCGCGGCCACACGTGAAGGGAGCACCGCAACCATGACCGCTAACCAGGCAGACCCGGCTTCGGGGACGAGAAGCACCCGTCCCGAGGCTCCGGCCGAGGCCGCGGGCGATGCGCCCGCGGGTAACCCGGCCCAGCCGCGCCCCACCCTGCCCGCGGGGATGGGCGAGGCCCGCGGGGATGGGCGAGGCCCGCGGGGATGGGCGAGCTCGACCGCCGTGCGATCGACACCGTGCGCGCTGGCGATGGACGCCGTGCAGAAGGCCGACAGCGGCCACCCCGGCACCGCGATGAGCATGGCTCCCACGGCCTACCTGCTGTTCCAGAAGTGGCTGCGTCACGACCCAGGCAATCCGAACTGGGCCGGCCGTGACCGCTTCGTTCTGTCGATGGGGCACTCCAGCCTCACCCTGTACATACAGCTGTTCCTGTCCGGCTATGGCCTGGAGATGTCGGACCTGGAGGCGCTGCGCACCTGGGGGTCGCGGACGCCGGGCCATCCCGAGGTCAACCACACCCCGGGGGTGGAAACGACGACCGGCCCGCTGGGCCAGGGTGTCGGCAACGCCGTCGGCATGGCGATGGCCGCCCGCCGCGAGCGCGGACTGCTGGACCCTGACGCAGCCGAGGGCGAGAGCGTGTTCGACCACACCGTCTGGGCGTTCGCCTCGGACGGCGATCTCGAGGAAGGTGTCAGCGGTGAGGCGTCGTCGCTGGCCGGCACCCAGGAGCTGGGGAACCTGGTTCTGGTCTACGACGCCAACCGGCTCTCGATCGAGGACAACACCAGAATCGCGTTCACCGAGGACGTCGGGCTGCGGTACGAGGCCTACGGCTGACACGTGCAGCACGTCGACGACGGCGAGGACCTGGCGGCGGTCGACCGCGCGCTGGCCGCTGCCCGGGCCGAGGCCGGCCGCCCGTCGTTGATCATGCTGCGGACGATCATCGGCTGGCCCGCGCCGAACAAGCAGAACACCGGCGCCGCCCACGGGTCGGCGCTAGGCGAGGACGAGGTCCGGGCGACCAAGCAAGTCCTCGGCTTCGACCCCGGCAGGACCTTTGAGGTCGCCCCGGAGGTGCTTGAGCATGCCCGCCGGGTCGCCGTCCGGGGCGAGCAGCGCACGCCCGGTGGCAGCAGCGCTTCGATGCGTGGCGGGCCGGCCACCCCGACGGCGCCGCGCTGCTCGACCGGATGTCCGCCCGGACGTTGCCCGAGGGCTGGGCGGGCTCGCTACCGGCCTGGGAGCGACCGCCCGGCCGGGCTCTCGCTGTCCCGGCAGAACCTGCCGGTCTTCGACCGCACGCGGTTCGCGCCGACCGAGGGCGCCGCCAGGGGCGGGTACGTGCTGGCCGAGGCCTCCGGCGGCACCCGAGGTCATCCTGCTCGGCACCGGCTCCGAGGTGCAGATCGCCGTCGCCTCCCGGGAGACGCTGGAAGGCGACGGCATCCCGACACGGGTCGTGTCGCTGCCGTGCTGGGAGTGGTTCACCACCCAGGACCGCGCCTACCGCCTCGGCCGTCCGCCGCCGGGCGAGCGCGGCCGGCGATGCGTGTCCCCGGTGCGAGTCGATGACGGTCCGGTGCCCGAGGGGCGGCCGGGCGCCTACACGGGCGGCGGGGTGAACACGCCGAAGTGGTTGCCCGCCGGGTCGTGCAAGTCGGCGAAGACCAGCCCGTCCTTGCTGGTGGTGGGTGGCACCAGCACCTTCCCGCCGAGCCGCTCGACCTGGGTGCAGACGGCGGCCACGTCCTGGACCACCACCATGAAGATCGCATGATTGGGGAACTCGCCGCCGGTGTCGAAGATCCCGCCGCTGGGCGTATCCGCCCCCGGGTAGCTGACCAGGTGGTACTTGCCCTCGCTGTTCGGGTCGAGCGTGTACCGCCAGCCGAACAGGTCACCATAGAACCGCTTGGCCTGCTCGGCGTCCGTGGTTCCCACCTGGAACCACGCCGCGGTGTTGTAGGCGGGTGCATTCATCGTTTCCTCCACAGTCGTTTCGGTCCCTGCGACTTCGAGCATCGGCCCCCCTCGCGACACCCCCCTGTCGGTGTTTCCGCGCATTCCAGAACGCGGCCATGAGACGCGCCCTACGTACCGTGCGCTACAGGACGGGAATGCGGGCGACGAGGTCGGGGATGCAGGGCGCGATCTCCTCGAAGGCGCGCGGCGCGGCCGCCAGGCCTGTGACCTCGGCCTGCTGGATCCGGTCGACGCGGAAGCACCGGGCGGCATCGCGGACCCGGCACCAGCCGACCAGATACCAGCCGCTGTGACCGGCCATGAAGACGACCGGCTCGACGTCGCGTTCGGTGAGGTTCCCGTCGCGGTCCAGGTAGCAGATCCACAGCACCCGGCGCGCGATGATGGCCTGCTCGATGACCGAGGGCACCGGCACGGGCTCCGGTGCCACCACCGGTTCCAGCAGCCGGACCCGGCCGGCCAGGTCGCGGGCGGCGGTCACGTTCGGTCCGGACATGGCGGCCACGATCTTCCGGACGGCGCTACGGGCAGCGCCCTCGAACGGGCCCACGTTGACCTGCGCCACCGCCACCGCGACGGCGACAGCCTCGGCCGGAGTGAAGTTCAGCGGCGGAAGCGTCAGCGACTTGTCCACGGTATAACCGCCGGACCGCCCGGCATCGGCGTAGATCGGCACCCCGGCCTGCTGCAGCGCCCCGATATCACGCTCGATGGTCCTCGCGCTGACCTCGTACAGCGACGCCAGCTCCCGGGCGCTGCGGCGGCGCGGCGCGCAAGCCCGAAGCTCCTCCACTAGCGCGTACAGCCGGTCGGTCCGGTTCACATTCCGACCGTACGACCCGGCACCGACAAACTGATGCAGCCGAGAGTTACGCCAGGTCACCGCCCCCAGTCTGACCTTCTCTTCCATATCGCCGATTGATCCGATGTCGGGACAACGCCGAATCGGCGCTGTCTGTCGATGACCCATTTGCCGAGACCAGACAGCACAGAACCTCCGGTTCTGGCCATTCATGCGGTTTCGGAGGAGGAGGCAGAGATTCCCGCTGCGGGCCGTGGTAGATCATTTGCGCCGGTCCTGAGCTTCGCTTCGTTTGATCTGCCGCTGTCGGCTACACCCTTGGCCCGCCCAGCACACGGTGCTAGACGTCCTGACAGGCTTCCAGCGGCGCCAGCGGGCGCCCGTCGCGGCCTGCACGCTGATGACCTGGCGCCATGGCCTGGTGGTTGACCGTCTGGGCCCATTGTGCCCAGGGTGACGGGTCGGCGGTTTCTGGCGTCATGTACTCGAATGCGGCAGATGCGGTGGCCCGGCCGCATTTGCGGGCAAGCAGCGTGGCGAGCTTGCCGGGCCCTGATCCGGGCCGGGGAATGCGGGTCTGGCAGATCACCACGAGGCCGCTGGGTGCGGTGATGGCGCAGGAGTGGCCCGTGGGGCAGTCACTCATGACGGCCGCGACGATCAGGGCCATCGCGAGGACGTCCGTGCGCAGGCCGTCATCGAGGCCGGGCTTGAGGACGATGTGCTCGCCGAAGCTGACAATCGCGGCAGTGTTCTCGTCCGGCCACCGGCCCGCAGCGGCACCGTCGATCACGGTAATGCCCAAGCGCATCGCGGTCTGGTGCAGGCGGGCCAGAGGACCAGGAAACCCCGGTGCCGACACTGAGTAAGTCCGTTTCTCTTCCGCCGGAAGTTCCGGCCGCCGCGCTACCGCGCAACCGAAGGCAGGATGCTCGCGAGCGCGCGGCTTTGCTGAGGCGCGGTAGGCCGCGACCGATGGAACCTAGCGGGCTATCGGCCGGCCACTCCTGCGCGGGCGGGGCGACCGGTTTCGTGCGCGACGACCGGATCCGGCTGCGCCAGGACGAGCACAGGGTCGGCTTTCGCCGCGACCTCGGCGTGTTTGGCGTTGAGTTCGGCGTTCCAGCGCTTGCAGGTATGCCACAGCGGGATCCCTGCCCAGCAGCAGAGGAACAACAGTGCGAGCGGGATGTTCAGCCAGAACCACGTCATGATGACCCTCCCCGGTGATCGGCTGCGGGCGCCCTGCCGCAGGGCACTCAATATGCACGGAGTGGTCAGCTAACCGGCTGATACGCGACCCTGACAGCAACGTGCACGTGAGCGCGGCGCAGACAGTCGCCCGCCCGTACTGGCGAACCTACGCACTTATGCGCGCGTTTGGCATCGGGGATATCACCAGGTTTTTCCCTAGGCCTGGGTGCGGGGCCCGGCACGGCCGTGCACGCGGGCTGCCAGCTGGTGGCGGTGGCTGAGCCCCAGTTTCGTGAACACGCTGGCCAAGTGGTATTCGACCGTCTTGGGGCTCAGGTAGAGCTGCGCCGCCGCCTCCCGGTTGGACAACCCGGACGCGACCAGTCGCGCCACCCGGAGTTCCTGAGCGGTCAATCCAGGCAGACCGGGATCGCCGCCGCGGCGCGGCCGGACGCCCAGTACGGTGAGCTCGGCCGCGGCGGCCCGCGCGAAGGGGCCAGCGGCGAGGACAGAGAAGATGCCGTCCGCCGCACGGACCGCGGCGATAGCGGCCTTGCGCCTGCCCAGCCGGGCCAGGCACCGGCCGTGCTGGAGGTTCAGCAACCCTTGGTGGAAGGGAAAGGGCTGGCCCGCGCTGGCCTGGCAGCCCTTCCGGAGCACATGCTCGGCCTGTTCCAGCTCGCCGTGCGCCATGGCCAGCGAGCCGCGCAGCCACGCGGCGTTGATCAGCGCCAAAGACTCATCACGGCCGGCGGCGCGAGACTCGAATGCGGCAAGGATGGTCTCGGCCTCGCCCAGCCGGCCGGTCCGGATGAGCGCCCAGATATGCAGCGGGCGCCACCAGAACGCGGCGGGGTCGTCATAGCAGTCGATCTCTGGCACGGCCAGCGCCACATCCGCTCCAAGGAGCACCTCGCCAGGATCGTCCCGGGCAAATCCCAGGATGCTGCGGGCGGAGGCAGTGAAGATTTCCGCGAAGCCGCCGAAGGCCCGCGCCGCGTCTTCTGCGGCCTGAACGTGGCCGGCGGCCACCGCCCAGTTCCCGCGGCAGGCGGGGACCCTGGCCGCCGCGCTGTGCACGATGGGCAGGTCGTAGTAGAGGTCTGCGTCGCGGGCCAGCGAGACCGCCAGTTCCGCGTGGTCCTGGCAATCATCCCAGCGGCCATGCCTGAACTCGGCCTCGGCGAGAAAGGCCAGCGGCTGACCGGGAAACCGGACCGGGATCCCGGCCTTGATCCGTTTCACTGCCACTTCCAGGTCGTCAGTCGCTCCCCGCAGGTCACCGGTCCATAGCTTGACCAGGCCGCGGTAGGCGAGCGAGTCGGTCTTCGCGGCCGGGACCATCGCCGCCCGCTCGGGCAGATCGCCGAACAGGCCGAGCGCCCTGTCGCCTTGCCCGCCGAGGGTGAACGGTATAGCCCGCAAGCCGCGGGCGGTGTCGTACCAGGCCTCACTGCCGGTGGCACTGCCCAGCGCGCGGTCCAGCCACACGGTGGAATCAGTGAACGAGCCGGATATTCCGAACAGCATGCCGAGCCCGATCGCGGCCTCTGCGCCTGCCGACGCCTCCGCCACCGGATCATGAGCGTCCCACGCCGCGTGCAGCAAGGTCCGCGCGTCCGCCGGCCGCGCCGCGAGCAAGGCGAGCTGGCCCAAAGCCGCGTCCCTGCGGGCGCTGGCCGGAAGCAACTCGACCGCCGGCCGTGCGGCCTCGGCCTGGGCGACATCGGCGGCCCGGACTAGAAGCTCGAATGACGACAGCGCGCGCTCATCACGCTCGGGCCCGCCCTGCGACACCGAAGCGGCCTGCTGCAGGTACCGCGCGGCCAGGCGCAGCTTCCCGGCGGCTGCTGCCTGGCTGGCCGCCTGGCCGAGGTCAGATGCCAGTTCCCGGTCCGCGCCGGCCGCCGCGGCGGTCCGGTGAGCCAGCGAGTTCTCACCTCCCGCGATGGCCGCGGCACGCAGGTGGAGCGCCCGCCTCCGC
>Ga0335079_10008736_pt1 | contig 11549 bp, 8 predicted proteins | sample Lox_Sample_33_FD_206719 | JGI IMG/M metagenome (GOLD analysis project Ga0335079, IMG submission 206719) | Soil microbial communities from Loxahatchee National Wildlife Refuge, Florida, United States - Lox_Sample_3.3 | ecosystem: Environmental > Terrestrial > Soil > Wetlands | place: USA: Florida... | reverse complement strand
CACTGGAAGACGCCTTCCTCAGGTTGACCCGGGGGGATAAGAAATGAGGCTGCAGACGATCGAGTGGGACAAGGTCTGGGCCCTCATGCGCAGAGACATGAACAACTGGGCCTCCTACAAGATGCAGGTCTTCATTTCGATCCTCGGCGCCCTCATCGGCTTCGCGTCCTGGGGGTTCAACGCCAGCTACAGGAACGTGACGGTCCCCTTCCAGCCCTACACGACTTCGGCTACCTTCAACATATCGTACCTCGCCTTCATCGTCACCGGGATCCTTGTCTCCAACGTCGTCCTCTCACTCACCAACGGAGTCACCGGAGGCTTGAGGCCGTGGGCCCTGGAGAGCATCATGATGACAGGGATAAGGCCCTCGACCTTCGTCCTGGGGACCGTCGCCTGGTCCTACATCCTATCCGTGATACTGTTCATCCCTCAGCTCCTCATCGGCGTCCTATTCTTCGACGTGAACCTGGCTGTCAACTACGTCTCCTTCATCCTTGCCGTGTTGATCTCAGGGGTGATCGTGTTCGGGGTCTCCATGGCGAGCACAGGGATGAGGCTCGTCACCAAGGTCACTGACCCGATCAACTGGATCCTGGGGATCTCCATGGCGCTGCTTTCCGGCCAGACTTTCCCGGTCCAGTACATCAACAAGTACTTCCCAGGAATCATCTACGTGTCGTACGCCCTCCCCTACACGTGGATCTTCGACATCATCAGGGTGTCCACCCTCGTGAACGGCTCCCTCCTCGACCCAGGAGTCGCCGAGGCCTTCCTCATCAGCGCGGCGTTTGCGGCAGTGCTGGTTCCGACAGGGCTGTACATCTTCCTCTGGGGCCTCAAAAGGGCGAAGAAACAGGGGACCCTCGGCTGGTGGTAGCTCCACGAGGCCTGTCTGAGTGAAACAGGTAATAGCAGAAGCAGGGCGCATCAGGGTCATCGAGGTCCCGGCCCCCCAGTGCAAGGAGACGGAGGTCCTCGTCAGATCCGAGTTCTCACTGATCAGCACGGGGACCGAGACCTGGAGCCTGGAGTCCACGAAGCCCATCGGGGCAGGGGAGCTCGTCGGCGACTCCTCGAGGCTGAAGAAAGCGGTCGGGCTCGTCACCGACGTGGCAAGGAAAGAGGGGGTAGGCGGCCTTGTCGATTACGTGAAGATGGTCCGGAACCCTGAGGTGGCGCTGGGGTACAGCGTCTCCGGCACCGTGGTCAGGGTGGGCAGGCTAGTCACCGACCTCGTCCCCGGGGACAAGGTGGCGTGCGCCGGTGAGGGGTACGCCTGCCATGCCGAGTACGTCGCCGTCCCCAGAAACCTTGTGGCTAAGGTCCCGGGGGGAGTGAAAATGAACGAGGCGGCTTTCACAACCCTGGGCGCCATCGCGACCCACGGGGTCCGCCGGAGCGGCGCTTCCCTCGGAGACACGGTGGCGGTGATAGGGGCGGGACTGGTGGGGAACCTGGTCATCCAGGTATGCAAGGCGAGCGGGTGCAGGGTTGTAGCGCTCGACGTCAGGCGGGACAGGCTCGACCTCGCCCTAAAGGTCGGGGCGACCCTGGCGCTTAACTCGACGGACCCTGACCTCCTCAACCACATCTCCCACTTCACCAACGGGAGAGGGGTCGACGTGGCGATTGTGTGCGCCTCGGGTCAGAGCAGCGACCCGATCAACCTCGCCTCCAGGCTCGCGAGGGACAGGGCAAGGGTCACCATAGTCGGCAGGGTCGGCATGGAGTTCGACAGGAAGGACTACTACCAGAAGGAGCTCGACATGTCGATGTCGAGGTCACTGGGCCCTGGGAGGTACGACCTTAGGTACGAGGAACAGGGGGTGGACTACCCGATGGGGTACGTCCGCTGGACCCTCAACAGGAACATGGAGGCGTTCCTCGACATGGTCTCCCGGAAGAGCATGGTCGTCGACCTGCTCGTGGGGAAGGAGTACAGGATCGAGGACGCGGCGGAGGCATACGACGCGCTGAAGTCGTCGGGGAGCGTCGCACTGATGATTCGCTACGCAGTGGAGGCGCCACCCCCCCAGACCTTCGCAGTCCGCAAGGAGGCGAGCCGAGGCTCCGGCGCCCTCGGGGTCGCCCTTGTTGGCCCGGGGAACTACGCCAAGGAGACCCTCCTCCCGCTCCTGAGGCGAAACACAAGCTTCGCCCTCAGGTGGGTCGTGGCTTCAGACCCCCTTCATGCGAGGCAGGCGGCGGAGAGGTACCACTTCGAGAAATTCGGTTCCGAGCTGAAGGACGTCCTCGACGACCCGGGCACAGGCCTTGTGGTCGTCTCCACCCCGAACTACATGCACGCGAAGATGGTCGAAGAGTGCGCCAGGGCGAATAAGCCTGTGTTCGTGGAGAAGCCCCTGTGCATCACACCAGGAGAGCTGGAGGACCTCGTCAGGGTCCAACAAGAGACGAATGCACGCATCATCGTCGGGTTCAACAGGAGATATGCCCCCCTGATGCTCAAACTGAAGTCCATGATGTCGGCCCTCGACGGGCCTTACCTTATCCAGTACAGGGCAAACACAGACTTCGTCCCCGCCACTCGGTGGTCCCAGGACCCGAACATGGGCGGAGGGAGGGTGGTCCACGAGGCGTGCCACTTCTTCGACCTCTTCAACTTCCTCCTCGACGACAGGGGTCCGTCGGTCTCCGTCGCGTCGACGGATGTGAATTCATCCAGCGCCGTCGCCAGGGACAACTTCGTGGCGACCCTGAAGTACCCGAAGGGGTCGCTCGCGTCCCTCACCTACTCCTCCCTGGGGACGAGGTCGATGGAGAGGGAGAGGCTGGAGGTGTTCGCCCAGGGGCACGCCTTCGTCCTCGACGACTTCAAGGTCCTCCGAACCTTCGGGACGAAGGCAGAGGAGACCAGGCTGTCAGCCCAGGACAAGGGCCACAAGAAGGAGCTCGAGGAGGTCCTCGACGCGCTGTCCTCGAAGCCGTCGCACGTGGTGAGCTTCGAGGAGGCCGTGGAAGCTATGAGGATAACCTTCGAGGTCGACGCCAGGCTCCGCGAACTATCCTCTCCAGCCCGTCCTGAGTGAGCAGGGCTCCGCGGTGTCGCCCGGCCCCCTGACCCAAGGAGGCACAGGATCGTGGAGCGTCTGACCCAGCCCGGAGAGGAGGTCGGAGCTCCTCCTCGCGTTTCTGTCGTTCTCCCCGTCTTCAATTCCGCGAAAGAGCTCCCCGCCTCCCTCTCCGAACTCGACAAGCAGTCCTTCACAGACAGGGAGATAATCGTCGTCGACGACGGTTCGACCGACGAGACCTGGGGGGAAGCCAAGGAACTCTCAGAAGGGCGGACAGACATTGTCCTCGTGCGCACCGAACACCGCGGGCCGTCGCACGCAAGGAACGCGGGCCTTCAGAAGGCGAGAGGGGACATAGTGTTCTTCTCGGAGTCCGACTGCGTCTACGACAGGGACTACCTTGAGCGGGCGGTGGGCGCCCTCGACTCCGATGCTACTGCGGCAGCGGTCTGCCTGACCGGGGCCCCCCTGATTACTCGCTCCACCCTGGCCACGAGGTCCATAGACATCGAAAACAAGGTACAGCACCGCCTCCTGGAGCAGGGGAAGATCGAGCCCTTCTACGCCTGGGTCTTCAGGCGCGAGGCCATAAGCAAGCTCGGGGGCTTCGACGAGAGGCTCTTCCAGGGGGAGGACAAGGACGTGTTCAGACGCCTGAAGGACGCGAAGTACACCGTCGCCTGGGTCCCGGGGGTCAACTGGCGCCACATCAGGGACCAGACCACCTCCGAGCTCGCCAGGAAGTGGTACACCCGGGGGAAGACGCGCGTCCTCTACCTTTTGAAGTACAGGAAGGCCGGGGAGACCGCCAAGGGCCTCGCCCCCCTCTGGGCGACCATCGTCGGGTTCGCTGTGCTCCCGTTCTCACCGATAGTCGGAGCCGCCCTCCTGGTCCTTGTCGCCGCGGCGTTCCTCTATCGGACCCTACGCGTGATGTCAATCTCCTGGGGCTCGGTGGACTCGAAGCGTTCCTACCTAGGCTACCCTCTATTCCTCCTGGTCAGGAACTTCTCCACCTCCCTCGGATACTCAGCCGCGATGTTGACGGTAGTCCCAAGGAAGCTCCAGGGGAAGGAAGTAGGTTGGGAACAGCTCTAGCAGCGCCTGCAGCTCTGCCCCTGGGCACTCTGGTCGTGGCCCCCAGCTGATCACCCGAGTCTGCCGCTTCGTAGCCGAATACCCCGTCGGCGGGGAGTCGACCTACGGGCTACAGCCTGTCTTCGTGAACCTCTCCGAAGAGCAGGCGCGGATGGGCTACGAGGTCCATGTCATAGCCCGTCGAAGCAAAGGCCAGCCCCGGCACGAATCTGTGAACGGCGTCGAGGTTCACCGGGTCGAGAGCCCCTTCAACGCCACGGCCCTCGAGCTGAGTCTGCGCCTTACGAAGGGGCAGAAGGACTGGGTCCTGCACCCCCACGCCACCTCCGCCCTCTTCCTCAACGTCACCCACCGCTGCCTCCCGACCCCCCTCGTCTGCCACTCCCACGGGACCTCGCTGTCGCACGACGTCCCGATCACCATGACGGGGGGGAAAGTGAGCGCGGCGAGCTCCCCCCGCAGGATCGGATTCCACATGCTGCGGGAGAGGATGCTCTGGAACAGCGGGGACAGGCTGCTCGTCGTGAGCAACGCCGTGAAGACCGACGTCACGGAGCACTACGGAATCGACCCTGCGAAGATCCGGGTGGTGTACAACGGGGTGGACGCGAAGGTCTTCAGCCCGGGTGACGGCGAGTCGTCCCCTGTACAGATGAAGGGGCTTGAAGGGAAGCGGGTCGTCCTCTTCGTCGGACACTTCGGCCTCCGCAAGGGGATCTTCTACCTGATCCGGGCCATGAAGCGGGTCCACGCCGAGTTCCCTGACGCCCACCTTGTCTGCGTCGGGGGGACCCCATCCTGGCTGGGGAGGAACGATTACACCGACATGCTGAAGGGGGAGATCCAGCGGAACGGGGTCGAAGGAGCCGTCACCCTGCTGGACGCCGTAAAGAACGTCGAGCTGGTCGGGTTCTACAGGCACGCTGAGGTCTTCGCGCTTCCGACCTACTACGAGGCGTTCCCGAAGGTAGTCGTGGAGGCCATGGCCTGCGGCCTCCCCGTGGTGGCCACCGACACCGGAGGGATCCCAGAGTTGGTGGAGGACGGGGTGACGGGCTCGCTGGTCCCCTTCGGTGGGACGGGGGAGATCGAGCGGAGCCTCATCGCCGTCCTAGGGGATGCTGAGATGAGAGCCTCGATGGGGAAGCGGGGGAGAGAGCGGGTCGAGGCTTCCTTCACCTGGCGGGCGGTGGCGAGAAGGACGAAGGCCGCCTACGACGAGGTCGAACCAGCCTGAGCGCGAATGGAGCCTCTCCGCAATGGGAGTTGCAATTCTTGTATAGACCTATAATCAATATTCAAGAACTCTCAGTAAAATCCACAAAGAGTTTAACTAAAGTGCCTGCCCTTCTCCCGTTTGAAGCATACTCCTGCCCTTATCCCAGTCGTGTTCCTTCTGGTGGTGGCAGCGGTCTATCCGACAATTCTCATTTCGTCAGCCTCCGGCAACGGCACGGCGAACCAACTCTCGGGGGCGCTCCCGGCGAACGCGCCCCGCCTCGGCTACTGGCTCCAGGAGGGCGACATCATGAAGGGGACATGGCAAGGAGGGTACAACTCTGGGGGGACGGACCCAGCCCAGCTCTTCTTCGACACGATGTTCCTGACCCCGCCCTACCCCTCTAGCGTCGAAATCATGATCTTCTCGATAATCCAGGACGAAAGCTCAGGCTTGACCCCGGGCGCCGCAGGTTCCTACACCGCGTCGTCCATCTCCTTCTGGAGCAACCTTGCCTCCCTTGCCCAGGCGTACCCGAACATCAGGCTGGTCTACGAGATCGCCTTCGACCCTACCAACGGGGCGACGGGGACCTACGGACTCCCTGCCTTCGAAATGATGGTCAACGCCTTCGGCCAATACTCGGGGGTGTACGCCATGGGGGTCGAAGGGGAGTACACGAAACCTGCATCGTCCCTGACGACCGCCGAGATGCAGACCGCCATGGGGTATGTGACGGCGACAGGGAAGCAGTTCATCAGCTACTACGTATCTCAGAGCGTGATCCCCTCGGGCGGATACGACATCTACCACACGAACTTCCCCGGCGGAGACTCCGGCGGCTATGACCAGGTAGGGTCCCTCCAGATGTACGACTCCCACACCGTCGGGATGGACTCCGGCTACTACGCGCCATTCGCCTTCCCTGGCACGCTGACCTGCCCCATAGCAGCAAGCGCGGTCACCGCGTCGACGGCCGGGTGGAACCAGTGCGTCGTGTCGACTGAGCTTTCAACAGCGCTCTCGATGCCCGCTGGCACCCGCGACTACCTCGAACTGGACCCCGGGTTCGACGCTTCCGGTACGTTCGTCGGGGTGAGCGGGGTCACCACCAACCAGCTCTGGGACAATCCGACCCTGAGGAACTGGATCTGGACCGACTCCAACTACCAGGGGAACTTCATACTTTCCACCACACCCGCCTCCTCGACTACGAGCTCGACCTCCACGTCCACCACGACAAGCTCCACGCACTCCACCACCACAAGCTCCACGCACTCCACCACCACAAGCTCCACTAGCTCCACCCACTCGACAACGACGACGAAGACCTCGAGCTCCACGACCTCCACCTCCACCTCGACCAGATCCACAACTTCCAGCACCTCGACGAGGTCCTCGAGCACTTCCCGCACGTCGAGCACGACCACCTCGTCAACTACTTCCACCTCGACCTCCACGCCTGCCACGAGCACCTCGACCACCACAACGACACCGGCCCAGCTCGCCACGACCACCCAGACCCAGTCATTCCCATCCCACCAGACGACCTACGAGCCCCCGCCTTCCGCGGCGCTCTCGGTCAACGGCGGGTGCCCTGCGACGGGAGCAGGGACCTATGCGATAGGCTCCACTGCCACCGTGGAGTTCGGCGGGGTGTGTGACCGTGACGGTGCGTCCGGGCTCAGGGTGACCGGGTGGTCCTTGGACGACGACGCGCCCGTCCAGGTGCTGACCAACGGGACGACGGAGATATCCGTCGCCATGGACTCGCCCCACGCCATTACCCTCTTCACCGTCAAACAGTTCTCCTTGACCCTCGACTATGGAGCGCAGCTCTCCGTCCTGTCCCTCACCCAGCCCAGCATCCCCGGAGACTCGGGCTGGTACGATGCGGGGACGGTCGTCACCTACGTGGGGGGCTACAGCTTCAACGGGACCGTCGCCTCGGCCTGGTCACTCGACGGCGCCGCTCCGGCGCAGGTGGGGGGAGCACCCGACTTCATCGCGTCCTTCCCCATGTCCTCGCCTCACACGCTTTCAGTGGTCCTGGCACAGGACGCCCCCGCCTGCAACACGGGACGCTGCCAGAGTGCGCCCAGCGTCGACGTGACCGTGCAGACGAACGTCGATTCTCCGGCAGGCGCCTGGGTCGACGGGGCGTACTACCCCAGGCCAGTCACCTTCGCCTGGCCAGAGGGGTCCAACCACAACATCACCGCTGAGGCCGGACTCGTGAAGTCGTCCGTCAAGACTTCCTTCATCGCCTGGGCCGGTCTGTCGAACTCGACCTCCCCATCCCTGATGTTCACAGTAGCCCAGGGGGGGAACCTCACCGCCGACTACCAGAAGCTCTACCTGGTCACCCTCGACTTCACCGACGCCAACGGGGCCCCGGTCATACCGCAGGGGGTGGTCGTCAGCGGCCCGACGGGGCAGCAGCATATCGGCGCGAACCTCTCGGCCTGGGCTGCGGCGGGGGTACAGTACCGGCTCTCCTCCGTGACTTGGATGAACTGGAACGTGGTGACGGCAAACGACTCCATCTTCAAGGTTGTTCAGCCTGCGTCCCTCTCGTTCCCCCTGCAGGTGTATCAAGAATCCATCAGGGCGACTGACGTCTACGGCCTACCGCTGCAGGGAGCCTCGGTCAACGTCACGGCCCTCGACGGAGCCCACCTGCAGGTAGCCACCGACTCCCAAGGGGTGGCCATCTTCAGGGTCCCCCTGGGGCTCTTCAGCGCGACCGTGAGCTACCTCGGCGTGTCGAGCCAGGTGGTCGCCGGGACCCAGGGCGCGCACAGCTACACCGCCACGTTCGTCTTGAGCTACCCGCTCCTTGGGACGTTCGCTGCGGTCTCGGCGGTGGCTGCGGGCATCCTGTACCTGACCATGCGCAAGAAGCCCGAAGGCGGCCCCCAGTTCTTCTCGGACTGACCCCCCGGTCGCTCCACTGCCGAACCAGTCATCGCCGCACCTGACGCCATTGGATTCTGCTGTTATTGCCTAAACCCCGGAGGATGGGCTCCGCACTCTGACTCCCATGGCACGCGCGAGGCTCCTCGTTCTCGACCTGGCTGCGTCGATCGCCGTCCTCCTGGGAGGAGTCTGGGCGTATGAACTGTCAAACTGGGTTTCGCTGTCCGCCCAGGGGTACTACGCCTCGGTAAACTTCTCGGGGGTGCTCCCCACGGGGGTGGTCGCAGTCTCGACCCTCGCCCCCTCCCCGCTGACGAAGTTGGCGCAGGTCGCCCTCGCCGCATCCCTGTTCGTCCCCGCAGCCGTCGGGCTTGCCAGGGCCAGGCTCGTGGTTGCCAGGGCCTTCGCCATCGCGACCGTAGGCGTCATCATGGCGAGCTTCTATTGGGAGATGCTGTCTTCCCTCACCTCCGTCCCGCTCCCCGTACATGAGGCTGTCTTCTTCGCCCTGACCTGCGCCATGGCAATCCCTCTTCTCCGACTTGCCGGCGGGAGGGTCCCTCGCCCAGCGGTCCCCAACGTCGGCCGCGAACTATCCCCCAAGCAAAGCGCGGTCTAGCTGCACTACCTCGCATCCAGTGAAGACCCCGGGGCGGCTCGCACCCAGGGCGCGCCCTGAGCGGTCAGAACAATGAGATTGCTGTTGCTCACCCTCGACCCTCCGACGGGCGCAGGGGGGATAGAGGGGAGGACGGTGGCATACACCTCGGAGCTCCTCCGCCGCGAGGTCCACGTCGAAGTCGCGGCCCTTGCCTCCGGTCAGCGCAGGAGCGAGGAACGCTACTACGGCACGCGCCTAGTCCGCCTCTCCTCGTCCCTGGTTCAACTCCCGAGGACCATGGCATCGTTGGTCCGGATGATGAGCGGGTCGTCCCTTGACAGCGTGTTCATGATAAGCGGGGGCTCCACCACGATCGGCATGCTGGTCCTCTTCTTCACCAGGCTGACGGGGAGGAGGAGCGGGGTCTTCTTCTACGGGAGGGACGTCCTCCAATCAAGGAAGCACCCCCTCAGCAGGCTCCTCCTCGTAGCCTCTATCAAGCTCGCCAATGGCGTCGGGGCGAATTCGTCCCATACCGCGCGCCTCCTCCCCACTGACCCAACCGCAGTCACGATAATCTACCCCGGGGTCGACTCGGGGATTGCAATGGGGTTCTCGGGGGCCGACAGGGACCCATCGAGTCCGAGGCTCCTCTTCGTCGGAAGGCTCGTCGAAAGAAAAGGCGCCGACCTCCTGCTCCGCGCCTTCAGAGATATCGGAGCGGGATTCCCAAGGCTTAGGCTGGACATCGTCGGGGACGGTCCCGAGATGCGCAGCCTCGTGGCCCAGGCGACGAGCCTGGGGCTCGGGGACAGGGTGACGTTCCATGGCGCCAAATACGGGCGCGACCTTTGGGAGTTGTATGCAAGGTCGTCCGTCCTGGTCCTGCCGGCCAGGGAGTCTCCCGACGACGTCGAGGGGTTCGGCACGGTGTTCCTCGAAGCAGGGGCCTTCGGAGTCCCCTCAGTGGGGACCCGCACCGGGGGGATCCCCGAGGCGATCGTCGACGGCGTCACCGGGAAACTCGTCAACGATGGCGACCTGGAGGGGCTCGGCAGGGAGATCGAAGGCCTGCTCAAGGACTCCGCCGTGCTCAACCGCCTCGGAGAAAACGCCCGAGGGCGCGCCCGTGAGTTCTCATGGTCAAGGAGCACCGACCAGGTGCTCCGCCTCCTCGGGGAGGGGCTGGCCTGAACCTTACGGCTGAGGCTTGTCGGCCTTTGTGTTTCCTTAAGACCCCCCTCTCGCCCCCGACAGAATCGCGGAGTGGAGTGATTGGCTAGCAGACTCACAGTGGGGATGGTCGGGTTGGGATACGTGGGCCTGACGACGGCGGCGTGCTTCGTAGCGAGGGGGATTCGCGTGGCGGGGGTCGATGTCGATAAGGCCAGGGTCTCAGCCCTGGCCCAGGGGGTCATCCCCATACACGAGGCGGGGGTCGAGCCGATAATCAAGAAGGGTCTGCAGAGGGGTGCGATATCGTTCCACGACAACTACGGCCCCATAGAAAAGTGCGGAATAGTGTTCCTCACGGTAGGGACTCCTGGACTCCCCGGGGGGGCGATCGACACCCGCTACGTCGAAACGGCCGCGGCCTTCGTCGGGAGCCGCCTGAAGCGCAGGCGGGGCTACCCGGTGGTCGTCGTCAAGAGCACGGTCACGCCGGGCACCACGGCTGCAAAGGTCCTCCCCATACTCGAGGAGAGCTCGAAGCTGAAGTGTGGCGTAGACTTCGGCCTTGCGACCAACCCCGAGTTCCTTAGAGAGGGGAAGGCCCTCTGGGACATGACCCACCCCGACGCCATCGTGGTGGGGAGGGTCGACGGGAAGTCGGTCGAGGTGCTCAGGTCGCTGTACAAGAAGGTCTACCGGAAGCTCCCCCCGTTCCTTGTGACCGACTCCGTGAACTCGGAGTTCGTGAAGTACGGCGTGAACTCCATCAGGGCGACCCAGCTCAGCTTCATCAACACCCTGGCGAACATGTGTGCTAGGGTGGAGGGGGCCAAGATAGAAGAGGTGATGCAGGGGATCCTAGAGGTCGCCCGCATCGACAGGAGGTACTCGCGCGCCGGCCTCGGGTTCGCGGGGTCCTGCCTCCCGAAGGACACGAAGGCCCTGATCGCGCTGGCCCGCTCTCTGGGGGTCAACGGCGCCCTCCTCGACGCCGCTGTGAAGGTCAACGAATCTCAGGCAGACGAGGCCATCGCCATGACCGCGAGCCTCGTGGGGCCCCTTCCAGGGAAGAAGATCGCGGTCCTTGGGCTGACCTTCAAGGCAGACACAGACGACACGAGGGAATCGGTGGGGGTCCGGCTCGCCAACCGGCTGTCGGGAATGGGGGCCCACGTGGTCGCCTATGACCCCGGCTACAAGGCCGAGAAGCACGTCGGACAGAGCTTCAGCCTTGCAAACTCCTCCGAGGAGTGCCTGACGGGTGCGGAGTGCTGCATCGTGACCAACGAATGGAACGAGTTCAAGAAACTCCGGCCGCAGACTTTCAGGCGACTGATGAAACACTCCGTCGTATTCGATGGAAGGGGCCTCTACGACGTCGACGAATTCGCCCGGCGCAGGGTCGAAGTCAGGCGGGTCGGCGTGGGGCCGCGGGCTTCCGTCCCCCCTTCAGGTTCCGCCAGGGCATAGACCCGTGGCATTATCGTCCCCCGTGGACCCC
>Ga0335079_10008735_pt1 | contig 11549 bp, 10 predicted proteins | sample Lox_Sample_33_FD_206719 | JGI IMG/M metagenome (GOLD analysis project Ga0335079, IMG submission 206719) | Soil microbial communities from Loxahatchee National Wildlife Refuge, Florida, United States - Lox_Sample_3.3 | ecosystem: Environmental > Terrestrial > Soil > Wetlands | place: USA... | reverse complement strand
CTGGTCGAGTACGTAAACTCCCTGCAGTTGACCGCGCTCAACCACCGCAGTCTGTGGAATGAACAATGCTGATCGATTACCACGCGAGAATTGTGCTCGGCCGAACAGGCCCGACCGCAGCCGCGCATCCGCGGGTAGTTCGATCTTCACCAGGAAACTGCGGCTGCCTGAGTCGGCGGCAGGTACGATTTGTACGACTTTCCCTTTTTGTTGTGGGGTTTCCAATGCGTCCACTGTGACCGGCACCTGCTCGCCCATCCGGACGTACCGCAGATCGTTTTCATTCACCGCAGATTCAAGTCGATAGTGCCCCAAGCCTTCGATTGTGAAGACTGGGAGGCCAGGACTGGCCAGCGTGCCCGGATCGGCTTTCTTCTCGGTGATGACTCCATCAAATGGCGCAAGAATCCGCGTGTATGAAAGCGATGTGTGTGCCTGCGCTAACGCTGCTTTCGCTTGTGCCTGACCCGCGCGAGTCATGTCGCGATGCGCGAGCGCCGCCTGGTATCGAGCCTTCACTTCATCGAATTCCTGTGGACTGACTGATTTCCGGTCATAGAGAGCTTGGTAACGCGTCAAAGTTGATTGAGCCAGGGCCAAGTCGGAATCTGACGCGGCCACTTCTTGCTGAGCTGCGCTTTCGCCCGCCGTGGCGCGGTCGACCGCGGCCCGAGGTTGAGCATCGTCGATGATCGCCAGCACCTGCCCGCGCTGTACGCGGTCCCCTTCATGTACGCGCAGTTCTACAATGTTGCCCATCGTCTGGGTTGCCAGCTGGCTGGTCTGCGCCGCGCGTATGGTTCCCACTGCTTCCAGCAAATCGGGGCTGTCTGCCCTTTGCACTGGGATCACGGAAACACTGCGCACGGTCTCCGGGACCGAAGGCTGTGCAGCCCGCTCATTGGAACAGCCGCTTAGCCCGCCTGCGATAGCCGCGGCCAGAGGAACCAGACGTAAGAGAAAGGAATTTGCGCGAATCATGGCATCACCACCGGGGATTGAATATTTAAAGTGCCGCTTGCCAACTCAAGGCTGGCGTAGCTGGTATGAAACCGATAGACCGCCTCCCAATAATCCGTCTGGCTGCGGTGCGCCGCTTCTTCCGCGCCCAGAAGATCCGTCACGGTGATAAGCCCGCCGTCGTAGCGGTCCTGGTTGATACGCAGACTGTTCTGTGCCTGTGCGATGACAGCCCGCGCAACCTCAACTTCCTGCCGAGCAGAGTCCAAGTCGTAATAAGCGCGCCGGACTTCAAGGCGAATGCCATCGCTCGCTACTTGTTTCATCGCCGTGACCTTTTCTTGCAGCGCGCGTTCACGAGCCAGTTCCGCCCGTTTTGCTCCACCCTGGAAGAGGTCGATCTGCATCTCCACCCCGCCGAGCCAGTTGTTTCCTCCACCGCCTGCCACGAGCGTTGGGTTATCCATCTCCCAGCCGGCGAAAGCGTTCACCCGCGGGCCAAACGATGACTTGGCGATTGCAACGTTCTGCCGCTGAGCTGCTTCTTCCGATTCCATGCGCTTCAGGTCTGGCCGATTCGTCAAGGCGAGCTTTTCGACGTCCTGCAGAACCGGCATCGGAAGCGCGGATTCCATCAGAGTCTCCGTCATCTGGAAAGAGGAATCCATCGACACCCCCAGAGCCGTGTTCAACTCGGTCCGAGCCAGGTCCAGATTGTTCCTGGCCCGAATGAGTTCCTGCTGTCGCACTGCCATGTGCACCTTCGCGGTCAGCAGGTCTGATTCCACCGCCAAGCCGGCGTCGAATCGCGACCGACTGCGATCCAAAATCGACTGGGATGTCTTTAAAGCCTGCTCCGCGAGTTCCCGTTGCTTCGTCACCAGCAATGCGCCGTAATATGCATTGACGACTCGGAATACGATCTCTTGCTCCGTACGCTCCAACTGATGCCCGGCAGCCTCGTTCATCTGCTTTGCCCGAGTCACGCCGTGCCAACTGGCAAAGGAATCAAACAGATTCCAAGTTCCTCCAAAGCGTGTGCTGAAGTTCCCGAAGGGCAACGGAGTATTGAGGTTATTCAGCGAGAAATCATCGGTTGTGAAGCGCTGCTGCCGCAGGCGGCTGCCGAATACATATACAGGATCGTTGCCGCGCGTGGCAGTCTCTGAGAACGTCACTCGCGGCATGAAAATGGATCGGGCTTCACCGACATCTGCGGACGCCACTCTCGTGCCAGCGATGGCCGCCTTGCGGAGAGGGTTTTTCTCCAACGCGATCCTTACCGCCTGCTGAAGGGTGAGGGGCGAGGGATCAGCGGTCTGCTGAGCCTGAGCCGCTAGCGAAACCCACAGTGTGACTGTGGCTGCTACAACGAATTTGAGGGGAACCTTCAACTCTGGACTCCGGTAGTTTGGGTCGTCTTTATCCACCCGGTCTTCTCTTCGACAATCTCGTAGGTCGTGTGGAAACTTGCCGTTTTTTTCACCATCGCCCCTACGGAGCAGTACTTCTCCTCGGAGAGACGAATGGCTTCCTCCAAAGCCGCGACATCAATCTCGTTGCCCGTAACGACGTGGTGAATCCGCACCGCCGTAAACACTTGCGGTGGACGCTCCGCCTGATCGGCCTCGACTCGGACTTCGTACCCTGTGACTTTCTGGTGATACTTCTGGCGCAGAACGGTGATGACGTCGAAGGCGGTACAACCGGCCAGTCCCGCTGCAACCAGTTCGATCGGTTTCGGACCGGTTCCACCAGCCGCATCGTCCAGCAGAAAATTGTGTCCGCTGCCGGTGAGTGCCACGAACTGCCTGTGTTGCCTAAGTGCTTGAGTCAGCTCAACTTTGGCGCTGATCATGAGTGCCCTCCTATGTTTCTATCGGCCAAGAACACGAATAAATGCAAAAGCCAGGATTTTGTTACAGAGGAAATTCGAGAAATGAAGGAGGAGGAGAAAAAGACGAAATCTTACGTTTACGGCCGGACGGCCGCCACAGCTCGGGCGTAGTTCTTCATCACTTCCCTCCGCAGCCTAACCGCAGTTCTCCCAGAGGGACTTTCTGCCGGCGCCTTCCGGCATTGTTCAATTGTTGCTTCGAGACTTGCCAGAAACACCTTGCACGGGCCGCATCCGTCGAGGTGCCTTTCCAGTTCCTCACACAAAGAGTCGTCCAGTTGCTCATCGAGGTAGTTCGAGAGTTCGGCGAACATAGCCTTACAGCGTGCCGGTTTGGGTTCTCCGGCAGAGGCACGCCGTGGCACGAGCCTGCCGGTGTCGCGACCCGCCCGCGGCTTCCACGCTTTCATAAGTTCCTTCCGGACAAACAGCCTGGCGCGGTGTAGTCGAACCCGAACCGTCCCTTGGCGCAGCCCCGTGATTTCTGCAACATCTTCGTCGGTGAGACCCTCCATATCTCGTAACACCAGGACAATGCGATATTGGGCCGGCAATTTCTGGATTGCTTCCCGCAACATTCCTGCTTCTTCGCTTCGAATCGCGAACCTCTCGGGGTTGATTCCGTTTTCGGAACTCAATTTTTCCAACTCCTGCCGGTCGGGCATCAATTCTTCCAGCGAAAGGTCTTGCTTAGGAGCGAACTTGCTCCGGCGGCGACTCATCAGGCAACGGTTTTTCGCAACCTTGTAAAGCCACACCACTAGCGCCTTCGGGCTGTCAAACTTAGGGAGGTGTGGAACTGCCTTCAGCAGCACTTCCTGCATGGTATCTTCGGCATCCTGGCGCTGACCGCAGACCCTCATGCTGAAGGAGAAAACGGTGTCTTGCAGAAGGGCGAGAGCCTGTTCCAAGGCTTCGTCGTCGCCTCGCTGCAACAGCAGAACCGCTTGTTCTATTTCGGAACGCATCCAGCCCAATGTAGCACTTCTGGTGCCTGCCCCTTAGTAATCACCGTTCTGGTGCGAGATCACGCCGGAACGTGCTGCATATCACAGCCAGGCAGAGGGGACGGTCTTAACATTTCATGGTTGCGAAGTATCGAAACTGTTAGGTATCACAATCGGTGGTTTGGAGGGTAAATGAAACATCGTCATTCTTGGTTCATAACAATGGTCATTCTGGGATGGTTGGTTGCAGCGAGCGGTGCGGCAGTAGCCCAGACTGCTAATGGCAAGGAGCTCTACCGCAACAACTGCAAGGTCTGTCATGACAAAGGATCACCGCAGGGCCAATACACTCCAATGACCCTCACCCAGGATCAGTGGAGAACGTTCTTCAAACTGAAATTGATGTCGTCGCACAAAAATGTCATACATCCTAAGACTGGCGGGAAGTTGCTGGAACAGCTGACCCCGGACCAGATCAAGGCGATTCAGAGATTTGCCATCGATCACGCCGCAGATTCCGAGCAACCCGCCACCTGCGGCTAGCCTATGGCCAACGACGAGCACCGAGAGGCTAAATTTATGCGTAAATTCTTACCGTTTCTCATAACTTGCTTACTTCTGCTCACCTATATCGGGTCAGCTCAGACTTCCTCGGCTGGAACCCCTCAATCTCCCGCAGCCAGCGATGAAAATACCCAGCTCCGGCTGGAACTCGAACAAATGAAGAAAGCGGTCGCCGCCCTGGAAGAGCGTCTGGCTGCCCAGGAAAAAGCGACCCAGGAAAAGGCGGCGCAAGAAAAAAAAGATGAGGCCAAACCGCAACCCGCCGCCGACCAAGCCAGTACGGCCGACCTGGCGGCTACGGTCAAAGACCTCGACCACCGTATTTCCCAGACGGAACGTCGCGGGGCCCTCGATCGCATCAATTTCACCGGCGACTACCGCTTCGAAGCCCACTCCATCTGGGGATCCGTGCCCGCCCACTATGATGGCATGCAATTGCAAAACCTCATGGTCAAAACCCTATGGCTGTTTACCCCGACAGCTCAGGGCGGCTTGGGAATGACCTTCGATCCCAACCTGCTTGGCCAGATGACTCCAGCCCAGTTCTCCGGATTCCTCGGGCAGCAGGTGCAACAGAACTACAGTCAATACCAGTTTTACACCGGCAGCCTCACGTTTAACCAGTTGAAACAGTCGATTGGACAATTCTCGCCCCAAATGCAGCAGATGCTTACCAATTATCTGTCGCAGGCTCCGGGCGTCCTGCAAAGCGCCTACAGCAACGACACCAATATCCTGTATACGAACCGGCTGCGCTTGAACATGGATTCCAGAATTAACGACGATCTCAGCGTCACCGCGCGGCTCAGCATGTACAAAGCCTTTGGCGACTCTACCGGTGTGCAGGTCTTCGATGGTCAGCCCTCATCGATGAACATCGACGGTACGACCGCCGGGGTTCCCAATAGTGACATGCTGCGCGTGGAGCGGGCCTACTTCACCTGGAACCACGTTGGCGGCTCGCCGCTCTACATCTCCATCGGACGCCGGCCCTCCACCGAGGGACCTCCCCTCAACTTCCGCGAGGACGAACCCCGCGGCGGCACTCCCTCTGGCGCGCTGATCGACTTCCAGTTCGACGGCATCACCATCGGATATCACTTCAACGACAAGATGGTTTGGCGGTTGTGCTACGGCGTGGGCTATCAATCTGGTTTTGGCAACGGCAACATCCTGAAGTCTCCTGCTGACCGCCTGAAGGATACCCATCTGATCGGCGCGAATCTCGACCTCTATAGCACCGAAAAGACATTCCTCCAAGCGACGTACGCGCATGCGTTCAACGTCACGGACGGTTTCAACGGTCTTTTAGTGCTTCCCGTGAACCCGCTCACCGGAGACGCGGTGAACGCTCCAGTCGTGATGCGCTACACACCCTCCGCGAACCTGGGCTCCATCAATCTGTTCGGGCTCAATCTAAATCGTCGGGTTGGAGATGTGGATCTTTACCTGAGCGGCAATTACTCCGGAACCCGTCCCAACGGGGTTACCAGTCCCTTTGGCGGGCTCATGTCCGATCCGTTTGAGACTCCGGTCAACCACGACGGCGGCATGTTCTACGCGGGAGTTCGTTACAACTTCCCGCAGAACGATGGCCGAACGAAAATTGGGTTCGAGTTCAACCACGGCACGAAGTACTGGTTCAACTTTGCCCAGGCGGAAGACGACATCATCGCGCCTAAAACCGACACGCGCGGCAATGTCTATGAAACCTACCTCACGCATCGCATCTATGATCGTTTCATCGTGAAGCTGGGCTACATCCGCTACAACTATGACTATTCGGGTTCCGGATGGCACGTTGGAGCTCCTAAGGACCTCGACACGCTTTCCATTCTCGGCTTCCCGACTTACAAGGACGCCTCGATGCTCACGCTCGGCATGACCGTACGGTTCTGAGCGACAAACTCAGGCTGGAGGCCGGAGAAACACCGTCCTCCAGTCTGCCCATCATCAGCTTTCGAGCACCGGGGGTTCTGCCATGGCCACGAAAATCACACGCCGGAAATTCTTAAGCTCCACATCTACCGTGGCCGCATTGACCACCGCTGGTGCCGCCACCGTCAAAGCGCAGTCCCGCCCGCCCTCATGGCGCGGAGACACAAGAGTTGAGCAGATCGCCACTAATTGCGAAATGTGTTTTTGGCGTTGTGGAGTGATGGCGGAAGTTGCAGACGGCAAAGTTCTCAAATTGTCGGGGAATCCGCAGCACCCTCTTACCAAAGGTCAGTTGTGCGCCCGCGGAAACGCCGGGACCCAACTTCTGTACGATGCCGATCGTTTGAAGTATCCCCTGATTCGCACCGGCAAGCGCGGTGAAGGCAAATTCCGGCGGGCTTCGTGGGACGAGGCCCTCGATCTGTTCGCGAAGCGATTGCAGGAATTGAAACAGAAGTACGGGCCGGAGAGCGTGGCTTACCTGCCTCACGGCGTGGCGGCTGGATTTTTCGGCACGCTGATGAAGGCATACGGGACCCCGAATTCCGCCGAGCCCGCTTTTGCCCAGTGCCGGGGACCGCGCGATGTCGGCTATCAGCTTACTTTCGGGCGTGCCGTCAATTCTCCCGAACCGGTGGATCTTGAAGAATCGAAGTGTATGGTTCTGATCGGCAGCCACATCGGAGAGAACGTCTTCACCTCGCAAGTGACGAATTTCATCACGGGTCTGCAGCGCGGCGCGAAACTGATCGTCGTCGATCCTCGCTTTTCCACCGCCGCCTCCAAGGCAGACCACTGGCTGCCCATCAAACCCGGAACTGATATCGCTTTACTGCTTTCGTGGGCTAATGTGCTCATCGCTGAAAATCTGTACGACAAGGAATACGTCGAGCAATACGCCACCGGGATGAAGGAACTCGAAGCTCATGTAAAAGAATTCAGCCCGGAGTGGGCTGAATCAATCACAGAAATTCCCGCCGCACAGATTTGCGAAACGGCTCACGTAATGGCCGATGCCAAGCCGGCCGTTGTGGTTCATCCTGGTCGTCACGTGACCTGGTACGGCGACGACACGCAACGTGCTCGGGCGATGGCCATCCTGACCGCGCTACTCGGCGCCTATGGCAGGAAAGGGGGAATGTTCCTGCCCAGCAAGCTGAAGCAGGGGCGCATCCCGCTTCCTTCGTTCCCCGAATCGGAACGCGGACGGGTGGACGGCGGCGGCAGCATATTTCCCCTCGCCGGCGAAGAGTCCCAGGGACTCTCGCACACCATGGTCCAAGCAACGATTTCCGGCACCCCGTATCCGATCAAAGCCTGGATCGTGTATGGCCAGAACATTCTGGAGAGCATCCCACAACGGCAAAACACGCTGAAGGCGATCGAGCACTTGGAATTCATGGCGGTGGTAGATGTCCTACCGGTCGAGCAGACCAACTATGCCGACATTGTTCTTCCTGAAGCAACTTACTTGGAGCGTTATGATCCCCCTCACGTGGTGACGACTTCCAAGCGTCCGTTCGTTGCCGTCCGCCAACCCGCCATCGCACCCCTTTATGAATCTAAGCCGGGCTGGTGGATCGCCAAGCAGATGGCCAGCCGGCTGGGCCTGTCAGACTATTTTCCCTGGAAAGACCCCGACGACCATCTCTCGCGTCTCATGCAACCGCTCGGGATCAACTTGGCAGAACTGAAGTCGTTGGGAGCGGTGTCGTTCGAGGGACATCCTTACATCGAAGACCGTGGCGGAACGGACGGACCTCTCTTCCCTACGCAGAGCGGCAAAATTGAACTGTTTTCTTCGGTCCTGAAAGATCTGAAGTTCGATCCGCTGCCGAAATTCAGCGCTCCAGAACAACCGCCTCCCGGTTACATCCGCCTCATCTATGGCCGTGCGCCCATGCACTCCTTTGCCCGGTCCGAAAACAACTCATGGCTCAACGATCTGATGCCGGAAAACCAGGTGTGGATCGGGAGAGAGATCGCAGCGAAGTTCAGGGTGCAGGACGGGCAGAAGGTCATCCTGGAAAATCAGGATGGAGTAAAGAGCCTGCCCATTGCCGTGCGAGCGACCGCAGCCATCCGTGAAGATTGTGCTTATATGGTTCACGGTTTCGGGACGCTGGGTCAGGGCTTAACAAAAACTTACAAAAAAGGTGCTTCCGACTCGCAACTGATCACCCGGGTTGCCATTGACCCCATCACCGGCGCCACCGGGATGCGGGTCAACTTCGTGCGCGTGCTGCCCGCCAATGGGGAGAGGAGTTAGCCTATGCCGCGTTACGCGATGGTGATCGATCAGGAACGATGCGTGGGCTGCCAATCCTGCACGGTTGCCTGCAAGTCCGAATGGGAGGTTCCCAACGGATCCGCCCGAACCAAGGTCCGACAGACAGGAACGGTTGGCCAGTTCCCTAAACTTTCAACCGCATTTTATGTGTCGCAATGCAACCACTGTGACCGCCCCACCTGTGTTCCAGCATGCCCAACGGGTGCAACCTATCAGGATCAGAACGGCGTAGTCCGTGTGAACCGCGATCTCTGCATCGGTTGCGGTTCTTGTGTCGCCGCTTGCCCCTACGGAGCACGTTACATCAACGCGGAGATCGGCAAAGTGGACAAGTGTGATTTCTGCGCCAGCCGGCTGAGTAGGGGATTGCAGCCGGCATGCGTTGCGACCTGCCCGGCGCACGCGAAAATCTTCGGAGACCTGGAAGACTCTTCGAGCGATGTGTTCCAGTTTGTGTACCGGGGTGCAGCCAAGCGCATGGAGACGGCGAACATCGCCATTGGACCCAACGTCTACTACGCCGGCAAACCCGAGCACGCTGAACTTGCACTTGCAAGCTTTGCTCCGCTCCCTCCACGTACCCTTGCGCCGGGCAAGGTCTGGAGCAGTCTCCTGAATAAGTTTGTGTTCCTTGCGGTCGGCGCAACGTTCCTCGGTCAGGCTGTCGCCTTCTTCCACCAACTGTCCACCGGCGAGAAGCAGTTTGAAGAGTAAGGAGCAGGTATGAGCGCATCTGCAATTCCTACGGTTCCGACTCCGCTAACCGGTGAACAAGCGGAAGCGATGGCACAACGCCACATCAAGAAGCACCATGTCGCCATCGTGCTTCTCCATTGGTTTAATGCCATCAGTTGGCTGCTCGAACTTTCCACCGGCGCCGGTCTGATTGTCTCCCCCTACTACCGATTCGCACCCATGTGGTATCTGCAGATGATGGAAGGCGTATTCGGCTCACGGGCCAACATGCTTCGTTTCCACATCGCAGTTGGCTTGACCTGGACTGCCGTGTTTCTTGTTTATGCAATTTTCGGGTTCCGAAACTACCTTCGAATTGAAGTGCTGCAGAACGAAATAGGCTTGGACCGGGACGATATGCGCTGGCTAAGAGTTCGGACTCTCCTACTGTTGGGGCGGACCAAAGATCCCTTGCCACCGCAAGGAGTCTACAATGCCGGCCAGAAGCTGTTTGCGCTGCTGGTCTACACCATGGTGCCGCTCATCATGCTCACTGGCCTCACCATGACCTTTCATTGGTTTGGCACCGCCTTCGTAGCCTGGGCCATGGTTCTTCACTTCTTCGCTGTCGGCATGGTCGTGTCGGGTTTGATGATCCACGTGTACATGGGAGCGGTTTTCCCGGAGGAAAAACCCGCGTTCTATTCGATGATCACCGGAGTCGTGGACGAGCTCTACGCTTACCGGCATCATTTTAAGTGGTGGAGATCAGTCAAAATCCAGCAACAGGCGTGGAGAGCTGAACTGACATCCAAAGAAGAAGCCATTGGGACGGACGAGAAGCCTCACCAGGATCCACGTACGGACACAACTCCGTTGATTTCCCGGCCACAGTCCGGGGATAGGAGATAACATGGTGGCCACCACACTTTCGCCACAAGAGGTCGTTTCACACGATGGCTCGACAATGAAAAAGGGCAGCAAGCAATGGAACCTGGAAAACGAAATTCTTGAGCGACAGGTGCTGATCTGCAAAGCCTTCGCAAACTCGACTCGTCTCCATATACTGGACCTTCTTGGCAAGCGCGATTGGTCCGCTGCTGAAATTCAGAAACAGCTTGGAATTTCAAAGGCGAACCTCTCACAACACGCCATGGTGCTCAGATCCGCTGGCGTCGTCGTCAGACGGCGCGAGGGCAAGAATGTGTATTTCTCGTTGGCCATGCCAGAGGTCAAGAAAGCTTGCCAACTGATTCAGCACGTCCTGCGAGCGCAAATACGCAACGGGCAAAGGCTCGTCTAGAGTGCAGGCACAACCGATTTCCACGCGGGACTGCTTCCGACCTGCTGGCAGCCTCTAGCCGCAAACCCACTCGCCTGTTAACGACAAATACCTGGTCACGGGCCCGGCAGGTGGAAGGTGGCTGAAGCGTGAGTATCTGGGAAACTCTGACAGTTTCGGCGTTCTTGAGCCAACGCTGGTCGTTCTCGCTTGGGGTCTCTCGTGTCCTCTCCAACATCTCAACGGTTTCCCCTTGATCCGCGCTGCTGACGATCGCGTAACGCCCTGGACATTGCTGCAGGGCGCAGCTTGCCGTGACCGTGACGTTGTTAGCTTGGTGCATCAAGCGAGCGCTTCTATTGTTTATTGTTACCGCAGCGTTACCGACAAGGACTGCATCAAGCAGCGGGACCGATAAGCCTTTTATCTTGTTGGCGTCCCCGACGGGATTTGAACCCGTGTTACCGCCGTGAAAGTCGTCCTAGAGTTCGTAACCGATTGAAACTAAACGGTACGGATAGCGCTCTAGGGCCCTTATCGGACTGTGGAGACGGGTTATCGGACTGTTAACGGACTGTGATGGCCAGGTGCTAAGGAGCCTGAAAATCATGGACCCGACCCGTCTTTCCCTGCTGGAAACGATCCCGCAGAAACCTCCTCGCTCCAAACTCGAAACTCACCGTGAACTGATCCGCCAACTGCGGCGCAAAGGCTGCACGTATCGCGACATCGTTCGCATTCTTCATGAACGCGTCGGCCTTGACGTAGCCATCAGCACAATTCATTCCTTCGTCAAGGTTCGCGCCAAACACCGAAAGCAGGTGCAGTACGAACTCCCGCCGCTCGAATCCGAGTCGAAGCCGATCTCGCTAAGCTCCGGCGATGTTGCTTCCCGAATTGCCGCACTGAGGGCGAAGCCAATCGAGCAAAAGGCCAAAACCAAGCACTTTCACTTCGAAGAAAGTGAACCGCTGAAACTCATCGGCCAGGGAGGAT
>Ga0335079_10008734_pt1 | contig 11549 bp, 5 predicted proteins | sample Lox_Sample_33_FD_206719 | JGI IMG/M metagenome (GOLD analysis project Ga0335079, IMG submission 206719) | Soil microbial communities from Loxahatchee National Wildlife Refuge, Florida, United States - Lox_Sample_3.3 | ecosystem: Environmental > Terrestrial > Soil > Wetlands | place: USA: Florida... | reverse complement strand
TTTTTGGGCGGCGCTCCGTTACAGCCCACGTCCGCGGCGGCCACCGTCCGGCTGCGCGACGGTAAACCCCTCGTGACCGACGGTCCGTTTGCAGAGACGCGCGAGCAACTCGGCGGCTACACCTTGATCGACGCCAAGGATAGGGAAGAGGCGATCCGCATCGCCGCGGGCTTTCTGGGGACGAAGATACAGGTGATCATCGAAGTGCGGGCGGTGGTAGAGCAGAAGGGGTTGCCCACACATTAGTACAAAAAAATCCACAGCCTGTCTATTTCGCGCTATCCCGTTCGACATAAGGGAGAAGGAGCAAACCAGATGAGAGACCAATACCTGCCCGAGGCCTTGGCGATGTTCTTGCGCGATGTGAAATTCGCCGTCCGCTCGCTGGCACGGACCAAGGGTCTTACGATCACCGTGGTGCTCACGCTGGCACTGGGAATCGGCGCCAACGCGGCGATCTTCACGCTGGTGAGAGGAGTGCTCCTGAAGCCTCTGACCAACCGCGACGAGAGCCGGCTGATTTACATCCGCCAGAGCGCGCGGGGCATCGGCGTGGACAATGTTCCGTTCTCCGTGCCGGAGATCCAGGATCTGCGGGCGAGCGTCAAGACGCTGAGCGCCTTTGGTGACTTCTCGACGATTGGTTTCACCATGGTTGGCCTCGGCGAGCCGCGTGAGGTTCGAGCGGGCGTGGTCGGCGGATCGTACTTTGCGGTAATGGGGCTCTATCCGGTGCTGGGACGGCTGCTGGACGCTCGAGACGACGGTCCGAACGCCGCCGGCGCGGTGGTGCTGACGTACCGATTCTGGACGACTCAACTGAAGAGCGACCCGTCCGTAATCGGCAAGACCGTCCGCCTGGGCGCGCGCTCGGCCACCATCGTGGGCGTGCTGGAGCCGTCGATCCCGTATCCGGCGGAAACCGAGATCATCGCCAACGTGGTGACAAGCCCCCATCACCTGTCGGCGACGATGGTGACGGGACGGGTTCATCGGATGACGCAGCTATTTGCGCGGCTTGCGCCTGGAGCGACGCTGGAGTCGGCGAGCGCCGAACTGCGCGCGGTCCACGGAGCGATGGTCAAGGAGCATCCCGAGGCGTATTCGACAAAAGCAGATTTCCGCATCGACGCCGTGCTGCTGCGCGACCAGATCACGTCGCGGGCAAGGACGGTGCTACTGGTCCTGCTGGCGGCGTCGGCGCTGGTGTTTGTCATCGCATGCTCGAACGTCGCCAACCTGGTTCTGGCGCGGACGGTGCGGCGCGAAGGCGAGCTGTCTATCCGCGCGGCGCTCGGCGCGGGCACGGCCACGCTGCGCCGGACGCTCTTGGCCGAAAGCCTCGTGCTCTGCGGCGCGGGGGCGGCCCTCGGCGTCCTCAGCGCGCGGCCTATGGTAGCGATTCTGGCCCGATACGCCTCACGTTTCTCGGTCCGAGCGCTCGATCTGACGGTGGACTCCAGCATGCTCTGGGTAGGGGCGGCGCTGGCGATTATCGCAGCGGTGCTTCTGGCGTTCGTTCCGCGCCTGCCGTCGGGCGATCGATCGCAGGGACTCGGTCTATCCAGCGGTAGCCTGCGGATCACGGGCAGCACGAGCCGCCGGCTGCGGATTTTCGCGGTGACGCAGATCGCCGCGTCCTTTGTGCTACTGGCGGGCGCTGGCATGCTGCTCAAGACGTTGCTCGCATTGCAAGCGGCGCAGACCGGCTTCGACACTCGCCACGTGTTGGCCGTGAACGTACCCGTGATCTCGTACCAAAGGACGCCAGTCCAGGTAGTGGGCTTCTACAAGGAAGCGATACGGCGCATCACGGAGCTGCCGGGTGTGGATCGTGTCGCACTGGGCACCGTGGTTCCATGGCGCGACGCGGGCAGCTTCGGGCCCGGGTTCGAGTTCTCTGCGGACGGCCACGTCCGCGGGCCGGGCGAAGAGGATCCGCGTGCGCAGCTACGGACCGTCTCGCCGGGGTTTTTCGCCGCGCTAGGCGTCCCGATTATCGCCGGCCGGGATTTCAACGATTCCGATCGGCGAGGCGGCGAGCCGGTGGTAGTCGTGAGCCAGAGCCTGGCGCAGCGAATGTTCCCGAATCAGGATGCCGTCAACCGCCACGTGATGTGGACCGATGCGGTGATGAAGTTCATCGATATCAGCACAGAGCCCCGGCGCATCGTTGGCGTCGCGGCCGACGTGGACGATGAGCACGTAGTGCCGGGCCCGACGCTGACTGTGTATCACCCCTTCGAGCAGAGCGAGATCTGGGGAGGCCGTATGTTCGTTCACGCGCACACGGATCCGTATGCGCTGGTGTCCCCGATCACGCGCATTATCCGCGGTATGTCCGCGGACCAGCCAGTGGAACGCGCAGCGACCCTGGAAGATATCCGCGCTGAAGTGCTGACGCCGGACCGGCTGAACACGCTGGTGTTCGGCGGCTTCGCGGCGGTGGCCCTGGCGATTGCGGTGGTTGGTGTAGGGGGCGTGCTGGCGTTCTCGGTCAGTGGGCGGACGCGCGAGTTCGGCGTCCGGCTGGCAATGGGAGCGCTGCCGCGGCATCTGTTGACGGATGTCATCACCCAAGGCGCGGTGATGGCAACGGCGGGCGTCGTGGCGGGCGCGGTATGCGGGTTCGCGCTCGCGCAACTTGCCGGCAGTTATTTCGAGGCCGTGCGCATGCCCGGTGTGATCGTGGTGCTTGGCTCGGCGGCAGTGCTGCTGGCGGCTGCGGTGATCGCGTCGGTCCTGCCGGCGGCGCGCGCCGCGCGGGTCGACGTCACTACCGCGCTGCGTTCGGACTGATCCGGCGAATCGACTACGCCGGAACTGGCGTGGCTTTGGCAGGGTATTCCCGATCGGCCTCGGCGCTTCTGCCTAATATGCGAAGAGCCGCGGCGGTTACGTGTTCCGCCGTGATTCCCAGATGAGCGAAAACATCGGGGCCGGGCGCCGAAGCTCCGAAGTGGGCGACGCCGATAACCGCCCCTTCGTCACCCGCCCAGCGATGCCAGCCCACCGGAGACCCGGCCTCGATCGTTACGCGCTTCTTCATGCCTTTGGGCAGGACGCTTTCACGATAAGACTCGTCCTGGGCGTCGAACAAGTCCCAGCTCGGCATGCTGACGACGCGCGCCTTCACTCCGTAATTCTTCAACTTCTGCTGCGATTTCACACAGAGCTCCACTTCGGAGCCGCTACCGATGAGGATCACATCCGGCGGGCCGTCGCCGGGTTCCGAAAGGATGTAGGCGCCTCTCGCTACGCCTGGGTTCCTTGCATTGCTGCGATCGAGATGGGCCACATTCTGCCGCGTGAGCACCAGCACCGTTGGGCCATTCCGCTCGACGGCCAATGCCCACGCTTCGGTAGTCTCGTTGGGATCGGCGGGGCGGATGAGACTCAGACCGGGAACGCCGCGCAAGGCGGCGAGATGCTCGATGGGCTGATGGGTGGGGCCGTCTTCTCCAAGGCCGATGCTGTCGTGCGTAAAAACGTAGATGGCTTTCAGATCGCTCAGCGCTCCAAGTCGGATCGCAGGCTTCATGTAATCGGAAAACGTAAAAAACGTCGCACTGAAGGGCAGCACACCGCCGTGCGCGGCCATTCCATTCACGGTAGCGCCCATGGCGTGCTCACGAACGCCGAAAGCGATGTTGCGACCGGCGTAGCTCCATTCACCGCCGACGGCGCCCAGCGTGCCCGGCCCTGCCAACTCCGGAGACTGGAAATCTCCCAAACCTTTCAACGCGGTTCGTGTGGATGGATTCAGGTCAGCCGACCCGCCGATGATGTTGGGGATGCGCTTGGCCAGCGCATTCAGGATCTCGCCTCCCGCCGCGCGCGTAGCCATAGGTTTGTCAGTGGGCTTCCATTGCGGAAGATCCGCGGACCAGTTCTTGGGGAGAGCGCCGCTGACGGCCTGCTCGAACTCAGCGGCTTCCGCGGGAAAATCTTTCTTGTACGCCGCGAACTTTTTGTTCCACTCACCCTCCGCCTCCGCGCCGCGGGGAATCCCCTGGCGGAAAAAGTTGACCGCATCCTGCGGCAGGTAGAACTTGTCCATGGTGGGCCACCCCAGCGCCTTCTTGGTGGCTTGCAATTCGTCTTCGCCTAGCGGATCTCCGTGGGCCGAGAAGTTATCCTGCTTTTTGGGGCTGCCATAACCGATGTGTGTGCGGATCAGAAGCAATGACGGACGCCTCGTCTCGGCCTGGGCTGCCCGGATGGCATCCGCCACTTCGTCGGTGTCGTTTCCGTCCACGACGCTGCGCGTATGCCAGCCGGCTGCGTCGAAACGCTTCGCCACGTCTTCGGTGAAATCCAGATCGGTGGCGCCGGCAAGCGAAATGTGATTTTGATCGTAGAGATAAATGAGCTTGCCCAGTTGCAGGTGTCCGGCAATCGACGCCGCTTCGTAAGAGACGCCCTCCATCAGATCGCCATCGCCGCAGATGGCGTACGTGTAGTGATCGACGATCTGGTGTCCGGGCCGGTTGTAGCGCGCCGCCAGCCACGCTTCCGCCATCGCGATGCCGACTCCGTTGGCGAAGCCCTGTCCGAGCGGTCCCGTGGTGACTTCCACGCCAGGCGTCTGGCCGAGCTCGGGGTGGCCGGGCGTCTTGCTGCCCAATTTCCGGAAATGTTTGATTTCCTCGAGCGGCAAGTCGTAACCCGTCAGGTGCAGCAGGCTGTACAGGAGCATAGAACCATGCCCGGCCGAGAGGACGAAACGATCGCGGTCAAACCACTGCGGGTTCCGCGGATTATGCCTGAGAAACCTGGTCCACAGCGTGTAGGCCATGGCGGCAGCGCCCATCGGCATCCCAGGATGCCCGGCGTTGGCGTTCTGCACCGCATCCACGGACAGAATGCGGATGGTGTTGATGCACAGGTTTTCGAGTTCTCTGTCCGGCGTCAGATTCACACGTCCCTCCCATGGCAGTCGTCACTGCTCCAACCTCTTGGGGAGCATTTGTGGAGTATACACAGGGTAGCAGAGCCATGTCTCGGATCCGCTTCGATTCCCGGCGTTCGAGGCTCTAATTGTTTGGATGCCAATGCGCCTCCCGGGGCTTCGTGACGCGCCGCGACTCTTCTCAGCTGGTGTCCTTTACCCGGAGTCGACTGGCCGACAGTGAATGTGGTACTGGTCAAGGGAAACGGACAGTAACTCGCGGCCAGGAATGGAACTCGCCGTGCCTGGAGACCACCTGAAGAAATGACGGACGACTTGAATCGGTGGAAACAAGCCGCCGCGGAATCAGCGGCTGCTCAAGTCAGTAATGGAATGATCGTTGGCTTGGGATCCGGATCTACGGCCGCCTTTGCCGTGCAAGCGCTGGGGAGGCGCACGCGCGAAGGCCTGCGCATTACCGGTATCCCAACGTCCGAGCGGACGGCCGCGCTCGCCCGATCACTGGAGATTCCGCTTTCCACCCTGGATGAGCACCCCAAAATAGATGTCACGATTGATGGTGCGGACGAAGTGGAAACCGGGAGCTTGAATCTGATCAAGGGACACGGAGGCGCACTATTGCGGGAAAAGATTGTGGCTGAGGCGAGCGAGCGGCTGGTGATCGTCGTCGACCAGACCAAGATCGTGGATCGCCTTGGCACCCGCGAATCCGTTCCGGTAGAAGTTATCCCCTTCGGTTGGCAAGCCGCAGCACTCAAGATCAGAGATCTAGGGGCGCATCCGCTCTTGCGGAAAGGTCCTGATGGCGAACCGTTCAAGAGCGATAGCGGTCACTATATTCTTGACTGCGCATTCGGTCCGATCGCCAGCGCGCAGTCGCTGGCCGACGCACTGGATCACATCGTGGGCGTAGTGGAGCACGGGCTGTTCATCGCGCTGACGTCAGAAGTCCGGGTGGGCGCCGACGATGGAGTCCGGGTCATAGCGGGTTAGATTTGCTGCTCTACTTCTGCCAGAGAATCTGGCTGGCTTCGAGCGGAACGGACGCACCGGGGTGGTTGGGCACGAGGCGCGGAGTAAAATCGCTTGCGTTCCTAGCAGGCTCAACGCATGCCGAATAGACCATCCCGCCATCGGGGAGTTGCGGCCCAGGGTCCATGACCTTGCGGACGGGCTCGGCGCCATTTTGGCCATTGGCGAACAGCTCTACGCGAGCGGCGTCCGAATGGAGGCGGCCAAAATACACCGGCACCTCGAAACGCCGGCAGCCGTCTCGCGTTTCCGCTTTGAGCGCGCCAAAGCGCACATCGCCCCACAGGTCCGCGATTTTGGATTGCCATGCAAGCAGATCCGCACCGAGCTTGCCTCCTTGAGCTGCGCGATCGGCATAGGCGGCAGCCGCCGGCAAGTAGTAATTCTCCGTGTATTCACGGACGGTGCGATTTGCGGAAAACGACGGTGTCAGCCGCGCCATGCTCCCGCGCATGCGCGCCACCCATTTCGTGGGGATGCCCCGGCTGTCACGATCATAGAACTGGGGGACGATCTCGCGTTCGAGCAGGGTGTAGAGGGCTTCGGCTTCCACGGCGTCCCACGCCGGGTCGTCGCCATGCTCGTTGCCATCGCCGATGGCCCAACCTACGTCCGGCGCGTAGGCTTCTGCCCACCAGCCATCGAGCTCGGACAGGTTCAACCCTCCGTTCACCAGCACCTTCATGCCACTGGTGCCGCTGGCTTCCCACGGTCTTCGCGGCGTATTCACCCAAACGTCCACGCCACCTGCCAGGCGCTCGGTCATGAGCATGTCGTAATCACTCAGGAAGATCACGCGCGAAGGCGTGCCGGCACGCTGAATGAACTCGCTCCATTGCCGGATCATCCACTGGCCGGCCCCGTCCTGTGGGTGCGCTTTGCCGGCGATAACGAGTTGCACGGGATATTGCGAGTTGGAGAGAATTCGCATCAGCCGTTCCGGGTCGTGCAGCAGCAAGTTCGGTCTCTTATACGTTGCGAAGCGCCTGGCAAACCCGAGGGTCAATGTGCGGAAATCGAACACCTGCCCCGCGGCGGCGATCTCGCCGGCTGAACCACCTTGGCTTTCGATCTGGCGCGCGTAGCGGTCCCGGATGTATTCGACGAGTGATGTCCTAGCTTCCGTGCGCAGGCGCCAGAACGCGGTGTCCTCGACGCGATGCAGGGGCTTTTCAATTTCCTCCAGGCTGGTGCGCCAGCATCCTTTACCGCATACATCCGTCCAAAGCCGGTCGGCCTCAACCGAGTCCCAAGTAGGGACGTGCACACCGTTGGTCACGTGCCGTATGGGCACTTCTTCGACTGGCCAGCGCGGGAAAAGTGATTGGAAGAGTCTGCGGCTCACCGTTCCGTGCAACCGGCTAACGCCATTTACCGCGCCACTTCCTCGAATGGCGAGATACGCCATATTGAAAGGCTCATGGCTGTCGCCCGGATCTCGCCGGCCCAATGCCATTAGCTCATTGAACGGGATGTGCAATCTAGCCTCGGCATACAGGTGGAAGTGAGCACGCATCAAATCTTCTGGGAAGCGATCAAAGCCGGCCTCGACCGGAGTGTGAGTCGTAAAAAGGTTCCCGGCGCGCGTGACGGTGAGCGCGAGAGGGAACGGATGGCCCGTCTCCTCCATATAGCTTCGGGCACGCTCAAGCACTGCGAACGCCGCGTGTCCTTCGTTGAGATGACATACCTCCGGTTGAATCCCCAGAGTCCGGAGAAGCCGCCAACCGCCGATCCCGAGCACTTGCTCCTGTCTCAGGCGCAGTTCCTGACCGCCGCCGTACAGCTCGCTGGTGATTCCGCGATATTCGGGGAGATTCGCCGGATCGTTGGTATCCAGAAGGTAGAGTTTGGTCTGCCCAACCTGCACTTCCCAAGTGCGGACCCAGAGTTTGAAACCGGGCAGCGAGAGGGACAGCCGGACCCAATCCCCATTCGCATCGCGCAGAGGCTTGATGGGGAGCTGTCCGGGGTCGTTATACGGGAACAAAGCTTGCTGGACGCCGTTCCGATCGATCTGCTGGCGGAAGTAACCCTGTTGATAGAGCAAACCGATGCCAATGACCGGCACGCCAAGATCGTTCGCGGCCTTCAGTTGATCCCCGGCGACGTTCCCAAGCCCGCCCGAATAGATCGGCAAGGCTTCACTCAGCATGTATTCCATGCTGAAGTACGCGACGGTTTTCAAAGGCGAGTTGGCATGCTTTTGTTGAAACCATCGCGGCAGGTCGCTATCCGCGCGCTTGGCTTGCGTCAACTCCTCCAGCATTCCGAGAAAGGCGGTATCCGACGTGACGCTTTCCAGCCGCTGGCGCGACACCGTTTGCAAAACAACCCAGGGATTATGCGTCAGATCCCAGAGCTCCGGATCCAACTGCTGCCAGAGCTTGTCGGCCGAGTGATTCCAGGACCACCGCACATCCAAAGCCAGTTGAGCCAGAGCATCGTCGTTCAACGCCTCCGACGGACGACTCGTATATATCGGGTTGCCCATGATGAATCACCTCGAACTCTCCGATTAGATGCCCATTGCCAGGGGCCAGAGTCACATATTTTCGATATTCTCGCCGGCGAGCTGGGGGCTGGCGTCGCCGTGGTATCCTCTTTCGGGCGGCCGGCGGCTACATCCCATGATGGCTCAGGAAGGCTCGAAACAATCCACATTTCGTGGCTCCCCTGCCGATAATGTACGGAGGCGCACGAGTGGCGCGATTTTGTTCTGCTGCGTTGCCTTCGTGGGGATGGCTTGGACGGCGCAGACCTCGCGGGCGCCAAAGCCCGCGTCCATTCTGAACTACATCCAGCGGACCTGGGCGGTCTTAACACGCTCGAACCGCGGCCTCGCAGCAGCCGCCCCCGATCCCAAATTTCCGTCGGTCCACGGATCTTGGCCCGTCTATCTTTCGCGCAGTGAGGATCTGGAACGGGTCAAAAAGCAATTAAGTGAAGAGATGAAGCCTGAGGACTTTCGGAAGCTACGGATCAGTGCGCTTCCAGAAGACCTGACCCAGCTCACCGAGCAGGGCCTGTTATACCTGCCGCGGCCATACGTCGTCCCCGGGGGCCGTTTCAATGAGATGTATGGCTGGGACAGCTACTTCATACACGTCGGCCTCCTCCGTGACGGCGAAATCGCACTCGCAAAGGATATGGCCGACGATTTGCTTTACGAAATTCGTCAGTACGGCAAAATCCTTAACGCCAACCGCACCTATTATCTGAACCGCTCGCAACCGCCGTTCCTCACAGAAACGCTGCTGGACGTTTACGAGCGAACTCACGACCGCGCATGGCTGGCCGATGCCGTGCCCGCCATCGACAAGTATTACCGCTACTGGATGACCGAGCCGCACATGACGGCCGCGACCCGTCTCTCGCGCTATTGGGACTCCGGCGAAGGCCCGGCGCCCGAGGCTGTGTCCGCTGAGCGCGATCCACAGGGCCGTACACATTACGATCTGGTTAAGCAGTACTTCCGCACGCACGAGGTCACTGATTACGACTTGAGCCTCTATTACGACGCCAAACAGGATCAGCTCACCAAGTTGTTTTACAGGGGTGATCGTTCGATGCGGGAGTCGGGTTTCGATCCCTCGAACCGGTTCGGTCCCTTCAATGCAGACATCATCCATTACAATCCCGTGTGCCTCAACTCTCTCCTTTACCTGATGGAGGCGCAGGCCGCCAAGATCACACACATTTTGGGGCGCGAAGAAGAGGCGACAGCCTGGCAGAAACGGGCCGGCGACCGGGCGGAACGGATCAACCGCCTAATGTGGGACTCACGGGACGGGTTGTACTACGATTACAACTTTGTCCGCGGGAGCGTCCGCAAGTATCCGTTCCTGACGACCTTCTATCCTCTTTGGGCTGGGATAGCCAGCCCCGAACAGGCTGCGCAGGTAGTGCGGAACCTTCCCAAATTCGAGCGTCCAGGCGGATTGCAGACCAGCACTTATGAAAGTGGCAGCCAGTGGGATGCCCCGTTCGGTTGGGCGCCGTTGGAGCTGATTGCCGTTCAGGCGCTGCGCCGTTATGGCTACCGGGAGGATGCAGACCGCATTTCCATGGAGTTCTTATCGCTCGTGCTACGCGAATTTCTAAAGCATGGAACCATCGTGGAAAAATACGATGTCGTCCGCCGTTCGTCCGATCTGAGCGGCGACATACATTTCGGCTACCGCTCAAATGAAGTGGGCTTCGGCTGGACGAACGCTGCTTTCACCGTGCTCTATGATGATCTGACGCCGGAGGAGAAGCATAAACTGCTGGATGCCAGGGATTGAAACAGCGGTGGAGCTTCTATTACCAACCCACCGAGAGTCCGAATCGAAAGGTCCGCCCGTCGTTCAGCGTGTTCGTGATGTAGCCAAATTCCGGCGTGCCCAGGATGCTGCCCGGTTCGGCGAACTGCGGCGTATTCGTGAGGTTGATGCAGTCGGCGCGGAAGGTCAGCCGCCGGTCGGAGCTGATGGACCACATCTTCGATACCGAAGCATTCACGTTCTTGATCCCGCCGCGACGAAACGTATTCGCGCCTAAATTGCCGTGCTCGGCCGTCGGCGCGATGAATGCAAACGCAGAGGCCGGCAGCATCGCCACGGAGGTGTCGGGGTTTCCAAGGGTACGGCCGAGAATCGAGGGGTCGAGCAGGTTCGGCCGGTCGCCGCCGTTTCCATCCACATTGCCGAACCCCGGGCCATCCGGCGTCGTGACCGTGAACGGCGTCCCGTTCTTCAGCAAGACAACCGCTGAGGTCGACCAGCCCGCTCCGAGCCTTCGTGCCCAGCCTTGCCAGTGTGCCGACGGCACTTCGTAGCTCGCGCGCGCTACAAACGAATGTGGCTGGTCAAACAGGCTGAGCGCCTTGCGGTCCTTGTGCGTTTCAAATTCAGACTGGCTGCGCGCCAGCCGGGAGTCCGCGTCATACGCCGTGTTGGCGTAATCCGCTCCCAGATCCATGGCTTTGCTGAACCAGTAGGCTGCCTCCATTGTGAATCCGTGCACGCGCGGCGAGACCAATCGCGCTCGTGCCGCGTCAAAGTAACCGCGTGAACTATTCAGCACATAGCGGATTTCGGCGAGATTGGGAATCGCGCGCCGCTGGTTAATGGTGGCCGTCGTCTGTGGAATGCCCGGCACGGCGTGCGCGCGGTTCAGGTACCACATGATCAGAAGGTCGGGCGTCCGGCTGCCGACGTAGCCAAGCTGCACCCGCCACTTGCCTGTAAACGCCGGCTCCCAACTGATGTTGTATTGCATGGAGTAAGGCGACCGCAGGTGAGGGTCGAGCACGTACAGATTCCCCAGTGCGTCCGCACTCTCCCCATTCTGTTTCAGTGCGCTTAGCGGATCCAAGAGGCTTGGAGCATTGATCGTCAGTTTCACGCTTCCTGGCGGAGAAAAGCGAATTTGCGAGTAAGTAACCGGCAGTATATCGCCGTATTGAATGCCAAAGCCGGAACGCACAAGCCCCCATTGGGAGGGGAGGCGGTAGGCCAACCCGAACTGCGGCGCGAAGTTCTTGCACTGGCACCCATACGGCACCTGGTTTAGATTGTTGACTTCGACCGGCCGCCCGGTTGGCTCATAACGAAGGCCGAGT
>Ga0335079_10008731_pt1 | contig 11551 bp, 10 predicted proteins | sample Lox_Sample_33_FD_206719 | JGI IMG/M metagenome (GOLD analysis project Ga0335079, IMG submission 206719) | Soil microbial communities from Loxahatchee National Wildlife Refuge, Florida, United States - Lox_Sample_3.3 | ecosystem: Environmental > Terrestrial > Soil > Wetlands | place: USA... | reverse complement strand
GCTCGCGGGTTCCGCAGTTCTCGCCTACGTGCTCATCCACATGGCGACGCCCGCCAGGATCGCCGGCAGCAGCTGGCTCGTGCTCGGTGCCGGCGTGCTGCTGCTCTCGCGACGCCGGCGCGGGCTGAGCAGCGCGCCGCAGACATGATCCATCTCGTCGGCGAGGCGCAGGCTGCGGGCTATAGAGTGATGGGCCAGCTGGCCCCAGGCCGATGTCCTCAGCGCGAGTCGCTCGCTGGCATCCCGCAACCGGATCGGCGACACTCTCGCCCCGCTGCGGCCCCCTCAAGCCGTGCCGTGCACGGCCCGCAGTCCATAAAGGACGCTCCATGACACTGCCAGCGCCTCGCCGCGGCCGGATTCTCCTCATCGTTGCCGCGGCAGCCGCCGCCTGCACCCTCGGCTCGCTGCCGGCAGCCGCACAGCAGCCCGCGCCTGCCGCCGCTCCGGCCGCCACCCCGCCCGCCCCCGCCGCCTCCAAGGCCGCGAAGACGCCGGCCAAGGGCACCGCGGCCACCGCGGAGAAGGGACCGAAGAGCGAGCGCAGCTACAGCATCGGTGTTCTCTGGGGCACGCAGCTGCGCAGCACCGGCGTCGCAGCGGACTCGGTGAGCGTGGCGCGCATCGACCAGGGCATACGCGATGCGCTGAGCGGCAAGGTCACGATGTCGGACCAGGACAAGGAGAACATCCGGGCGATGCTCGCCTCCGGAGTCGAGAGCAACCACCACGCCGCGGAGAAGTTCCTCGCCGAGAACGGCAAGAAGCCCGGCGTGGTGACGACCGCGAGCGGCCTGCAGTACCAGGAGCTCAAGGCCGGCAGCGGTGCCTCGCCGAAGGCCAGCGACACGGTGCTGGTCAACTACCGCGGCACGCTGCTCAATGGTACCGAGTTCGACGCCTCCTCCAGGCACGGCGGCCAGCCCGCCTCCTTCGAGGTCGACCGCGTCATTCCCGGCTGGACCGAGGCGATGCAGCTCATGAAGCCGGGCGCGAAGTGGAAGCTGTACATTCCGCCGCGCCTCGCCTACGACCTGCGGCCGCCGAGCCCGACCATTCCGCCCGGCTCACTGCTGGTGTTCGAAGTGGAGCTGGTGGGCGTCAAGCCTGCGCCGCCGCCGTCGGCCACCCCGGCACCGCCCGCCAACCCGGCGCCGGCGATCCCGCAGTCCGCCATGCCGAAGCCGACGGGCAAGCCGCCGGTGAACCCGCCCGACAACCCGAACTCACCGTCCCCCGCCGCGATCGCGCCAGCATCGAAATAGGGCTCAGGCGCCCCCGATGTGAGGCGCCGGCAAGGGACCCAGGAGCTCGGCGACGCTCATAGCGAGCGCGAGCAGTGCGCGGTCCGTTCCGGGCGGCGCGTCGAGCTCGAGCGCGACGGGTAATCCCGCGGACGTGAGTCCTGCGGGAAGCACGAGCCCGGGAGTCGTGGCCGACCCGGCCGGCGTGATGTTGCGGGCGAGCGCGGTGAACAGCGAGATGCGGCGCGCACCGATCGCCACCTCGCCCTCCGCGCCGATCGGCAGCGCGGGCACCGCGGTCGCGGGGAAGACGATCGCTGCCACCCCGGTGCGTGCGAAATAGTCGCGATACGCACGCCGCAGCTCCGGGAGCCTCGCCTCGATGATCGTGCGGTAGTCGGCGTCCGACACGAAGTCCGACCCGCCCGGGAAAACCTCACGCAGCTCGGCGCGTACGCCGGGGCTCGCCTCGTTCACCAGCTGCGCGAAGTCGAGGCCGGCGCCATAGTCCCTGAGGTAATCCCCGATCGCCGGACCTATGTCGTGCGTGATGACCGGGGTGGTGATCGATTCGTGCAGCCGCGCGAGCTGCGGCAGCTCCGATTCGACGAGCTCGACTCCGGCCTCCCTGAGCTTCGCGAGTGCCGCGCGGGTGACGCGCTCGAGCTCCGGATCGAGATCGCGGTACCAGTAGTCGCGCACGACGCCGAGGCGGATTCCCCTGAGCGGCGGCGGCTGCAGCGGCTGCCAATCGCCCGTGACGACCGAGTCGAACAGCGCCAGATCCGCGACGCTGCGCGCCAGCGGTCCCACGGAATCGAACACCGGGCTGAGCGGGATGCAAGCGTGCGTCGGATAGCGCCCGGTCGTCGGCCGCAGGCCCATGACCCCGCACAGCGCCGCCGGAATGCGGATCGAGCCGTTGGTATCCTCGCCGACGCCGAGCGGGGCCATGTGCGCGCCGATCGCGGCCCCGGTACCGCCGCTGCTGCCGCCGGCAATGCGCGCCGGGTCGTAGGGATTGCGAACCGGGCCGAAGGTCTCGTTGTTGCTCGTCCAGCCATAGCCGAGCTCGTGCATGTTGGTCTTGCCGAGCACGATCGCCCCGGCGCGACGCAGCGTCCTGACCAGGGGCGCGTCCTCGGTCGGGCGGAAGTTGCGCAGCCCGGGGGTGCCGCCGGTGGTCGGGTAATCGCGCGTATTGATGCAGTCCTTGAGCGGCATCGGCAGCCCGAACAAGGCGCCCGGCGTCGCACCGGCGCGCAGCTCGCGGTCACGGCGGTGTGCATCCTCGAGCACCCGCCCGGGCTCGAAGGAGATGAATGCATTGAGCGCCTGCGCCGCGCCGCAGCGCTCGAGCAGCGCGCGCGTGTAGGTCTCGACGCTGAGCTCGCCGCGTGACATGCGCGCGACCGCCTCGGCCGCGCCCAGCTCGATCAGGCTCGCGTCGACGGCGGGAGCGGCGCGCAGCGCGGCGGGCGCGGCGGTCACGGCGAGCGTCGCCGAGGCGGCGCGCAGGAACTCGCGGCGCGAAGGATCTTTGGCGTTGGTCACCGGATCCACCCCCTAGCCGAGCGCGCGGCGCACGGCCGCGGTGAGCACGCGCTCGGCCGCCGGCTCGAATAGCGGCGCCGCCTGCCAATCGTAAGCCCAGGGATGGCGGCTGCGCAGCGCCTCGGGCTCATCGGAAAAGCGCGGCATGACGTGCGCGTGCAGCGCCGGCTCCTCGTTGCCGAATATGGCGTAGTTGATGCGCACCGCACCCGTGAGCCGCAGCAGTGCGTCTCCGAGGCGCGCCATGTCGGCGAGAAAAGCGCTGCGCGCCGCGGCGGCGAGCACATTGAGATCGGGCACTACCGGGTCGGGCAGCAGCAGTGCGTAACCGCGCACGAACTGCCGCTCGCCGAACACCGCCCAGCCGGAGTCGAGCCGCGCGATGAGGCGCGGATGGCGTCCCGCGCGTGCCGCCTCGACCTGGCGGTGGATCGCGGTAATCGGCGCGCTGCGCGGGTCGCTCATCGATCAGCCGGCCGGCGAGCGGAACATGAAGTACACGGCGCCGAGAATGCACAGCGCCGCCCACACGTAGTCGAGCTTCAGGGGCTTTCCCATGTACAGCACCGCGAACGGCACGAACACCGTGAGCGTGATGACCTCCTGCAGGATCTTGAGCTGCGGGAGCGTGAGGCGCGTATAGCCGAGGCGGTTGCCGGGCACCTGCAGCAGATACTCGAAGAAGGCGATGCCCCAGCTGACGAGCGCCGCGATGTACCACGGCCGGTCGGCCAGGTTCCTGAGGTGCGCATACCAGGCGAAGGTCATGAAGACGTTCGACGCCATGAGGAGCAGCGTCGCCGCGATCACCGGATTCACCGTCGCCTCCCCTCAGCAGCCCACGTCGAGCCCGCGCAGCGCCTGCACGGTGCTTTCGTAGCCGCCATGCACGATGCCGTGCCAGCCGCGGCCGCGCGCGGCGGCGATGTTGTCCTCGCGATCGTCGATGAACACGGTCGCCGCCGGCTGCAGCGCGAAACGCCGCTCGGCTTCCGCGTAGATACCGGCGTGCGGCTTCATGATGCCGGCGAGGTAGGACGGCAGCGCACCGTGGCCGACGCGGTGCAGCTGGTACTCGCGCGACAGGTGCGCCCAGTGCAGATCGCCGATATTGGAGAGCAGATAGACGCGGTAGTCACCGCTCAGGCGATGGGCGAGGTCGACCATCGGCATGTCGAGCTCGAACAGCATCTCGATCCAGTAGCGATGCAGCTCCTCGACCGACACCGTGTCATGCGTGAGCGCGCGCAGGCGCTCGAGCAGGCCCCGGCCCGGCAGCCGGCCGGACTCGTGCTCCTCCAGCGCGGCGCGCGCCAGCATCGAGTGCAGGTCCTCGCCCTCGACGCCGCGCGACCTGAGGAGCTCGAGCATCGGCCGGTAGTCGAGCCGCACGAACACCCAGCCGATGTCGAACACCACATTGCGGATCGCGGCACTCACGGCGCGAGCGGATCGACCCCGCCCGAGTCGCCGGCGCGGGTGTTGACGGCGACCACGGTGGCGCGCGGAAAGAAGTTGAACTCGGAGGCGCTGGCGCGTGTGTAGGCGCCCATGGCGCGACCGATGATCAGGTCGCCCGCCTTGAGCTGCGGCAGCATGAGGTTCTCCGCGATCACGTCCACGCTGTCACAGGTGGGCCCGGCGAGCACCGCCGGCAGCAGCGCGCCATCGGTGCGCAGCGGCTCCACCGGGTAGCGTGCGTGGTCGTACATCTGGCCACTGTAGGAGCCGTACAGGCCGTCGTCGAGGTAGTACCACCAGTGGCCCTCGCGCTGCGCCCGACCCATCACCGAGGCGACGCCGATCGCCGCGGGGCCGACGATGTAGCGGCCCGGCTCGGCGATCACGCGCACCCGCTTCGGCAATGCCGCGATCGCCGCGCGCAGCGGTGCACACCACCGCCCGATGTCCTGCACCGGCTGCATGTAGTCGATCGGGAAGCCGCCGCCGATATCGAGGGTATCGAAGGTGCCGAGCTTCTCGCGGCGGCAGGCGGCGATGAGCCGCGCGCACGCCTCGACCGCCTCGACGTGCTTGGTGGCATCGGGCGTCTGCGAGCCGGCGTGAAAGGACAGCCCGCGCACGCCGATCCCGAGCCGCGCCGCGACGCGTGCCAGCTCGAGCACCGCCTGCGGGTCGCAGCCGAACTTGCGCGACAGGTCGACCATGGCGCCGGGTGAGCGGAACGACACCCGCAGCAGCAGCTGCGCGGCATCCCGGTGGCGCGCGAACTTGGCGATCTCATCCGGGTTGTCGGCGACGAAGGTGCGCACCCCGAACTCGAGCGCATTCTCGATGTCGGCGCAGCGCTTGATCGGATGGGTGTGGATGCAGCGCTCGGGGGCGATGCCGAGCCGCTCGACCAGCTGCACCTCGCCCGAGGTTGCGAGGTCGAGGAAGCCGCCCTCCTCGATCACCGTGCGCGCCACCGCCGGGTGCGGCAGGGGCTTCAGCGCGTAATGCAGATCGACGTGCGGCAGCGCCTTGCGCAGCTTCCTGAACTGCGCGCGCACGCGCTCGCAGTCGAGGATCAGCAGCGGCGAGCCGAACTCGCGCACCAGGCGGCGCACTTCCTCGGGCTCGAACGGATCGATGAATCGGGCGCGGGGCACCGCGGGATCTTACGGGAGAACGGCCACGTTGCCGGTGCCCTCATCGCTCTGCGCCACGCTGGTGGCGGCGCGCAGCAGGCGGTCACGGATCGCATCCCAGCGCTCGCCGTCCGGCACTGCCTGCACCAGGATCTTCTGACAGCCGGCGCGATCGAGCGTGCGCAGGTTGTTGTAGAGATCGTGGCCGTAGCTCTCCGGCCGCCGCCCGGCGTTGATCCAGGTGACGTACTTGTGGGAGCGCAGCGGCAGCCGCTGCGCGAGCACGGCGATGCGCCTGGCGCCGCTCGAGGCGGCATCCGCCTGCGCATCGATCTCCCCGGCGGGCACGATGGTCACGGGAGTGAGCGGTGCATAGTGCGTCGCGACACTACCCGGAACCCGCGGCGACTCCCCGGCCGGTCCGACGGCGAGCTCTCCCACCACCGCGCGGATCTGCCCGGCGGTGACGCTCCCCGGGCGCAGCAGCCGCACGCTCGGTCCCTCGAAGGAGACGATGGTCGACTCGAGCCCGATCTGGCACTCACCCCCATCGAGCACCAGCCGCACGGCATCGCCGAGCTCCTCGCGCACGTGCTCGGCCCGCGTCGGCGAGAGACGCCCGTAGCGGTTGGCCGAGGGCGCGGCAATGCCGCCGCCGAAGGCGGTCAGAAGCTGCTGCGCCATGGGGTGCGCGGGCACGCGGATCGCGATCGTGTCCTGCCCGCCGGTGACCACATCGTGAACGTGGGCGGCGCGCGGCATGACCATGGTGAGGGGTCCCGGCCAGAAGCGCTCGGCGAGCTTCAACGCCCCCTCGGGCACCTCCCGCACCCAGCGGTGCAGGTACTTCGGGCTGTCGAGGTGCACGATCACCGGGTGCGCCGCCGGGCGGCCCTTGGCCTCGAAGATGCGCCGCACCGCCACCGGATTCTGCGCATTGGCTCCGAGCCCGTAGACCGTCTCGGTGGGGAAAGCGATCAGCTCACCGTCGCGCAACGCCTGCACGGCAGTTTCGATCTCGACCTGGGTCGCTCGGACGGCTCGGGCCATAGGGATGATGAATTCTAGCAAGCCGCGTACCGGCAGACCCGGGTGTTGCAGCAAAGCATCAGCCCGCTACAACGTGCTGTAAGGTCTCGATAAAAATTCGCGCTATTCGAGCGCGGTGCGCACCCAGCCCGCGCTCGTGTGCCTGAGCTCATAGGCGGGCCAGTAGTGCTTGTCGAGCTTGAGCGTGATGACTTCCGGCGCGTTGTTCCAGGTGATGGTCTTGAGGCGCACCGAGGAGCGGTCCGGCCGGCCGGTCACGACCTTGAGAAAGGTGTCGAGGTCGGGGGTCGCGACGCCGTCCACCTCGACGATGCGCCGTCCCGGATAGAGCCCATAGCGCGTCGCGGGCGACCCGTAGGCGAAGTAGGCGACGTACACGCCGAGCGGTGGAATCGCGCGCTGCGCGCTCATCGCGCGGTGCGGCGCCTGCAGCGTCGCGCCCGCCCATTGCACCAGCCGCTCGACATCGCTCCCGGAGAGCTCGGCGGTGGGGACGCTCAGGGTCTGCTCCTCCTGTCCGCGCCACACGGTGACGTGCACCAGCTCCTGGTCGGCGGCCGCCTGCTCGACCTCGCGGAAGCGCGTCACCACCTTGCCGTCGATCGCGAGCAGCAGGTCCCCCTGCTGCAGCACGTGCGCGGCCGGGGAGCCGGCGATCAGGCGCACCACGGTGAGTGCCTGGCGGCGGGTCGGGGTGTGCTGCGCGAGGCGCTGCGTCCAGGTGTCCGGCAGACCGATCTCGCGTGCGCTCGCGAGCGGCTGCACGGCGAGCTCGGCTTCGAGCGAGTGCAGCGCACGCCCGGTGCGCACGCGATCGACCATGTCGGCGACCACGGCGATCGGCACACCACGGGTGTCCTGCGTCAGCTCGCGGCCGTTCTCGTAGGCGAAGCTCGACCAGCTGCCGACCACGTTGCCGTCCTTGTCGGCGAGCACGCCGTCGAAGTCGAGCGGCGGATTCACCAGTTGTACGGTCTCGAGATTGCTGTCGCGGAAGCGCATGGTGCGCGACAGCGGCAGCTCGAGCGGCTCGATGCTGGCGATGTCGGTGGCGCGCGAGTGCATCTGGCTGTCGCCCCCGAGCCCCACCACCCATACGCGCTCTCCCGCGGTGAGCTCGCGCGGAGTGAGCCGCGCCGCACGCACCGGCGTCGAGCCGATCTGCTGCGGGTCGTAGGCGACGAGGGCATAGTTGTGCAGCGGGTGCACGTACATCACGCGCCCCGGCACCTGCACGGTACCGGCGAAAGTGACCGTCACGTTGCCGACCGCGACCGGCACGGTGTTGCGGTCCACGACCACCAGCCCGCGCGCTGCATCGACGACGATCCCGGTGCCGTGATAATTGCGCTCGGTGATGCCGGACACCGAGTACGGCATGTCGAAAGTCACCATGACGAGCGACGGCGCAAGCGCCGTCTCGCGCGGGTCGTCGTAGCGCGGGAAGACCGTCGAGCTCACTGCCGTTGGCTTGGGCGCCGGACCCGGAGCGAGGTCCCTGCAGTCCCACCAGCCCACGACGTCGTCGCGATCGCAATGACGCGCGGGATACCACAGACGGTCCATGCGCACGGCACGCAACTGGCTGCCGTTCGGGTCGTCGATGGTGATGTAGCGCACCGTGGCGTAGTCGCCGTTGCCGAGCTGCGCGACGGCCGCCTCGAAAGCGGCGAGATCGTCGGTCCGGTGGCCGTTGACCGCGACGATCAACGCGCCGCGCGGCACCGCGGCCGCGCCGAACATGTAGCCCGGGTTGGCGACGTACACGCCGTGCAGGGCCACGTTGAAGGCGCGCGCCAGCTGGTAGGAGAGCGTATTGACGACCGCATCGCCGAGTTCCGCATAGGCGCTCGGCGTAATCGCGTGCAGGTCGCCCACCGGCAGGCTCGCCGACACCGGCTTGCCACCGCGCTGCAGCTCCACTTTGATCGTTTGTCCCACCGAGTCATCGAGCACTTCCTCGAGCGGCTCGAACTGGGTGACGTAATGCCCGTTCACGCGCACCAGGATGTCGCCGGGCTGCAGCACGTTCTCGCTCGGTGAGCCCGGCAGCACCTCGGTCACGACCAGCATGCCGGTGAAGCGCGGGAAGCTGCGGCGCACGTCGGCCTCGGTGCGCGCATCGAGCCCGAGGCGGTCGAGCTCGTCGTAGGGCTGGTAGTTGAACACCGTGTAGAGCGTGCCGCGGGTGACGGGCTTGCCCTGCTGGATGAGGTTGAGGGCGCGGCGCACGCGCCCGAGCGGCAGGTAGAAGCTGGAAGCGGCCCCGCTCGCCCCGCCGGCATTGAGCCCGACGACCCGCCCGCGGATGTCGATCACCGGCGAGCCGGAGGAGCCGCCGGAGGTTCCGGACGCCGCCTGCAGGTAGAAGGTGTTGAAGTCGTTGTACTTGGCCAGTCCGTAGTCGGGCGCGTCGCGATCGAGCCGCGCGAGCGTGCCGGCAAGGATCGACAGCTGCTCGCCCGCATTGTTGCCGACCACGCGGATCTCGCGGCCGATCTGCGCGCCCTCGGGATAGAGCGGCAAGGCCTTCGGCCTGATGAAGCGCAGCTTCGCAGGGTCGTAGCGATAGAAGCCGAAGTCATGCACCGGGTCGCGGTACACGGGATAGAGCTGCACCTCCTCGCGGTTGAGGAAGGTCGCCTCGGCGGTCACCGGCCCCGGTGTCACCACGTGCCGGTTGGTCAGAATGAGGCCGCGCTCGGCGTCCACCACGAAGCCGGTGGCCTGCGCGGTGGTGTTCCACTCGGTATCGAAGGCGCGCGTCAGGTCGAGGTCTACGGAGACGACGCTGCCGGCAATACGCTCGAGCGTCACGGCCCAGTCGGGGTTCGCCTCGACCGCCGCCGCCTGCTGCGCGATCTGCGGCGCCGCAACTCCGGGCGCTGCCGGCGCCACCGGCGCACTCGCCGGAGGCGACAGGGGTGCGGGCTCGGTGACCGCGGGCGTCGCGCCAGCGCCGGTCGCGGGCTGCGGCGCGGCCGCCGGAGCGGCGGGGGTGTGCGCTGCCTGCCCCAGTGGCGGCTCGGCCGCCTGCACGGCGGCGCAGCCCAGGGTCAGGACGAGCAGCAGCAGTCGCAGCGAGCGCATGGCGCGGGGGTTTCCTAGCGGCCGAGGAGCACGAGCAGCCACACCGCGATCAGCAGCACGAAGGACATGAGCACGGCGGCCGAACCGATGTCCTTGGCGAGCCCCGCGAGCACGTGGCGTTCGAGCCCGATGCGGTCGACGGTGGCTTCGATGGCGCTGTTCAGGAGCTCCACGATGAGGATCAGCAGCACCGGACCGACGAGCAACGCGCGCTCGATGCCGTTGTGACCGAGCCAGAGTCCAAGCGGTATGACGCACGCGGCGAAGAACAGTTCCTGGCGGAACGCCGCCTCGTCGCGGAAGGCGCCCGCGAGGCCCCTGACGCTCGAGCCGAACGCGCGCAGCAGCCGGGTCAGGCCGCGGGGCTTGTAACGATCTATTGCTGCGTCGTGGGCTTCCATGTGAGGTCCAGGTGTCGGGCCGCCCGTACATCATCCAGGCGCCGGACCGGCATGGTATGCGGTGCGCCACGAACGCGCTCGGGTTCCTGCTCGGCCTCCCTCTGAATCTGTGACATGGCCGCCACAAAGGCATCCAGCACGTCCTTGCTCTCGGTCTCGGTGGGCTCGATCAGCAGACACTCCGGCACCAGCAGCGGAAAGTAAGTGGTCGGCGCATGGAAGCCGAGATCGAGCAGTCGCTTGGCGAAATCCATCGCCGTCACGCCGAGATCGCGCGCCTGGCGCTTCAGGGTCACGATGAACTCGTGGCTCGCGCGGCGCTCGGGGTAAGCCGCATCGAAGCCCGCATCGCGCAGGCGCTTGAGCATGTAGTTGGCATTCAGCGTCGAGTACTCGCCGACGGCGCGCATGCCGTCGCGCCCGAGAAGGCGCATGTAGATGTAGGCGCGCAGCAGCACACCCGCGTTGCCCATGAAGGCCGACAGCCGCCCGATCGACTGCGGCAGGTCGCTCTCGGTGAGCCAGCGATAGCGCTCGCCGTCGCGCGCGACGATCGGCGCGGGCAGGAACGGCAGCAGCCGCGCACCGACCCCGACGGCGCCCGCACCGGGCCCGCCCCCGCCGTGCGGCGTCGAGAAGGTCTTGTGCAGGTTCATGTGCATCACATCGAAGCCCATATCTCCGGGGCGCACCTTGCCGAGGATGGCGTTGAGATTCGCGCCGTCGTAGTAGAGAAGCCCGCCCGCCTCGTGCACCACCCGCGCCACTTCCTCGATACCGCGCTCGAACACGCCCAGCGTCGAGGGGTTGGTGAGCATGATGCCGGCGGTGTTGGGGCCGACCGCGGCCTTCAAGGCCTCGAGATCGACGTCGCCGCTCGAGTTCACGGGAATCTCGCGCACCACGCAGCCGCACATGGTCGCGGTGGCGGGGTTGGTGCCGTGAGCCGCCTCGGGAACGATGATCTCGTTGCGCGCGAGATCGCCGCGCGCGCGGTGGAAGCTACGGATCATGGCCACGCCGGCGAATTCGCCGTGGGCGCCCGCCATCGGCGACAGCGCCACCCCCTGCATGCCGGTCACCTCCTTGAGCATCTCCTGCAGCTCGAACATGCATGCGAGGAACCCCTGGCCATGCGATTCCGGCGCCAGCGGATGGCGCGCCAGGAACTGCGGCAGCATGGCGTACTGATTGCACGCCTTGGGGTTGTATTTCATCGTGCAGGAGCCGAGCGGGTAGAAGTGCGTATCGATGGAGAAGTTGAGCTGCGACAGGCGCGTGAAGTGGCGCACCGCCTCGAGCTCGCCGACCTCGGGGAGCTGCGCGGCCTGCGCGCGCCGCAGGCCGGCCGGCAGATCGGCGAGCGCCGCGGCGGCGGTCTCCTGCGGCCACTGATCGCTCGCGCCGCGTCCCGGGTGCGAGTACTCGAAAATCACTTTCTCTTTGCTTGGCATGTGGACCCCGTCCTCAGGCGGCCCGCGCGGTCTGCATCACCTCGCCGAGCGCCGCGCGGTAGCGCTCGAGGTCGGCGGCGGTCTTGGTCTCGGTGGCGCACACCAGCAGCGCCGGACCGAGCTCCGGGTAATGAGGCGCAAGATCGAGCCCGCCGAGGATGCCGCGC
>Ga0335079_10008728_pt1 | contig 11553 bp, 5 predicted proteins | sample Lox_Sample_33_FD_206719 | JGI IMG/M metagenome (GOLD analysis project Ga0335079, IMG submission 206719) | Soil microbial communities from Loxahatchee National Wildlife Refuge, Florida, United States - Lox_Sample_3.3 | ecosystem: Environmental > Terrestrial > Soil > Wetlands | place: USA: Florida... | reverse complement strand
GCAGGCTACGTTATCTGCCTTCCCCGGGGTCAATATTTCCAGGCTGTTCAAGACGCTTTCCCGTCGCTGGTCGATCACACCGACGGCGCGGGGAGAATTGCATCTGTTTGATTCGGGCGGGCGGCAGACCATGCGGACAAACGGCACGAGACTACAGGCTCTCGCTTCCTTTCTGCTGTTGACTTGTCTGCTATTGAGTACCGTCCAGTCCCCACGAATCGCAGCACAGGAAATCTACGGCGTAATTCAGGGCTTCGTGCGGGATGCTTCCGGCGATCCGCTGGAAGGCGCTACCGTCATTGTCTCTTCTCAGGAAAAGGGCTCGCGCGTGACCGCGACCACAAATTCATCGGGACACTACGACATCACCCACCTGGCTCCCGACACGTACGATTTGAGGATTGAAGGCGGTGGCAAGACTGCTTTGGTTCCGGACATTTCCGTTTTCGCGGGACAAGAACAAGTCGCGAATGTAAATCTGCCGAAGAGTTCGCAGACTACGACGCTCGCGGGGCGCGCGGGCGGCAGCACATTGAGAACGCGCTCGGATGTGTCCACTGATCTGGCTCGGTTCTCGTTGGCGGACTTGCCCAACTTCAACCGCAATTTCACCCGCTTCGAGTTGCTGGCGCCCGGCACCGAACAGAATCCTCAACCCAATCCCAGCGAAAATCCCCAGGGCGGACTGCAGATCTCCATCAACGGGCAATTTCCCAATGGAACGGCCTTTCAACTGGACGGCACCGACAATCGCGAGCCGGTTTCCGCCGTCGTGGTGATCAATCCCACGGTGGAATCGGTGGCCGAGGCCAAGATCACCACCCAGAGTTTCGACGCCGAGTCTGGACAAGCCTTGTCCGGAATCGTTACCGTGCATACCCGTTCCGGCAGCAACAGCTTCCACGGCAATGTGTTCGAGTTGCGCCACTCCAATTGGGGACAGGCCCACAATCCTGACCTCAATAACCCGAGCCTGGTCGATCTGCCGTCGGAGAAATTTAACTTGTTCGGCGCGTCCGCCGGCGGTCCGATCATCCGCAACAAGCTTTTTATTTTCGGCGATTATCAGGGTACGCGGCGTGTGTTCGACTCAGCAAAGGCGGTCAACGTTCCTACTCTGAAGGTGCGTCAAACCTGTTTCGATCCCTCGAGCACGGTGTGCGACCTCAGCGAATATCAGACCGAGATCTTCGATCCTCTCACTCGCGATCCCAACAATCCCAAAAAGGGCGCCAAGCCATTCCCCGCCGATCCTTCCAATCCCGATTGCCTGGTGGGGCTGTGCATTCCCACCCAACGCATTCCGGAACAAGCCATCAAGCTGATGTCTTTATTGCCCGCGCCAACGAGCCCAGGGGTGGTCCAGAATTATCTGGCATCCGACACCGATAATTACAACGACGATGGCTTCAACGTGCGGGTGGACCAAATCGTTGGCGAAAAGATGAAGACCTTCGGACGCTACAGCTTCGCTGATTTCCGGGTCGACTCCCCGGGGGCCTTCGGTACCGCCGGAGGCGTGGGCTTCATCTTCGATGGCTTCGCCGGGCAGACCCTATCGCGCAATCAGGGTGTTTCCGCGGGATTCGACTACTCCCTGAGCAGCCGTTTGCTGACTGACTTTCGTTTTGGCTTTCTACGCCATAGTGTCGCCATCACTCCCAATAGCTACGGCACACCTCCAGCAGAGGACGCCGGTATCCCCAATTTGAATCTGGGAGATCTCCTGACCTCCGGCATGCCGCAAATTCAGGTGATCCAGCCACGGCTGGGGCCAACCGGCAACAAAGACATCCAATTCGGCGAAGGGCCCGACACCAGTAACTGCGATTGTCCGTTGTTCGTCCACCTTCAGCAATTCCAGTTCGTCAACAACTGGGCCTACAATCGTGGCAACCACCTGTTGAAGGCGGGCGCGGATGTTCGCTACATTCGGGATCAGCGTCTTTCCAGCGACATTCATCGTGCGGGCCAGCTGACTTTCAATATCAAAGACACACAAGGATCGGGCGGCATTGGCGGACTGGGACTGGCCACCTTCTTGCTTGGAGATGTCACCGCATTCAGCCGTTTTGTTGGCGCCATCGATGATGCAGGCGAGCGCCAAAAGCGCGCTTTCTTTTACGCGCAGGACACCTGGCACGCCACGTCACGCCTCACCTTGAGCTACGGCCTGCGCTGGGAAATTTATTTTCCGGTGTCGGTGACCGGCAGGAACCAGGGGGGCTGGTTGGACTTGGCCACCGGAATGATCAATGTGGCGGGATCGAGTTGCTGTAATCTGCAGGGCAATGTGCAGAACACCTGGCGTAACCTGGCGCCTCGCGTTGGCATTGCATATCAGATCGAGCCGAAAACCATTCTCCGGGCTGCCTATGGCCGCAACTTCGATGCCGCCAGCCAGCAGATCTTCGGCACCGCCGCCACCGAAAATCCCCCCGTCCTCCTCACCCAATCGGTCCGGCCGCTGGGCACCGGTGCAAGTTCCATTTTTCCTCTGGCCCAGGGACCGCCGGATCCTCCCGCGATCTTGTTTCCCAACGTCCCCGCATCGGGCCAGATTCCTTTACCTCCCAATGTCAGTGCCAGCGCGGTCCCCTCGCGACTACTATTGCCGACTCTGGACTCCTGGAACTTTACCGTCCAACAGGAACTGAGTCCCAATGCGTATTTCGAGGTTGGTTATGTCGGCAACAAGGGCACCCACGTGACCCCGGGCGGAAGCTACAACGTCAACGAGCCCACCATTGCGAACTACGCCGCCGATGAGTGCTTCCGTCCCGCCCAGCCCGCGGTCTGCCAGACCCGATACCCGTTCTTCAACCGTTACGGTTGGACCCAGTCCATTGCTTATTTTGGAGACGACGCTTCGGAAAACTACAACTCACTGCAAGCCAAATTCTCGAAGCGATTCAATCGCGGATACCAACTGCAAATGAGTTACGTCTGGGGAAAAGGCCTGGGATACGACTCCGATTATTTTGTGCACGATCCCCGTCTCAACTATGGCCCCGATGATTTCGATCGAACCCATCGATTCATTCTCTTTAACGTGTTCGATCTGCCGGTGGGAAAGGGCAGGATGCTGCTGGGCAACAGCGGCACGTTCCTGAATTATTTCGTTGGAAACTGGTCTCTGAGTACGGTCACGAATTGGTCCAGCGGCCTTCCTTTTTCTCCGTCTTACATCTCCTCGGAATGCACGACGGACCGCGACACGGGCCCTTGCCGCCCGAACATGGTGGGCGACGTCCACATCACAGGACAACGAAGTGAATATTTCACCACGACGGGCGGCGTCGCATTGCCTGAGGGCCCCACCGACGGCAGCGCTCCGGGCGACCCGGTTGGTCCATGGCAACGTCCGGCCGTGGGCGCATTCGGTGATACCAGAAGGAATTCCTTACGCGGGCCGGGATTCCTGAATACCGACCTGGTTGTGCTCAAGAATCTCACCGTTACCGAACGCTACAGCGTCCAGTTCCGCATGGAATTCGCCAATGTCTTCAATCGTGTGAACCTGAACAATCCAAACGCATGCGTAGATTGCCTCGATGTGAACGGCGCTCCCACCGCGGGAGTTATATCGAACCTGGCCAGGGGCGCATCGCAGCGGCAAGTGGAATTTGCGTTGAAGTTGCAATTCTAGAATGGGCGCGCCCTAGTCCCCGTTCTTGCCCGCAAACTCCGGCAAGGGTCTCAACTCCTCTTCCAAGACCGTTTTGCGCTTACGCAAGGACTTCAACCAGTTCTGGAAGTTTTCCATGTAGATGTAGAAAACAGGGGTAATGTAAAGAGTCAAAGCCTGGGAGAACACCAGCCCGCCGACCACCGCCAGGCCCAGTGGACGCCGTGATTCGGCGCCGGCGCCGACGCCCAGCGCAATGGGTAAAGTGCCCATGAGCGCGGCCATGGTCGTCATCATGATGGGGCGGAAGCGCAGCAGCGCACCTTGATAAATGGCGGCATGCGCGTCCTCGCCGCTCTCGCGCTGTTTTACCAGGGCTACGTCAATCATCATGATGGCGTTTTTCTTCACGATGCCCACCAGCATAATGATTCCCACGAACGCGTAGAGATTCAGGTCAATATGGAAGAGCATCAGCGTGAGCAGGGCTCCAAAGCCCGCCGACGGCAGCCCGGAGAGAATCGTGATGGGATGGATGAAGCTTTCATACAAAATCCCCAGCACGATATAGATCACCAGAATCGCCATCGCCAGCAGCACCCCGAGCCCGGTGATTGAGGATTGGAACGCCTGCGCCGTACCCTGGAAGCTGGTGCTGATCGTGGCGGGCAGCATCTGCTGCGCTACTTTGTTTACCGCATTGACCGCGTCTCCCAGAGAAACCCCCGGCCGCAGGTTAAACGAGATGGTCACGGCCGGTAATTGTCCGAGGTGATTAATGCTGAGCGGCCCCAGATTGTAGGTCAGTTTGGCGACTGCATTCAGGGGCACCAGTTGACCGCCGGAAGAGCGCACATAGAGCAACGCCAATTCCGAGGGGTCGAGTTGAAACTGGCTCTCCGTTTCGGTGATTACGCGGTATGCATTGTTGGGCGCGTAGATGGTGGACACCTGGCGCTGACTGTAGGCCGTATTCAGCGCATCTTCGACCTGATTGGCGGTGATACCCAGAGCAGAGGCTTTATCGCGGTCAATCTCCACGTTGACCTGCGGATTCTTGATCTGCAGGTCGGTGGTGACGTCTTGCAGCAGCTTGCGGAACTCGGGATCGGTGCGGAGCTTGGTTTCCAGCTTGGGTGCGTAGGTATAGAGCTCGCCAGTGTCGGGATCCTGTAAGGAGAACTGGTACTGGCTTTTGGTCAAATTGCCACCAATGCGGATCGGCGGCAGGACCTGGGGAAAAGCATTGATGCCCGGCACGCTAGCCAGCAACGGCCGTATCTGCTGTACCAACTGCATTGCCGACACGCGCGTCTTTCGTGGCGTGAGACGGATAAAAATGCGCCCCGCATTGCCTCCTGCCGCTGTCGACATGAAGGAATCCACCCAGGGTTGTTTCGCCACTAGGTCGGTTAACGCTTTCTGGTGAGCCATCATGCTGTCGAAAGAAATTCCCTGCGCGCCTTCGGTAAAGATGAAGATCTGTCCGGTATCTTCGTCGGGGAGGAAACCAGCCGGGATGGCAGTGAATAGATAGACCGTGGCCGCCAGAACCAATCCCGAAACCATCATGGTGGCCGCGCGATGCCGCAAGGTGAATCGCAGGGTGCGGTCGTACACATGCAACATGCCGTCAAAGACCCGTTCCGAGGCTCCGTAAAGCCGGCCATGATGCTGTTCCTTCCCGGCACGCAAGAATCGGCTGCAAAGCATCGGCGTCAGGCTCAGCGAGACCACGCCGGAAACCAGAATGGCTGCACTGATGGTGACCGCGAACTCGTGCAGCAGCCGACCCAGGATGCCCCCCATAAAGAGCACCGGGATGAACACCGCTGCCAGCGAGAGGGTCATGGAAACGATGGTGAAGCCGATCTCCCTCGCGCCTTTATAGGCTGCTTCCATCGGTGGCTCGCCCATCTCCATATGGCGGACTATGTTCTCCAGCATCACGATGGCATCATCCACCACGAAGCCCACCGACAGGGTCAACGCCATCAGCGAGAGGTTATCCAGCGAATACCCCAGGGCGTACATCACGGCAAATGTGCCGACGATCGACATCGGCAGGGCCATGCTGGGAATGGCCGTCGCCGAAAGGTTCCGCAAGAACAGGAAGATCACCAGGATGACCAGCACCAGGGCCAGAAACAAGGTGAACTTAACGTCGTTCACAGAATCGCGGATCGACACCGACCGGTCATACAGAATGGCCATCAGCACGGACGGCGGCATTTGCTGGCGGAAGGTCGGCATCAACTGCTTGATCGAATCCACCACTTCGACCGTGTTGGTTCCCGGTTGGCGCTGAATAGCCAGCACAATGGCCCGGCGCAATCCACCATCACGATCGAAGAACCAGCTGGCGGTCTTGTCGTTCTCAACTCCATCGACCACCTGCCCCAAGTCCCGCAACCGAACCGGTGCGCCGTTGCGGTAGTCGACGATCAGGGGCGCATAGTCCGCGGCTTTCTCCAGTTGGCCGTTGGCCTGCACCACGAAGGCCTGATGAGCACCGTAGAGCGTCCCGGTGGGCTGGTCCACATTGCCGTTCACGATAGCGCTGGCGACTTCGTCAATGCCAATCTGCCGGCTCGCCATCGCGGTCGGGTTCAGCTTCACGTGAACCGCGTATTTCTGCGCGCCGTAAACGCTGACTTGGGCCACCCCGTTGATCATCGAGACCCGCTGCGCGATCAGCGTCTCCGCGTACTCGTCTACGTCCGACAGCCGAAGGGTGGGCGAGCTGAGCGAGAGGTAGAGTATCGGCTGATCCGCGGGATTCACCTTCTGATAGGAGGGCGGCGTGGGCATGTTCTGCGGCAGATCGCGGGCCGCTTTGGCGATCATCGATTGCACGTCCTGCGCCGCCGCGTCCAGATTCCGGCTCAGGTTGAATTGCAGCGTGATCTGCGAATTGCCCTGAGTGCTGCTGGAGGTCATTGAATCCAGCCCGGCGATGGTCGAGAACTGCTTCTCCAGCGGCGTGGCCACGGCCGAAGCCATGGTGTCCGGATTGGCGCCCGGCAAGCTCGCCGAGACCTGGATGGTGGGGAAATCTACGTTGGGAAGATCGCTCACCGGGAGCACCCGGTAGGCCATGACTCCAAACAGCAGTATGGCCAGCATGACCAGCGTGGTCATCACCGGACGTTTGATAAATAGTTCGGCTATGCTCACGGCTACAGGCCTCCGGCTTTTTGCCGCGGCGGGCTGGGCTGCGAATCCGGCAACAGGGCCTGCTTGATCTCCACCCGGCTTCCCGGTACCAGCCGCAATTGGCCGTCGGTCACCACCTGCTCGCCGGGAGTGACTCCCTTCTCAATCACTGACCTGCCGTCGCCACTGCGGCTCACGATGACGGGCCGCGACTCCACCGTCATGTCCGGCTTGATCACAAACACGAATTGTCCTTGCTGTCCGTTCTGCACCGCCTGCGATGGCACCACCACGGCGTTCGGTTGACTCCGCAGAGTGAGCGCCGCATTCACAAACTGCCCCGGCCAGAGCCGCCGGTCCGCATTCACAAACTCGCCTTTCAACTTGATGGTGCCCGTGGTCTGATCGACGGTATTGTCGATAAAGCTCAGCTTCCCCAGCAGGACGCCGCGCGCATCGTTGGGGATAGTGGCTTCGACCTTCAGTTTGCCGGTCGAGGCATACTCTTTGATCTCTCCGAGAAACTGCTCGGGCACAGTGAAAGTCACATAGATAGGCTGTACCTGATTGATGGTCACCAGAAAAGGCGTGTCATTGGCTTTGATCATGTTGCCCTGGTGAATCATCAACGAGCCAGTGCGGCCGTTGATAGGCGAGTAGATGGAGCAATAAACCAGCTGTACGCGCGCATTTTCTACTGCGGCCTGGTCCGCTGCAACGGCGGCATCCAATGCATCGGCGTTGTATTGCATCTGCTCGTGCTGTTCCTTGGCCACCACACCCGAATTCCACAGGCTGGCGTAACGGGCAGCCTGGAGACGGGCGTTCTCCGCCTGTGCCCGGTCGCGCGCCAGGTTTGCTTCGGCCTGTTTCAGGGCGGCTTCGAAGGGGCGTTTGTCCAGCGTGAACAGCAATTGCCCCAGCTTGACGTCGTCCCCTTCCTTGAAATAAACGCCGGTTAGCTCTCCGGTGATTTGGGTCTTTACGGAGACTGTCGAGTACGGCTCAACCGCGCCGATGGCGCGCACTTGCAGCGGAACATCCCTTTGCTCCACCGCCGCGGCCATGACCGGCACCGGACCAGGCGCCGGAGGGGCTACCTTGGTGCCACCGCAAGCGGTCCACGTCAAGACGGCAATGATCCCTGCGACCGCCGTGATCCACTGCAGGCGTCCCGCGTCACTTCTTGAAATTGCCGCTTCCGTTCTTGGGTTTTCGAGAATTGTTGCCATTGCCCGAGCCCTGCCCCTCAACCCTCATTCCCTGCAACCACAGTTCGGCCAGAGTATTGCTCACTTGTTGGACGGTGAAATTTTGATAACGTTTCCCGCCAAATAGCTCCTGTACCCAGGAGTGATAGATCACCATGCCCAGAAAACCACGCGCCGCGAGTAACGGATCCAGATGGCGAAAGCGTCCGTCGGCGATCCTTTGCCGCACATATTCCGCCAACACCTCATAGTATTCCGCGACATAGGTGCGGAAGAAGCGATGGGACAGACGGTGGTTCTCCAGCGCTGAGTACAGGAGCAGGCGCGACAGGGTCTGATCCCTGGATCGCCGGTCCAGAATTTCGGTGGCGAGCCCGGTCAGCAGTTCCAGATCATCCCCGCCCGCGTCCAATACGTCCCGCATGCGTTTCTGGGGCGGGCAGCTGTTGATTTTGCGCTTGATGACCGCCCAGTAAAGCTCCTCTTTGCTGGGAAAGTGCCGGAAGATCAAGGCTTCATTGACCCCGGCGTGGTGAGCGATTTCCTTGGTGGTGGTTCCCTGAAAGCCCTGCTTAGCGAATAATCCGGTCGCCACCTCGAGAATCTGTTCTCTACGGTCGGCGGCGGAGATTCGCGCTGGGGCGGTAGCCATAGTAAGTAAACACTTACTAAACAACCTACTTGTAACCGCAAGACCATGGTCTGTCAAGGCACCTTCGGGGAGAAGGGCGTTCCGGACGCCGGAGGATGATGGTTTCAAAACACCCGTTTCCGTCCACTACCGATACCGTAGGTGCACGTCGTCAGCCCTGTCATGGAGCTAGTAGTCAGAAAAGTCGCCGCCCCCGACTTCAGCTGCAGCTGACAGAAGCCGTTGGAATATCTCCGCCTACCGGAAGCAGAATCTTGCCAAACTTTGAAGAAAACTTTCGACCGCTGCCGGCATCTGTGAATCTTATAGAGTGACGCTATGAAAAACAGAACGACACCCAGGGTGGTCGTAATCGGCGGAGGCTTCGGCGGCCTGAGTGCAGCACGTACGCTGGCGCACTATCCGGTACAGGTGACATTGCTCGACCGCACCAACCATCACACCTTCCAGCCACTGCTCTACCAGGTGGCCACAGCAGGTCTCTCTCCCGGAGAAATCGCCGCACCGATTCGCTGGATTCTGCGCGGACATCGCAACGTGGAGGTCTTACTCGGCGAGGTGGTCGATTTCGATCTCGACCGACGGGTCGTAAAACTGTCCGATCTCGAAGTTCCGTACGACTATTTAATTGTTGCTGCGGGCGCCAGCCACGCCTACTTCGGCCACGGCGAATGGGAACCCTTTGCGCCCGGCCTCAAGACCATCGAAGATGCCATCGAGATTCGCCGCAGAGTGCTGTTGGCATTCGAATTGGCAGAGCGACAGGCGCTCAGTGGCGCCGAGCACATGCCCCTGAATTTTGTCGTGGTCGGCGGCGGCCCTACCGGCGTGGAACTCGCCGGGACTCTCGCTGAAATCGCCCGCCGCGTCATGGAGAAAGAATTCCACGCCATTGATCCGAAGCGCACGCGGATCATCCTCGTCGAGGGCGGACCACGCGTCTTGCCCGCCTATCCCGAAGACCTGTCGCGCAGCGCCGAAGAACAATTGAAGCATCTTGGTGTGGAGGTGCGCACCTCCGCGCTGGTCACAGAAGTGGAAGCCTCGGCGGTTCACATTGGCCAGACCCGTTTGCCCGCGGCCGTTATTCTTTGGGCCGCCGGAGTCGCGGCCTCGCCCTTGGGCAAACAACTCAGCGCTCCGCTCGACCGCGCAGGACGCGTGCTGGTGGAGCCCGATCTCAGCATTCCCGGCCATCCCGAAGTGTTTGTCATCGGAGATCTTGCGACCTTGAAGGACGAGCAGGGCAAAATGCTCCCCGGCGTCGCCCCGGTTGCCATGCAGGAAGGACGCGCCGTCGCCCACAACATTGGGCGCGATCTTCGGCACGAATCGCGAAAAAGCTTTCACTATGTGGATAAAGGCAGCCTGGCCACCATTGGCCGGGCGTCTGGCATCGCTCAGTTCGGGAAACTCCACATTTCGGGATTCATTGCGTGGCTCGCGTGGCTCTGCGTCCACATATTCTTTTTGATCGGATTCCGCAACCGCCTGATCGTGCTGATCCAGTGGGCATGGTCATATCTGACCTACGAACGCGGTGCACGATTGATTACCGGCGACACGCGGCTTCCCAGCGTCGACGGATTGATTGACGAACGGCCGCCTGAAGGCCAACAGGTGAGCGCCTGATCCGATAGAATCAGCCTCGTTGGCTCCTGTTAACGAACTCGATAATCTCCGCGTGGTCCTGGTCTCGACGCGCAATCCCCTGAACATCGGCGCCGCGGCTCGTGCCATGAGCAACTTCGGCGTCTGCCATTTGCGAGTGGTAAATCCCTACGAACCAGCGTTCCGGGAAGCCCGCTCCGCCGTCGGAGCTGCCGGGCTACTCAAAAAGGCGGAGCACTACGACAGCGTGGCCGAAGCTATAGCCGACTGCACGCTCGTGATTGGCACCAGCGCTGTTCACAACCGCGATCCCGAACAGCTAGTGCGGCCATTGCAGGAAGGTGCACGCCTGATTCGCAAGCGTCTGACCTCGAGCCGGGTTGCGATTCTGTTTGGTTCAGAGAAGTTCGGCCTCTCCAAGCGGGACCTTGACCACTGCCACTGGCTGATGCGTGTCCCTACTCGCGAACAACATCCCTCGATGAACCTTGGACAAGCAGTCGCGGTTTGCATGTACGAACTGGCGCGTGCCGGCAAGCCCGCTCGACGAGCGCAGAAAGACGCCTACGCCAAATCCTCTGACCTGGAGCGCATTACTTCCCTGCTATTCGAAGTGCTGGGCGCCAGCGACTACATCAAACCGGGTTCTGTGCCAGTTATCGAAGAGAAAATGCGGCGCATGGTGCGCCGCATGCAACTCTCTGAGCACGACGCCACCCTCTGGCTTGGAATACTGCGTCAGATCGGATGGAAATTGGGCTCCCGAGGCCCGAGGAAGTAACCCTTCCCCGCTGGCACTTCCGCTCACGTTTTGTCCCGATCCCCGTCTCAGACCCAGGTAGAATTTTCGTGCCATAAAGTTTCCAATCCGGCCAGCTCCATATCAACGAAAACCGGGGGAGAAAGTCATGCAGGTCTTCGCCGATGCCCGTTATGCGCTAAGACAGTTCACCCACGCTCCCGGCTTTACCACGACCGCAGTGTTAACCCTGGCCCTTGGCATCGGCGCCACCACTGCGATCTTCAGCCTCATTCACGCTGTCTTGCTGAAGTCGTTGCCGGTGTCGAAGCCCGAGCAACTCTATCGTGTGGGCGACTCCAATGACTGCTGCGTCAACGGCGGTCTGCAGGACGACTGGACTCTTTTCTCCAACGACAAGTACCAGAACTTTCGCGAGCAGCTGCGCGGTTTTGCGTCCCTGACCGCGTTCCAGTCTGGCCGCGATCAGGTCGGGGTGCGCCGCATCGGGACCAATCACGCGGCTGAGCCTTACCTTAACCAGTTTGTCTCCGGA
>Ga0335079_10008727_pt1 | contig 11554 bp, 9 predicted proteins | sample Lox_Sample_33_FD_206719 | JGI IMG/M metagenome (GOLD analysis project Ga0335079, IMG submission 206719) | Soil microbial communities from Loxahatchee National Wildlife Refuge, Florida, United States - Lox_Sample_3.3 | ecosystem: Environmental > Terrestrial > Soil > Wetlands | place: USA: Florida... | reverse complement strand
GCCTCCTGAAAAAAACCCGAAATGATCGCCTGAATAGCTGAAACCAGCACCACCAGCACGATGATGACGTCTGCGATGTTCACGCGCCGCGCTCCCCTACGGCGCTATGTTATACATCCAACTCACGCCCGGTGAGTTGCCGGTATGCTTGCACGTATTTCTCGCTGGTTTTCTGCGCCACTTCCGACGGCAACGCCGGCGCCGGAGGTTGCTTGTTCCAGCGAATCTCTTCCAGGTAGTCGCGCACATACTGCTTATCGAACGACTGCTGCGACATGCCTGGTTCATATTTGTCCGCCGGCCAGAAACGAGAAGAATCCGGCGTGAGAACCTCATCGGCAAGTGTGATCCCGGCAGCCGTGCGGCCGAACTCGAATTTCGTGTCCGCGATGATGATTCCCTTCTGCCGGGCGTAATCGGCAGCTTGCTTGTAAATCTTCAGGCTCAAATCCCGCAGCTGACGGGCATCTTCGGGATCGACAATCTGCGACATGGCTTCGAAGGAAATATTTTCGTCATGGCCGGTCGTGGCCTTGGTCGCAGGCGTAAAGATCGGCTCCGGCAACCGCTCTGATTCGCGCAGTCCTGCCGGAAGTTTAATTCCGCAGACGCTGCCGCTGGCTTTGTATTCCTTCCAACCTGAGCCGGAAAGATATCCGCGTACCACGCACTCAACCGGAAACATCTCGGCGCGCCGCACCAGCATCGAGCGTCCGCGAAGCTGCTCCGCGTACCGCTTTACCTCAGCGGGATATTGGTTCACGTCGGCTGTAACCAGGTGGTTGGGAACTACGTCCTTGAGGAACTCAAACCAGAACAGCGAAAGCTGCGTGAGCACCCGGCCTTTGTGCGGAATTCCCGTGGCAAGCACGTAATCGAAGGCGGAAATCCGGTCGGTGGCAACAAACAATAGGTGCTCGCTCCCAACCTGGTAAACGTCGCGGACCTTGCCGCTGGCGAACAGTTCGAGGTCGGGAAAGTCTGTCTGTAGGAGAACGGAGTCGAGAGTTTCGGTAGTCATGAGGAAAGTTTAGATGTAAAAACCGTCGCGTATTCTAGCCGCTCAGAATTTTTTGTCAACGGGACAGAATCATAGCTGATTTTCTGCTTTCCCGTTTTCCACCAACAGGCAATTGACAAAGGAAAACTCTGGTGGAAGTTGCCACTGGCGTGGAGCTCAGAAAATGAAAGTTGTGGAAATAAGGAGCGAATTATAACCCGTCGTCCTGAGCGACGAAGGTTGATGGCCTCGGCATGAGTCTTGGTGGTCGGTAGACCTGCACTTTTTGTTTGGCGCCTTACGCCGTGGCCCCAAACCTCACCGAAACCAGCTTCGAAACGCCTGGCTCCTGCATCGTCACTCCGTAGAGCACTGGCGCAATGCTCATCGTCTTCTTGCTGTGCGTGATGAGCACGAATTGAGTTTGCACGCTCATCTCTCTCACAAGCTCAGTGAAGCGACCGATGTTGGCCTCATCCAGCGGCGCGTCGACCTCGTCAAGAATGCAGAATGGGCTCGGCTGATACTGAAAAATTCCTACCAGCAGTGCCAATGCCGTCATGGCTTTTTCGCCGCCGGAGAGCAGCAGCACATTCTGCAGGCGTTTTCCCGGAGGTGATGCGATCACATCGATTCCGCTCTCGGCGCTGTTTTCCTCGTCGGTGAGCCGCATGAGCGCATTGCCGCCGCCAAATAATTTCTTGAAGGTGACCTGGAAATTTTCGTTGATCTTATTGAAAGCCTCTTCGAACTTCTGCCGCGAGAAAATATCGATTTCTTTGATCGTCGCTTGCGTATTCTCGATCGAGTCGAGCAGGTCTTTTCTTTGCGTTTCCAAAAACGCCTGACGCTCGGCGGTTTCTTTGAATTCCTCGAGCGCCATCATGTTCACCGGCCCCATGGCGTCGAGTCGTGAGCGCATCTCCTGGCAGACTTGCTCTTCCGTAGCAAGTTCCTCCCCCGAAACCCGCGCCAGAGTAGAATCCGCCATCAAATCTGCCCGCTGGACCCCGAGGTCATTCAGGCAAGTCTGTGCAAGGTGCTCCGCATCCGATTGCAATTTCACCGCAGCCGTCGCGGCTTCTGCTTTACGGTCACGTAACGCGTCTAGCACTTGCCGCGCTTCCCGCAGCGAAGCGTCAATCTCCTCCAGCCGCGTTCGCACCTGTTCGGATTCAACCTGCAGAAGGCTAGAGCGCGTTTCGCAAACGTTGCGTTCCGAGTCGAGATCCAGAAGCTTTCCTGCGATTTCCAGGTTCTCCACTTCGCGCTGCGATTTCTCTTCGGTCGCTGCGTCGATTTGAGCAGTAAGCGCGGTGACTCGCGCCTGCATCTCTGCAACCAGTTGCTCAATTCTCTGCAGCGCGGACGATGCCGAACGGTGGCGCTCCGCCAGTGTGGCCACGCCGGCTTGCTTTTCTGAAACGGCTGCTGCCGCCGAATTACGGCGGTCGCGCAAAGTTGCCAGTTGTTCCTGAGCGAATGCGGTGAGTTGCTCCAACTCGGTACGTTTTTGTTCGAGAGAAGCTATTTCTGATTGACGAGCACGAATTGCATCTTCATGCCCTGCGCGATCGGCCGCCAGCCGCACCAGCTCCTTTTCGCACACCTCGCAGCGCTCTCGGACACGCGCCATCTCTGAATCAAGCTGCTTCAGCGCGTGCCCAGAGGTCATTGCCTGCTTTTCGGATTCGCGCTTGTCCTCTTCCAAACGCTCCAGCAGCAGCGTCAAATCCTTGATCTCGCGCCCAAGATTCAGCACGCGCGCCTCTTCGTTACGCAGCGCCTGTTCCAGTTCTGACAAAAGCCGCAATACATCGCGCAATTCGCGCTTCATTGAAAGCGGCCCTTCGGCGCGCTGCTTGCCTCCGGTCACAGTCACATTGTGAAAACATTCACCAGTTTGCGAGAGGAAGAACGCATCGGGGTTCTCGAGCGCGAGATCGCGCGCAAATTGCGGATCAGGCACGATGTATCCATCGCGCAGCTTCGGAAAAATTACTTCGAGTGATTTGCCGAAGCCATCCAGCACGCGAATGGTGCGCTTCAATGGAACGATGGAATCGTGCGGAGGTTCAGGCTGGCCGTCTGCAACTACGAACGAGAAGCGCGCCTGCGAATCTTCGGGGTGAACCAGAAATGTCGCACGGCCATCGACGTCAGTGCGCAACAGTCGCAATCCTTCATCCGCCGCATCCCACGACTTAACGACGATGTAGTTCAATTCGTCGCGCAGAAAGTCCTCAACCACAGATTCGTAACGAGGCTCGACTTCCAGGAAATCGGCTAGCACGCCTACAGGTGCGCGACCGCCTTGCAAACCGCCTGATTGGAACAATCGACGCACCGACTCAGTCGAGTATCCGTGCTCAGCGATCACCGCTTCGAGCGAACTTCTCTTACCCAGTGCCGATGCATATTCCGCGCGCAGACTGTCCAGATGGTTTTTCGCTTCGGATTCCTGCCGCTTCTTCAGTGCAAGCAGATCACGCGCTTGCGTAATTTCATCAGTCAGACCCGCGATACGCTGCGATTCGGACTCAAACTCGAGCGCAATCTGTCCGCGCTCGCCGCCGAATGTTTCGGCTTGCGCCCGGGCAGTCGCCATCTCCGCCTGCAGACGCTGCGCCTCGCGATCTGCCGCCGCCATGCGTTCTTCCGCCTGCGTAAGCTGGTTTCGCAGATGGGAAAGCGAAGCGACGCACTCGAAGATTTCATTACGCGAACGCTCCTGGTTCGCTTCAAGTTCTCTGAGGCCACCTTCGGCTAAACTCGCCTGCTGCTGGCTGGCTTCGAGTTCCTGCTGGGCTGCAGCCAGGTCGGCAGCCGCCGAATCCAGAATGGCGCGATTTGAGTTCAGCTCGTCTTCGAGCGCCACCAGACGCGCGCGCAGCTGCTCCAATTCAGCTTCAGACGAAGTAGTCCGCGCGGTAAGCTCGTGGCAGCGTTCTTCGTTATGCCGGCGTTGTGCCTGGTTGCGGTCAACCTCCCGCTTGATCTCGTTCAGCCGCCCATCGTTCTCCCGGATTTCACTTTCTATGGCGTACTCGCGCTGTCTGCGTTCGCCCAGTTCGGATTCCATTTGCAGCACGACCTCATTGTGCTGGCGCATCTGTTCGCCAATGGAATTGATCTGCGCATCGAGTTCGGCACTTTGCTGATCAAATTGTGCGAACTTGCTCGCCACCACGACTCGCAGCTTCGCCCGCATCTCATCGCGTAAACGGCCATAACGCTCGGCCTTCGATGCCTGCCGCTTCAGCGAATTCATCTGGCGCGTGACTTCATCGAAAATGTCGTTCACACGTGCGAGATTTTGTTTGGCATCTTCAAGCCGCGCTTCGGCCAGGCGCTTCTTGGTCTTGAACTTCGTGATGCCGGCTGCCTCCTCGATAATTGCGCGGCGGTCCGTGGGCCGGCTGCTCAGAATTTGCCCGATGCGTCCCTGTTCGATTAACGCGTACGACTCCGGCCCAAGCCCCGTGCCCATGAACAGTTCCTGGATGTCGCGCAAACGACAGAGTTTGCCATTCAGCAAGTACTCGCTGTCGCCGGAACGGAACAAACGACGGGTAACTGTGATTTCACCCGCCCGAGTCGGCTGCTGATTAAATTTCCGCCTCCGGATTTTCAGGACCACATGGGAAGTCTTCTCTGCAGCGGAAGCGATGCCGCCGGAGCTACGGGCGTCCTCGCCGCTGGAGACCTGGGGGCGCGACGCGCCCGTCACTCCAGCCTTCACTAAGTGAATCGCAAAAATCGGTTCATCATCTGGGAAAGCAATCGAGTTCGTATTCACTTTCGATCGCGGGATCTCCACTTCTTCAGTCAGCCCCGGCTGCGCTTCTTCGGTCAGGCGCTCCACCTCGTCCGCTGCTCGTGCACGAGTTTCGGCCTCATCCCAATCCTCGAGGGGCATTTCATCCTGCAGATCGAGTTCAGTCGGATCGTTCTTGTCCGCGCCGTCATACACCCCGGGATCGATGAGCGTGAGCGAAACCTCGGCCATTCCTGTCGGCTTGCGGTCGCGCGTGCCGGCAAAGATCACGTCCTCCATGCGCGAGCCACGCAAGGTTTTGGCCGACTGCTCGCCGAGTACCCACGAGATTGCGTCGGCAATGTTCGATTTGCCGCAACCGTTCGGCCCGATGATGGCCGCTACGCCCTCGCCGTGAAACTTGAGCTCGGTGCGGTCGCAAAACGATTTGAATCCGAGGATCTGGAGCCTTTTCAGTTTGAGCAACGGGCACTCCTTTTCATTTCAAACCCAACCACATTGTCATTCCGAGCGACCCAAATCGAATCGCAAGCGGTTCGATTTCGGAGCCGAGGAATCTGCTCTTCCCGCGGAACGTAGTGGCGCGTGTGAATACCAGGTTCGACGGCAACAAACAAGGAGCGGTTTACCAACCAGGTTCCTCCAAAGGTTTCAATCGTTCGAAACCCGTCCTGGCTGGACTGGACGGGGCACAAATTAGAGCTAATGTACCGATCAAATTGCGTCGGGGTCAAGGAATAAAACACCATATGTTGTGGGTAACTCGTCCTAAACCCAGCATTTTGCTGCAGCTATGCAGCTGACGCCGAGTTCAGTGCTATGGCTTCGGAAAGGAGGGGAAAACCGCGAGAGCGGAAATAGCCTAGCGCAGTGCGGCGCTGTAATCAATGGATTTTGATCGGATTACCGTGAGAACGAGTCATGACAAAGACGATCAGATCGAGATCCTGTAGCAATCCAAACGCATCTCGTCAGCTGAACTGATCTCTCGGACTGGGCTTCACTGCTGAGCTGACGCTCTCGATTAGCCGCGTTTTCAAGACATCCCACTCGTATAACCGACTCTCTAACTACGATACCTGCGCCGCGAACGTATTGGACGCGAAATGCGTCTGCACTGCTACGTGAACACAGGATTCTGGAGAACACATGCCCACGAAAAGAACCAGAGGAAACAAAACTCAGGAATCTTCAGATCGGATGACGGAGACCAGCATGGAAGACGTAAAAGGAAGAGTCAGCGAGATAGGTGAAGGTATTCAATCAGCACTCGGCGAAGCCGGCCGCGAAGTGCGATCCGCCCTGCAGCGCGAGGGGCTGACGGAGGCCACTATTCCCGACGCGTTTCGGAAGGTACCGAAACTAATATCGCCAGGCGTTCATCGTTGGCTGGACGTGGCGGTGACGGGCTACTTCGCTGTGCTGGGCACGGTTTTCGCAATTCGCGGCCGGGGCCGCTCCGCGGCAGCTGCGTTCGTGAATGCCGGTATGGTCGGGAGCGTCTCTGCGCTGACCGATTACGACGGAAGTGGCCGGAAGCCGATCAGCTTCAAGCTGCACGGGACACTGGATGCTGCCCAAGCGGCCACCGCCGCGCTCGGTCCAGCCATGTTTGGCTTTGCGGATGAGGCGAAGTCCGTGTTCTTCTATGGCCAGGCAGTGGACGAACTTGCCGTGATTGCATTGACCGATTGGGAGGCCGGAATGCCTGCGGCCCGACGGCGAAGGGCCGCATAGCTTCGCAACAATATTGAGACTCCTGAGTTTCCGGAACTCCGCCATCCTCCGGCTCACTGTCAGGGGAAAAAACTCCATGAATTTGGGCGCTCCAGTGCGCCGGGTTAATTCCTATTTACGCTACAGGGCGGGGCGGCACGGTATTTTTCCCGTCACTAACCTACTGCCCTCGACGAGGACAAAGTGCTCTGTAGGTCCGTCCCGGAGAGTGGTCGCTGGGAGTCCCTGATGACCTGTGCAAAATGAATCACGCTTCAATGAGCACGACATCGGATACGATAAGTCGCAATGAATCAGATCCGCAAATATTACGACGCCGTTGCTTCTGGCTACGAGCGGCAGTATGAAAGAGATAGCCTGTTTGACCTGTCTCGTCCATATCCCGCGAATTATTTTCGTCTGCAGCTCTTGCTGAATTCGTTTGCGTCAAAGGGAATAAAGCGAGTGATTGAAGTTGGCGTGGGAGAAGGAACGCCCCTCGCCACACTAGGCAAGGCTGGCCTGGATGTGTGGGGTTTCGACATTTCGTCTGCAATGGTCGACGCGTCGCGGGCCCGAATCCAGGAAGAAGGCATGGATCCGGATCACATCTTCTGGGCAGATATTCAGGACCCCACGACTTACGCCCACGTTTTTAAGGAAGGTCTCTTCGATGGCTTGATGGCCATGGGTGTAATGCCTCACGTGGCAAACGATGACATGGTCCTCGACAATATGGCAGTGCTGGTGCGCCCGGGCGGCAGCGTTTTTATCGAGTTTCGGAACAGCTTGTTTTCCCTTTTCACCTTCAACCGTTACACTGCGGATTTCATTTTGCATGATTTGCTGGCTGGCGTAAGCGCCAAAGTGAAAGAACTGGTGGCAAAGGACCTGGAGTCGCGGCTGAGGATGGACATGCCACCTATGCGAACTGCCGTTGAGAATTCAAATGCGCCCGGCTATGACGCGATCCTCTCCCGTTTTCACAACCCATTCGAAGTTCTAGATCTATTTGCACGACACGGGTTTGAACAACTGAAATTGCTCTGGTATCACTATCACCCGGCGATGCCATACCTTGAGAGCGAAATGCAGGCGCTGTTTCGCGAAGAGGCCATCCGCCTGGAACACGAGGCTTCGGGATGGCGCGGAATGTTCTTGTGCTCAGCCTTCGTAGTTGAAGCCGTGAAGAAGGCCGCTGCGTGAGTACAGTTGGAGTCGCAGCTGAGACTGCAAGTCTTCCCGGCGATGCGACCGCCCTTGGACGGGAAATGCATAACTTGGCCGCGCGGCTTTTACCCATTTGCCGCAGCATCACAGGCCCGGGGGTCCGCGAAACACTGCGCATTCTGCAAGAGTTCATTCCGATCGAAATTCACGAAGTTCCGACGGGCACTCCGATCCTCGATTGGACAGTTCCGAAAGAGTGGTTGATACGAGATGCATTCATTGCCGACTCGACCGGACATCGAGTTGTCGATTTCAAGCAAAACAATCTTCACCTAGTCGGATATTCAACTCCGGTCGATCGCGAAATGTCGCTCCCGGAACTGGATGAACATCTCTTCAGCCTGCCCGAGCAGCCGGAAGCCATTCCGTACGTCACTTCCTATTACAAGGAGCGATGGGGGTTTTGCTTGCCGCATCGACAACGCGTCACGCTGAAGCCGGGCACGTACCGAGTTTTTATCGACAGCGAGTTGAAGGATGGCTTTCTCTCTTATGGCGAATGTATTTTTCCCGGCACAACGAAAGAAGAGGTTTTTCTTTCCACTTACATCTGCCATCCGTCAATGGCGAACAATGAACTCTCGGGGCCGATCGTCACCAGCTTTGTAAGCGAGTGGATTCAGGCCCAGCCACGCCGCTACACATATCGAGTCATTTTTGCCCCTGAAACGATTGGCGCGATCACTTATCTCAGCCGGCACCTGGAATACCTGAAGAAAAACGTAATCGCCGGATTCAACATTTCTTGCATAGGAGACGAACGCGCCTACTCGTATGTGGCTTCGCGGTACGGTGACACGTTAGCCGACAGAGTTGCGCGCCATGCGCTGCGAGCCATCTCACCGAACTATATTGAATATTCATTTCTCGATCGCGGCAGTGACGAGCGGCAGTACTGCAGCCCGGGAGTCGATCTCCCGCTCGTCTGTCTCTGTCGGAGCAAGTTCGGCGCCTATCCCGAGTACCACACCTCTTTCGATAGTCTGGATTTGGTCACGCCGGACGGCCTGGCCGGCGGTTACGAGCTTGTGCGTCGCTGCCTTGAAACACTTGAGGGGAATTTTCGCTACAAGGTGAACTGCCTGGGCGAGCCCTGTCTTGGAAGGCGCGGGCTCTATCCTACGTTGAGCAAAAAAGGCTCGGCCGATGAGGTGAAACTCATGATGGATTTTCTCGCCTACGCGGATGGCGCAAATGATTTGGTCAGCATTGCCGATCGCATCGGTGCGACGGTTTGGCAATTGTTCCCGATCGTGGCTAAGCTGAGTCAGGCGCAGTTGATTTCTAATTTGAACTAACCTTCCGAAACCGCTCGAAACGTCCTTCCCGCCTGAAGTTGAGCAGTTTAGCGCAAGTATTTTCTTGACAATTCTTTACGGCTTGCACCCATAACTTTCCGCACCCGAGAGTGTTTTCACTTATGGATGTCGGAGGTGATGAGATGAAGAAAACAAGCTTACTTCTGGTGTTAGGACTCGCGATGTTACTGGGACTCGCGGCCGCGCCTAAGGCGAGTGCGAGAGTGGTGGTTGGAGTCGGAGTTGGGGTAGGAGCTCCGGTGTACGGTCCCGCTCCGGTTTACGTGGCACCGCCGGTCGTGGTGCGGCCCTATGTTGCGCCGGTGCCTTACGCGTATGTGCCGGGTCCATATTATCGGCACGTTTACGTAGCGCCGCGTCCGGTCTTCCATGACCGGTTTTACGCGCAACGTTATGTCGCGCGTCATGATTTTCGCGGTTATCGCCGGTAGCGCTAAGTCGCGATCGACTTAGTTGGGGGGACGGGCTGTTCGCGGCGCGAGTTCGCTGTGAACGGCCCGTCAAGTCTGCGGCGGGCCGGGCTCATGGCGGAGACACGAAGCCGGCGGCGGCGGCGCGAAGCTGCTCACAAGAAATTTGAATTGCAGAAGAAGAGAGGAATGAACATGAAAGTAAGAGCGTTAGTTTTAGCGTTGGCAGTTACGGTTTCCGCGTTTTCGTTTGCGGCGAAAACCGCAACCGCTTCTGAAGTGGAGACCGCAACGATCGAGAAGCAAGTCACTCACGAGCTGAACATGATTCCGTATGTGAATGTCTTCGACTACATGGCATTCACAGTGGATGCGAATGGCACGGTCACTCTAACCGGAGAAGTAACGAATCCTGTTCTGAAGAGCGAAGCCGGCAATGTAGTGAAGAGGCTCGAAGGCGTGGAACGCGTGAACAATCAGATTCAGGTGCTGCCGGTCTCGTTCATCGATGACGGTTTGCGGTTTCGCTTGTTCCGCACCATTTACGAATATCCTGCTCTGCAGAAATATGGCGTCGGGATCAATAAGTCGATCCGCATAATCGTGGCGAACGGCCGCGTCACGCTGATGGGCGTGGTCGATAACCAAACCGACAGGAACATTGCGGGAATCCGGGCGAACGGAGTGCCGGGAGTTTTTGCGGTAAATAATCAGCTCCAAGTCGCGAAGAGCTAAGCGAGAGACCAGGTCTCGCGAATTGGCGAGACCTGGGGCCTTTCGGTGAAATTTGGCGATTAAAAATCGCCGATCCTACCAGTACCGTTTCAATACATTCAGCACCGAACTCGTGCTGCCATCCGGACGCATAACCCACAATCCTCGGCAATTCGAATCCGCCGGTCGCGCAGGATTTCCCAGCGGGTGTGTCAACGGCTGCGGGCTGGCCGGGCTGAAGGCATTCGCTTTTAGGGAAAAACCTGTCGGAGGTCGTCGAGCACGACCTGAGATTCTGGGTTAATCAACCGGAGATTAACAGCGACTCTCGCCAGGAAAGTTCATTCGTTGCTTGAAGATGCACTTCTGAGTTGTGAGTAGCTGGGGATTGCACAAAAGAGCAAAGGGCGCCGGCAGGCGCCCTTTATGTGGAAAAAATTGGACGTTCTACGCCACCATTTGTCGCTCAGCGATTTGGTTCGTCCGCATGGCGGCCGTAAGAATGCCGCGCATATCCGATGACGGGCAGCAGTCTTCAGCGCCGGCGCTCAGCGTTCGGGTCCACATCTCTTCATCCGGCACACGATGGTTGCAAATCACGCGCGTACCATTAAACTCGCGAGTCAAAGTCTCAAGATCCGTCAGGCTCGCCGACTCGAGGTCGAGCACGATCGCCGACGGATGGTGCTTGGCGGCAGCGTGGCGCAGATCAGCAACCGACTTGGCCACATGCACGCGATGAAATGAGCTGGCAAGCAGCGAGGCAAGTGTCTGTGCGATTTTAGGATCGCTCTGGAGTAGAACAACATTGGTGTGCTGCATGGGGGAAACTCCTGATCGTTCGCCGCTCTTGCGGTCGGTTAACGCTTCGGCTGGTTTGCAGAAGCAATGTTTTGGCAACGCACGTTCGCAGTAGTTATCGTTCGAACGGTTCGGCCTGCATTCTGCCATTCTGTTTGAGCAGAATTTCTACTTTGCCCTCAGCTTCCTCCAACTCCTTTCGGCAGGAGCCGGAAAGCTGCATTCCTTCCTCGAACAGAGTCAGTGACTTCTCTAGAGGAACGTCACCCTGCTCCAGCTCCTGGACGATTTTTTCCAGACGCTGAATGCACTCTTCAAACTTTGGCAAGCGGGGAAAAACTCCTTCCTTAGATTTTACACACAGCAGCTGTATTTTCCATCGGGGAAAAACTGTAGCAAAAACGATTAGGCGGCTAAGGAGGTACCGAGTCGGTCAATTTTTTAACTCACTGCTTACTTAGGCCTGATGTCATCCCGAACTCGATCTCCGCAGGAGATCGAGAGAGGGACCTTACGTAACCGTCCCTCACGAGTGCAGTCATCGGGATAAATTCGTATCCCGCGCACCACTAGTTGCTCCCATATA
>Ga0335079_10008723_pt1 | contig 11557 bp, 10 predicted proteins | sample Lox_Sample_33_FD_206719 | JGI IMG/M metagenome (GOLD analysis project Ga0335079, IMG submission 206719) | Soil microbial communities from Loxahatchee National Wildlife Refuge, Florida, United States - Lox_Sample_3.3 | ecosystem: Environmental > Terrestrial > Soil > Wetlands | place: USA... | reverse complement strand
TCAATGACTCAATCTTCTAGACGAGTTCGGTGGACCACAGATCGTGCAGATGCACAATCCCTTCTAACTTCCCCTCGGCGCTCACCACCATCAGCGACGTGATCTTTTTCTCTTCCATCAGCGCCAACGCAGAAGCCGCAAACTCTCCGGCGGCAATCGTCTTGGGAGCACGCGTCATCGCCTCGGCCGCGGTTAAATCCATGACATCTTTCCCGCGCTTCTCCAGCAACCGCCGCAGATCGCCGTCGCTGACCACCCCGATCAGTCGCTCGTTTTCTACCACAGCCGTCACGCCCAGCTTCTTGCGCGACATCTCATAAATCACATCCGCCATCTTCGTCTCCGGCGCGACGCACGGCAGAGCATCTCCCGTGTGCATCAACGACTCCACCCGCGCCAACCGCTTCCCCAACTTCCCGCCCGGATGCAGGTTGGCAAAATCTTCTTCCTTGAACCCGCGCCGCTCGCTCAACGTCACCGCCAACGCGTCGCCCAAAGCGAGCATGGTGGTCGTCGAAGCGGTAGGTGCAAGTCCCAACGAGCAGGCCTCCTGCGCAATCGAGCAATCCAAAGCGACGTCCGCCGCTGCCGCCAACGTTGAAATGGCTTTTGTGGAACGGACACTCTTGTCCGCTGCCTTTGACTTTGATTTTCCGTCGTCGGCTGCGGCAGAGGCTAGCCCACACATTTCATCCCCCGTCATCGTAATCAACGGCACCTGCAACCTCTTGATGGTCGCCAGCAACGCGAGAATCTCCTCGGTCTCGCCGCTCGCCGACAGCGCCAGCACCACGTCCCCGCGCACCACCATTCCCAGATCGCCGTGCAGCGCTTCCACCGGATGCAAATACAACGCGGGCGTTCCGGTCGAACTCAGGGTCGCCGCGATCTTACGCGCGATCAATCCGCTTTTTCCCATCCCGGTGACGACCACCCGTCCGGCACAGCAGAACATCAGATCGACAGCCTTTTGAAACGCCTCGCCCATCGGTCCCGCAATCCGGTCCGCCAGCGCCCGCAGCGCCTCCGCCTCAATCCGCACCACATTTTCGCCAATATGTTTCATGAATAGAAGAAGTGTAGAACGAAGGATGTTAGCACGCGCAAGAGCAGGTCTTAGGCGTTAGGTCTTGGGTATTAGGGGATTGCACCGACTCGGCAATCGAAAAAAACGGTGAGGAGAACCCAAGACCCAACACCTAAGGCCCAAGAGACCCAACACTAAAAATGATCGTCCCCGACGCGCACGCTCCCCGAGGCTCTCTGCCCCAGCACTGCCAATCCTTTTGCCTGGATCAGCCGATCCCACGGGCCGGCCTGCCAATTGTCGCGACCTTTTTCCGGATGTCTCCACGGCGGCAAGTTCAGCATCAGATTCCGTCCCGTCGCATGCACATACGGTTCGTACATCGATCGCAGCTTTGTCAGTTTCGCGCGCCCATACTCGTCTGACCGCAGCTTCAATCCCGCCGCTAACAGAGTCTCCTGCAACGTCTCCAAATCTCCATTCGGCAGCCGATCGGGCCATTGCGCGTCATATCTTGCATTCACCACCTGCGCCAAGTCGACCGCCGCATGCCGCGCCATTGCGAACGTCAGTTTCGCCTGCCCCGGATGCACACCCTCAATCCCCACCATCACCAACGACGTCACATCCAGCATCGTCGTCAACGCCGCCACCCAGGACTGGTTCGAATGCTGCGACCGGAAAAACGTCAGCACCGGATACGAAATCTGTGACTCCAGCAACTCTGCCGCCCATCGCTCCCAGTCGCGCAGCACTTCGTCCAACACCGACTGATTCATTCCGGGGCCATCCGTCCTTCCCGCCAGCCGAACCAGTAACTCCTCTGCCGACGGAGGTGATCCAGCCCGCGCATCGAGCATGGAAATCTGAATCTCACGTCTCGAAAACGACGCATAGACGACCGGGATGTACCCGATCACGACGCCCAGGAATGCAAATCCCATCCCGGCTTCAAACACCGACAGCGCCCGCGCAGGGCCTGAAGTCGGCACAATGTCTCCGTACCCCAGCGTGAAAAACGTCTCCCCACTGTGATACACAATGCGCCCGAACGTCAGCGGCTCCTGGTTCAACTGCTCGTGTCCGCCAATCCCGTATTGAATCAACGCGAACCCAAAAATCAGCCCAGCCGCCCAAAATCCCAGCAGCAAAATCAGAGAGAGGGGCCCGAAATATCCCAGGAAATTCTGCTGCCGCGAAACGGTTTTGATTCGCCCCGCGATCCGCCGCCAGGGAATCCACGTCCGCCGGTAAAACCACGCGGTTAGCTTGAAATGCCGCGTAACGCGCCGGGGTAGGACCACTGTCTCGAATGCATCCAGCAACACCGCCCCAATGACGACAATCCCCAGGAGCACTCCGGCGAGATGAAATTCCGGACGCACCGAGACGGGACGTCCGAAAGCAGCAATTAGCATGAACCTATGCATGAGAGTTTCAATCTAGATGCGCGAGGAAGACTATCAGATTCGGACGGGACAAGATGGCCAAAACAATCTGAGAAGGGAATTCAAACTAAGAAAGGTTGTTCCTGCGCGAGGATTGGTTTCGCCGAAGGCCAGGCTCAACTGCAGTCGAGGGATCCCTAATACCGGGAGAATTCCCTGGGTCAAAGGGTGTTCTACTGCGGCTTGGTCTGAGGTGGATTCTGGGGCGTCTGTCCCTGCGCCGCCGGCGCAGTCTGTCCAGCCGCTGGCTTCGTTGCAGGCGTCGTGCTCTTCGGAGTCGTCTTCTTCTTCGCGGGCGCAGGCTTCTTAGCTGGCTCCGTATCGTCCACCACGATCTTCTTCGGAGGCTCCGCCACGGCCTGCGCCGTCTTCAACTCTGCGCGCAGCCGCGTAATCTCCTGCTCCTTCGATGAAGCCAGATTGGTGATTCGCTCCGCCAGTTGCCGCCGCGTGCCCTCAAAGCTATTCAGGTCGTTCGACAACGCCTGCAAATCGTCCTTCGACCCGAACGCTCCCGTCGCTTCCACCACACTGCCCAGCACGTCGTACAACGCATCCAGGTTCCGGTACAACTTGAACGTCGCCGGCACATCCTCCGGGGTATTGCGCAGTTGCCCAATGATCTCCGGCAGTGCACCTTGCAGATTCCGCTGAATTGAGTCCAGGTTGGCTAACGACTGCTTTTTCGTGGCGCCGTCCGTCTTCCAGCGCTCGATCCGCAATTTCACCAAGTCGGCTTGTGTGCTCTTCGAAGTCTCCTCCAACTGCGACAACAGGCCGTTCAACTGGGTAATCGACGCGTAGGAAACCGGTTGTTGGGGACCCGCAGCCGGCCCCGATTGGGCGGCCACCGCAGCGGCGAGCAATAAAGAGGTCAAACCTGATACCAGGATGTACGTACGTTTCATTTTCAGGACGTTGGCTTTCGCGCACACAGAATACTACAAGCGAACCGGCGCTGTGGACCTGGCTAACCCGTACCCTTGGTTGCACATCGAAGCAAGGAGGCTGCCTGGCTCCCGAAAACATGCGCCCAACAAAACATTTCGCATCCCAACCGCATTCGACTCCGTTCCGCGCGAAGACGATAATGAAGATGTCTATGCTGCCTTTTCCCCCGGCTTCGAGTTCGCGCTGGACCTTCCTGCTTCTGGCCATGCTGACCGCATTCCTGCTCCCCGCGCCCGCTCAACAGCCGGCTCAACCGCAGGAGGCGTCCAAGCGCCTCATCCTCAAAGACGGCTCCTATCAACTCGTCACCAAATATGAAGTCAAAGGCGACCGCGTTCACTACTACAGTTCCGAACGCGAAGAGTGGGAAGATGTTCCCAGTTCCCTCATCGACTGGGCAGCCACCGAAAAGTATGAAGACGATCGCGCCAAGGCGGCCTCCGCTCCTGAAGCCGTCCAACTCGATAAAGAACTGGAGCACGAACGCGAACTCGAAGACCAGAAATTACCCGAGGTCGCGCCCGGACTCCGCCTGCCCGAAGACACCGGCGTTTTCCTTCTCGACACCTTCGATGGCGAACCCCAACTCAACGAGATCCAACAAACCGAAGGCGACATCAATCGCAACACCAAGTCCAACATCTTTCGCGGCGCCGTAAACCCCGTGGCCGGCGTCAAGCAGACCATTGAACTCGATGGCGCTCACGCCCGCATCCAGTCTCACGTGCCCGTTCCGTCCATCTACGTTAAGCCCGACGAAGCCCCAGACGATCAGCCTGAACGCTTCCGCATCCGCCTCGACGCCCCTCGTCCCGACGAACCCCAGAAGCCGCAACAGCCTCAGCAACCACAACAGGCCAGCGTTCCCTTCGATCGATTTCGCCTGGTTCATGCCGAAGTAAAAGGTGGCAAGCGAATCGTCGGCGATGTCAAGCGCTCCGTCACGGGTAAGATCAGCCAAGACGAGAAGCTCGTCAAGACCACCATCACCCGCGTCAACGGAGGCTGGTTCAAAGTAACCCCCACTGCGCCGCTCGTGCCCGGCGAATATGTCCTGGTAGAAATGATGGGAACGGAAGGAATGAATCTCTACGTCTGGGACTTCAGCGTCAACCCCAAAGCCCCGGCAAACACCAATGCCTGGAAGCCCGACCCAAAAGAAACCAAAGCACAACCGGCACCGAAAGAAAATCCGCAGTAGAGCGGTCGGACACTGAAGCGGGCGATCTCCATCTCCACAACATCCCAGGTCCATCCCGATAAGGTCTAACCCAGCGCGATCCCTAGGCCGCAATCCTCACCACGTGCTCCGCCGGCCGTCTTGCTTCCACCACAAACCGCCAATCCGGATACCGGAATTCCACATTCGCGAATCCCGCGCGCCGCAAGGCCGTCTCAATCCCCTTCTCCGTCTGGCAACTTTCCGTTCTCGACCCTAGTTGCATCACTCTTCCCGTCATATGAAGGTACAATCCGTTCAGAATCACGAAGGCACGGTATGCGCTCGCTCGCGGCCTCGGAAAACACTTTCGCAACTCGCTCCACGCAAATCCCATCGGATGGAGCGACACGCGCAACCATCCCTCGGGCACCAGGACTCGGTGCAATTCTTCCAGAGCTTTTGGAATCGTCATATACGGCAGCGCCCCCCGGCAGATGACGCCATCCACGCTGCGGTCTCTCAGTGGCAAGCTCTCGCCCCGCCCACACAAATATCGCCAGCCACGCTCGCCGTATTTCGCGCTGGCGAGAACCGTACGCTGCCACTCCGGCTCAATGCCGATGACGGCCCACTCCTCTACGTTGGACCCCAGATTTCGCCAGGAGTCCCCCGTGCCGCAACCCAGATCCAAAATTCGTTGCATGCACCACTCCGCGTTCGTTCCTATTTGGACGGTATTCTACGAATGACCGAAGGGGCGCGCGTAAACCAAAGGTTTGAAGACTCAAGGATTAGCGTACGGAAGATGTGTGAAGAAAAAGGAAGGTTGCCAGAAAACTAAAGCAGAATCAAAACAGGGTCCCAAGACCGAAGACCTTAAACCTAAGACCTAAAACCTTAAGACTCGAAGCGCACGACATCAAAGCGAACGCCTACCGCAACACACCGCGCTGTGCAATCCCAATATTGTCTCGGGTCGAATTCTTCACCAGATACATCATGCCGTCGGCCTGACGGATCACATCGTGCGCCGTCCGCGCATCGTGCGGGAAGGTCGCCAGTCCAATCGACGCCCGGACGTTCAGGTTCAAGCCTTCTTCGCGGCAGAAGCAGCTCGCGCGCAATCCTTCCTGCAAACGCCTCGCAACCACGAGCGCCTGATCTTTCCCCGTCTGTGGCAGCAACACGACAAACTCGTCGCCCCCGTACCGGAACGCAAAATCTATCAACCGCAATTGCGCTTTGATCAGATATCCGATCTCCGCCAGCAACTTGCTTCCAATCAGGTGCCCGTGGGTATCGTTCACCGACTTGAAGTGATCCAGATCGATGAACAACACGCTGAACTCGTATCCGAAACGCGACGACCGGTACACCTCAGTCTCCAGCGTCTTATAAAGATGACGCGCGTTATACAGCCCCGTGCAGTCATCCGTGATCGTCAGTTCCTGGATCTTTTCAACCCACTTCGCGTTCTCAATCGCAATCGCTGCGTAGTCGCTCAATGCCTGCAGGAAGAAGAGTTCGGCGTCGGTGAATCGCGTCATATCCACGTTCACCAGCTGGATCACACCCAGCACGCGCAACTTTGAACGCAGAGGCACCGAGATGACGGATCGCGTCTCCCACTTCGTCGCCTCATCCACGCGGCTGGCAAAAAACGGATCCGTTCTCACATCCGCAACCACGCGCGCCTCGCCATGTTTCGCGACCCAACCCGCAATGCCCTCGCCCATCTTCAGCCGCACATTTTTCAGCTGCTCCGCCTTATCGCCAACGGCGATCGCGAAGTACAACTCGTCGCGCGCCTCATCCACCATCAGCAAAGACCATGTATCCGGACGGAAATATTCCGCCATCTTTTCCATGATCGTTTGCAGAATTGAGTCGAGGTCCAGCGAAGACGTGAGCGCCTTGGCCACGTCGTGAAAGATGGTCAGCTCTTGGCTGTGGCGCGTCAATTGAGTGCCGGCCTCAGTCATCGAAGAAATACCGTTATCCTCTAGTCCTAGAAGGGTGGCGTTCCAAAAATTATATGCGGCACTTTTGTACAGCGGCAATGAACGTTGGTAATAGGTACCCCTAAAGCCAACGGAATCAGAACGATCGCAGTGGTGGTCAGAAGTGGCGTGATCCTGAGCGGAGCCTCTTTTCAGGCCGAGTGGGGGGAGCTCCCGCGCAACCGAATCCTGGGCGAGAAACTCCGCGCCTTCCACGTTCCCTCTGTCGTACCCTATAAATATGTATAAGCTCTGCGCTGTCCTCGTCCTCACCCTCGCGGCGATTGCCGCTCCAGCCCAAACTCCCGAACCGCACTCCGTCCCCTCCATCGATGCTGGCATCGGCTCGTGCACCGCCGACTTCACCATCACCGATTCCGCCAGCAAGCCACTCTACAACGCCAAGATCAATGTCCGCATCGCCTACGGCACCTGGAGCATCCGCAAACTCGATCTCGAGGTCTCGACCAATGTCGACGGCAAGGCCCGCTTCACCGGACTTCCCAACAAGCTCAAGCGCAACCTCTTCTTTGAAGCCTCCCAGGGCGACCTGCAGGCCGAAGCCGTCGACGACGTCAACAAAACCTGCGCCGCCCAATTCACTCTGCAATTGTTGAAGAAACTTCAATAACGAATTTTGTTGTCATGTTGAGCGAAGTAAGGACGCAAGCGAAGCGAACATCCTTACGCAGTCGAAACATCCCTAATCGCACCACAAACGCCAGTCTCATAGGAAAGCCTTCTCTAGCCCGCTCTTCTCCCTTCCCCACCACTCAGCCTGTGATATAGTTCGTCCCCGTATTCTCCTCCCCTTGCGTTCCGCACTCTCCGCGCGGAACAGTCCACTCCGTCTGGGCCCTGCAACTCGGCAATCAAGTCGGACAGTGGCGTGAGCCACACGTCCTTCGGCGATGGCGTCTCATTCTCAAGTTGTCCCCATCGTCCGCAAAGAAACAATGCAGTCGCAAGCAGTAAGCAGCACTTGAAAAGGATGCGGCTGCCTCAGCTTTCTCTCGCAACATTTTGCTAAGGGAGGAAGACAGCATAGAGGAGCCGCACCCGCTCACGGGGAACATAATCATCACCCTAACCTTCAGGAGACCGATTTCATGAAACACAATTCGAATCTGGCTTCGCTCGTTGCGCTTTGCTTTGTCTTAACTTCGTCTGCCCTCGCACAGAACTGGAAAGAAACCATCAACGCAGGTGTTGGCCTTTACGCCTCCGGTCCTGTCACCATGGATTCCTCCGGCTACCTCTACGGCACCAACTCCGCCGGCGGCAATGGCACATACTGCTATTACGGTTGTGGACAGGTCTATCAATTCCTGCCCAACGGCCACAAGCCAACGCATTTCCTCTATAGTTTCTCCGGTGGAACCGATGGCAACGAACCTTACGGCAAAGTCCTGGTCGATGCCAAAGGCAATGTCTACGGCGTCACTCTTTTTGGCGGCGACTTTTCCGGCCCCTGTTACTCAGGCTGCGGAGTCGTCTACGAGCTCTCGCCGACTTCCACCGGATGGACCGAATCCGTCCTTTATGCTTTTCAAGGCGGCACCGACGGCGCTCTTCCGGTCAGCATCGTGCCAGATGGCAAGGGAAACTTGTTTGGCCTCACTGAAGATGGCGGCGGAAATAGCTGCCACAGCGGCACCCAATGTGGCACTGTCTTTGAGCTCTCTCCGAACTCCACTGGCGGCTGGACGGAAACCGTCCTCTACACCTTCACAGGACAGACAGATGGCGGCAACCCCATTGGATCACTCCTGCTTGATCAACAAGGCAATCTTTACGGCGCTACGGTCTACGGCGGGAATACGGCGTGCACCAGTGGTTGTGGCGTTATCTTCAAGCTGTCTCCCAGTTCGTCGAGCTGGACTTACTCCACTGTCTACTCCTTCGATGGAACCCACGGCGCAAATCCTCAAGGTTCTCTCGTTATGGACTCCTCCGGCAACCTGTTCGGTAATGCATACGATGGCGCCAGATCAACCAGTTCGCATTGTCCTTACGGCTGCGGTTCAACCTTTGAACTCTCGCCGAGTTCGACCGGATGGAAAATCTCCCTTCTTCGTTCCTTCAGTGACGGCTTCGACGGCGGCAATCCGAACGGCGGCCTGATGCTCGATGCTAAGGGCAATCTCTACGGCGCCACCTATCAGGGCGGGTCTCAAGCCTACGGATGCCTGAACGGTTACCAGCAAGGATGCGGCGTGGTCTTCAAATTCTCACCCGCTTCCGGCAGCAAGTGGATCTTCGATCGTCTGTACACGTTCCAGGGTTACGACGGATTTGGGCCCTTCGGTGACCTTGTCATGGATGTCTCCGGCAATCTATACGGCACCACCATCCAGGGCGAGAGCTACGGCAATCTCTTCGAAATCGTTCCCCCAACCCACTGAAACCAGCGGCGCCGGGTGCCCCACCTCTCGCGCAGGTTGTGCGCGAGACGTGGGGATTTTTGCATCCCTCTCACCGTCGATTGGAGGAGGGATATCCGTGTCCCCTCTGCTCTCGTTGGCGCAGAACCCCAGAAGTTCACCGCACTACCGTCCCGTGGCGTCCGCGCCCGGCTTGTCCTATCATGTTCCCGAACGAACCCACGCTCCCATGGGCCAATTCGGAAACAAATTTCGCAAAGCGCGCGAGGCCAAAAACCTCTCCTACGATGACGTCTCCAACGTCACCAAGATCGGCTCACGCATGCTGCAAGCCATCGAAGACGAACGCTTCGACGAGCTCCCCGGCGGCGTCTTTAATAGAGGATTCATTCGCGCCTACGCCAAGCATCTCGGCCTCGACAGTGAGGAGGCCGTCACCGGATACCTCGCCTGCCTCCGCCAGGCCCAGATCGACGCCGCGGACCAGACACACGCCGTCCGCCAGCCCGCCGCTCCGCCGAAGCCGCCGGCACAAAAAGCACCGCAGCCCTACATCAAGCCTGAATTAAAGAAGCAAGCGCAGGTCGAAGTCGACGAAGTCGAACTCCCCGAACTCCAACTACCGAAGGCCGAACACGTCCGCAAGCCCCCGCGCGAATTCCTGGTCCCCGAACGCAAATTCCCGTGGAACATCGCAGCGGCGTTGATCCTGGTCCTCGTCCTGGTTGCCTTCCTCTGGGTCCGCCACTCCCGTAAACACACCGAGACGGCGAGCGCCACCCCGGTGACCATGACGCCCGCGCCGTCATCCCCAACGCCAACACTAGCGGCCGTCACCACACCCGCAAAAACACCGGCAACAAATCGGACCGCCACGCCACCGCAGCCCAAACCAACTCCACCAGCAACCCAACCGCCCGCGGATCATTCCGCCAAAGACGTCACCTCAACCGCAACTCCGCTCAAGACACCTGACGCCCCCAAGCCCGCCCCACCCACCAAGCCCGCAGCAAAGATGACGCTAATCATCCGCGCCTCCGAAACCAGTTGGATCTCCGTCACCGCGGACGGCCAGTTAGTAAGTCAAGAAACTCTCATCGCTCCAGCAAATGTAACTATCCGCGCCACCCAACAAATCACCGCCCACATCGGCAACGCCGCCGGAGTAACCTTCGTCTGGAACGGCCAGGAATTCCCCATCCAGGGCGCCGAGTCCGAAGTCAAAATCCTAACCTTCGACCAATCCGGCATGCACGTACTCCCCACCCCAAGTCAATGAAGGCCGTGGGAGCCAAAGAGGCAGAAGGGCGTCATCCCCAGCGGAGCCGTTTTCTCCAGGCGTAGCGAGGGATCTCCCGCGCCCCGGACCCCGACGCACGCCAGTTACGATATCCGAACAAAGGAAGCCCGTAACCCGGTACCTTCTCACCGTCGCTGCCGGGTCATAGTCGATTCTCTGTTCGGAATTCCGAACAAGCGGGAAACCTGGGGACAGGAAAACCTGGGGACAGAAAACCTGGGGACAGACGGGACGTTCACCGGTTTTCCATCACGCCACGAAACTGACATTCATTTGCCGCGTGTCTCCGGTTGGTTTCTTCGGCCGACCTCCCTTTTGCGGCGCAAGCGGACGCAACATCGTTCGTTCCAGTTCCGCCACAAACTCCGTCCCGCCTAGCGGACGCCCCGTGTGCGTACACTGCCGCAGAGCATTGGCCTCCGATTCCGACACGCCCTCCGCCAGAAACCGCTCCCACTCGTCCATAGTCCACCGCTTCGACCACCGCTCCATCTCCAGCATCGCGTCCGCGCCCGCTCTCCCGCAGTGCGCCGCCGCGCTCGACCATCTCCACTGCCCCGCGGTCGTCACCATCTTGGCTCGCACTGGATTTAATTCCACATAGCGCAGTGCTTCCCACAAATGCGCCTCATCCAGTGGACATGAATAGAATCGTCCCTGCCATACATGCCCGCTCGACGCACGACGCGCATTCCAGTACGTCGCATAACGGCCGTGCGCCTGTTTCAGCGACTGTGCCAGCGCGTCTTGCGCGTGCGGCACCGCGATGAGATGCACATGATTCGACATCAGGCAGTAACCCAGCAAACCCAGCCCATGTAACTCGGAGTGCTGCCGAAGCAAAGCCAAATAGGTAATTCGGTCGCTGTCGCTGTTAAGAATAACTTGCCGACCATTGCCCCGCTGCGTAACATGATGCGGAACATCGACGGCCACGACGCGAGCGAATCGACCCATGAATTCAACGTACCAGAAAGCATTCGGTTCGCTAGGGCTCGGCGGTCGGCTTCCGCAAAATTTTGAAATGAGAGATTCCCGATATGGGCGGACAAAACCGTGAACGTCCCGTCTGTCCCCATGTTTCTGATAGCATACTGGGGTATCATCGGAATCGCCGATGACCGAACGTCGCAGGTTTGCGCCATCGGATTCTGCGGTGCGAATGGGGATTCGGTCTTCAATCGGGTGTATCCGCGTAATCCCCGGGAGGCGAGTCTCACCGCGATCGGAGCTCCGCCCAAAATGAGCTTCGAGCAGATAGCGACATGGTGTGCGATGGCGACGT
>Ga0335079_10008721_pt1 | contig 11561 bp, 10 predicted proteins | sample Lox_Sample_33_FD_206719 | JGI IMG/M metagenome (GOLD analysis project Ga0335079, IMG submission 206719) | Soil microbial communities from Loxahatchee National Wildlife Refuge, Florida, United States - Lox_Sample_3.3 | ecosystem: Environmental > Terrestrial > Soil > Wetlands | place: USA... | reverse complement strand
CGGTTTCGGGATCGTGATGCTGCACGCGGCCTACGTGGTCTTCGAGACCGCGATCCTGGTCGCGCTCGCGATCCGGCTGCGCGCCGAGAGCGTCGCGGTCGGCAGCGACCCGCGCGAGCTGTCGCGCACCGCGAGCCGGCTCGCGCTCGGCGCCTTCGGTACTCAGGGCGGCAACGGCGCCGCCCGCTCGCTCGCCGAGAGCATCGACGCGGCCTCGACGACGATCGCGCGGATCGTCGCCGAGAGCGGCGCGGTGCTGAACGCGATCGCGGCCGGGGACCTCTCGAGGCGCGTCGAGACCGAGGCGCCGGGCGACTACGCGAAGCTGAAGGACCACGTCAATGCGACCGCCGCGTTCCTCGCCGAGTTCACGGCGCGCCAGGCGACCCTCGTCGAGCGCGCGAACGCCGGCGACTTCAGCGCGCGCGTCGACACGCTGGGCTACGCGGGCTACCAGCTCGAGCTCGCCGGCGGTCTCAACACGCTGCTCGCCTCGTACCAGGCCTTCGTCGAGGAGCTGGCGCGCGTGCTCGCGGCGCTCGCGCGCGGCGACCTGCGCGAGCGCGTCACGACCGACTTCGCCGGCCGGCTGGCCGAGCTCAAGGACGACACCAACACGACGGTCGCGAAGCTGACCGAGGTCGTCGAGCGCATCCAGTTGACCGCCGACCTCGTGCGCTCCGGGGCGCTCGAGCTCAGCCGCGGCAACGAGGACCTGCGGGCGCGCACCGAGCAGCAGGCCGCGAGCCTGCAGGAGACCTCGGCGTCGATGGCCGAGATGACCTCGACCGTGCGCCACAACGCCGACAATGCCGCCGAGGCGAACTCGCTCGCGGCCGCGACGCGCGAGCTCGCGACCAAGGGCGGCCACGTCGTCGGCCGGGCCGTCGAGGCCATGGCCGCGATCAGCGGCTCGAGCCGCAAGATCACCGACATCATCGGCGTCATCGACGAGCTCGCGTTCCAGACCAACCTGCTGGCGCTCAACGCCGCGGTCGAGGCCGCGCGCGCCGGGGACCAGGGCCGCGGCTTCGCGGTGGTCGCGAGCGAGGTCCGCAACCTCGCGGGCCGCAGCGCCGCGGCCGCCCGCGAGATCAAGGGACTCATCGAGGACAGCGTCGCCAAGGTCGACGACGGCGCGCGGCTCGTCGACGAGTCCGGGCGCACGCTCGAGGAGATCGTCGCGAGCGTCAAGAAGGTCACGAGCCTGATCGCCGAGATCTCCAACGCCTCGAGCGAGCAGGCCACGGGCGTCGAGGAGGTGACGCGCGTGGTCGCCGAGATGGACGCGGCGACGCAGAAGAACGCGGCGCTCGTCGAGGAAGGGGCCTCGGCGACCGAGTCGCTGAGCGGCCACGCGGCGGCGCTGGGTCGGCTGCTCGAGTTCTTCGCCTTCGGCGCCAAGGTCGCGACCCGGGCCGGGGCGCCGGCGCGGCGCGCCGGCTGAGCGCTCAGCTCGCGGGCGCGGCCGCGAAGCTCAAGGAACCGAGCAGCTCGGCGGCGCCCGACCACAGCACCTGGATGCCGATGCAGAAGAGCAGGAACGCCGTCAGCCGCACGACGATGATCGTCCCGGTCGGGCCGATCGCCCGCGCGAGCCGCTCGGAGTAGCGGTAGAAGAAGTAGACGAGGAGCGCGAGCGCGAGCACCGCGAGCACGGTCTCGGCGAAGAACGCCAGCTCGGCGCCGAGGCGCGTCGGCCGGTTGGCGCCGACGCCGATCGCGACCGAGATCGTCCCCGGCCCGGTCGTCATCGGCATCGTCAGCGGGTAGAACGCCATCCGGCTCGGCGTCACGCTGTCGGGGAGCGCGCTCGCGGTCTCGCTGCGGCGCTGCTCGGTCGTGTCCGGCCCGCTCAGCATCCGCCAGCCGCTGATCGCGATCACGATGCCGCCGGCGACCTTCAGCACCGGCAGCGAGACGCCGAAGAAGCTGAGCACGTAGGCGCCGACGTAGAGCGAAGTGGCGACGATCGCGAACGCGTAGATCGCGACCCAGCGCGACACCTGCGCGCGCACGCGCCCGGGCAGGTCCTGCGTCGCGCTGAAGAAGATGAACGCGCTCGACAGCGGGTTGACGATCGAAAAGAGCGCCGTGAACGCCAGCAGGAACGTCGTCAAATGAGTTCCTTGACCCCGTCGCGCTCCTCGCGCAGCTCCTTGTCGGTGGCATCGAGCCGCGCGCGGCTGAACTCGCTGATCGCGAGGCCCTGGACGATCGTGTAGCGACCCTGCTCGGTCGTGACCGGGTAGGAGTAGACGACGCCTTCCTTGATGCCGTAGCTGCCGTCGGCCATCACGCCCATGCTGACGTAGTCGCCGGGCGCGGAGCCCAGCATCCAGGTGCGGATGTGGTCGATCGCCGCCGAGGCGGCCGAGGCGGCCGAGGAGGCGCCGCGCGCCTTGATGACCGCCGCGCCGCGCTGCTGCACGGTCGGGATGAAGGTCTCGGCGTACCAGGCCTGGTCGACGAGCGAGAGCGCGGGCTTGCCGCGCACCGTCGCGTGGTGCAGGTCCGGGTACTGCGTCGCCGAGTGGTTGCCCCAGATGATCATGCGCTTGACGTCGTTGACGTGCGTGCCGGTCTTCGCCGCGAGCTGCGCGAGCGCGCGGTTGTGATCGAGGCGCGTCATCGCCGTGAAGTTCTTCGGATCGATGTCCCGGGCGTTGCGGCTCGCGATCAGCGCATTGGTGTTCGCGGGATTGCCGACGACGAGCACCTTGACGTCGCGGCGCGCGACCTCGTTGATGACCTTGCCCTGCGCCGAGAAGATCTGCGCGTTGGCGAGCAGCAGGTCCTTGCGCTCCATGCCGGGGCCGCGCGGGCGCGCGCCGACGAGCAGCGCCGCGCCGCAGTCGCGAAACGCCTGCTTCGCATCGTCGGTCGCGACGATGTGGTTGAGCGTCGGGAACGCGCAGTCGGAGAGCTCCATCACGACGCCCGCGAGCTGCGGCAGCGCCGGCGTGATCTCCAAAAGATGCAGATTCACCGGCTGATCGGCACCCAGCATCGCGCCCGAAGCCACGCGAAACGCGAGCGCGTAGCCGATCTGGCCCGCGGCGCCGGTGATCGTGACGTTGATTGGCTGCTTCATCGACGGCTCCCAGGTGGCGAACGCGCGGCATTCTAGCGAATGCGCGTCGCCGGCCTGCCCCGCAATGGCCGCAGCGCCTGTTTCGAGCCCGCACCCCCGGGAAGAGGCCCCTCGGGACCCCCGGGACCGCCGTCCGCGGCGTTCGAGAGGCATCCGGTAGATCGCTCCCGGAGCGCCAACGAGCGCCCGGAACGCCTGGGAACGCGCCTGCGAACACCGGCGGTCGAATCACAACTCTTTGAAAACACTAGGAATGCTCTGGGCCACAAAAATCTTTCCAAAAAGAGCTTGCGTCTGAGTAGGTGTTGTAGTTAACTACAACACCAGAAGGGCAAAGCACTTCCCGGGCGGGAGGTGGGCCCAGACGGAGGAAGGACCTCCGGGACCGATCAAGAAGGAGAGTGTCATGTTGTCGAACAAGATCCGCCACGTCGCAGTCGCCCTGGGCCTCGTCGCCGTTGCCGCAATGACCGCCGCGAGCGCGGCCGGGCATGCCCGCCACGTGAAGATGCAGAACGAGTCGCTGCCGGTTCCGAGCGGTGACCTCGGTGAGGTCGTCGTCCACGCGCCGCACGACCTCGGCGAAGTGATCGTCCATGCGCCGCACGACCTCGGCGAAGTGCTGGTGACGGTGCACCGCGTGCCGGTCGAAGGCGAGTACCTCGCGGAAGTCGTCGTGACCGTGCCGCGCGAGAAGGCCGAGATCTACACGGGCGCGACCGAGGCGGCGGCGACGCTTGCCGCGGTGCAGTAAGCGAACTGCTAGAGTAGTTCAGTAACAGGCTCGATCACTGACATGAGCGCCCCGTACACCGGCAGCGAGTCCCTCATGGACGCCAACTGGAACGACAGCCAACCGATCTACCGGCAACTCCGGGATCGCGTCGTGGCGATGATTCTGGAAGGCGTCCTGAAGGAAGGCGACCCGCTGCCGTCGGTGCGCAACGTCGCCGCGGAGTACCGGCTCAACCCGCTGACGGTGCTGAAGGGCTACCAGCAGCTCGTCGACGAGCAACTGGTCGAGAAGCGCCGCGGCCGCGGCATGTACGTCGCCGAAGGCGCGACGCGCGCCCTCCTGAAGGACGAGCGCCAGCGCTTCCTCGAGGGCGAGTGGCCGCGCATCTACGCGACGATCCAGCGACTTGGATTCAACGCCGCCGAGCTCCTCGCGACGCCCCCGGCGCCGCCGGCGGAGCCGGGCCCGACGCTGCGGCCCGCGAGCGGCGCTGACGACGAAGAGCCGCACACTTAAGAATTCCGAAGGAGCGCTCGAGTGGCCACGCTGATTGAAGCCCAGGGACTCACCAAACGCTTCGGCGCGACGACCGCGCTCGACGGTGCGTCCTTCAAGGTCGAGTCCGGACGCATCGTCGGCCTCATCGGCCCGAACGGCGCCGGCAAGACGACCGCGCTCAAGGCCGTGCTCGGCCTCGCGCGCTGCGACGGCTCGCTGCGGGTCCTCGGCCTCGATCCCTACCACGACCGCGACCGGCTGACCGAGCAGGTCTCCTTCATCGCCGACGTCGCGGTGCTGCCGCGCTGGCTGAAGGTGAGCCAGGCGGTCGCGTTCGTCGAAGGCGTCCACCCGCGCTTCCGGCCCGACCGCTGCCGCGCGTTCCTCGAGCGCACGACGATCAAGTCGACGAGCCGCGTCCGCGAGCTCTCGAAGGGCATGATCACGCAGCTGCACCTCGCGCTCGTGATGGCGATCGACGCCAAGCTCCTCGTGCTCGACGAGCCGACGCTCGGCCTCGACATCCTGTCGCGCAAGCGCTTCTACGACAGCCTGCTGTCCGACTACATGGACGAGGAGCGGACGATCCTCGTGACCACGCACCAGGTCGAGGAGATCGAGCACATCCTGACCGACCTCATCTTCATCGACCGCGGACGCATCGTGCTGGACCTGCCGATGGACGCGATCCCGGAGCGCTTCGCGCAGCTCTACGCGACCCCGGACCGCGCCGAGGCGGCGCGCGCGCTAAAGCCGCTGTCCGAGCGTCAGCTGCTCGGCCGCCACGTGTTCCTGTACGAGAACGCCGATCCGGAGGCGCTCGCCGCGCTCGGCGAGGTGCGCCAGCCCTCGATCGCCGACCTGTTCGTCGCCAAGGTCCAGGGAGGTGACGCATGAACCGCTACCTGTGGGCCGTGCGCCGCGAGCTGTGGGCGCGCATGACGTGGATCGCGCCGGTGGCGCTCGGCGGGATCATCGTGCTCGCCGTGCTGTTCGCGGCGCTCGTGACGCGCTCGATCTCGATCCAGGGGCTCGACGCCGACAAGCTCGCCGAGATTCACGAGAAGATGACGCCGGAGAACATCGCGGCGATCGTCAGCGTCGTGCTCGGCGTGATCACCGTTCCGTTCTTCGGTCTGCTCACGCTGGTGCAGCTGTTCTACGGCGTCGACGCGCTCTACGGCGAGCGCCGCGACCGCTCCGTGCTGTTCTGGAAGTCGCTGCCGGTCAGCGACGCGACGACGGTGCTGTCGAAGCTGACCGTCGTCGGGCTGATCATGCCGGCGGCTGCGGCCGCGGCGGCGCTCGTCACGCAGTTCCTGCTGATCGCGATTGTCAGCGCCAAGGCCGCGCCGCTCGGATTCCTGCACAGCCAGCAATGGATGCCCGCGATCTGGGGCGGCAACGTCGTGGTGCTGCTGTACGCCGTGCTGACCTCGGCGATCTGGTCGCTGCCGGTGCTCGGCTGGTACCTGCTGGTGTCGGCGCGGGTGCCGCGCTCGCCGCTGCTGTATGCGACGGTGCTGCCGCTGCTGGCCGCGCTCGCCGAGTACATCGCGCTGCACAGCAACGTCGTCTGGCGGCAGATCATCGTTCGCCCGGTGGGATTCGTCGCCCACGCGTTCGGCCCGTCGAGCTTCAACATCGTCATCGAGAAGGGTCACCTCGAGATCCCGCGCTCGCTCTTTGACACGATGCGTCCGCTCGAATTCCTGTCATCCCCGCAGGTGTGGATCGGCGTCGCGGTCGGCGCGGTCTTCGTGTGGGGCGCGATCTGGGTCAGGAGAACCCGCGACGAGGCCGCCTGAGCAGGCTGCTATCCTGCGGCCCCGTGCCCGAGACGAGGCCGCCGATGCGCCGCCTGCTGCTGCCGATCCTGATCCTGTGCGTGCTGCCGGCCGAGGCGCAGATGCTGCCGGTCCGCGACCAGAACCCGCTGACGCGCGCGGCCTACCTGCCGCTCCCGGCCGCGCTCGGCGCCGTCGCCGACGGCGAGACCGCGTTCGCGGCCGGCGTCCAGTGGAGCAACACCGTCAACCTCGGGCAGACGCCGAGCGAGCGGATGATCGTCGACGAGGAGACCGTCGAGACCGACCTCACGCTCACCCGCGGCGTCGGCGACTGGCAGCTGCGCGCGACGCTGCCGGTGATCCACCGCGGCGCCGGGATCCTCGACGGCTTCATCGACGGCTGGCACCGCTTCTTCGGGCTGCCCCGGGGCGACCGGCCGAGCGTGCCGAAGAACGCCTATCAGGTCCTCTACCAGCGAAGCGGCTACGCCGACATCGACGCGCCCTCGGGCACCGCGCTCGGCGACCTCGCGCTCGAGGGCGGGCGCACGCTCGCATCGAGCACGGGCGGCCGGCTCGAGGGCTGGTTCGGGCTCGAGGCGCCGACCGGGAGCCGCTCGCACCTGACGGGCAACGGCGCGCTCGACGGCGCCGCGTGGCTCGCGGGCGAGACGCGCCTCGGGGACTCCTTCTCGCTCGCCGGGCGCGCGGGCGGCGCGTGGATCGGCGGCGATCCCGGGATCCCGTACGCGCGCACGCTCGGCTTCGCGACGCTCGCCCTCGGCTGGGACGCGACCGCGCGGCTCGCCGCGGTGCTGCAGGTCGATGCGCACACCGCGATCGCGCGCTCGTCTGACATCAACTTCCTGCGGGACGCCGTCGCGCTCACGATCGGCGGGCGCTACCGGCTCGCCTCGGGCGCGGTATTCGAGGCCGGCGTCGTCGAGGACATCGAGGTCGACCACTCGCCGGACGTCACGTTCCATTTCGGCCTGCGCTGGCCGGGCGGCCGCGCGACGCACTGAGTTGGCAGGACGCCCGCGACGCGGGCAGACTAGCGGACCCGGCGTCGACGGAGATCTCCGAGGGATGCGTTCACTCCCCGCCACGCTCGCGCTCGTCGTCGCGCTCGGCGCGCACGCGCAGGAGGCTGCGGACCTTCCGGAGCCCTTCGCGACGGCGCCGGCCGCGAAGCTCGCGCTGATCGCCGGCTGGCCGCAGGACGTGATCCCGCGCGCGCCGCAGAACTTCAAGGTCACGGCCTTCGCGCGCGGCCTCGACAACCCGCGCTCCCTGCTCGTGCTGCCGAACGGCGACGTGCTCGTGTCGGAAGCGCGCGGCGCGTTCCCGCCGGCGCCCGGGCGGCCGAGCGCGAACCGCGTGACGCTGTTGCGCGACACGACCGGGAGCGGCGTCGCCGACCAGCAGTTCGCGCTGATCAGCGGAATCGCGCGCCCCTACGGGCTCGCGCTGCGCCGCGACCGGCTCTACGTCGGCGCGAGCGATGCGGTCTACGCCTGTCCGTTCCTCGTCGGCCAGACGCGCCTGCACGGCGAGTGCCGGCCGCTGGTGGCGCTGCCGGACGACGACGGCCGCGGCCACTGGACGCGCAACGTCGCCTTCAGCCCCGACGAGACGCAGCTCTTCGTCGCGGTCGGCTCGCACACCAACGTCGACGAGGAGCACCTCGACGAGAAGACGCCGGAGCGCGCCGCGATCCTGGTCACGGCGCCGACCGGCCGCGGCCTGCGGATCTACGCGAGCGGCCTGCGCAACCCCGTCGGGCTCGCCTTCGAGCCCGCGACCGGGCGGCTGTGGACGACGGTGAACGAGCGCGACTTCCTGGGCGACGATCTGGTGCCCGATTACCTGACGAGCGTGCGCGACGGGGCGTTCTACGGCTGGCCGTACGCGTACTTCGGCGCGCACGAGGACCCGCGCCGGCGCGGCGAGCGCCCGGACCTCGTCGCGCGCGCGGTGGTCCCGGACTTCGCGATCGCCGCGCACTCGGCGCCGCTCGGCCTCGTCTTCTACGGGCGGGCGCAGTTCCCGAAGGCCTACCGCGGCGGCGCCTTCGTCGCGCTGCACGGCTCGTGGAACCGCTCGAGCTTCGCGGGCTACAAGGTGATCTACGTGCCGTTCGCCGACGGCAAGCCCTCGGGCCCCGCCGAGGACTTCCTGACCGGCTTCGTCAAGGACGAGGGCGCGGGCGAGGTCTACGGCCGCCCGGCCGGCCTCGCGGTGGCCGCGGACGGGTCGCTGCTGGTCGCCGACGACGCCGGCGGCGCGCTGTGGCGCGTGACGTTCAAGTGCGGCGCCTGCACGCCGGACCCGGTGCCGCCGAAGGGCGCGCCGCGGCGCTGATCAGCCCGCGAGCAGCACCGCCTCGGCGTGCTCGAGCGCCTCGGGGAGCCCGAAGATCACGACGACGTCGCCCTCGCGCAGCACCGTCGCCGGCGCAGGATCGCGTCCGACGATGCCCTCGCGGCGCACCGCCGAGAACTGCACCTCGGCGCCGCGGCCGCGGACCTCGCCGAGCGTGTGGCCGACCGCCCAGGCGCCGGGCGGCAGCACGACGGTCCGCAGCTCCTCGCGCGCGGTCTCGGCGGCGTCCGGCAGCTCCGCGTCCGGCATCCGAAAGACGCTCCTGAGCGCCCGGTAACGCTCGCCGCGGATCTCCCCGACCATGCGCACGATCTGCGACACCGGCGTGTCGAGGAACAGGAGCACGTGCGAGACCAGCATCAGCGAGGCCTCGAAGGTCTCGGGGACGACCTCGGTCGCGCCCGCGCGCTGCAGCTCCTCGAGCGAGGAGTCGTCCGCCGTCCTGACGAGGAGCGGCACGGCGGCCCTTAGCCTGCGCACCGTGCGCACGATGCCGAGCGCGATCGCCGGATCGGCGAAGGTGACGACGACGACGCTCGCGGCCGCGAGGCCCACCGACTTCAGCACCTGCTCGTCGGCCGAGTCGCCGAACACGACCGCGTCCCCGGCCTGGCGCGCGGCGCGCACGCGCTTGGGGTCGACGTCGATCGCGATGTACTCGTGGCCGTTGCGCTCGAGGAGCCGCCCGATGTTCTGGCCGACGCGGCCGTAGCCGCACAGGATCACGTGCTCGCGGCGGGCGAGCGCGGCGTCCGCCTCGGCCTCGCGCGCCAGCGCCGTCGTCCCCGGCCCCTGCTCGCGCAGCATCAGCCGCGCGATCCGCTTGTTGTGCCGGATCACGAGCGGGGAGGCGACCATGCCGACGGTGACCGCCGCGAGCAGCGGCTGGCTGAGCGCCGACTCGGTGCCGCTCTTGACGAGCAGCGCCAGCAGCGCGAAGCCGAACTCCCCTCCCGCGCCGACCACGAGCCCGGCGCGCAGCGACTTGAACCAGCTGTCGGTGTAGCGGCGCGCGACCAGCGTCACGACCAGCGCCTTCAGGACGAAGAGCCCCACGACGAGGCTCGAGACGACCAGGAAGTCCTGGCCGAGGAGCCTGAGGTCGAGCAGCATCCCCATCGTGATGAAGAACAGCCCGAGCAGCACGTCGCGAAACGGCCGGATCACGGCCTCGACCTGGTGCCGGTACTCGGTCTCGGCGAGCAGCATGCCGGCGAGGAACGCGCCGAGCTCGAGCGAGAGCCCGACCGCGTGCGTGATCCACGCCGCGGAGAGCGCGACCAGCAGCACCGCGAGCGTGAACAGCTCCTGGCCGCGGTGGCGCGCGATCTCGAAGAACAGCGGCCGCGCGAGCCAGCGCCCCGCGCCGAGCACGATCAGGAGCGCGAGCGCCGCCTTGCCGAGCGCAACCAGCGCCGTCGCCGGCGTGAACGCGCCCTCGCCGCCGACGGTCGCGGTCGCGAGCGCCAGGAACAGCACGAACACGAGGTCCTGGAACAGCAGGATGCTGAACGCGAGGCGCCCGTGCGTGCGGTTGATCTCGGCCTGCTCGGTCAGCTGCTGCACGACGATCGCGGTCGAGGACATCGCGATCGCGCCGCCGATCACGACCGCGATCGGCAGCGGCGCGCCGGCGGCGCTGGCGAGCGCCGCGGCGATCAGCGTCGTGAGCCCGACCTGCAGCGCGCCGAGCCCGAGCACCTCGCCGCGCATCGCGATCATCCGCGGCAGCGAGAACTCGAGCCCGAGCGTGAACAGCAGGAACACGACGCCGAGCTCGGCGAGGAAGCTCGTCATCACCGAGTCCCGGACGACCCCGAAGGCGTGCGGGCCGAGCAGCATCCCGACCGCGAGGTAGCCGAGCAGCGGCGGCAGCTTCAGGCGCCGCATCGCGGCCACGACGGCGATCACCGCGGCCAGCAGCACCAGGATGGTCCCCAGGCCCTCCTGTCCCATCGCACCTCCCTGGGGCACGGTAGGGGTTTGGCGCGACGCTGGCAACGGCGCGCCTTGGGTCCATCGGCCGGCGCCTGCTAGCATCGGAGCCGCCGACGCGGGAGGACGACGATGAGCGACCCGGTCATTGCGAGCAGGACGCCGTTCGGCGTCGACGTCGAGGCCGGCCGGACCTACTGGTGGTGCGCCTGCGGCCGCTCGCAGAAGCAGCCGTTCTGCGACGGCTCGCACAAGGTCACGGCGTTCACGCCGGTCGAGTACCAGGCGACCGCGACCGGCAAGGTCTGGTTCTGCGGCTGCAAGAGGAGCGGCCACCCGCCGCTCTGCGACGGCACCCACAAGACGCTGTGAGCGCGCGGCGCTCGCCGTGTTCCTCGAGTCCCGGACCGACGCTGGCGGCGCGCTGCTGATCGCGCGCGGCGCGTGGTGCGCGAGCGCGGCCCCGGAGCTCGCGCGCGCGGTCGCCGCCGCGCCGCTGCCGGGCCCGAGGGTCACGCTCGATGCGCAGTCGCTCGCGGCGCTCGACCTCACGGGCGCCTACTTCCTCGGCGAGCTCGAGCGGCGCGTGCGCGCCGCGGGCGCCGGGCTCGAGTGGCGCGGCGCCCGCCCCGAGATGCTCGAGTTCACGACGACGCTCGCGGCGCCGCAGGCCGAGGCGCGGCGCGCGCGCGCGCCGGTCGAGCCGCTCGGCCAGCTCGGCCGCTGGACGGTGGAGCGTGGCAGCGCCGTCCACGACGTGCTCGAGTTCCTCGGCCGGATCCAGTTCGTGCTCGGCAGCGCCCTGCTGCGCCCGCAGCGCCTCAGGATCCAGTCGATCGTGCGCCACGTCTACGAGACCGGCATCCAGGCGATCCCGATCGTCGCGCTGATCGCGTTCCTGATCAGCGTCATCGTCGCCTACATCGGCGCCGAGGAGCTCCGGCAGTTCGGCGGCGAGGTCTACGTCGTCGACCTCGTGACGATCTCGGTGCTCCGGGAGCTCGGCGTGCTGCTGACGGCGATCATCGTGGCCGGCCGCTCGGGCAGCGCGTTCACGGCCGAGATCGGCGTGATGCGCCTCAACGAGGAGATCGACGCGCTGCGCGCGATCGGGCTCAACGTC
>Ga0335079_10008719_pt1 | contig 11564 bp, 10 predicted proteins | sample Lox_Sample_33_FD_206719 | JGI IMG/M metagenome (GOLD analysis project Ga0335079, IMG submission 206719) | Soil microbial communities from Loxahatchee National Wildlife Refuge, Florida, United States - Lox_Sample_3.3 | ecosystem: Environmental > Terrestrial > Soil > Wetlands | place: USA... | reverse complement strand
CGGCCGCCGTGCTCAACCACTATCTGATGGTCAAGGAGCGCAGCCTGCTTTAGCCCTTTCGACCGGTAGCTGCGACGGTCTTAGAACACGTTGCGGAAGCCCCAGAACAAAAAGCCGGCCAGCACCATCGATGCCGGCAGCGTAAGCACCCACGCCATTGCCAGGTTGCGTACCGTCGACCATTGCAGGCCGGAATGGTTGGCGGCCATGGTGCCCGCCACGCCGGAAGACAGCACGTGCGTGGTGCTGACCGGCAATCCGAACCAGTCGGCCGCGCCGATGGTGAACATGGCAACGATTTCCGCAGCCGCACCCTGGCCGTAGGTGAGGTGTTCCTTGCCGATCTTCTCCCCTACGGTAACCACGATCCGCTTCCATCCCACCATCGTCCCGAGTCCAAGGGCCAGCGCAATCGCAACTTTGACCCAGCCGGGGATGAAACGCGTCGCCTTGTCGACGTGCTTCTTGTAATTGTCCAAGGCTTGCCAATCGGCCGCGTTGATGGCCGCTTGTTTGTTCTTTTTGATCAGGCGCATGGCTTCGCTGACAACATACATGTCGTTGCGGAAGTTCCGCACCCGGTCATTCGGAACCCGGGCCAGTTCACCGAACAACACGGTCTCGTTCCCGATGTCGTTCACCAGTTGGCGCAGGGCCAGCATGGTGTTGGGAGTGAATTCCTTGGTGCGAATGTAATCGGTAACCTCTGTCCGATCATCGCCGACCACCGCGTTGGGGCTGACATACTTGTCCAATACGTTGGCGGCCTGTTGGGAAACCGCGATGAAGTCATCCGACTCTTTGTGCGTGATGGCATGGTTCAAAGCATAGGCGGTGGGCACAGTTCCCACCAGAATCAACATGATGAGCCCCATGCCCTTCTGTCCGTCGTTCGACCCGTGGGCGAAACTCACCCCCGTGCAGGTCAGCACGAGGAGCGACCGAACCCAGAAGGGGGGCGGCTCCGTCCCTTTGGGCGCCTCGTACAGGGCTCGGTTCTTGACCACCAGCTTCATCACCGACAACAAAAGAAAAGCGCACACAAAGCCCACGATCGGCGACAACAGCAGCGACTTTCCGACGTTGGCAGCTTGTCCCCAGTCCACACCGCTGGTGCCGGTTCTGACGGAGATCAATTGATTGGCAATGCCCACGCCGATGATGGAACCGATCATGGTGTGCGAGCTGGAGGCCGGCAAGCCGAAATACCAGGTGCCGAGATTCCAAAGGATGGCAGCCACCAGCAACGCGAACACCATCGCGAACCCGGCCTTGCTTCCAACCTGCAGGATCAGTTCGACCGGCAACAAAGAGACGATGGCGAAAGCGACCAACCCGCTGGAAGTCAATACCCCCAGGAAGTTCCATAACCCCGACCAGACGACCGCGATATGCGGTTCCATGGAGTGCGTGTAGATTACGGTGGCCACCGCATTTGCCGTGTCGTGAAATCCGTTTACAAATTCGAATCCCAGCGCCACCAGCAGAGCGACGCCCAACAAAACGTATGGCGTGATGGAGCCGCTACGAACCGTGGAGAGGTCGGTGAGAAGGTGCAGGGCGCAGTAAACCACCCCTACCAGAAGCACCACCCCAAAGCCCAACATGCCGATCTTGCCTGGGCTCCTGCCCAGTTTTGTTTCCAGTGCGGGCGTAGCTGTAGCCATATCGAAAGTCTCCTTTGTTCGACATAGTTTCGGGATTCGGTAGCTGAGAACCCTTCCCCAAGGTGGGCGGGACTATACGGAAGGATTGTTACTCTGGTGTGAAAAATTGGAGAGCAGATAGCTCACCAGCAGGGCGGCCATCACGCCCGCGAAGATAAACTTGGTGGACGTCGGCAGGCGCGAGGGCGAGAGGAATCCTTCGATCACGCCGGCAACCACCAGCATGGGGATAACCCCGAGCAGCAACCGCACTGCCAGCGCGCCCGACTGCGCGAGCGAATCGCGGCGTGTCAGCACTCCGGGAAAGAGCAACCCGCGCGCGATCATCAGCCCGGCTCCGCCGGCAATGAAGATGGCGGGCAGTTCCAGCACTCCGTGTGGCGCGACAAAGCTCCACAGGGGCAGGCTCATGTCCGCCAGCCAGCAGGCCATGCCGATCACGCCCAGCATCAGCCCGTTGAAGATCAGCATGTAAGCCGTCCCCAGCCCCGCCGTGATTCCCATGGCAAAGGCCATGAAAGCCACCGATAGGTTGTTGGTCATGATGCCGCTGGAAGCCACCGGCTTGATGCTGACGATGGATTCCGTCCACATCTTGTGCTGCTCGATGGTTTCCACCATGTTCGGGCCCAGCACACGATGCATGAATTCCGGACGGACCGCGGTGAGCACGGTTCCCAGCACCGCCCCGGCGGCGAACAGCGCGAAGGCGGTCGCCGTGAAGCGGAAGGTCTGGCGGAAGATCTGCGGATAGGCGTCGCGGTAGAAGCGGAGAATCCCGGCGGCGCTCGATTTGCGCCCCGCATAGATGGTATTGTGGGCACGCGCCAGCAATTGGTTCAGATAGCGCGCCAACTGCTGGCTGGCCGAATCCTCGCGCAGCACCGAGAGGTCGGCCGCCGACTGGCGGTAGAGCAGGCTCAGCTCCCGAAGTTCGCCGCGCGACAGCCCGCGGATGCCATGGCTGCGCGTCTCGTCGAGCAGCCGTTCCAGACGGTCCCAGTGCTGTTTGCGCCGCTCCAGCCAGCGGGTGGAGATCATGGTGGACTCGCTCGACAAGCTTACCATCGACACGCCGGAACAGATTGCCATCGAGCTTCCGCTGGCTGGCATCGGCAGCCGTTTCCTGGCCATCGTGTTCGACGGCCTGCTGCAGTTCATCGGCTATGTCGTGTTGGTAATCATCGCCTTGCTGGCTACGGGAGGCGAGCTGAAGCGCGTCTGGCCCTCAGCCTGGAACTGGTCGGCGGCCGTCTTGATGCTTGTGGTGTTCTGCCTGTACTGGGGCTACTACGCGTTCTTCGAAACCATCTGGAATGGACAGACCCCCGGCAAACGCCACGCGGGAATCCGAGTTATTAAAGAGACGGGACGCTCCATCACGGCGTTCGAGGCCATCGCGCGCAACCTGGTGCGCGTTGTCGACCAGCTTCCAGGAGTGTACGCCGTGGGCTGTGTCACCATGTTCCTCAACAAAAAGAGCAAACGGCTGGGCGATTTCGTGGCTGGCACCGTGGTGGTCCACGAAAAGAAAGAGGAAACTGCGACGCCGTTCTTCAACCTGAGGCCGGGAGCGCAACTGCCCGTTTATCCGGTTGAGAAGCTCGCGAATACCGACCTGGTGCTGATTGAGACCTTTCTCGCGCGCCGGCTGGACCTGGCACCCGCGGTGCGAACCTCAACCGCGAAGCGGATCGCGGAGCACATCACGCAGAAGCTCGAACTGCCAGCCCAACCGCAGCCCGACAACGAAGATTTTTTGGAAGCGGTCGCCCGCGAATACCGCGATTCGCTCCGCTACAAGTAGTTCCGCTCCAGAAGGCGGACTGCGGGCTTACGAGGAGCGCAGGCTGCAATTTTCAGCCCCATTTGCTATGATGACTCCGCGGGGTGGAGCAGTCTGGTAGCTCGTTGGGCTCATAACCCAAAGGTCGGTGGTTCAAATCCACCCCCCGCAACCAATGGCCGCTGACGGGCTAAACCCGGAAGCGGCCTTTCTTCTTACCGTTGCAAGAATCCACGCAATTGCGTGATTTCTAGTGGAGCGAACGCTCGGGCAAAGGCGCTGGGCTCGCCTGATGTAGCACGGGAAAGAAAAACTAATGGGATTGGTAAGACTTGGCGGGCAACAGGAATTGAAGCCCGAAATAGCCGACGAAATAAGACTGATTGGGCCCGGCGGATTCGAGGCTGCGCCCAGCCATCAACAGTAGGATCACCGGGCGATGAATCCTGTAGCGAGCGCCCAGGCCAACGGTGGGTTGGCTGTCGTAGGGGTGGACGGTTCCTGGCGAATAAAGCTCCATGTCTATCTCTAATCTCGGCGTGAATGTGTGGCCAAGGACGAGCCCAGTGAGCCAGCCGTCCGGTCCCTTGCGGACAAACTGATAGCCGACTTCAAAATCCGCGTCGACAGGGCCGAATTTCTTGGAAAACTCGAAAGGCAGGAGGAAGGCGTGGCTGGCCGCCGTGATGCCGCGGCGGACCGAGTCATTGGGATTGTTGAGGAAAAGCTGGGGGAACGTCGAGATCGAGAAGCCGGACTCTTCGCTACCGTAGAAACGCCACTTGACGCCAGGGTTGGATTGACCCAAACCAAATTTGGTCGGAGAAGAGGGATGTTGAACGCGCAACCAGGCGTTTTCGTAGGTTAGTTGGATGCGATCGCCAATGCCAAAATTGATATCGACGTCCGGGGCATGTGAGACGGACTGATTGCTATAAAAGAATGGCATGTAGGCAATGTTGATTTCCCAATTGAAAGGGCCCGGAGTGCCCGGATCATTGGTGTAGTACGGCGGGCCGCCTTGGCCGGATGCGGGGGCAGCAGCGACGAACAAGCTAAGCAGGAGGATTGAGACCCGCAACATAGCTGTGGAGCAAAACGAAGCGAGCAGAAGGCCCCCGTTGGCCGCAGATTCGAGACGATGTGCATCCTCCGTGAGAGGGCCGATGAGTGTCAAGAGCGGTTTTGTCCCGGCGCACGGGGACGCCTGAGCGCAACCGTTTCGCCCGTAATCCTTCCATCCGCACGCTGGCCGGCGATTCAGCGCCAGCGGCTGAATTCAGCCAGGGTGGCTGAAATCGGCCACTTCAGTGTCTGCAACTTTTCTCGCGAGTGCGCGTTCAATTCAGTAGGCGCTTTTGAAGAAGCGAGAAGGCAGAAGGGATCAGGATCCGATGATTTCGCAGTCACAGAAGCGGATCCAAGAAGGAGGAATCACCATGAGGTACCTAAAATATTTCGCTCTGCTGGCTGTTTTGATGCTGCCGCTGACTTACGCGCAGGCGCAGGTCCGAGTTGGAGTGGGCATCGGCGTCGGCCCAGCCGTGGTGGCCGGACCTCCGGTTTGCGCGTACGGGTACTACCCGTATTATCCGTATGCCTGTGCGCCCTACGGGTATTACGGTCCGAACTGGTTTGCGGGTGGAGTGTTTATCGGCGCGGGCCCGTGGTTCCACGGGTGGGGACATCCGTATCACGCACTCCCGGGCCGCGGGTTTTACGGACATGGTCCAGTTGTGGGACATGGCCCGGTCGCAGGCTTCCGCGGCGGATTCCGCGGTGGCGTACACCGCTAACGGAGTCTCGCGCCTTGGGTAGGCAAACGGCTGGCAGCGACAAGCTGCCGGCCGTTTTCTCTTGGATCAGGCTGCTGCTAGCGGCTTTCTTCCGTCCGGGCGAAGGTTGGGTTTGCGATTCGAGCGTCACCCGCGCTGTCTTCAGAACTGGAGGACTCGGCGCTGCCATACATGGCATCGATCTGTCGGCGATACCGCTGTTCCACGGCGCGCCGCCGCATCTTCATCGAGGCCGTGAGCTGGCCGTCGGCAACTGTGAATTCGTCAGGCACTAGCAGGAAATTCTTGATGGTCTCGTACTGGGCAAGGTTCTCATTTACCTCGGCCACGATCCCCTCGTAGAGCGCCTGCACCTTGGGATGAGCTATGAGTTGTTGCCGGTTCACGGAGCCTACTCCCTGGTCCTGCCCCCAGTCCTCCAGAGCAGGGAATTCCGGGGCGATCACCGCCGCGGCGAATCTTCGTCCGTCCGCGAACACGGCAGCGTACGCCACCAGCGGGTTGCTGGCCAATGCCAGTTCGATCGGCTGCGGAGCGATGAACTTGCCACCCGAGGTCTTCTGCAGATCCTTCTTGCGATCGGTTATGGTCAGAAACCCATCCGCGTCCAGATGGCCGATATCGCCGGTCCTGAACCATCCATCCTCAAAGGCGTTACGGGTTTCTTCGGGTTTGTTCCAGTATCCCTTGAAGACCGAGGGACCCCGAACCTGGATTTCTCCGTCAGAGGCGATCCTGCATTCCACGTTAGATATCACCTGGCCCACGGTTCCCAGCCGATGGTTCTGCGGGCTGTTAATGGCGATTACGGGCGAGGTTTCGGTCAGGCCGTAGCCCTCGTGGATGCGAATACCGACATCGGCGAACCACTCGGCCAGATCGCGGCCCAGCGGTGCTCCGCCGGAGATGAGGAGCTGAGCCCGTCCTCCCATGCCTGCGCGGATCTTGGAGTACAGCAGCGAATCGGCCAGCTTCCAACTTAGCGACGCCGGCTGCTTGCCGGCGAGAATTTCGTCGCGGTGGGAACGGCCAACGCGCAGCGCCCAATCATAGACCGTCCGCTTGAGGCCCTTGGCGGTTTCATGGCGGACCTTGTCGCGGATCTTTTGGTACACCCGCGGAACCCCGACGAAGATAGTGGGGTGGATTTCCCGGACGTAGTGGGGAATCAGGACGAAACTAGGACAATAGGCGATGGTTACGCCACACGAGAAGAGCACGTAGTCGAGATGTCGCGCGGTTACGTGCGAGAGCGGCAAAAACGAAATGCCTACCTGGCCGGGAGCAAAATGGAAGCTGTCCGGAGCGTAGGAAAGATTCGAAACCAGGTTGCCGTGGGTCAGCATCGCGCCCTTGGGGGTTCCAGTCGTTCCCGAGGTGTAGACAATCGTTGCCAGGTCGTCGGGCCCGATGGACTTGCCACGCGCGTCCATTTCCGAATCGCGCCCCGTCTCCTGGTTCACCATCATGCGGTGCATGGGGATGCCCTCCGGGATCCCCACATAATCCATGACCACCACCTTTTCGAGTGCGGTCCGGTTCTTGATGGCAAGCACTTTTTTGAGCTGGTCGACGGTGGACACGAAGGCCAGGCGGGCGCCGGAATCCTGAAGAATCGCCAGGGTCTGCTCTTCCGTCAGCGTGGGATAAATGGGAACATCAACTGCGCCCAGCAGCAGGCTGGCGAAATCGGCCACCGCCCACTCCGGCCGGTTCTCGCTGAGAATGGCGATGCGATCGCCCTTGCCGATTCCCCACTTGGCGAGCGTTCGCGCTGTCCCGATCACATCGCGATAAAGCTCACGCGAGGAAATGGGGATCCACTTGACCGTCTGCTTGAACAGCATGACCCGGTCCTGGTTGCGCTCGACGGCGGAGCAAAAGATGTCGTTGATAGTTGCGTTCATCCTGCCTGGTTGCGGTCCGCAGGCGCGACCGCCGCACTATTCTAGCGTGAGAACGATTCGATTACTGGGTCGGGACGGAAGAAAGTCTCAGTGCTTTCCTGGATGCCTCTTCGATTGCTCGCCGTTCCAAACGCCGCCCCGGGTCACATACCTGTGGCGCCGTCCCTCGCCCCGGCTGCAATGGCCCAGCAGGTCCGCGCTGACCTGCACTGGGCAGCATTTCCCGGTATTGCCCATATAATGAAAATTAATATGTAGCGGCGTCTTCCCAGCAATAAATCTATTGACACCTAAGTTACTGAATTCTAAGCTTCTTAGCTCGGACATTTCATAACGCTGGGATTGATGATGTCGTGCCTCAGGAAGTCCGTAGCAGGCCACGCAGCAGAGCAATCCACACCGGTTGCGCAAGTCTCTCGAGGATCACGTCCAAACTCCCGTCAGGAGTAACAATCATGGTCACAACCACTGCGAGTTCTGCCACCGTCACCTTCGGCGACCTCTTCGCGAAGTTGGACAAGGGACGGCTCACCGCCAATCACTACAAGCTGATCGTCGCCGCGGTATTGGGCGATATGCTCGAGTTTTTCGATTACTACATCATCGGGTTCGTATTGGCCTTTATCGTAGTGCCGTGGCACTTAAGTTTTGGCCAGACCGCGACCGTCCTTCTGAGTGCTGGTGTGGGCAGCCTTATAGGGTCGTTCTTTTTCGGGCATTTGGCGGATCGAATCGGCAGAATTCCTGTGCTCTTCATCACCACCGCTAGCTTCACCATACCCAGCGCAATCATGTATTTCACGCCGGAAGGCAATTGGGTGTTCCTTTCAGTGTTTTGCTTCCTGGTAGGGTTTGGCGTGGGCGGGTTGTACTCGGTGGACCTGCCGCTGGTGCAGGAATTCATGCCCACGCGGTACCGCGGGTTCGTGGGTGGAATTGTGACCGCTCTGATTCCGGCGGGCACCTTGCTGGGAAGCCTTTCCGGAGCGTTCCTGACGCCCATCATTGGCTGGAGAGGGCTGTTCCTGATTGGGCTGGGTCCAGCATTTTTGGCATTGCTCTTCCGCTTCTGGATGCGCGAGTCGCCGCGTTGGCTGATCAAACAAAAGCGCTATGAGGACGCAGTGAAGTCGCTCAACTGGGTGATGAAGGACCATGTCGATTACCGCAACGTGGTCATAACCAGCGACCTAAACACCTCAGAGAAGAAGCCTGCTTTCTTTCAAATTTTCAGGTATCACCGCAGCGTAGTTGTCACCTGGATTACCAGCTTTTTCCAGTCCATCATGGATTACGGCTTTGTCTTGTGGGGGCCGACCTTGCTGGTGCTGGTGCTGAAGATTCCGGCCACGAAAGCGGCGAAGATGTTCATCTTCGTGTCCTGTGGCAGCATCGTGGGAAAGTGCGTTTGGGCTTTTCTGTCGGAGGTCGTTGGCCGACGCATAGGCGGAATCATGATCGGCATAGGCTCAATGATCACCTGCCTGATCGTTTCCCGCTTCTACAACTCCTACTGGGGAACCGTACCCATCATTTTCCCGGCCTTCATTGTGGTGTACGCATTCATTAATGGCGGCTGGTCCATTACCGGACCCTATTCCGCCGAAGTGTGGCCGCAACGCCTGCGCGCGACGGGCATGGGTTCCGCCTACGGAATTGGCGGCCTGGGGAGGATTTGCGGCCCCATGGTGCTGGCGCTGTTTGCCGGTACCGCCAACCTGGTCACGCCCAAAGCGACGGTAACCGCGGTCGGCCCGGCCTACATCTTTTTCGCCGTCTGCGGCTTACTGCTGGCACTCACCTATTCCTTTGCCCAGGAGACCCGCAACAAGTCGATGACGGAAATTGAAGCCATGGTAAGCGTTCCGGCAAGAGCGGCAGGGGGTGGCGACTAACCAGCGATGAAAGCGATTGAGGTGACAAAGACAGGCGGACCGGAAGTCTTAACCCTGGTCGAACGCCCGATTCCGCAGCCTAAGCCGGACGAAGCGCTGGTGCAGATCAAGGCCGCCGGTGTGAACTATATTGATGTCTATTCACGCGATGGACGCTATCCCTGCAACCTGCCGTTTATCAGCGGGCAGGAGGCATGCGGCGTGGTGGTGGAGGTGGGAGCCGGAGTCACCGCGGTGAAACCCGGTGATGGCGTCGCCTACACTGAAGTCCCAGGTAGCTATGCCGAATACGCTGCTGTCCCGGCCCGCCAGCTGGTGCGAGTGCCCGCCGGTGTCGACGAACAGCAGGCAGCCGCGGCCATGCTGCAGGGCATGACCGCACATTATCTGTCGCATAGCACGTATCCGTTGAAGCCCGGAGATACCGCGCTGATTCATGCCGCTGCGGGCGGCACCGGCTTGTTGCTGGTGCAGATGGCGCACCACTTGGGGGCGCGCGTCATCGCCACCGTTTCGACGGAAGCCAAAGCAGCACTGGCGCGCGCAGCCGGCGCCCATGAAGTGATTCTCTATACCGAGAAAGACTTCGAGGCGGAGACCAAAAAGCTGACCGACGGCCGCGGTGTCGATGTGGTCTACGACTCGGTGGGCCAGACGACTTTTGCCAAAGGACTGAATGTGCTGCGGCCACGCGGCATGATGGTTCTTTACGGCGCGGCTAGCGGGATGGTGTCGCCAATCGATCCGATGGTCCTTTCCGCGAAGGGGTCCTTGTTCCTCACGCGGCCGCGGCTGAGAGCGCACATTGCATCGCGAACGGAATTGGAGCAGCGTGCGGGCGAGGTCCTGGGCATGATCGCAGCGGGCACCTTGAAGATAACAATCGGCAAGGTCTATCCCCTTGCGGAGGCTCAGCAGGCCCATCGCGATCTGGAAGGTAGAAAAACTACGGGAAAGCTGTTGCTGTTGCCGAATTGAAGTAGAGTCAGGGTCGCTCGGTCGGTAGTGAGAGTGGCGATGCTGCAGGATACATTTGAATACGTAAAGCCCGGCAGCTTGAGCGAAGTCCTGCATGTTCTGGACGAGCTCCGCGGCAAGAAAGCGCTCGTGCTGGCCGGAGGCACCGATCTGATTCCGCGTCTGCGGGACCGAAGCAAGCAAGCGGAGTACGTAATCGATTTGGCCGGCGCAGGCCTGAATCAACTGGTCTTTGAGAAGGACCAGCTCAGAATCGGCGCCCTGGTGACCTTCGCCACGCTGTGCCAACACCCCGAGGTGCGCGAGCGAGGGCCTGCGATCGCGGAAGCCGCGGTCGAAATTGGGGCCGCACAGACCCGTAACCTGGCCACGATCGGCGGCAATCTTTGCGAAGGAGTTCCCTCCAATGATTCAGCGCCCGCGCTGCTGGTGCTGGATGCCAAATTTCGTTTGCAGGCCAAGGGCAAAGAACGGTGGGTCGCTGCGGAGCAGTTTTTTGTCGGCCCTCGGCAGACGGTGCTGATGCCGGGCGAGATCATGACCGAAATTATCGTGCCCCTTCAACACGACTTTAAGTCTGCGTTTCTTCGTTTTGGGCGCCGTCGGGCAATGTCACTTTCCGTCGTAAGCGCCGCCGCAGGTGTCGCACTGCGAGACGCCCAAATTGCCACGGCGCGCATCGCGCTGGGAGCGGTGGCGCCAGTCCCGATTCGGGCCCACAAAGCAGAGCAGGTGCTCCTGGGGCGGAAGATTGCGCCGGCACTACTGGCGGAAGCCGCCCGCGTGGCGGCGACGGAAATTTCTCCTATCAGCGATATGCGTGGTTCGGCGGAGTTTCGCCGCAGCATCAGCGCGGTACTGGTGCGCCGCGCATTAGAGAACGCAATCAGCAGAGCCGGCAGATGAAGAAAAACGTTAATCTCAAGGTCAATGGCGAGGATTATCCGCTGGCGATCGACGTCAAAGACCGGCTGCTCGATGTCATCCGTGACAAGATCGGCCTCACCGGCACCAAGGAAGGTTGCGGCACGGGTGAATGCGGCGCTTGCACTGTGCTGATCGACGGCATACCCATCAATGCGTGCTTGTACCTGGCGGTCAGGGCGGAAGGCAAGGACATTCTTACCATCGAGGGCCTTGGCGATCCGGCCCATCTACATCCCCTGCAGCAAGCCTTCATCCACACCGCCGCCGTGCAATGTGGTTTCTGCGCGCCGGGCATGCTGCTTTCGGCCAAGGCCCTGCTGGACAGGAATCCTGATCCGAGCGAGCAGGAGATTCGGCAGGGTATTGCCGGTAACCTTTGTCGCTGCACCGGCTACGCAAAAATCATCAAGGCCATCCAGTTGGCGGCGGCCATACTGCAGGACGAACCTTCTCGGCCTGACCATCAGCGCGAACGGCAAGGCACCGGAGTACAGGCATGAGTCACAGCGTCGTAGGCAAGAGTTTTTCACGGACTGACGCTGTGTTGCAGGTGACCGGAAAAAGCATCTATGGCGACGACTACTCTCCTCCGGGGATGCTGTACGCGA
>Ga0335079_10008717_pt1 | contig 11565 bp, 7 predicted proteins | sample Lox_Sample_33_FD_206719 | JGI IMG/M metagenome (GOLD analysis project Ga0335079, IMG submission 206719) | Soil microbial communities from Loxahatchee National Wildlife Refuge, Florida, United States - Lox_Sample_3.3 | ecosystem: Environmental > Terrestrial > Soil > Wetlands | place: USA: Florida... | reverse complement strand
TGTGGTTGTCTACGGTACGCGTCGATGGATAATTCTGGTATCCCCAGACCTCATTCAGCAGTTCGTCGCGGCTGATGACGCGCTCCGCGTTGTGCACCAGGAACTGAAATGTCTTGAATTCCTGGGCGGTCAATACGACTGGCTTGCCGTCGCGCTTTATTTCCATCTTCTTGAAGTCGGCCGTGATGTCGTCAAAGCTGACGACCTGCGCTTCTGGCACCCGTGTTGTGTGTCGTAATGCAGCGCGTACTCGGGCGAGCAGTTCCCGTGGGCTGAACGGTTTAGTGACATAGTCGTCGGCCCCGAGCTCGAGGAGTAATACTTTGTCGGAAACGTCGCTCGCTGCACTTAGCACGACAATCGGCAGCGTCGGAGAAATGGCCTTGATTTCCTTGCAGACGTCGCGGCCCGAAAGTTTGGGCAAACGCAGGTCCAGCACGACAGCTGACGGCGGCGAAGTGTGGAAGCTGTCGACCGCGGACTTCCCATCCGACTGCGTCTCCACCGTGTAGCCTTCGGTTTCAAATAGCCGGCGCAAGGCTTTCTGAACTGCGGGATCATCCTCCACGACCAGAATGCGCCCGCTGGGCTTCGCCGCTGGTACTGGAGTCATGGTTCTGCCGAGACCGAATGGAGTTGCGAGATTCCCCATAAGCACCTTTCCAATCTTCCCAGTCGTTTCGGGGGGAACCTTCCGGAGTGGGTAATTCCATCCAGAAGCTTCGATTGTGGGAAGCTTACACGTTTGACGAGGTGTGGCCTGATAAAGCTTCGGCTTTTGACATTCTTTTTACAAAATCAAAACGGTGTCAAAACGGAGTAGGGAACCAGGGTTGCTAGCGCGTCCTGCGAAGGCTATTTCCGAGAGAGTAATCAACTTGGTTATACCGATTACACCGTATGGCTATTGAGTCACAGGTAACATAATCTCCTTGGGTTAGCACACGCGCCGTAATCTCGGCTTTGAACCGCCCGCTGACGCTCCGCAAGGGAGTTCCTCCGATGAAAGCCACAAGCCCCGGCGTTGCAGCTACTCTTCTAGCCTTCTGTTTCACGTTCACGAATTCGGCAAGAGCTACGAACACGGTTGATTTCAGTAATAGTGGGGGTACCCTGTTGGGAACGACCGCTGGTCTGACCCTTTCGGGGTCCACGTTAGTCGGGGTAGTTGGTTTCAACGGTGGAGGGATGGTAACCGGTGACCTCGGCAGTGTATCGTTCAGCACCGGCACTATGGCCAGTGGTTTCTTGGCCAAGGGCGGCACTTTCCAGGCTAGCCGAACGTTCACTGTCACCGGAGACGGTACTAACGGGATTCCAAATGATGTCCTGTTTTTCGGCACATTCTCAGGGCCGGTAAGTTGGACTCTGACAACCTTGGCTAACGGGACTCACAACTATATGTTGACTGGAGTGCTGGTAGGCTCGGTGGCGGGTAAGGTTGTGAATGCAGTGACTGTGCAGTTGACCGTCAATACCGGCAAAGGGTTCTTCCATAATTCGACCTTCATAGGGGGCGGAGACACGACTACTGTTTCATCTGTGCCCGAGCCATCAACGCTTTCTCTCCTTTTGACCGGAAGCCTCGGCATGTTGGGCATAATCCGCCGGAAGATCTTAGCCAGATGGAACAGAAGGAGCCAGGGCGAACGGGCAGGTGGATGCCGATCCGCTTTGCGTCGCTGCCTGTCGTAGAATGACGGCTTGCCAGCCCGAATTTCAGAGCTAGAGCAGTTGATAGTTGTATTGGTACGGCCTCGCAATCCGCTCAACATCGGTGCGGCAGCGCGGGCCATCAGCAACTTCGGGGCGGAACACCTCCGACTGGTCAATCCTTACGCGGTCGCTTTTCGCGAGGCGCGCTCCGCAATAGGAGCCTCTGCAGTCCTAAAGAACGCGCAGGAATTCAATTCAGTCGCTGAGGCCGTGGCCGATTGCTTCCTCGTGGTTGGAACCACTGCGGTGCGCAATCGCGCGCTGCAACATCCACTGCGCCGTCTCAATGCCGACTCCGCCAACGCGATTCGCACAGCCATGAAGTCAGGACGTGTTGCCTTGCTGTTCGGTTCCGAGAAGATCGGATTGACGAACGATGATTTCACGCATTGTCACTGGTTGCTGAATGTTCCGACTCACCAGCAGCATGTATCCATGAACCTGGGACAGGCCGTCGCGGTCTGCCTTTTTGGGATATCGAGCGGAGTTGCCGACGAAGAAATCGACACTGAGGAGCAGCCAGCCGCGTCCGGTGAAATCGAGAAGATTAGGCAAGGCCTGTACGAAGCTCTCAAAATCAGCGGATACGTGAAACCCGGCAATGATGCGGTGAGCGAAAATAAAGTCCGCCGACTCATGCTGCGACTCAAGCTGCAGGCCATGGACGCGAAAGTGTTGCTCGGGATGGTACGACAGATCGCATGGAAACTGCGGCAAGTGAGTGAAGATTAACCTTTGACACGCTGCGGCGTGGCTTCAATCGATTTCCGTTTGAAGCGGAACTGCAAAAGCCAGGTGCTGGCGGTGGGTTGTCCTTCCGCCTCTGGCGCAGAGAATTCCCACTGTTGAGCCGCATTGAGTGCCCGTTTTGCGAAGTACGAACTTGAGCCCCGCGTTTTGAAGGTCGCTGAGGTAACCTTTCCCGAGGGGTCCACCTGCACTCGCACGACCACCTTGATGGTTCCCCGAATGGTATTTTGTGCGCTGCGAGGAACATCGGGCATGACCTTGCGAACTACCTGGCCCGCGGGTACTCGCGGTTTCGCAGTCGTTTCTGCAGGTTTTGCAGGGGCGGGAGTGGCCGCCGCGGGAGTAGGTCCCGTTGCCGCAGCCTTCGGCGCTTCTGTGGCTTCTGCACTTTTGTTTGAGTGCGGATAGAACACAGCCAAGAGAATTCCAAGTACTACTACAAGCAAAGCCGCAGCGACGAAAAGCGGCTTTCGATTCTTCGATTCCAGCTCAGCCTCTGCCGGAGACTCGACTACAGACCCGGCTGAGTCCTCAGCGGCAGGCCGCGGCTCGGGAGGCTGAGGAACAGTGATCGCTCCCAAACGCAAGCGCCCCTGAATTTCTCTTACCGATCCTCGACGGTTCGGATCGAGCTGCAAGCACTCCCGCACGATGCTGCGAAAAGGCTCCGGGATCGACTCGGGCAAGTCGCGATTATTCGGCGAAGCCGTTTCAGCAACCGTCACGTTCTGCGTCAATGCCGCAACTAGCGTCACGCCAACGGACCATATATCCCCTTCCGGAGACACAATGCCCGCGGCGGTTTCGGGAGCATCGTAAACATCCCGACGCCGGTGCTGTTCGTTTTGTTGCGCGACGGGTGCCGCCTGGTCCGAGGAAAGCTTCAATTGATCGCCAACTGCGAGTACGTTGGAGGGCTTTACTCTGCCGTGAACAAATCTGTTCGAGTGGAGATAGCTGAGAGCATCAAGAACGGGAGGCAGCAGATCCGAAACTTCGTTGGGCTCCAAGGCTCGATCGGGAAGAATCTGGGAAAGATCGTCATCGGCGCACTCCATCAACACATAGACCAACGTCGAGTTCTCCACTCGCGAGAGCCCACATTCAAACGTGCGGATCAGGTGAGGATGCGACAGCTTCTGGGTGGTCCTTATAGGGGATAGGTAAAACTCGGCTTTGGCTGCTTCGACCGGAATTAACTTGATCGCGATTTTCTGCGAAGGCAGGTCTGCCGATTCGCTCAGAAAAACCGCGCTGTGATCGGAGGCGCCCAGCCATTGCCGAAGCGGGTATTTTCCTTCGATCACCCGGCCTTCCCACGATTTCCAAGTCTCGGGTTTACTCATTTGCTGCTAACCTGCGATCCAACATTCTATGCCATGAGTCAAAATTCGTAGTCAGAACGTTGAATCGCAGGTGCAGGCTGAATCGGGTTCTCAACGGCTTTTGTAACTGAAAGTGACCTTGGTTTCCTCATCCAGCACAAGGGGCCGGACGAAGCTGAACGACGTTCCCGCTCGCGGGACATCGATCGGCACCGGAAGAACGCCGGCAACTTTCTTCTGCAGATTCACCACGTTCGTCGAAGCGCTCTGGCTCACCGCTCCCGGGGCTAGCGGCGCGACTCTGCTGAAATTCCTGCCCTCTAGCGCGACCAAGCTGCTGGAAGTATTGATCATGGAGGATTCCGCGGTTACCTCGACGGTTTCGGTCGCCCCGCCCACGTTCAGTACGCCCCCGTACATGGAGGGCTGAGTCGCGTCATACCGAACGTTGTTCTCGCTGGTCTTGAAGCCTCTGCTCTCGAGCTTGACTTTGTAGTTTCCCGATGGGAGTCCAAGAATCGCCCAATGCCCGTTCGCGTCCGTGGCCGCGCTGCGGCTCATTCCGTTGTCGGACGACGTGATGGTGACTTGTGCACCCGGCACAACTGCGCCCGTCTGATCCGTCACGTATCCACCCATTTGACCCGCCGGAGACTGCATCAGCACAGATCCTTGACTCGAGCTGCGGGAAAACTCGTTATCCCGCGGAAACTGTCCCTGTCTCCTAACCTCTTCGCGCAGTGGCTCGGGAACCCGGTTTGCCGCGATCACATCTCCTGCAAAATCTTTCACTTTGTATCGCTCCGGCAGGAATACTTCCCAATTCAGAAGAGTGATGGGGATGTCCATGCTTGGAATGGTCAAGTCCGCGCCCCCTTTCTTCTCGAATGGCGTTCCTGAGTGCATGAAAACGAACGAAACCGAATAGGGACCGTTCGGACGGAATCCCGGTCTTAGTAGCGGGACGCGGTTGCCGTCGGCGCCCTGGACAGGTTTGACGCGTTCCCCCGCGACTTCGGCCGACAGAATTGTTGCCCCGACTGGGAGAGAGACCTTCAAAAAAGGCTGCGCCTGATTTTTGACGGTCAGTTTCACCTCGGTAAGCGATTTGCCTTCCGACGTTACCATCGTGGTGACTTCTGCACTCTCGGCCACGGCGGCGAGCACGCTGCCATCGGGGAAGCGCACCCAGTTCAAGGCCAGAGTTGGTGTTTCGTTTGGTTGACGGTGATAGCGAAATGCGGCTTGCGGCGGGAAATGCGCCAGAACGCGCAGGTAAGGATTCGCCTCTTTCACATCCATGCGTTTCAGGCCGCCGCCTTCACTGGCTGTGATCTCCATGGTGCCGGCGCCCTCCACAAGAACCTCACCCGTTTCCCGCTGCGCTCCTTTGAAGCTGATGAAGGGCGCATCGGCCTGGGTGCCCTGGATCGACCGCTCCATCGAGATGAGAAACTGGTGGCTCCGCAGACCGGGATTCAGCACGTGCAGGGAGATGTATCGGCGAGCAGATTCTGTCGTGCCCGACGGCTTTACACTGACGACTTTGGGCTGAATCTCGGCCGAATCCAAAGTTGGTCCAGTAACCCCAGTGACTTCGAACCCTCCCGGAATCTGCACCTCGAATGAGTTGGGTTCGCCCGTTACCATCGTGACGTCGGCGAGCACGGCAATGCGCATGTCCGCCTCGCTGATCGAGACCAAAGTTTTTGTATCCGCAAGAAAACGAACTTCGCGCGGAACCACCGGCGCGACCACCTCGCGCGTTGCCCACCACACGTTTGCCGGTTGCCCAGGAACCAGTGTGGCTTCAATGGCCGTGTGTCCGTTCTCTGACTTGCGGCTGGTGATCACTCCCGGATTGATATTCGCCAGCGTGTGCTCTCCAGGAATCAGCAGACTCATTTGCACGCTGCCCGCCAACGGAGCCGGCAGAATAAACGAGGCGCGGCCAGATTCAATCCTCAACGGCAGGCCCGTGTCGAGTGCGATGGAGAAGTCTCCGGCTGGCAACAGGGCTATATGGGTTCCGCCCTCCTGAATCAACGGAACGCCCTTTCCATTCTGGCGAGCCTCCAGGATCGTCATGCCACTGGTCAGCGGCACTTTGCCGATGCCCTTATGGAAGACTTCTCCATCGAGTTCCACCGAACCGACTACGCCGTTATCCTCGACGCGCAGCTTTACATCAGCATGCTGGATCGAATAGGGAAGAGGTGCCACATCGGGCTTCTTCGGGGGCTTTCCGGCGAGCGCGACCAGGCGGTTGTACTCGTCGAGCGTGAGTGTGACGCTTCCGGGATCGGGCAAGGGCAGTGCCTTATCTTCCGCCCAGCACATTGACATCAGGAACACACATCCGACGAACAGTGACGGAAAGAGCCTGCTTTTCATCGCGCACCTCCCTTTTTATCGCGCTGGAAGCTGAATGCTGCTGAGGGGGACTGGTTCTCACTGGTGAGTTCCGAGACCAGGTAGATCGAAGGACCAAAGGCCGGGAAATCGACGTTGACCGGCAAAATGCCAGTTACCTTGCCTCCCAGCGACTTCGACCGGAAGCTGTCGAGTAACGCCTGTGTCGCGTCTTTCTTTTCCTTGTCGTCGTTGCTTTGCAACTTGGACGCCTGTCTGATCGTGTCGAACTCTTGGACGGGCTGAGCTGCAGGTGGTGGCAAGGGGCCGTTGACCACTACGCCTGCGGCGGATCCTTCGACCCTTGCACCTTCCCCCATAGTTGGTGCCAAAGCCGCTGAAACTGGAGCTTGGTACTCCGCAGTACGGAATGTACCCGGCTCGGCACTGACCCGGAACAGAGGTGGGTAATAGAGCAGCATTCCGGTACGCGAGATCGGAAGATCCAGTGCCGGGAGAGCCAGGGTCTCTCGACCTTTGTCCTCCCACGGGCTGGACTTCGTGACGTACATCAGTTCGACCACAAATGCCGGCGCGTCTTCTCCGCCGCGGGATTTTTCCAGTGGAAGCAGCAGGCTGCCATCGGGCGACTGTCCCGGGCGTGCAGGCCGTCCGCCCAAGGTTGCGCTCCATACCACGGCTCCCGCCGGCAGCGTGATCTTCACAAAATTCCGCTGGTTGTTGCGCACCGCGTATCGCGCCTGCACCAGTTCCTTGCCGTCGGAGCTCACCAGAATGTCGTAGCGGGCTTCTTCAATGTTGGCCATCAGCACGGCCTGCTGGTCGTAGCGGGCGACGTTCAGGGTCAAGCTTCGGGTTGCGCCAGCCTCACCTGCACGGGCTCGGAAGGCCGCCAGTGCAGGGGACTGTCGGCTGGCGATCATCTCGCCCAAATCGCTGGCGTCAGCGTCCTCCAGCCCTTGCGCTTTCTGTTCTTTGATCTCGCCGGCTCCGAGGATTTCCACCGCAACTCCACCGCTGTCGCGCTCCGTGTTGAGAAGCCTGAGCAAAGGAATGTCAATAACTCCGTCCCGCGGCAGCCGCGCTTCGCCGTTGATCACAAAGCGAGCACTGTGCTCAACCGGCTCAAGAAAAGTGATGGCAAGTTCGCCATTTTTCATTTCCCAGTCGGCGACCATTGCCCCGGAAACCTGGTTGATGGTGATTTTTTCCGGCAGTTGAATGCGCACCTCGTGCGCCGTGCCCTGCACGATCGCCAGACTCGCCTCTGCATAAATCGATGTCGCATCTTCTCCCAGGCTGGTGAGTTGCGTAAGCGATCCCCGCATTTTCAAGGGCAGTTCGACATGATGGTCTTCGGTCTTCTTGTGCCATGTGAGCGTCAGAGGTTCGTTGCCGTGTCCGTAGGCCAACCACTTGGTTTCGCCCGATGCCTCGGATCTTGCGGAAACGAATCCGCCATCGATTTTCAGATCAATTCCCAGGCGCGATAGTTCCACCGATGCGCGCGTAATCCCGGACTCCGTTGAGGGAAGGGAAATGCTCTCATTCCCGCTGGACGTCGTCACTGGTACGTCGACGTCGAGCGTTAGAACCGAGCGGCCCGAGCGAGAGAGCAGAGCACAAAGGTGGCCAGCACCTTTTCCCTGGGGACCGGGCACAAGCGGCACGTGCTTGCCGTCAAGTCGCGCCTCGCGGACCAAAAGTCCTGCGGGAACAGGTACGCGCACCCATCCATCTTTCAATACGTCTACGGTCAGGTTTGCGTGTCCTTGAGCCAGTTCGCCGCTGACGTGCAGGTCGTAGTCGACCCGGGTCAGAGTTGCGTCCAGCGGCGGCGGTTCCGGATCGTGCTCCACGGGATACGCCTTCGCGCGTAACACGCGATATTCCTCCACCGGAATCACGACCCATCCTGCTGCGTGGGAAGCCTCTGCGGGCTTGTCCTGAGCAAGTGCGCCCGGGAGTAAGAAAGGAACTGCAAGCAGGCAAGGAAATAACCGTCGCAGGCCAATGTCTCTGAAATCCAAAACCACGGCGAGAATCGACAATTTCATAATTCAACCCTCACTCCAACAATTCATCTGAAACGCGCCAGCATTCGGGGGATACGTCGCGGCTCCTGCCGCTCAGAGTAAGAATGAGGGGCAGGTCAAAAATTGCAGGGAATTTCGGCTGATTACTTCCGGATCCAGGCAGCGCACGGCGGTAATCTCAGTGGCTCTGCTGTACCATAGCAAGTCGCCAACCATTGACCGTCGGAGGAGTCTTGGCTTTCGTCACAGAGAACTCGCGCCGGATGTACGAACGGACGCTCGGCCTATTGATAGAGGCAAGCAGTTCCTCTTCGCGCGGTCCGGCGACCTTCGGGAAGTGCCCGATCTTCATGGAGAAGGGCAAAGGCTCGCGGATCTACGACGTCGATGGCAATGAATACATCGATTGGATGATGGCCTTCGGCGCCCTGCCGTTGGGCCACGCGCATCCGGAAGTCGTCGATGCCATCACCGAGGCTGCGTCGACTGGAGCCCACTTCGCAACCGCAACGCCGGTAGAGATCGAAGTTGCAGGAATGATCCAGAAGATCGTTCCCAATGCCGAGAGAGTCCGCTTTGCGAACACCGGCACCGAAGCCATGATGGCGGCCATCCGCCTCGCACGAGGCGTAACCGGACGCCCGAAAATTCTCAAGTTCGAAGGGCACTACCACGGCTGGTACGACGACGTGCTCGTCAGTTCCAACGTGCATCCGCCAACGGCTCTCGGACTGCGCACCGACCCGGTGAAGATCGCCGACAGCTCCGGGCTGAATCGCACTGCACTGGATGACACGATCGTGGTTCCGTGGAACGACCTGCCGGCGCTCGAGCGCGCCATTGAAAATCATCGCGGCCAGGTCGCGGCAATCATCACCGAAGGCGTGGTGGCCAACGTGGGCGTGATTCCTCCCGCCGAGGGATACCTGCACAGCCTGCAGAGTCTCGCCAAGGCGAATGGCATTGTTTTCCTCCTCGATGAAACGGTAACGGGATTTCGCATAGCTCCCGGAGGCTGCCAGGAGTACTACAAGCTGTCACCCGATTTGGTGACGTTCGGCAAAGCGCTGGGTTGTGGACTGCCCGTCGCAGCGCTGGTCGGCCGCGCAGAGATCATGGATGCTCTGCAATGGGGCGGCGTGCTGCACTATGGCACGCACAACGGATCGCGCATCGGCATGTTTGCCGCTCGCGCTAACCTGCGCGTACTCACTCGCGACAACAACGCATCATTCGCCCATACGTGGAAGCTTGCCGATCGGCTGTACGTGGGACTGCGCGAGATGTTTCGAAAGAAAGGTCTGCAGGCGATCGTGCAGAATGTCGGACCGATGTTTCAAGTCATGTTCACCGGCCAGCCCGCGATCCACGATTATCGCGAGTTCTGCCAGTTCGTCGACCGGACAGCATTTCAAACGTTCGTGCTGTCGCTGTTTCCACTGGGAATCTATGCCTCACCTTCAGCTGCGCTCCATTCGATCGTGACTCTGGCACACACCGATGACGACGTGGACCTCACGCTGGCAGCGGTGGAGAAAGCTTTGGAATAGATCGGTGAAAGACACGGCTCCGGGACTGCGAGAGTTCGGTTCAACGAGGCGTCGGGAAGGGCAGGCTTTAGTCGTGCGATGACTGGCCATTTCGTAAATCGATTTGAAAGGGCGCGCCTTTAAGGCGCGCCGTCCCGGCCAAAGCCGGACGCGGCGCTTCAGCGCCTGAGGTTCGCTCTTACTATGGGCAGCCGCCATAATGCAACGAAAGCGCAAGAAATGGTCTCGCACAGAATCGCGCAACGAAGTGCGCGATTGCTTTCGCTCGAAAACAAGGTCGCGATGGTTGCCGGCGCCGCATCTGGCATCGGACGCGGCATCGCGCTGCGCCTTACCGAAATGGGAGCGTTCGTCGCCATACTCGACATCGATGAAACTAATGGACGCCAAACCGCAGCTGAAATCGAAAACGGCGGCGGAGAAGCAATTTTTGTGAGCTGTGATGTTCGCCGCGCAGCCGACTGCCGCCGCGCGGTTGAAACGGTAATTGGCAAGTGGAGCCACATCGACATCCTCTGCAACTGCGCTGGAATCGCCATTCGCAAAGACGTAGTCGACCTAACCGAAGACGAATGGGATCGTGTCCTTGACGTAACGCTGAAGGGAATCTACCTGCTCTCCCACGAAGTCATCCCGCACATGATCCGCGGCGGCGGTGGCAGCATCATCAACATCGGTTCCGGATGGGGATTGAAAGGAGGCCCTCGGGCCGCCTCCTACTGCGCCGCCAAGGGAGGCACGGTCAACCTGACCCGAGCCATGGCCATCGACCACGGCAAACACAACATCCGCGTCAATTGCATCTGTCCGGGTGACGTCGACACGCCCATGCTGCACAGCGAGTGCGCCCAACTAGGTGAAGATGTCCAGACATTCATGCGGGAAGCAGCAAATCGCCCCCTCGCGCGCGTAGGAACGCCCGACGATATTGCAAACGCCGCGTTGTTCTTGGCAAGCCCAATCTCGGCCTGGATTACCGGCATCGCCCTGGTGGTCGATGGCGGCGGACTCGCGTAGCGCCTTCTTAAAGCAATGAGTTCTATCAAAAGGGAAGTCAAGAAAAAACTTCTGCCTCGACCGGAGGCGAGATGTTTTCTCGAGGTCGGTCTGTGATCGAAGAGATAGCTGGGTCGGACTGAGTGCCTGATCCGGACGATTCAAAGCGGGCCCCTGTTGGGGAAAGCGCAAACCATCAACTAGAGCGAAAGGGGCTCCTGTTCGAATGCACGGCGAGGTACGCTCCAAATTTTGCTTAACACCGCCAACATTGTCAGAGAGGCGATTTTCACCATTATCCCGTTTGGCTATAATCTGGCGCGGAATCTACCGTTGAGTCCAAGTCCGTCGCGCTGGGGGGACCACGAATGTTGCGAGCGATTACGTTCGATCAGACTCACCCGCAGTGCGGGTCCCCTGCAGCGGGCGAACTAAATGGTTTGCGCACGGGGGTACTTGCCTAGAGGAGGAAAGTCAAAGCGTGATGTTTGCTGATTGGAGACCAAAACATGATGCGTATTGTTACGTTTCGTCGGTTATGGCGAGAGTTGTGGGCCGCCATAGGCCTTACGCTTTTGGTGGGCTGCGGCGGGTCAGGATCTAGGGTTGGACAATCGCCTCCTGTCATAACGTCAGTTAATCCTTCGTACGATTTCGCCGCTGGGCCTTTACTCACTGTCACTGTGACCGGAACGGGTTTCGATTCCACCTCAACGATCAAGGTCAACGGCACCGCCCATACGACAACGTTTATGAGCAACGTTCAATTGATGGGCGGCTTAACTTCTTCTGATGTCGCTCAGCCAGGAACGATCGACA
>Ga0335079_10008714_pt1 | contig 11567 bp, 10 predicted proteins | sample Lox_Sample_33_FD_206719 | JGI IMG/M metagenome (GOLD analysis project Ga0335079, IMG submission 206719) | Soil microbial communities from Loxahatchee National Wildlife Refuge, Florida, United States - Lox_Sample_3.3 | ecosystem: Environmental > Terrestrial > Soil > Wetlands | place: USA... | reverse complement strand
ACCGTGCCCGCAATGGCGCCGGTCGCCCCACCTTGTGCGTAAGCACTGAAGCCAAGCAGGACGACGGTTACCAGAATCCCGATGAAACACCTTCGGCTACCCATGCACTCACCTCTTGATAGAGTTGTCCGTTCGCTGCGCAGGAATGCGAGTTCGGCGAAGAAGATCTCTCCGGAACAGAACTCAGACATCGCCGTGGAGCAAAGCGGTGCGAGAAAAGGCAAGGATTCTCGACGATCTCCTCAGGCAGAATATGGGCCCGAGGGTTACCGGAGAAGGTAACCAGGGTAATGAAGGCGTGCTCCGGATGGGGAAATCAGACCGGAACGGGAATTGTTCTGACCGCCCCTCAGCCAGGGCCGCAGGTCCACCATCAGTCGGAACGTCTTCGGAGTAGGATGCCCGAGGCTCTGGCACCGGCGCCGTGTACGACAACGGCGATTGTGTCGGCTCGGGCGGAGGCGACGCCCTGATTCAAGAAGCAGTTTTCAGCTGCCGGTGCTCAGTTCTCGGTGTGTTTCTGGCGTTCTACGGACCAGATCTCGGCGGTGGTCTTCTCGAATGGATAGACGTGCACCATCCAGCCGAAGATCTGGGGCATAAACCGGCCGCCGGCGGCATCGCATTCTTCTTTGGTTGTGATTGAACCTTGCAGGCCGAATTTCGGGCTTGGTCCCCACATTTCTTTCTTCTTGTCGTCGGGCGGAACGCACATATTCACGTGAGCGTGCCATTGGGCGACGCTAAGCGGGATGCGCTGGTTCAGTTCGTCTTCCGTGGAATATTTCGGCGCAGTGTACATCACTCCGATGAGTTTGTAGTCGTCGCCGTGCTTTTCATAGAGCAGGGACGTGGGGTGCTGGGGATGGAACCCTCTGGCGGCTTCGAAGGCGTACCAGTAATTGGTGAAGTGATACTGCTTCTGGGGCAGATTGGGAAGGAAGATTTTGTAGCCGTCGGCGAGCGCGACTCTGTAATCCTGGTATTTCTCGGCGACCTTACGGGCGGCGTCGACGACCTGGGCGGCCTTTTCGTCGTCTCCGGGCTTGGAGTCGCGCAGCGCAGTCATTTTCATGTGCGGGCCCATGTCCAGGTGATGGCCCTCCATGGATTGCATGGCGTGAGCGGTGCCATCGCTACCCATGCCAGGCATATCGTGATCCGACATGTCCATGCCGGCATCGTTCTTTTTTTGGTCTTGTGCCCAGGCGCTGGACAAGAGCAGTAGCGCTGCGCAAGCGAGAACGATTCGTCTGGTCATTTGCGTTTTCCCCACATGGTTTACTAACCCTGACGCAGAGCGGTTGTTTCGGCAATGAGTAGTGGTTACCGCGGGTTACGGGAGTAATCGTGAGGTCATCCGAAGCTATGGGGATGCACGCCAGATTGCTCGCCCGCCGGGCTTCGGAACGACGCTCGGGTCAATGAACGATGAACTAGGTAGAGATGATTTCGGAGTTGCTGTCGGCAAGGCCGAGCGTGGTCAACAAGCGCTCCGCAGCTTCTTTACCGGAGCGAACGCAATCGGGAACGCCGATGCCGCGATAGCCGTTGCCTGCGAGAGCCAGGTTAGAAAATTGCCGGCGCAGACGCTCGATGCGTTCCAGGCGCTCGAGGTGGCCGACGGCATATTGAGCCATAGCGCCTTTCCACTTGTAGACCCGGACGAAGCGTGGCTCAGCGGTGAGACCGACGATCCGGCGCAGCTCTTCGCGGACCAGGTGAGTGATCTCGTCGTTTGTAGCGAGAAGGATCTGTTCATCACGTGAGCCGCCGAGGAAACAGCGGATCAGGGCGCGATCTTCGGGGGCGCGGTGGGGAAATTTGTTGTGAACGAAGGTGGCGGCGAGCATGCGTTTGCCTTCGCTGCGGGGGATGAGAAAGCCAAATCCCGGAGGCAGCGCGGCGCGAACGCTCTGATCGTAGCCAAGCGTCAAAGTAACTGAGGAGCTGTATCGGATGCCAGCGAGTTCCGCGCTAAGGTCCGGGCTGACGATCTGCAGAAGGTCGGCCGCAGATTGCGCCGGCGTGGCGATGATGACGGCATCGAAGTGGTCGGACTGGTTTTCGGCGGAAACGATCCAGCCTCCGGCATCCGGCTGCAGCGATTGAACCGCAGTCCTGGGGCGGAGAGATGGCGCGGGAAGACGCTGCAAGAGCGCGTCGACCAGTTGCTGCATGCCATCTTTCAGCGAGGTGAATAGCGGACGGGCGGGAGCCTTCGCCGCCGTGGCCATGTTCTTTCTCGCCGCCAGCATGGCGCGTCCCAGGCTGCCGTGTTTCGATTCCATCTCGGCGAAGCGGGGAAGTACGGCGCGCACGCTAAGTTGATTGGCCTCGCCGCCATAGACGCCGGAGAGCAGCGGATCGGCGAGGCGGTCGACCATTTCTGCGCCGTAGTGGCGCTCCACCATCGCGGCGACGGTCTCGTCCCCATCGGCTTTGTGCGGCGGGTGAAACCACTCCTGGGCCATCCGGATTTTCGTGCGCAGCGAAAAAAGCGGCGAGAGCACCGACGGCAGAATCTTGGTAGGGACCATGAACATCAGGCCGTCAGGCATGACTACCAGTCTGCCCCGAGTGAGAATGTAGGTTTTGCGGTCGGGATCGTTCGAGCCGATGAGCTGGTCGCCGAGTCCGAGCTGACGGCACAGATCCGTGGCCCAGGGTTTTTCGGTGAGAAAGGAATCAGGGCCGGCTTCGATGAGGCAGCCGTCGACTTGCTCGGTGACCAGCACGCCGCCCAGGCGCGGCGCGGATTCGAAGACAACGTATTCGACCGGGACCCCGGTGCGGCGCTGCTCGTCCAGAGTGAACGCGGCGGAAAGGCCGGAGATACCGCCCCCGATGATAGCGATGCGTTTCATGAAAAGTCTGTAGCTAGTTAGAAGCTGGTAGCTAGTCGCTACCCGACCCGCTGGCCCGCTACCTAAGTTTGGCGCGGACGATGTCGGCCAGGGCGCCAGCCAGCAGCGGCGAATCGTTCAGCGATTGGGCCCGTCTCAGCTGCAGATCCTGGCTCTCGGCGAACTTCTTGAATGCTATGTCGATGTCGTACAGCACTTCGACGTGGTCGCAGAGAAACCCGATAGGTTGCATAAACACGGCGCGGTGTCCTTGTTGTTTTAGTCTGCGAATCGTGTCTTCGACCGAGGGCCCGAGCCAGGGCCCCCCGGACATACCCTGACTCTGAAAGGCGAAATTCCAGTCTTCGGGATTCAACTTCGCTTCGCGTGCGACCAGAGATGCGGTTTCCCTGGACTGGCTTTCATAGGGATCGCCCTCAATAATGGTTCTCTGGGGAACGCTGTGAGCGGTGAAAATCACTGGCACCCGAGCGTTGAACTCGGTGCAGGCGCGGTCCCATCCCTGGAGGAGTTTTTCAACGAAGGCTTGAATCAGCAAAGGGTGGTCATGCCAGGACTCGACGAAGTCAATGGCAAAGGGCACCCCGTTTTTTTCCAGCGCGCTGCGGTACAGGCCGACACTGGTACGGGAATTCTGCGGCGCCAGGCAAATCGCCACCGCGCGCGAGACTCCGTCGGAAACCATAGCGTGGACGACATCCGGAATAAGAGGTCTCCAGTTGCGCATGCCAACGTAGACGGGAAGCGATAACTCGGAGGCCAGGAGTTCGCCTTGTTTCAAAGTGAGTTCCGTCAGCGGAGAGCGGCCGATCAAGCCATAGCGGTGCTTGACTTCCTCGATCACCGGGGGCGGCAGCGGGCGGCCTCCCGTTACCTGAAGGAGAAAATCCGGGACTTCGTCGACGGAGTTAGGGCTTCCGTGGGCCAGAAGCAGGACGGCTTGTTCGATTGAGTTCATCTAAATAACTTTGACCACAGAGGGCGCAGAGTTCGCGGGGAATTCTTATCAGCCCTCCCGTAGGAAACGGGCTAACATCTTCACGTTGTCTACCGGCGTCTCTGGCAGGATTCCGTGGCCCAAATTAAAGATGTGGCCGGGGCGTCCGGCTGCGCGACGCAGGATGTCCTCGGCGCGAAACTTCAGTTCTTTCCAATCGGCAAAGAGCAGCACGGGATCGAGATTCCCTTGTACTGCCCCCTGAAAGCCTAAACTCTGCCAGCCCTGGTCCAGCGGAATACGCCAGTCGAGGCCGATCACTTCGGCTCCGGATTCTTTCATCGACGGCAGCAGAGTGGCGCTGTCGGTGCCGAAGTAGATGACTGGAGCGTGGGTTTGCTGCACCTTCTTCACTAACCCGGTGACGTGGGGTAAGACGTACTGTCGATAGTCCTCGACGCTCAGGCATCCGACCCAGCTGTCGAAGATCTGGATGACGTCGGCTCCCGACCGAACCTGCTCTGCGGCGTAGGCGGCGGTTACGGCGACCAGTTTTTGCATCAGCTCGGCCCAGGCGGCGGGCGAGTTGTACATCATTTTCTTGGTGTGGATGTAGTTGCGCGAGCCTCCGCCTTCGATCATGTAGCTGGCGAGAGTGAAGGGCGCGCCGCAGAATCCGACCACTGGAAGCTTCTCTCCGAAGTGCCTGGCTACGAGAGCGACGGCTTCGGAGACGTAGCCAAGATCGGCGGCACGATCGGTCCGGAGTTGCCTGATATCGTCGGCGGCGCGAACGGGCTTTTCTATGACGGGACCTTCGCCGGCGGAAAAGTGAAAGGCCAAGCCCATGACTTCGAGAGGCAGCAGGAGGTCGGCGAAGATAATGGCGGCGTCAACGCCGAGAGCTTCGGCGGCGGTGATGGTGACTTCCGCAGCGAGGGCGGGCTTTTTGCAGATTTCGATCAGCGAGTGCTGCTTGCGGACAGCGCGGTACTCGGCCATATAGCGTCCGGCCTGGCGCATGAACCAAACCGGCGTGCGGTCGACTGGCTGAGATTGGCAGGCCTTGACGAAGCGGGAGCTGGGGGCGGACATGAATCTGTAAATGTAGCATTTTTGCAATGGTGTGGTTCGGGGGCGGCGCGCTTCAGGCGAGCGAGGGGCCCACCGGGCAGCCGGCTAATCTCTCTCAACGAAGTCGAGGGGCCGGCGCTGCCTGGGTGCGGGGCGGTAATCCTTTAGCCAGATTACTTGCGGTGACTAACGGGGGATGCGCGTCTTTTCCCTTGGCTCAATGTGTTCCCCTCAGGTTGCGCAATTCATTTCACATTCGCTTTCTGGCCGGATACCAAACCCATTTGTTTGCTGGCTGTGTTTCTTGGCATGACGGATGCACTGGTACAGGTGGCTATGATTTCAAGCGGGCCAGGAGCGGTAATTCTTGACTGGCTCGGGGGAGACGTAAATGGTCGTTAGTCGTTCGCGGCTGGTTTCTTTGGTAATCGCGCTGTTGTTACTCTCTTCGATGGCGCTGGCGGATTCTGTCGTCGGCACCGGCACCTTCCAGAGCGGATGGACCGCCTCCAATAATGGCTCGACATTTTTCAGCAACACTTCATGGGACGGAGCCAACATGAATATCGGCTTCTGCCTGGCGGGCGGAGGCAATTGCAACTTCGCTGGATCGCCGAACTCGGCCCTGTCGGTGTACTCGGGATCAGGTTTCGCTTCGCCGGGCGCGTTCTACATGACGCCGGGCGGCGGCAGCAGCTCGGCTCTGATGCTGGAGGTGGCGGGTCTGGCCAACAGCAATGAATTCGGCTGGTATCTGGTCGGTACCGATCCGACCGATGCGGCGAACCGAAATCAGATTTTCACCGGGCCGCAGGGTGCAGGCACGGTAACGAATTTTGATCCCTCCGGAAATTACGGCTTATATATTCTGGCGGGAGGCACGACGCTCTACACCAGCACTTTGTTCGGCGGAGCGACCGACCAGCACTTCGCACTCTTCCAGCAGGCGGACGGGACTTTCTGGCTGGGCATTGAGGATCTGCCCCTGGCAGGTGGCGACCAGGACTATAACGACATGATAGTCAAGATGTGCCCGGTGCCTGAACCCAGCTCGCTGCTGTTGATGGCGATTGGCGGGCTGGCATTGATGGTGGCGATCCGGTGCAAGATGGTAGCCAATCCACAGATGACTTCACGGTAGGAACGTAGCAACTGCAGTGGCCCTAGGGGCGGGATTCTCCTCCCGCTCCAATATTTTCCACCATCCTGAGTTCAAGCAGGGGCTCGAAACAATGCAATCGGGCCCAGAGTGCGGACAGCGATCCCCAGCCGAAATCGCCGATCTTCATGCTCTTTGGGTCTGCAATCATCAAGCTGTTGCTGATTGTTGCCCGGCTACCTGCGTCCTCAGCGAAGTCGGGGAACTGAGCTACCTGGTTCGATTGATCTGACGCGTCTCGACCAGAAACACTGTCACCAGGAACAGAAACCCCATCCCGCCCGCCGACAGCCACAGCGTCGTCCCCAGCCCAAACCGCTGAGCCAATGCTCCCCCTAAGGCTGGAGCGGCCGTCGCCCCGATCACCTCTCCCACCAAGGTCGCCAGTCCAATGGCCGTGCCTGCGAACCCCGCCGGAGCGCTCTCGGCGGGCACCAGCACGATGATCAGCGAAGCGATCGCCTGCCCGCCATTGGTGGCGAATAGGATCGCTGCCAGCATCCACAAGTGATCATAGAGCGATGGCACAAGGAGGGCGAGCGGCACGATCGACGTTAACACCGCGAGCAAAAATAGCATGTTCTTCCGCCCAACGCGGTCCGAGAGCGACGGCAAGAGAAATCCCAGGAAGAAGCTTCCCAAGCCGCTGGCCCCGAGCAGAAATCCGGCAGTCGTCCCCGGCTGATGCGCGACTTCCGTGATGTAAAGCGGCGCGAACACGTTCAGCAGGAAGAGCCAGGTCATGAATCCTGCCGCGCCCAGGCACGCCAATAAGACGTTGCCATAGCGCAGCACCGCAAGGTAATCGCGCAGTGTCACGCCGCCGTGGTCGGCGGCCTCGCCCCGTTCCGGCTCCCGTACATATTTCCAGATCAGCAGTCCCAGCAATACTCCCGGAATGCCCGCCACAAAGAATGCCCAGCGCCATCCCACGCGTGATGCCACCTGCGTGGTCAGCACCGGAGCCAACGCCAGGCCGACCAGCGCCGCCGCGCTCACGACAATTCCCACGTCGCGCCCACGTCTATTTGGCGGTGAAGACTCCTCAATCAGCGCGGTGATCACCGACCAGCACGGGCCCTCGGCAATGCCCATCAGCGCGCGGATCAGCAGAAGCTGGTCGAAGCTCCGCGCCATGCCGGTCAGCCACGACAGGCCGGAGAAGATGAACATCGCGGGAATCAGGATCTTGCGCCGTCCCACGCGATCGGAGAGCGCGCCGAAGAAGAACGTCGATCCTGCCCAGCAGATCGCGAGGACTGAAGCCAGCAGCCCGACCTGCTCATTCGTCAGTTGAAATTCGGGGGCGAAATACGGGGCAAGATACAGCTGGGACATGCGGTCGAGAAAAACCGCGCCCCAGGAAAAGAACAGAATTATGACTAGAGATTTTTCGTAGCGCCGGGTATGGTCCACGCGGTTTCCCCAGGCGGCTGCGAGTGGTGGAGATCCTCGACCGCCTTCTGCACCTTGGCCGACAACGCGTCCATGTCGCGCGCAGTATATCCCACCGTGGAGATCGGCGTGCCCACCCGCATTTCCAGCGGGCGGGACTTAATGTGGTAGGTGTTCATGGGCAGCAGATCGAACGTTCCCTGCAGCGCGACGGGAACAATGTCGACATGTGCCTTGACCGCCAGAAAAAACGCCCCGGGCAAGAATGGTTTGATCTCGCCGTCCGGTGTGCGCCCACCTTCGGGGAATACTACCAGCGGCATCCCGCGTTTCAGGCTCTTGAGCGCCGAGCGGATGCTGCCGACCGAAGCGCCAGGATTCTGCTGATTGATGCAAACCTGGCCGGAGCGCTTCAAGTGCCACCCCACAAACGGATAGCTCAACAATTCCTTCTTGAAGACGATGCGGAACTGAAACGGCAGGTAAACGTAGAGCATGGGGATATCGAGCGCTGAGGCGTGATTCACGGCGTAGACGTGGGGCTTGCCGATATCGATCTTTTCCAAGCCGGTGACCGTAACCGGCGACAAGATCGTCTTCATGATCAGCTGCGACCACAGCCGCGCCAGACCATGCTGCGCCCGGCCGTTGCGATCGAATAGCGATACTGCCAAAGAGACAACGCCGAGGACGATCGTGTATAGCCAGATTAGCGGGTCGAAGATAAAGTAGGAACGCAAGCGGCTCGGCCAGCCATGCATGGATGGGACATGGCCGCCAGCGGTGCCGGGCGAAACTTGCCCCGCCTCAGGTTCGGTTCGTTCTTCAGTTGCGTTCAGATCGGGCAACTCGCTGCCTCTTTATAGGATCGGACGGGCGCGTCGCCTGTCCCACACTATCTCCGCTGAAAGTTAGATGCGAACGCCTAGAATTCGCATCGCCTCGCCCACCACGTAAATCGAGCCGGTTACGACGACGAGACCCGCCCCGCCGCACGTGCTTCGTGCCTGCTCCAGTGCGGCTTCTACATCCTCAGCTTGTTGGATGTCGGCGGACACCCGCGAGGCCGCTTCACGAATCTCATCCGCACTGGCTGACCGGGGATTGTCTGCCCGGGTCGCGATTACCCGCTCCGCCAGAGGGAACAATATTTCCGCCATCTCGCCAATGGCCTTGTCGCGCATTGCGCCGAAGACCAACGTGAAAGGACGATCCTCATAGCAGGCCGACAGAGTCGACCGCAGCGCCCACGCCCCAGCCGGATTGTGAGCCACATCGAGAACGTATTCCGGCGACTCGTCCTCCGCCGCAATCACCTCAAAGCGCCCCGGCCAGCGTGTCTCCCGGATGCCCCGCTCGATAGTCTCCGCAGTGATTCCCTCGAATCCCTGCAACTTCAGTTCTTCGGCAGACGCGATGGCCAACGCCACATTGCGCAACTGATGGCGCCCCACCAGAGGAGTTTGAACCAGTATTTGTCGGCCCAGAACCTGAAGCGGATATTGCGATAAGCAATTGATTCCCTCAGTGTCCCCAGTGCCCGCCGTGGTCAGGGTTCTCACGGAGGTAGCCGCTGGCGACACCGGCGGTACGTACTGCACGGCGCTCACTCCGCGAGCCCCGAGGGTCAGGATGGTATTGCCGATCACATCATTCGCCGCAGGCTGCTGCGGCAAAGTGACCACAACTCCGCCGGCCCGGATAATCCCAGCCTTCTCCCGCGCAATCTCGCCGACCGTGTTCCCTAGAAACTTCTGATGATCGAGCGCAATATCCGTAATCACGCTTACCCGCGGATCCACGACATTGGTCGCGTCCAATCGTCCGCCCATCCCGACCTCAAGCACCGCGATATCCACTTTGTGTCGCACAAAGTACTCAAAGGCGATAGCCGTCAGCATCTCGAAAAAACTGGGATGCCAGGGCAGATCGCCTTCACCGACCAGCCGCTCCGCTGTGCGATCCACCAGATCGTGCAGCACAGCGAACTCATCATCGCCAATCTCTTGTCCATCGAGCCGAATGCGTTCATTAATTCGCACCAGGTGCGGCGAAGTGTAAAGCCCGGTGTGCAGGCCGGAAATCCGCAAAATTGAAGCCAAGGTTGCAGCCGTCGAACCTTTGCCGTTGGTTCCGGCGATCAATACCGCCGAAAACTGGCGCTCGGGATGCTGCAATGCCTCGAGCAGCACGCGCATGTGGTCGAGGTCGAACTTCTGCGATGGCGTATTCGCCAGTTCGTGACCCAGCGCGTACATGCGTTCAACGGCGGCTTGGTAGGACATGAATCGGACCTCGGCCTGAATAGCGCGGCTTCTAGAGTATCAACTTGGGCAGGGTGATTCGAGTTTGTGCCACCAAACGGATGGAAAAGTGAGCCAAACGGAGAAGGAGGAACATGGACGGAACCCATGTGCTGGCGATGGTCTGGCCGAGGTCAGAACTCCGTCTCTAAGCCGCCTGCGCCATGAAGTCGAATGCGCGCGCCAGGTAGGCCTTCATATCGCGCCGGTGCACCACCGCATCCAGCATGCCGTGCTCCAGCAGGAATTCGCTGCGTTGAAAACCAGGGGGCAGTTTCTGGCGGATGGTTTGTTCGATCACGCGGGGCCCGGCAAACCCGATCAGGGCACCGGGTTCCGCGATATTCAAATCGCCCAGCATGGCGAACGATGCCGTCACCCCGCCGGTAGTGGGATCGGTAAGCACGGAAACGTAAGGGACTTTGGCTTCGTCCAACCGGGCTAGAGCCGCAGAGATTTTCGCCAGTTGCATCAGGCTGATCACACCTTCCATCATGCGCGCGCCGCCGGAGGCAGAAATGATGACAATGGGCGTGCGGGTTTCGGTGGCCTTCTCGATGGCTCGGGTAATTACCTCGCCGACGACCGCCCCCATGCTTCCCCCGATAAAGGCATACTCCATCGCAGTCACAATCACTGGCCGGCCGCTTAGCTTGCCACGGGCATTGATGACGGCATCTTTCAGGCCGGTATCTTTCTGGGCCTGCTTTATTCGCGAAGCATAAGGCTTCAAATCCACGAATTTCAAAGGATCAATCGACACCAGGTTGGAATCGAACAGCTCGTACTGTCCGTCGTCGAGCAGCTGCGTCAGGCGGGTGCGGGCATCGATGCGGAAGTGCTTTTCGCATTTAGGACACACATTCAGATTATCTTCAAGATCCTTCTTCCAGATGATCTGCCGGCAGCCGTCACACTTCACCCACAAGCCCTCGGTGCGGACCTTCTTCTCCCCCGAAGTATCCAACTCGCCGGATTGGCGCTTGAACCAAGCCATGTAGATTTAGTAATTCAGCAATTTGGTAATTGGGGAATTGTGGCTTGCGGCATTTCAAATTACCCAATTACTCAATCGCTCAATCAATATTCAATTCCCCGCTGCGCCTGCACACCCTTCTCGTAAGCGTGCTTGACCTGGCGCATTTCGGTGACGGTGTCGGCTAGCTCGACAATTGTCGGATGCGCGTTGCGTCCCGTCAAGATGACGTGGACCATTTCCGGCCTTTTCTTGAGGCTCTCCGTCACCTTCGCCGGATCGAGCATGCCGTAGCTGATCGCATAATTAATTTCGTCGAGCACCACCAGGTCCCATGCTCCCGACATAATCGCCTTCTCCGCCTCGGTCCATGCTTCCTCGACCATGCGTACGTCTTCGGGATCAGGCTTCTCCGCGCCCACTTTCACGAAGCCGCGTCCCATCTGCTTCATGACAAATTTGTCGCCAAAGGCTTGCACCGCGTCCAGTTCGCCGTAGTGCCACGAGCCTTTCAGGAACTGCAGCATGAGCACCCGCATACCCTGTCCCACGGCGCGCAGAGCTGTGCCCATGGCGGCGGTGGTCTTGCCCTTGCCCGGGCCGGTATTCACGATGATGAGGCCACGGCGAACGTCATTCATAACAGGTGAATGGTTGATTGTACCCGTTCTCGGACGCTGACGGGGAGGCCGAGCGGACCGTGCCTCTCGCGGGGGCGACGCGGAAGCGTGAGCAAGACGCCGATTCGCGGAGGGTGATCGACTACGGCAGATCCATTTTTTGTGTGCCGTTGGTCTTGGTAGCTACTGCCGTGGCGGCTCCGGCCTCCTCAAGCAGGCGCGCGGTCAGGCGCAAG
>Ga0335079_10008709_pt1 | contig 11571 bp, 5 predicted proteins | sample Lox_Sample_33_FD_206719 | JGI IMG/M metagenome (GOLD analysis project Ga0335079, IMG submission 206719) | Soil microbial communities from Loxahatchee National Wildlife Refuge, Florida, United States - Lox_Sample_3.3 | ecosystem: Environmental > Terrestrial > Soil > Wetlands | place: USA: Florida... | reverse complement strand
TCCGGTCCTCGCCATGATCATGCCCGAGTTCTCAGCGGGGAATGACCTGTCCGCAATCCTCCCCGCCTTGTCCCTCGCCTTCGCGAGTTCGTTGACTATGTATGCTTCGAGGGTGTCTTCGGCCGTTAACCCCCTCGTCAGTTGGAGCGTCCCGGCCCTGTACTTTTTCTGGAGGTCGTTGACGTTGGCGTAGGCTTCGTCGAGGGAGTCCGTTATCCCCTTCTTCGCCTCGCCGGGGAGGTCCAGCTCGTTGAACCCGTAGGTGAATCCCCTCCTTGTGAGGAAGGTCTTCAGGACCTTCAGGACCGAGTTGAGAAAGTTGCGCGCCTCCTCATTGCCGTAGTCCTTCGCGATGCGGTGCAACAGCGAGTCGGGTTCCTCGGCCCCTATGACTGCCTTGTCCACGACGCCGGACACAAGCTCGCCGTTTCTGATTACGACATCGTTGGTCGTGCCCGTGCGCTGGGCCTTCGCCCACTTCGAAGTGAGGACGTAGTTCATCCCCTTCGGGAGGAAGAGCGAGAAGAGCTGCTTGCCGGTGTACATCGGGTGGACGCCCTTCTGCGCCGGCTCAGGGAGGTCCCCATCGTAATCGCCGTCAAGAGCGAGGTTCGAGAACTCCGCGGGAGTCAGCATGGTCTCGTCCCTCGTAAGCATGAACGCCCCCGTGATGAAGTCCCTGATGCCGCCTATGATGGGGCCGCCGTACCTAGGCGAGATGATCTGATCCTGGACCCTCATGAGCATGAGCGCCTCCGACCTCGACTCTTCGCTCTGGGGGACGTGCAGGTTCATCTCGTCCCCGTCAAAGTCAGCGTTGTATGGAGGGCACACCGAAGGATGGAGCCTGAAAGTCCTGAAGGGAAGCACGCGGACGAAGTGGGCCATTACCGACATCCTGTGGAGCGAGGGCTGCCTGTTGAACAGGACGACGTCGCCGTCCATGAGGTGCCTTTCGACTATGTACCCGATCGCGAGCGAGTCCGCGAGTGCCTTCCTGTCGCTCGCGAAGTCGAGCCTGATCTTGACGCCGTCGGGGCGGATGACGTAGTTCGCTCCAGGGTGCTCGAAGGGGCCCTTGTTCACCAGCTCCTTCAGGTGCTCGATGTTGAACGGCGAGACCTTCTCCGGTATCGTGAGCTTCTTCGCCACCTCGAACGGAACCCCCACCTCGCCTATGTCGAGGCTCGGGTCGGGGCTGATGACGGTCCGGCTCGAGAAGTCGACCCTCTTGCCCGACAGAGAGCCCCTGAACCTCCCTTCCTTCCCCTTCAGCCTCTGGCTGAGGGTCTTCAGCGGCCTCCCGGAGCGGTGGTGGGCTTGAGGGATCCCCGACACCTCGTTGTCGAAGTATGTGGTGACGTGGTAGTGGAGGAGGTCGACCAAGTCCTGGACGATGAGGTGCGGAGTCCCAGACTCCTTGGATTCGCGAACCCTCTGGTTCACCCTGAGGATGTCAACGACCTTGTGGGTGAGGTCGTCCTCCGAGCGGATGCCCGACTCGAGGGTGATGGAAGGCCTTACGGTGAGAGGCGGCACGGGGAGGACCTGCAGCACGAACCACTCGGGGCGCGCCGCGTGGGAGTTGAAGCCCAGGAGCTGGAGGTCCTCGTTGTTTATCCTCTCCAGCCTCTCACGGATGGCCACCGGCAGGAGGCGGGTGGCTCCCCCCTCCTCGGTTATCTCGTGAAATATCGTGGGCTTCGTGAACTCGATCTGGTACTGCTGCTTCCCGCAGTGAGGGCAGAGCTTGACCTTCTTCGCCTTCGTGGCTATCTCCTTGGCCACCGTTTCCATCAGGGCAGGGGTGAAGTCTGTCCTGTTCGTGATCTGAGCGTGGTAGGCATCCAGCTCCTGCTGCGGGAGGAGTATCCTGCCGCAGGACCTGCAGGTGGTCTGCACCAGCCTGTTGATCTCGTCTACGAAGGCGATGTGAAGGACCGGCTCGGCCAGCTCTATGTGGCCGAAGTGCCCCGGGCACCTCCCCGCTGTGCTTCCGCACGTGCCGCACTTCTGTCCCGGTTCGAGGGTACCGAGCCTGCTGTCCATGAGGCCCCCCTGGACCGGCATCCCGTCCTCGTCGTAGGTCTCCGGCTGCGTAATCTCTGCCACCGAGTACTTCCTGACCTCGCTGGGCGAGAAGACAGCGAAGTTGATCCCGCCGATCGTCTTGAGCGCCTGTTCCATCGACATTTGCCTACACCTTGTCCTTCAGGCGAAGCCTCGGTGCTATGTTCAGGCTCATCATCTCCTGGAGCAGAAGCTTGAAGGCGTAGGCGACCACCACCGTGGATATCTGGGCCTGATCCCCGTCTATCTTGCAGGTGTACTTCCTCTGTTTGGCATCATAATAGGCAATGAGCCCACACTTCTCGCACACGTAGATCTCGGTCTTGTCCGCCTCGTCGAGGAGCCTGTCTTTCAGGACCATCGATGCGCCGTAGGCGATGAGACAGTCTCTCTCCATCTCTCCGAACCTGAGACCACCGCCGCGCGCCCTTCCCTCGGTGGGCTGCTTGGTGAGCATCTGCACCTGGCCCCTGGCCCTGGCGTGGATCTTGTCGGCGACCATGTGGTGGAGCTTCTGGTAGTACACCACCCCGACGAAGACGTCGGTGGCGAACTTCTTCCCCGTCTTGCCGTCGTACATGATCTCCCTTCCGGTGGGTTCGAACCCCCTCGACCGGAGAACCTTCTCCATGTCCTCGATCTTCTCCCCAGCGAAGGCTGAACCGTCAACCGAGGAGCCTCGGAAGGAGGCGGCCTTCCCCGCGATGGACTCGATGAACTGCCCGACCGTCATCCTCGACGGGAAGGCATGGGGGTTGATGATCACGTCCGGGACCACCCCTTCGGCCGTGTACGGCATGTCCTCCTGCGGGACCACCAGACCTATGACTCCCTTCTGGCCGTGCCTGGAAGCGAACTTGTCGCCGATCTCGGGGACCCTCATGTCACGCACCCTCACCTTGAACATCCTCCCGCCCTCCACGTTCTCCGTCATGAAAATCGAGTCGACTACCCCGGACTCAGACGGCCTGACGGCGACGGAAGTGTCCCTCCGGTAGGGTCCCTTGATCTCGAATTCTTTGTACTCCTCCATGAACCTTGGAGGGCTCGTCCTCCCTATGACCACGTCGCCGCCTGTGACCTGGGACTCGTGGGCGACGACGCCATCACCTTCAAGGAGCCTGTAGAACTTCTCGCCGCGATACCCTCTGATGTTCGAATCAGCGGCAGGGACCTCGAATGTGTCTCTCATCCCGCCGAGGTACTGCTTCGCCTCCCCTTCGTAGAGCCTGTAGAAGAACGACCTGGCCATCCCTCTCTCGACGCTCGACTTGTTCATGATGATGGCGTCTTCGATGTTGTACCCTTCGAAGGACAACACGGCGACTACGCAGTTTGTCCCCAGCGGGCGCTCGTCTATCTTGAGCAGGTCCAGGGTCCTCGTGCGCACGACCGGGGCCTGGGGGCTGACCAGCAGGTGCTGCCTAACGTGGGGCGAGATGGGGTAGGTGGGCGAGCTGAAGCCGAGGCTCTGCTTCGCCATCGCCGACTCGTAGGTGTTCCTCGGAGACTGGTTGTGCTCAGGGTACGGGATGATTGACGCTGCGATTCCGAACATCGAGGCCGGAAACAGCTCCATGTGCGTGTTCTTGGTGGTCACGTCCTCGGGGCTCATTGACACGAGGCAGTTCTCCTCTTCGTTCGCGTCTATCAGCTCGATGACTCCCTGCTCGACGAGGTCCCGCCAGGAGTTCTGGCCGGCGTTCACCTTCTCGATGAGCTCTGGGTTGAGGAGCGGCCTTCCGCTCTCGACCACCACCAGGGGCCGGAGGACTCGGCCGGAACTGAGGCTGATGTAGATCCTCGGGTAGGCTTTCGCGTTGATTGGCGAGATGTAAAGCACACTGGCGCTCGGGTTGATCTGTCCCTCCCTCCTGAGCTTCCTGAACGCCTTGGCAAGCCTGTCCCCGTCATCGACGTAGCCGAGGAAACGGCCGTCCATGAATATCCTGCACCCCTCGACCTGGAGTTTCTGCTCTGCGTCCCTGATCTGCTTGGCGCCCAGCTCCCAGAGCTTCTCCTCCACCTCCTGGGAGGGGACGCTTACAGAGATAATGGCGGAGAGCGCGAGGTTCTTGACGAGACCGCAGTTCACACCCTCTGGGGTCTCGGAAGGGCATATCCTGCCAAAGTGGGTCGCGTGGAGGTCCCTTGCCTCGAAGTTGGGCTGGCTCCTGCTGAGGGGAGACTGCACGCGCCTCAGGTGACTGAGGGTGCTGAGATAGTTGGTCCTGTCGAGGAGCTGAGTCACGCCGACCTTGCCCCTCCCCCAGTTGCCAGTTGCGATGGCATTGTTCAGTTTGTCCGTGATTATGCCCGTTCTGATGGCCGCACCGACGACGTTCCCTCCGCGCTTCTGGCCGGTCCTCTCGAGCTGATACTTCATGTCCCTCACAAGGTTGCGGAAGGCCGTCCTGAAAAGGTCGGCCAGCATCTGGCCTGCAAACTTGATCACCTTGTTTCCGTAGTGGTCCTTGTCGTCCGCCTCTATCCATCCGAGCCTGAGCTCCAGCAACTTGCACGCCGCCTCCCCCAGGAACATCGACTTGTCGAAGCGCCTGTCCTCGGTCTTGCCGAGGTGCGGCAGCAGACCCCAGTCGAGCATCGACTGTGCGCGCTTGACCCTGAACTCCTCCAACATGCCGTGGGCCACCCTGTTGCCGATGAACACGAGGGCGTCCTTCTCTGTAGGGGCCTCTGCGGCCTTGTCGAAGGAGACCTCCAGCAGGTCCTGGATCTCGGCCTTCGGAGAGACCGCGTCTGCGATGTCCTTGTCTGACTTGATCCCGAGGGCGCGCATGACGATCACGTAGGGGAGGTCCACAGGGCAACTGGGCACCTTGACGTTGATGGCGCCGTCCTGCTTCAGGGTGAGCTCGAGTTTAGACCGGTAGCCTACGACCGAGGAGTAGACCCTGGACTTGTATGTCACAGCCCCGGAGACTTTTTCTGCGTCGACCAGGATCTTGTTGGGGGAGAGATCCTCGAGTCCTACAATGACCCTTTCGGCTCCATGTATTGTGAAGTAGCCCCCTGGGTCGTTGGGGTCCTCGCCAGACTCGATGAGCTGCTCCTTGGATCTGTTGGAGAGCTGGCAGAGCTCAGACTTCACCATCACAGGGAGGTCTCCGACGTGCTGACGCGTAGTGTCCCTGGGGAGCCCTTCCTCTTCGATGGTCATCTCCAGGAGGATTGGGGCGGAGTAGGTCAGGTTCCTCAGACGGGCCTCCATGGGGAGGATGCTGCTCACCGAGCCGTCGATCTCGACGACTCTCGGCGAACCGAGGGTGAGCCTTCCGAACTTGATCTTGTACGGCGTGCTGACGGTCTCTATCTCCACCTCTCCTATCTCGTCAACGATGTTCTGCAGCCCCCTGGTCACGAATTCGTTGTAGCTGTTCAGGTGCTGCCTTGCCACTCCTTCCCTCTGGAGAAGGTCGCTGAGTACGACCCAGGAGTTGGAGGTGGCGAACTGCTTGCTCAAAGTCTACCCCTCCACCACGTACCTGTAGTAGACGCTGGTCCCAGCGGTCTCGCTCCTGCGAGTTATCCTGACGAAGTCGCCCGGCTTGGCGCCTATCTCCTTGGTTATGGCGTCAGTCGACAGGATGTACGGGAACTGGGAGGGTGAGGAATTGAACCTCGCCCTGACCTGGTCTGCTTCTTCTCTTGTAAGGAGCTCGTGCTTCGGAATGAGGAAATGAGTGCTGACCTTGAAGGTGGGAACCTCTTCCTCCTCCACCTTCTTCCGCCGTGCGGTCTTCTTGGGTGCGGCTATGCCGCCGGACCTCCATTGATAATACTGGCTACGTGGCGCGAACAATACACGGAACAGGGCCCCATCGGGGGGCGATTCTCAACGCGTATTTAGATTTTACTAGGATGAGAGGGAACCGGAGCTTTCGCACAGGCGGGGGGTTGGGGGGCCCTCCGGGAACGCCCGGGCCAGCCTAGACGCTTACGGATTCGGCTTCGTAGGCGGGGGTTCCTTCCTCCGGGCGCAGGACCACCCTGGAGAACTCCTGATAGAGACGCTTTGTGACCGGGCCGGCGCCCCCCGACCCGACCTCAACTCCGCTTATGGAGCCCACTGCCAGTATCTCTGACTTCGTCCCAACCAAGAAGACCTCGTCGGCGGTGCTCAGCTCGAAGGGTGTGATGTCCCTCTCCTGGAGATCCATGCCAAGGTCGGAGCAGAGCCCTATCACTCTGTCCCTCGTGATGCCGTGAAGGATTCCCGCTCCGAAGGATGGGGTCGCGATCCCGCGGTTCTTCACAAGGAAGATGTTGCTCACGGTGGCCTCGGACACGAACCCCCTCTGGTCGAGCATGATCGAGTCGTCTGCGCCTGCCCCAGACGCTTCGATCTTGGCGAGGATGCTGTTCATGTAGTTGAGGGACTTGATCTCGTGAGAGGTCGCGTCCACCCTATCGCGTCTGTAGGAGGAGACGACGACCTTGATCACCCTCGGTTCCCTGGGGCCCAGGACGCTGGCCATCGGCTCGGCGATTATGAATACGGTCGGGCTCTTGCAGAGGGCCGGGTCGACTCCGAGGTCCCCAGCGCCTCTGGTGACGACAAGCCTGATGTAGGCATCTCTGAGCCCGTTCCTCCTAATCGTCTCCAGGACCGCCTCCGTCATCTCGTGCTTGGTGAGCGGAATCTTCAGGCGTATGCTCTTGGCGGAGTCGTAGAGCCTTTCGATGTGGTCGACCAGCCGGAACACGCTGCCGCCATACGCCCTTATTCCTTCGAATATCCCATCGCCATAGAGGAGCCCGTGGTCAAAGACCGAGACGAAGGCCTTTGACTTTTCGATGAACTTCCCATCGAGGTAGACGAGAGGCTCCTTACCCATTAGGGAGGACTCGACGTCTGGCGGTTAAAACGGTTGCGTCAGTGTCCAGAAGTGTCCAGCCTGTGGAAGACGTAGGGCAAGACTCCGCCCGCCTCAACGTACTTCATCTCGACCTCGTTGTCCACCCGTGAGAGGGCTCTAAAGCGCTTCTCGCCCAGTCTTCCCTTCGCCACCACCTCCACCCACTGTTTCGGGGCGGTCATTCCAGCTATGCCCGACACACTGATGACCTCCTCTCCTGTCAACCCCAGTTGTTTCACTCCCTGTCCGGGCTCGAACTGGAGCGGTAGAACCCCCATCGCGACCAGGTTGCTCCTGTGTATCCTCTCGAAGTTCTCCGCGATCACAGCCCTGACCCCAAGTAGTTTGGGAGCTTTGGCGGCCCAGTCCCTGGAGCTCCCAGCCCCGTACTGCTTACCCGCGAGTATGATGAGTGGGACCTTCTCCTCGGCGTACTTCATGGCGGCGTCGTAGATGCTCATGACGGCCCCGTCGGGGAGGTGCGACGTGTAGCCCCCCTCCTTTCCCTTCGCCAGGGCGTTCCTCAACCTGATGTTGCTGAACCCCCCGCGCACCATCACCTCGTGGTTCCCTCTCCTGCTGCCGTAGGTCGACATCTGGAGCAGGCCAACCCCCCGCTCCTTCAGGTAGACCCCCGCGGGGCTGTCGACGGGGATGGTACCGGCAGGCGAGATGTGGTCTGTCGTGACCTTGTCCTCCAGAACCGCGAGGACCCGGGCACCATCTATGTCTCCTTTCGAAGACGCGGACATGAAGGGCTCAAACCAGGGCGGGTGCCTGATGTAGGTGGACGAATCGTCCCAGTGGTAGACTTCGTCCTCGAAGGATGCCAGCTTTTCCCAGCGCTCGTCCCCCTTCATGGCGTCGGCGTACCGCTTTGCGTAGAGGGCGGGGGAGAGAGACGACTGCACAGTCTTCTTCACCTCACCCATGGTAGGCCAGAGGTCCCTGAGAAAGAGCGGCCTGCCGTCCTTCCCCTTGCCCAGAGGCGTCGATGCAAAGTCGAAGTCTATCCTGCCCGCCAGTGCGTAGGCGACGACCAGCATCGGCGACATGAGGAATGATCCCTTCGCCAGGGGGTGGATTCTCCCGTCGAAGTTCCTGTTCCCGGACAGGACGGCGACCGCGTAGATGTCTCCCTCTTTGATTGCCTTCTCGATCTCCGGGGCCAGGGGGCCGCTGTTGCCTATACAGCTTCCACATCCGTACCCTACCAGGGCAAAGCCGAGCTTGTCGAGGTAGGGCATCAGTCCAGAGTTCTGAAGGTAGTCCGTGACGACCGTCGAACCCGGGGTGAGGCTGGGTTTGACCCATGGCTTGACGGTGAGCCCCCCTTCGACGGCGCGCTTCGCAATCAGTCCTGCTCCGACCATCACGGTCGGGTTCGAGGTGTTGGTACAGCTTGTGATGGCCGCGATGACGACGGAACCGTCGGTAAGGCCCGAGTGGACGGGTCCGTCCTCCTCAAACATCAGCTCGCTGCCGCCCGAGGTGGAGGGCACGGAACCCGGCGGACCCACCCTCATCTGGTCCAACATAGAGCGGATGAAGACGGGAACCGAGGCAAGAGCGTGTCTCTCTTCGGGGTTCCTGGGGCCCGCGATGGATGGCTCGATCTTGTCAAGCTCTATGTGGAGGACCTCCGAGTAACGGGGTTCGATATCGGAAACGAAGAAGCCGAACCTCCGGGCGTAGGTGGAAACCATGTCGACCTGAGCCTTCGGCCTTGCCGTGCCTGTGAGGTAGGTGAGGGTGGTGTCGTCGATCGGGAAGAAACCGGCGGTCGCCCCGTATTCGGGGGACATGTTCCCGATGGTCGCCCTGTCGGGGACACTAAGCTGGCCGTACCCTTCGCCGAAGTACTCGACGAAGGCTCCTACTAGGTTCTTCTCTCTGAGTCGTTCCGTTACCGTAAGGACCAGGTCTGTGGGGGTGACACCCTCCCTGAGCGTGCCGGTGAGGTTGACCCCGAAGACCTTGGGTATCGGCATGTGGTAGGGTTCCCCCAGCATTACCGCCTCAGCTTCAATGCCTCCCACGCCCCAGCCCAGCACCCCGAGGCCGTTCACCATCGTGGTGTGGGAGTCCGTCCCCACCAGCGTGTCTGGGAAGGCTTTGCCGTCCCTCGACACGACCACCGCGGAGAGGTATTCGAGATTGAACTGGTGGCATATCCCTTTCCCAGGCGGGAAGACGCGCATCCCCTTGAACCCGGACTGAGCCCACTTGAGCAGGGAGTAGCGCTCCGAGTTCCTTTCGTACTCCTTCTGGAGGTTCACTGCAAAGGCCATATCGTTCCCCCAGGCGTCGACCTGGATTGAATGGTCAATCACCAGGTCAACGGGGACCCTCGAGTTGATCGAGCTCGTGCTGAGCCCCTTCCTCCTTGCGGCGTCTCGCATCGCCGCGAGGTCAACGACCAGCGGTACTCCCGTGTAGTCCTGCAGCAGGACCCTCTGGGGCATGAAGGGGGTCTCGGAGTCGATCGATTTCGGCCACCGGGCAAGGGCGTGAGCGGCCTCGAGCGCCCCGGGAACGCGCCCAACATGACGAACCGCGTTCTCGAGCAGGACGCGAATGCTGTACGGGAGCCGTTCGACCTCGTACCCCATGTCCCTCAGTTTCAGGATGTTGAAGGCCGCGGCTTTGCCTAAGGGAGTGTCTATGCCCTCCTCTAGGGTTTCGAACGTCTCAAGAGCCATGGCAGAGGAGTTCCCCGCTGATGGTGCCGATATTTGAAGATAGATTTCCTCTAGTCGGGTTCACGCTCCGTCGGTTCGGTGCTCACCGCCTCCTGCTCCACCCTACCTCCGCGTAACAACGAAGGCACTATCGCGACAGTGTTGATGACCGCCAGGACCAGAAAGACCTTGTCCAGGGCGCCCGCAAACCTAGCCGCATCTGCCGTTATGGTGTTGACGGCGCCCTCGGAGGAAATGATCTGCGTTATCAGGCCATAGGGGAGGTAGAGAGTGAGAACCAGGATGACGATGTTGAAGCTGAGGACGAACCCTATGTTGAAGAACGTCGCCCTGAATCCAGAGGCGACTCCTCTCCTGTGCGCTGGCACGGACCCCATCACCGAGCTCATGTTGGGAGAGTTGAAGAGCCCCATGCCGGCTCCGCCAACGAGGAGAAAGCCTAGGAGCGTTAGATAGGAGGTGTCAGGGGAGAGGGTGGACATAGCGAGCAGCGACGCGCTGAACACAGCAAGCCCCGCCGTGGCGAAGGGCCGGGTGCCGTGCCTGTCGGAGAGCCTGCCGCTCAGCGGCGCGAAGAGCAGCATGACTAAATCGAAGGGGATGATGGATACGCCCGCCTGCAACGGGGCGAAGCCCTTGACGAGTTGGAGGTAGAGGCTGATCAGAAGCAGGAATGCCCCCCATGCCATGGAGTTGATCAGTTGCGCGCTCACCGCCCCGGTGAACTCTCGGATCCGCAGAAGGCTGAGGTCAAGTAGCGGGGTAGCGCGCTTCCGTTCGACCCAGGTGAACAGCACCAGGCTCGCTGCCGAGACTGCGGCCAGCCCTCCGGTCAATTCCGACTCGCCGATCCCGTAGGCCGCTGTTGTAAGCGAGAGAAGCAGCGAGGAGATGAAGCACGTGAAGGTGAAGAAGCCTCCCCAGTCCATGGGCGCCTTCTTCTCTGGCTGGTTCTGCTCTTGCAGCCTCATGTGGGCCCAGAGAGTCCCGAAGATGCCGACGGGTATGTTCACGTAGAAGAGGAACCTCCAGTCGAGGAAAGCCAGGATGAGGCCGCTGAGGGTGAGCCCGAACATCGAACCCGCCCTGAAGGCGACCGAGTTTATTCCCAGGGCGGTGCCCAGCTCACCCCTGGGGAAGGCGTCCGTGATGATCGCTGCGCTGTTGGAGAAGAGTGCCGCCGACCCCAGCCCCTGAAAGATCCTTGATACTATGAAGAAAGTTGGGGAAGGCGAAAGAGAGGTGAGCAGTGAACCAACGGTGAAAATCGCGAAGCCGACGTTGTACACCTTGACGCGGCCATACATGTCGCTGACCCTGCCGAGGAACAGAAGCGCGACCGTGCTCCCGATGGTGTAGGCCTGGGTGAACCAGATGGCCTGCTCGGCGTCCGCCTTGAGGGCGGCGGCCACCGTGGGGAGGCCGATCACGACTATTCTACTGTCTATCCCCGACATCAGTACGCCGACGGTCGTAACTGTGAGGACGGTCCACTTGTACTGCAAATCGTTAGGCTCCGAATGATGATCTCTGAAGGCATCCCGGGGAAGCCGTGTTAAGGATTGTTCGTTCGGGAAAATTCAATTACCTTGGCAGAGGTCCGCCGGTGAAATGGCTGAAGGGAAGCAGAACCGTCTCGCGAACGAGAAGAGCCCATACCTCCTCGAGCACGCCACGAACCCGGTTGACTGGTGGCCGTGGGGGAAGGAGGCGTTCGCGAAGGCGCGAAATGACAACAAGCCCATCTTCCTTAGCATTGGATACTCGACGTGCCACTGGTGCCACGTAATGCGCCGGGAGTCATTCGAAGACCCAAAGACCGCGGCATTCATCAACAAGAACTTCATCCCGATCAAGGTGGACAGGGAGGAGAGGCCGGAGGTGGACGCCTACTACATGGGCGCGGTCCAGGCCATGAC
>Ga0335079_10008705_pt1 | contig 11574 bp, 7 predicted proteins | sample Lox_Sample_33_FD_206719 | JGI IMG/M metagenome (GOLD analysis project Ga0335079, IMG submission 206719) | Soil microbial communities from Loxahatchee National Wildlife Refuge, Florida, United States - Lox_Sample_3.3 | ecosystem: Environmental > Terrestrial > Soil > Wetlands | place: USA: Florida... | reverse complement strand
TGGCTTCGGGCTTGAGGCTGTCCGAAGACCACACCGATGGCGCAGGCATTTGCTTTTGATATTGCCACGGTTAAACTCGATTCCACACGCCCCCGCTCTTGGTCAATCGAGGGCGAAAGCGTGGCCGCAAATTACCCCACAAGCCCGAGTCCAGGAGTTCCTCCCATGAAGCGCGTTATTTCCACGGCCGTGCTGGCCATCGCCGTCACCTCCCTCGCGTCAGTTCAACTCTCCGCCGCGGCGCAGAAGCCCGCCAGCGGAGGCGACGAACAGGTCATCACCCAGCTCGAGCAGGATTGGGGCGTGGCCCTGGCGAAGAACGATCAGGCGTGGATCGACGGCGTGGTTTCGCCCGAATGGATGCTGACCGGCGCTGACGGGGTCCTCATGACGAAGGCGGAGACCGACGCCGAGATGAAGGCGGGCGCGATGAAATTTGAATCGTTCCATTTAGACAGTCTGATGGTGCACGTCGACGGCGGCACCGCGGTGGCGTTCGGGCTCGAGACCGAGAAGAGCAGCTACAAGGGCGAGGACACGAGCGGGCAGTACCGCTTCACGGACGTATTTGTGAAGCGTAACGGAACGTGGAAGGCCATCGCGACGCAGGTCACCAAGGTCGCGAAGCATTGACGCGGCGGCCGGCCCGACCGGGCGCGGGCGCAATTTGGAAGCCAGGAAGCCAGGAAATGGTTCATGGCTTTGTGGTTTCTATACGTGACGTCACAAATCCGCGACGTTCTTGGAGGGCCGACCTCCGTGTCGGCCGGGTGGCCCGGACGGAGCCGGGCCCTCCAGGATGGGCAAAGAAGAACGAGGTTGTGTATAAATCGCGATCTCGGGCCAATCGAAAAACGTTCGGGATTTTGCGGCGAAGCCCGTCCGTCCTCCCGCCGCTTCTGCAAATTTCTCCCGCCCGCCGTCAGGATCCGGTCAACTCCTTCTGCGCCGCCTTGGCGAGGGCATTGAGGACGATGTCGGGCGTGAGGAGTTCGGGCAGGACGAGTGGTTCGGCGCGGCCGGGCGCGTAGATCAGATCGAACGGCACCGCGCTGCGGTTGAACGCCGCGAGCGTCTCGGTGATCAGCGGATCCTTGTTGGTCCAGTCGGCCCGGAGCAGCACCACACCCTGCTGGCGCAGCACGTCGCGCACCTTTTGCGAGGAGAACACCACCGCCTTGTTGCTCTGGCAGGTGGCGCACCAGCGCGCGGTGAAGTCGACGTAAAGCGTCTTTCCCTCGGCGCGCAGCTTCGCGACGGTTTCGGGGCTCCACTTCTCCCAGACGATGTCCTGCGCGGGCTTGGCCGGATAGCCGAGCGCCAGGCCCGCTGCGAACAGCGCCGCGGCAAACGCGTAGCCGAACCGGCGCCGGCCGGCCGACCCGCCATGCTGCGTCCAGCGCCCGTACGCCCACGCGGCCATGGCCACGAGCACGAGGCCGAAGAGGACCTTGAGCAGGCCGGTGTCCGGCGTCTGTCCGGCCAGCACCCACACCAGGAAGCCCACCGTGGCATAGAGTGGAAAGGCCATGAGTTGCTTGAACGTCTCCATCCATGCGCCGGGCCGAGGCAGGAGCTTCACCGCGCCGGGGAAGATGGACAGCAGCAAATACGGTGCGGACAGGCCGAGCGCGATGGTCGTGAAGACGGTGATCGACTCCACCGCCGACAGCGTGAGGGCCGCGCCGAGCGCGGGCGCGAGGAAGGGGGCCGAGCAGGGCGTGGCCACGACCGTCGCCAGCACCCCGGTGAAGAACGAGCCGCTGTAGCCCGATTTCGCCTGCAACTGCGATCCGACGCCCATCACCGAGAGGCCGATTTCAAAGAGGCCGCTGAGGTTGAGCGCAAAGACCAGCAGCAGTGCGGCGAGGGCGAACACGAACGCAGGTTCCTGCAATTGAAAGCCCCAGCCGAGTTCCCGGCCGCCCGCCCGCAGCGCGAGGAGCGCCCCGGCGAGCAGCCAGAAGGAGAGCAGCACGCCCAGCGCGAACACGAGGCCGTGCAGCGTGACCTTGCGGCGGTCGGCGCCCGCCTGGTTGACGAAGCCCAGGATCTTGATCCCGAGCACAGGAAAGACGCACGGCATGAGGTTGAGGATCAGGCCGCCGACGAGGGCGAGGACGAGCGTGCCGAAAAACCCGCCACCGGCCACGCCGCCCGTCTTGGAACTTGAAACTTGGGACTTGATACTTGCGGCCGCGCCCGCGGCGCCGAGTGGCACATCGACGCGAATGCCGGGCACGTCGCCCTTGTCCAGCGCGAGCACGCCAATGAGGCGCGTGGCCTCCGGCGGGCTGGCGGGATCGACGGGCAGCGTGAAGACGAACGCGCCGTCGGCTGCGGCGTTGACGGGCTGGGGCTGTTCGTAGGCGATGAGGCCGTCGTCGGCGAAGAAGTGAAAATCGCCTGGCGCGAAGGCCGATCCGGCGGGGGCGCGGACGGTGAGGGTGACAGCCTTGGCGGCGCGCGTGGCGGCGAGCTGCCAGTGGTCGGGGGCGTGGGGCAGCTGCCAGCGGGCGGCGGCGAGTTTGTCCCCCCACTGCGGATCGGGCGCGGGCGGGCCGGCTTCGACCGGGAGCGTGAGTTCGAGCGCCGCTTGGCCGGGCTTGCACACATCGGCGCACATCAGCCATTCGACGGCGGCCTTGAGCGTCACGCTCGTGCCGGGGGACAGGTCGGCCGGCGGAGTGAGCGTGACGAGGAGGAACACCTCGCCGTCGTAACCGTTGCCGGTGATGTTGCCGCCGGAATCCTTCAGGACGTGAGGCACGGGCCATTGGATGTCGCCGGCCTGCCAGCCCGGCGGAAGGCGCCACTTAATCTTGGTGGGATAGCCGGTGCCGGCGTTGATCCAGTAGGTGTGCCAGTGCGGATCGTGCGCAAGGCGCAGCGCGACGTCGAAAGCGTGCCCCGGCTGGATGCTGGCCACGGCGGGCACAAGTTCAGCCTCGACCGCACCGTATTTCACGGGGACCGCCCCGAGCCGGCCCAAACCCAGGGTGCAGACCGGCACGGCGAAGAGGAGGTGCGAGAACTTCATGATCAGGAGTCTAAGGGCGATGATAGGAGGCGCAACCCGTGAAGATTCTTCCCGGACGGCAAAGTTCACGATCAGAATTGTAACAACCTGTTGCGCTTCCTCGCGGGCGCGGCGCCCGCGCACGGCGGAGCCGGCCCTAGACATTCCGCGCATTGCCGCCGGGGGCAAATCGTGTCACTGGTTCCGCCCATGAAGACGCGCATCTTCGGCCGCACGGATCGCAGGGTGGGAGAGGTCGGGCTGGGCACGTGGCAGCTCGGCGCAGACTGGGGCGAGGTTTCCGAGGACGCGGCGCTCGCCACGCTTCATGCGGCCCACGAAGCGGGCACCGATTTTCTCGACACGGCCGACGTCTACGGCGCGGGTCGCAGCGAACGGCTGATCGGCCGCTTCCTCCGGGAATCGCGCGCCAAGGTTTTCGTTGCGACCAAGCTCGGCCGCTTTGGCGATCCCGGCTGGCCGCAGAACTTCACCCGTGCCGCCGTGCGCCGGCATACGGAGGCCTCGCTGCAGCGACTGGGTGTCGCCGCGCTCGACCTGACGCAGTTCCATTGCGTGCCGTTTGAGGTGCTGCAGCGCGGCGAGCTGTTCGGCTGGCTGCGGGAGCTGCAGACCGAGGGCAAGATCCGGGCCTTTGGCGCGAGCGTCGAATCGATGGAGGAGGCGCTCTGGTGCGTTGGGCAGGAGGGCTGCGCTTCGCTCCAGATCATCTTCAATATCTTCCGGCAGAAGCCGATTGCCGCCCTTTTCGCCGCGGCCCAGGCGCACGGGGTGGCGCTCATCGTGCGGCTGCCGCTCGCCAGCGGGCTGCTCGCCGGCAAATTCACCAAGGTCACGCGCTTTCCCGCCAACGATCACCGCAACTACAACCGCGACGGTGCGAGCTTCAATGTTGGCGAGACGTTTGCGGGCCTGCCTTTCGCGAAAGGGGTGGAACTGGCCGATGCGCTCAAGCCACTGGTACCGACCGGCCTCACCCTGGCGGCGATGGCGCTGCGTTGGTGTCTCGATTTCGAGGCCGTGAGCGTGATCATTCCGGGGGCCAAGAATCCGGAGCAGGCGCGGGCGAATGCCCGGGCCTCCGCGCTGTCACCCCTGCCCCGCGAGCTCCACGCCCGGCTGGCCGAATTCTACGGGCGCGAGGTGCACGCGCACATCCGCGGGCCGTACTGATTGCCACCTCGGTTCGGAGGGCGAACGGCTCAGCCGGCAGGAAGCGCGGCGGGCAGGCGGTGGGCCGTCGCCCGCGCCAGGCGCGACGCGAGCAGCACGGCGGCGCATGCGAGGCCCGCCGCGAGCCCGGCCCAGATGCCGGTCGCGCCGAGGCGGGCGGGGAAGCCGAGCAGATAGGCGCCGGGCAGTGCCACGAGCCAGTAGGCGATGAACGTGATGACCATGGGGATTCTGACATCGGTCAGGCCGCGCAACGCGCCGACGCCCACCACCTGGCCGCCATCGAAGACCTGGAAAATGGCGGCCACGAGCAGCAGCCGTGCCGCGAGGGCGGCGACGTCGGGATCGGCGGTGAAACCGCGGGCGATCCAGCCGCCTGCCAGGAGGAAAACCAGGGCAAACGCGCCCATCATCGCCGTGCTGAGGCCCAGCGCGCCGAATCCGATCGGCCGCAGGGCCGCGTGCCGTCCGCGGCCCACGGCCTCGCTCAGGCGGATGCTCACGGCGGTCGACAGCCCCAGGGGAAACATGAAGGTGAAGGCGGCGCAGCTGAGGGCGATCTGATGAGCCGCGAGCGGTACCGTGCCGAGCCAGCCCATCATCAGCGCCGCGGTGGAAAACGCGCCGACCTCGAACAACAGTTGCCCCGTGACCGGCAGGCCGATCCCGAACATTTCGCGGAGCCGGGCACCCGACAGCATCAGCAAGTCGCGGGCGCGGGGAAGCAACGGACGCAACGCGGCTTGCCGGCGCAGCCAGCCCCACAGGGCGATCACGCTGACGAGGCGGGCGAGCAGGGTGGAGCAACCGGAGCCGGTCAACCCCAGCGCCGGCGCGCCCCAATGTCCGAAGATGAACACCCAGTTGCCCAAGGCGTTCAGCCCCACCGCGAGAAACAGGATAGTCATGGGCTGCCAGGGACGGCCCTGCGCCTCGCTGAACTGGCGCAGCGCTTGGAACAGAAACGCCGGCACGAGCGAAACCCCAATAATGACGAAGAACGGATTGACGGCGGCCACCACCTCTGCCGGCTGACCGAACCGGTGGAGTTGAGTAGACAGGATTGCGACCGCCAGCGCCTCCGAGAAGCCCACGACGAGGGCCACGGCGAGTCCATGCCGCAGCCACCGGCCGCAGTCGTCGGGCCGGCCGGCGCCGTGGGCGCGCGCCACCAACACGGATACGGGCACGAGCAAACCCGCACCCACGACGAAGAAAACGCCGAAGACGCTGCCGGCGAACGCCGCCGCCGCCAGCGGCACCCTGCCCACGTGGCCGACCATCGCGCTGTCGGTGAGGCCCATCAATATCTGGCTGACCTGCCCCACGGTAATGGGCAGGGCCAGCGCGAACGTCGGGCGGAGTTCGGCGAGCGAATGTCTGAAAGCGGACACGGGCTGAAAGGGTTGAGTGACTGGCGGGCGCAGGGCTGGGCGCGGGCGCCACTATGGCCATGGCCGAGGCGGCCGCGGGGCCCACGGTGAGGGGCGCGGCCGGACGCTGCGTTTGCGCGCGGTCGGCGGGGCCAGACCGGTTACCCGCTGTTGGCCACCCGCACGGACACCTCAGCGCACCTCACGGACGCGGATGGTGTACTTGCGGGCCAGATTGTTCGCCGAGGTGAACTTGACGGCTTCGGTGACGTTCTCCGGCAACGCGAGACTCTGGACCGAGGTTTGATCGCCCGTGGACGCTCCCTGCTCATCCTTGAACACGCAATCGAGCTGAAGTTTGACGCGTTGCTTCTCGCGATTCTTCACGTTGGCGACGACTTCCAGACGGCCATCGGGCAGGATGCGCTCCTGCAGACCGGTGCACGCGACGGCCCCCTGGGGAGTCTGATCAAGGAGGACGAATTTGTCCGTGCTTTCGATCGTGTACTTGGTGGTGTCGAACGATTCATCGGACCCCGCGGTGGTGCGGCAACCGGCGACGAACGCCGCGACCAGCGCAATGAGGCAGAACGGTTTCCAGTGGTGTTTCATAGGTCGCAGGGGAGGGGCGGGGTTCGCGGTCTGGACCGCGGGTGGCGGCAGGACGCCGGCTCAGGGTTTCGAGCGGCGGCGGTGATTGTCACTTTTTGGCCGCCAAGGGCAACATCCGTCCGCAGGGTTGGAGAAATTGCGGTGGCGGCCCCGCTCCCGGGTGGCATCCAGGGTGCAGGTATCGGCGCCGGCCCCGCGCAGGCAAGGGAAGGGCGAGCGTTCATGTTGATAGTCGGCTCAAGGGGAGACACGACCCCACTCACAAGGTTTCCTCGAACGAGGAGAACGCACCCGTGCGGCGATGAGCCGGCCCCGCCCGCCCCGGCTACTTCACTGCAACTTCGCTGCCGCCAGTCACTACGGTGGCGGGCTGCGCCCTGCGGTGTCGCAGCCAGGTCGTGAATCGCTCAAAATAAACGTAGATCACCGGCGTGATGTAGAGCGTCAACGCCTGTGAGACCACGAGACCGCCGACCACGGCAAGCCCAAGCGGACGACGCGACGTGGATCCGGCGCCCAGGCCCAGGGCGATGGGGATGGCGCTGGCCAGCGCCGCAAACGAGGTCATCATGATCGGCCGGAAGCGCACGAGGCAGGCGCTGGTGATTGCCTTTTCGGCCGATGTTTCGCCCTGCGCGCGCGCCGCGAGCGCGAAGTCGATCATCATGATCGCGTTCTTCTTCACGATGCCGACGAGCAGGATGATGCCCACGTAACCCATGATGTTGAGTTCCTGCCGAAACGCCCAAAGAGTAAACAGCGCGCCGAAGCTCGCCGCCGGGAGGCCCGAAAGAATCGTCAGCGGATGGATGAAGTCCTCGTAGAGGATGCCGAGCACGATGTAGATCACGAGCACCGCCATCACCAGGAGGAGGCCGAGTCCCCGCGTGGACGACGCGAACGCCTGGGCCGCGCCCACAAAGCTGTAGCTGATCGTGGGCGGCAGGTCCCGGCGCGCTATGGCGTCAATGGCCGTGGTCGCCTCGCTGAGCGCCACGCCGGGCCGGAGATTGAAGGAGAGGGTGACGGCCGGCACCTGGCCGAGGTGGTTGACGGAGAGCGGCCCCACGGCGGGCCGCAGGGTCGCCACCGTGTCGAGGGGCACGAGCCGGCCGTTGCGCGCGGGCAGGTAGATGAGCGGGAGCGCCGACGCGTCGCGCTGAAACTGCGGCGCCATCTCCATGATCACATAGTATTGGTTGGTCGGCGTGTAGATGGTTGAGACCTGGCGGGTGCCAAACGCGCTGTAGAGGGCGTCCTCGATCTGCTCGGGCGTGATGCCGAGCGCGGCCGCCCGGTCGCGCTGGATGTCCACCTGCACTTGGGGGCTCGTGATCTGGAGATCGGTGTTCACGTCGACCAACTGCGGCAGCGTGCGGAACTTCGCCTCGACGTCGTGGGCCACGCGGTAAAGCTCGTTGAGGTCCGAGCCGAACAGCGAGAATTGGTACAACGCTTTCGTCACCTGACCGCCGATACGAATGGTCGGCGGCTGCTGCGGATACACCTGCAGGCCGGGGATGACCGACAACTGCTGGCGGAGCTGTTGCACGACGACGGGCGCCGGGGCGCGCTCACCCCGCGGTTTCAGCCGTACGATCATGCGTCCGTAGTTGAGCGTGGAACCGCTGCCGCCGGCGCCGATGGCCGACATGAAGGCATCGACGGCGGGATTCTTCGCCAGGATGGCTGCGGCCGCCTGCTGGTGCCGCATCATCTCATCAAAGGAGATGTCTTGGGCGGCCTCGGTATAGACACTGATGAGTCCCTGGTCTTCGGTCGGGATGAAACCTTGCGGCAGCACGCGCGCGACGAGCACAGTCAGCACCACCATCAGGGCGGCGACGCCGACCGTGCCGATGCGGTGGCGCAGGCAGAAGTGCAGGGAGCGTTCGTAGGCCGACCGCATGGCCTCGAAGCCGCGTTCCGAGCTCCGGTAGAGCCGCCCGTGCAACTCGGCCCCGTCCGCCGCCTGGTGCGGCCGCAGGAACCGGCTGCACAACATCGGCGTGAGCGTGAGCGACACAAAGCCCGACACCAGGATGGCCGCGGTGATGGTGACCGCGAACTCGTGCAGCAGCCGGCCCAGGATGCCGCCCATGAACAGCACGGGGAGGAACACGGCGACGAGCGACAGCGTCATCGACAGGATGGTGAAGCCGATCTCGCTGGAAGCCTTGAACGCCGCCGCGCGCACCGGCATGCCGTGTTCGATGTGGCGGACAATGTTCTCGAGCATCACAATCGCATCGTCCACCACGAAGCCCACCGAGAGGGTGAGCGCGAGCAGCGAGAGGTTGTCGAGCGTGTAGCCGCAGAAGAACATCACCACGAACGTGCCGAGCAGCGCCATGGGGATGGCGACGCCGGGAATGACGGTCGCCGACACGGTGCGCAGGAAAAGGAAGATCACCAGGATGACGAGCGCGATGGCCAGAATCAGCGTGAACCGCACGTCGGCAACCGATTCGCGCACGGCGGCCGACTGGTCGCGCAGGATGTCGAGCGCGACCGACTCCGGAATCTGCTTCTTGAGGGCGGGGAGAAGCGCCCGCACCCGATCGACCACCTCGACGATGTTGGTGCCGGGCTGCTTCAGAATCGCGAGGACGACGGCGCGGGCGCCCTGGCCGCCTTGGTAGTACCAGCTCGCCACCCGCCGGTCCTGCACGCTGTCGATCACCTGCGCCAGCTCCCCAAGGCGCACGGGTGCCCCGTTGCGGTAGGCGACGACAATCTTGCTGAATTCGTTCACGTTGGCCAGCTGGCCGGTGGCCACCACCATCAACGCTCGATGCGCCCCGTCGAGCTGGCCGGTGGGCAAGTTGACGTTGTGCGCGGCGAGCGCCGCCTGCACGTCGCTGAGCGAGATGCCGCGGCTGGCCAGCAAGTGGGGGTCGAGCAACGCGCGCAACGCGTATTTCTGCGCGCCGTAGACCTGCACCTCGGACACGCCGTCCACCATGGAGATGCGTTGCGAGAGCAGGGTCTCGGCGTATTCGTCCACGGCCGACAGCGGCAGGGTGGGCGAACTTAGTGCGAGGAAGAGCACGGGCTGGTCGGCCGGGTTCGTCTTGCGGAAGGATGGCGGCGCCGGCATCTCATTCGGCAGGAGGCGCAGCACGGCGGCGATGGCGGCCTGCACGTCCTGCGCCGCGGCGTCGATGTTGCGTTCGAGCGTGAACTGCAGGGTGATCTGCGTGTTGCCGAGCGTGCTCGTCGAGGTCATCGAATCGATGCCGGCGATGGTCGAAAACTGCTGTTCGAGCGGCGTTGCGACGGCGGAGGCCATCGTCTCCGGCGTGGCGCCGGGCAGGCTGGCGCGCACCACGATGGTGGGAAAATCAACGTTGGGCAGGTCGCTCACCGGCAGCAGCCGGTAGGCCATCGCGCCGAAGACGCATAACGCCACGCTCAGCAGCGTGGTCATGACCGGCCGGCGGATGCAGAGTTCGGGGAGATTCATGGGCGGGCGCGGTCAGGAGCCCTCTTTCGGCGCCACCGCCTCCGGCGAGGCGGCGACGCCCTCGCCCGGAACCGCCAGCAGCTTGGGTTCCACCCGCGCGCCCGGCACCAGGCGCAACTGGCCATCGGTCACCACCGTCTCGTCCGCGCGCACCCCGGAGCGGATCGCCGTCAGTCCGTTGGCCGTCGGGCCCGTCTCCACTTGGCGCAGCTCGACCGTGCGATCCGGTTTGACCACAAAGACCTGGCTGCCGCGCTGGCCGGATTGCACGGCGGCGGCCGGCACGAGCACGGCGTTGCGTTCCTCTCCGAGGCGCATGGTCACGTCCACGAACTGGCCGGGCCAGAGCGCGCGGTCGGTATTGGCGAAGACCGCCTTGAGCAGGACCGTGCCTGTCGTGGGATCAACGCTGTTATCGATGAAATCGAGCCGCCCTTCGGCCGGCCGGCCGACCCCATCATGCGGACTCGCGGTAACGGGGACCACGCCCGCCGCTAACGCGGAGCGAAGGCTCGCCAGCGATGCCTCGGGCACGGCGTAGGCCACCGCGATGGGCGCGAGCTGATTGATCGTGACGAGCGTGAAGCCGGCGTCGTTGGCCTTGACGAGCGCGCCCTCGTGCAGGTTGAGCTGGCCGGTCCGGCCTGCGATCGGGGCGCAAATCTCCGTGTAGCTGAGCTGCAGCTCGGCATTGGCCACGGCGGCTTCCTTGACCTGCACCTGAGCCTTGGTGGTTTCCATGTCCGTCAGGAGCTGCGAAAGCTGTTCCTTGGAGATGGCTTGTTGCTGGTCGAGTTGTTGGTAGCGCACGGCCTCGGCTTGGGCATGTTCGGCTTGGGCGCGGGCGGTGGCGAGATCGGCGCGGGCGCTCCGCAAATTGTTTTCGAACGGCCGCCGGTCGAGCGTGATGAGCAGGTCGCCCGCCTGCACCTCGTCGCCCTCGCGGAAGTGAATCTGGGCAATGACGCCGTCCACCTGCGATTTGACCACAACCATCCGCAAGGTCTGTACGGTGCCGATGGCACTCTCCGTGATGGGCAGCGTCTGCAGCAGGGCGCGACCGGTCTGCACCGGCACGGGCGGGGCGACCACGCCGTCAGAGGTACGCATGCGACCGCAGCCGGCGGCGACCAGCGTGGCCGCCACGCCGGCAAAAACCGCGGCGCGAGCCCAGTCAGCCGACGAGTTCGATGTCGGGATTCGTGGCATTAACTGAAGGTAATTCCCGCGTTCGAGGCGGGCTAGCAAAAAGATTGCGCTTGATGCGCTGCAGATCGTCCACGAGTTGTGCGCGTCGTTCCGGCGGGATGCCAGCGAAAGTCTCATCCCGCAGTCGCGCCGTAAGCCCTTGGAGGTGCAACAACACGCTTCGAGCCCGCGGGTGCAGGTACAGCCGATAGGCACGTCCATCCCATGCGTCGTCCCGGCGTTCCATCCAGCCCGCCGCCACCAATCGGTCAACATGGCGGGCCACGGTGGAGGCTTCGATGCCCAAGGCTTCAGCCAGCTCACGCTGGAGGCGGCCTTCCTGGGTCGCCGTCTGCCGAAGCACGAGCCATTGGGCGCGCGTCAGCCCAAGATTGGCCTGCTGCACCCGCCGATCGAGTTCGCGGCGAAGCAGATAGCCCAAGTCGCTCAGCAGGAGGTCCAATTCGGTTTCGTGATCGGAGTCGGTGGTGCGCATGGGGGGAAAAGCTCGGGTTGGAAACTAATTTCACAATTGACGCTTCCCGCCGGCATCCGGTTTCCGCGCACCGCCGCGCTTGCCCCGGCCATGGCGGCGCGCAAAGCTCCGGCCATGCCCCGTTTCGTGCTTTCGCTCGACCAAGGCACGACATCGTCGCGCGGCGTGGTCTTCGACCGGCGCGGCCGGGTGCGGGCGATTGCGCAGCACGAGCTGCCGCAGCACT
>Ga0335079_10008700_pt1 | contig 11577 bp, 13 predicted proteins | sample Lox_Sample_33_FD_206719 | JGI IMG/M metagenome (GOLD analysis project Ga0335079, IMG submission 206719) | Soil microbial communities from Loxahatchee National Wildlife Refuge, Florida, United States - Lox_Sample_3.3 | ecosystem: Environmental > Terrestrial > Soil > Wetlands | place: USA... | reverse complement strand
CAGAAAAACGAGCCCGCTGCCTTGGCCCAACTAAAGCGTGCCCTCCAACTTCAACCCGACGATCCCGAAGCTCAAAACGAATACGCTTGGTTCCTCCTCACCGCCTCGCACCAAGCCCTCCGTAATCCTCAGCTCGCCCTCCAACATGCCCAGCGTGCCGCCTCCACTATTGAAACCGCGGAAAACGAACACGCGAACGAACTTCCCGGTGAAAGCGGCCATTTTCCTGCCCCGCTCTTCGCCGCGACTCTTGATACCCTCGCCGAAGCCCTACTCCAGACCGGCCATCCTGCTGAGGCGCTCGCTCAAGAAGAACGCGCTGCCCAGCTTGCTCCCGATAATCCCGAAATCAAATCTCGCCTTCAACGCTTCCGCGACGCCGCAACAAAATCCTCAGCCTTTGCGCAGCGCTGACCTCCGCCAGCGCTGCGCATTCTTTCCAGTCACGCCTCAGAGCGCCACATGCGGCGCCGCTCTCAATACTCTCTCCCCGCTCTGCCGTGTTACCACGCTCCACTTCCTCGCTCGCGCAATCGCAGTCACATGAAACATCAAGAACAACGGCACCAAAAACGTCGGAATCAAGCTCAGCGGCAACTCCGTCAGCAGCTTCATTGTCGGACCTGCCGGCTGCAGCAACGGCGCCGTCACTCCAAGACTCACCGCGGCAACCAAATCCGTGATGCCCAGCAACTGCCACAAAATAAATCCGCCGCGATGCTCCGGCTTCGCCAACTGCCACGCCACCAAAGTGGCCGTCGCTCCGATCGCCATATCTCCATATCCCGCCGGCAACGCAAACACTCCTGGCAGCAAATTCCGCGCTTCCAACAGCACAAACACAAATCCCAATAACCTCCACGTCTGCGCCGCCGTCAAAATCCGCGGGTCCAGCGACAGCAGAAACTCCCGAAATCCCCTCGACGCTGCCGCCCACACCACAAACACCACCAACGGTAGGCTCGCCGCAATCGCTACTCCCGCGCCAAACCCGTTCGCCGGGTTTTGCAACAAGTGCAATCCCGCAAGCGTCAGCGCCGCTAGAAACCAGACCACGAGCAATTCCAAAGTCAGCTTCCCATAGTTCCTCATCGCGTTTCTCCTTCCTCTGTCGCCAGATGTGTCACTCGATTCGCTGCCTGCATCAACTTGTTCCACTCCTCCGCACCCAACTCCGTTCGCACTTTTTCCTGCACCTGCTCCCAGGCGGGAATCGCCTGCGCGAGCACTCGCTCCCCTTCTGCCGCCAACCGCAGCCACTTCTCCCTGCGGTCGCTCCCTCGTCTCTCGGCTACCCAGCCCTCCCGCATCATGATCCGCAAGGTCCGCGTCAGGCTCGTGCTGTCCATCGCCAGCATTTCCCCCAACTGCCCCTGCGACACCTCCCCGGCCCGTGCCAGCACCTGCAAAATGGTCAGCTGCGTACCCCGCAACCCCAGAGGCCGCAACTCCTTTTCATACCGCTGGGTGAGCGCCCGCGCCGCTCGCCGCAAGCTCCCGCACAAACAAGGCAGGTCCGGAATGTGCCTCATGCTCATGCCACAATAGATGCATATACATCTTAATGCGTTACACTCTCGTTCGTTCTTTTCCCACAGCCGCAAGTCATTGCAAAATCCTGACTTCCCAGCTTGCCCTTGACAAACTGTTAACGCCTATGGTAACATTTGTCGTGATTATCGCTCGCCAACCCACCCGAAGACCTGTGGTACGCACTTTCGCCTGCCGCCAGCCCTTCGCGCAAACCGAACCGCCCATTCCCTTCCATCTTTCTCCACAGCCAGTAAACACCTTCGCCGTTTGCCACCTAACATCGCCTCCAACTCCAGCAGTTTCAACGCGATCCGCACACTTTCCGTCACCACGGCATACGGCATCCTCGCAGCACACGGCCCAGCCCCCATTCACTCGGCTCTCCAGGACGCCACCAGCCGGAAGCGCGGCACAGCGTTTCCAGGCATTCCTTCCCGCGCCTCTAACTCCTTACCCTCCAATAATTTCGCGGACCCCCTCTCCTAACTCTTTTGCTCACACAGATTTCCGAAAAACAGGGGGGGCCCTTCACTCCGTTCACAACCCATCAGTCCAGCTGCGTCCGGCCGTGCGATTTGCCTGCAACGACCGTTGCCGCATTGCGCACCTTCAACCGGCCCGTCACACCAGACACCACCCGGTCCTGGCGTTCGACTTTCAACTTTCGACGTTCGACCTCTTTCTCTCGGAATTCGCTATCCTTAACTTCACGCCATGACTCGCGTCTACCTCGACCATAACGCCACCACGCCCGTCGATCCCGCCGTTCTCGACGCCATGCTTCCCTATTTCTCCGTCGACTTCGCCAACGCTTCTTCGATCCACACGCCTGGCCAGCGCGCTCGCGCCGCCGTTGAAACCGCCCGTGAACAAGTCGCCGCTTTGATCGGCGCCAAGCCCCAGGAAATCGTCTTCACTTCCGGCGGCACCGAATCCGACAACCACGCCATCTTTGGCTCGGTCGCTCAGGGCCGCCCAGAGGATCGCCGCATTTACCCCGAACTCCGCCGAGCGCTCTTGGCGGCAGTGCGTAACGCGCCACGCAACTCCACCAGTGAACTGGATTCGGCATCGCACACCGCTCCGACTCGCTCTTCGCCGCAGACCGCCTCGGCTTCCCTAACTTCCTTTACGCCTCACGTCATTAGCACCGTCATCGAACATGAAGCGGTTCTGAACACCTGTCAGGCCATTGAACAGCAAGGAGCCGCTGTTACTTACCTCGCCGTGAGTCGCGAAGGCCTCGTTGATCCCGCCCGTCTCCGCGCCGCGCTTCGCCCCGAAACCGCGCTTATCACCGTGATGCACGCCAACAACGAGCTCGGCGTCATCCAACCGCTCGCTGAAATTGGCCGTATCGCCAGAGAACACAAAATTCCTTTCCACACGGATGCTGTTCAATCCGCGGGAAAAATTCCCATCGACGTCAACGCCCTCCACGTCGATCTGCTTACGCTGTCCGCGCACAAACTTTACGGCCCCAAAGGCGTCGGCGCTCTCTACATCCGCGCCGGCACAAAAATCCAACAGCTTCTTTACGGCGGCCGTCATCAGCGCGGCTTCCGCCCCGGCACGGAAAATGTCGCCGGCATCGTCGGCTTCGGCAAAGCTGCCGAACTCGCGCAGCAATCACTCGCTGCCGACTCCGCGCGCATCTCCGCGCTGCGCGATCAACTCGAGCGCGGCCTCCTCGAACGCATTCCGCACATCCGCGTCAACGCCGCCAACGCGCCACGCACACCGAACACCGCCAACATTCTTTTTTCTGGCATCGAAGGCGAAGCCCTCGTCATCGCGCTCGACCTAAAAGGAATTGCCTGCTCCGTCGGCGCCGCCTGTTCTTCTGGCGCGGTAGAACCATCACACGTCCTCACCGCCATCGGTCTCTCGCACGACGAAGCCAAGTCCAGTCTTCGTTTCAGCCTCGGCCGCCACACTGCCGCCGCGGAAATCCAATTCGCCTTCGACACCATCCCCGCCGCGGTCGCCCAACTTCGCGCCCTCTCTCCCACCTACCAGAAAGCCACCGCCCATCCATGAAATCCGAACACCCAATTCCCTACGCGCCGGCAGGAGGTCAGGATGTGGCGCTCCAAACTCCACGGTCCTTTCTGCCGAGCCGGGAAGTTCCCTTTTCTTCTTCCCTTTCCCTTGTTTTTTTCTTCTCTGTGCCCTCTGTGTCTCTGCGTTTCGTTTCCCTGATTTTTCGCTAAACTGAAATACTGCACATGACGATCACCACTCAATTCGACACGCTGCCCAGCACCGCAGAACCAACGTGTGGCCTCATCGCCGTTGCGATGTCCGGCGGCGTGGACTCCTCCACTGTTGCCGCCGTTCTCCAGCAACAAGGCCATCCGATCGTTGGTCTCACCATGCAACTCTGGAATCAACGCCGCCTCCCCGAACTGCAAGGCGACGGTCCCAAACAGCATCGCTGTTGCTCGCTCGACGACGTCTACGACGCCAAACGTGTCGCGCAGCATCTCAACTTTCCGCACTACGTCGTCAACTTCGAAGACCAGTTCGAGAAGACTGTCGTCCGCCCATTCGTCGATCAATATCTTTCCGGCCGCACGCCGATCGCCTGCACCAACTGCAACACCGACGTAAAATTCGAGCCGCTGCTCCGCATGGCGCGCCAGATCGGCGCGGAACGCCTCGCCACCGGCCACTACGCGCGCATTCGCCGCAATGACGCGACGGATCGTTGGGAACTTCTCCGCGCGCGCGACGAATCCAAAGATCAATCGTATTTTCTCTGGGGACTTTCGCAGGAACAGCTTTCGCGCAGCGATTTTCCGTTGGGTGAACTCACCAAGGAAGAAGTGCGCGCCCTCGCTCGCGACGTAAAGCTTCCCGTCGCCGAAAAACCGGAAAGCATGGAGTTGTGTTTCGTTCCGACCGGCAACTACGTGCAATTCATTCAGGCGTACACGCGCGAAGCGCACATTCCGCTGTCACAAGCCGAAGGCGAGATCGTCACCGAAGACGGCGCCATCGTGGGCCGCCACACCGGCATCCACAACTTCACCATCGGCCAGCGCAAAGGCCTCGGCTTCGCCGCCGGCAAACCGCTCTACGTTTTGGCAATTGATGCCGAAAAGAATCGCGTCATCGTCGGCGGCGGCGACGCGCTACGCACCACCACCTTCGAAGTACAGGACGTAAACTGGCTTTCGATCGCGTGCCCCAGTGCACCGCTTCGCGCCCAAGTAAAGATCCGCCACAAGCACGAACCCGCGTCAGCCATCGTCGAAGCGACGGGCGACGAGTCCGCACGCATCACGTTTGACACGCCGCAGCGCGCCATCACGCCAGGCCAAGCCGCCGTCTTCTACGACGCGGACCGCGTCCTCGGCGGCGCCTGGATCCGCTAAACCGTCCCAAAGCGTCACAACTTCGTGAGCTGGCACTCAAGGCAAAGAACGAGAGTAATGGAAAGCAGCAGTTGCGATAATTACAAAAGGAAGCGGAGCGACTACGCAAGAGGCGGCTGCGCCGAGCCAGAAAAAGAAACACTCCCGCTTCCACGGATCCGCCATTTTTTGGTGGGAGCCCCGAAGGATCTCCTGGATCAGTCGGAATAACGACCACACAACCATTCCAGCAGGAAAAGAAAGATGAAAGGAACGAACTGACGCCCAGCGAATAGCGCCAAGGAAGCAACCGCGGCGCAGACGGCTGCAATTGTTCCACCTCGGCTAAATTCGCTGATCCTCGTGAAAGGCGAAAGACAGGCCCGACTGCGTCGACTTAAATGAACAGTTCTTCTTCGGTTTGTTCGCGGGGTTCGTCGCCGCGATGATCGCCGCGCCGTTGGCGCGAACGCAGAATGTCGAGACCCACCTTGATGCCCTGAATCAGTGCGGACGCTTTGTGCATCGGTCCCCAGACCTTGCTGCGGAATTGCGAACCGGCATCTTCCACAGCTTCAAGCGCACCGGTGAGAATGCGATCGACGTGATTCAGCTGGCCGCGCAAACGATCCGAAGCATCCGTGAGCACGCGATCCATTTTCTGGGCCTGGCCACGGGCCAAGTACACGACCTGCGAGGCGTCGGCAATCATGTTGGAGATGCGCGGTTGGGCATCGTCCAACAAAATTTGCGCGCGCGTCAAGATCGGCCCGACGCGGGTCTGCAAATCGCCGACAAAATTATTTAGTTTTTTATTGGTTTGCCGGATTTCAAAAAACAATGCGGTCAGCATTGCGCACTGCACCACGAGCGCGATTGCCGCGACAATGCTGAAAATCATCAGCCACGTTTCCATGACCACCCCACCGTCCCCGCAGGGGACGCTCCCCGGAAAACTCTTGCGCTGCGCTTCTCTTTGCCAAGCGCACAGCTCCGCGCGCTTCTCACGCCGGCCGCTGCTTGCGAAGCACGGGCTTCCTCAGCCAGGTGTGCGCAGTTCTGAGCGCGCGGACAAAGCGACACCGTAGAAGCTCCGATTGCCAATCAGGACTTCGATGCTTCCCGGCGATACGCTTCGCGCGCGCCTTCCACGGCCGCGTTGATGGAATCCTTTTGGCGACCGGCCAGGTCTTTGCCGCGCTCGATCAAATCGTCGGCGCGTTCGCGGAGTTCCTTCGCTTTGCGCTGCGCGTAGTCGCGCCCTTCGTCCGCTTTGTTCGAAAGAAATTGCCGTGTCTCGTCTCCGGATTTCGGAGCAAACAAAACGCCGACCAAGGCGCCGACGCCAAGACCCACGAGGAAATAAGTAATTTTCGAACCCACGTTGTCGGCCATGAGAAAAGTACCTCCAAAAAAACCGTAGCACAGCAAGAAACTACGCGCAATATAGGCTAACCCCTATACGTGACCTGTACCGGTTACTTGAATTAAGCGATGTGTTTCGAATATTTCGCAAGGAATTCGAATGCTTATGCCTCCTTTCGTCGCGCGGTTCGAATCATTCGGCAGTTTTTCCCTCGCCGCTTCTTTTCGAGAGGTGGAAAGGCGGCCACCGCCCGCTAGCGCGGCTAAGCGGAACCGCTGACTCCTACGCTCGCTGGAGTGTCGCGCAAAGTCAGGGAGAGGAGAACAATTCCTCAGGGGCTGAAGCCCTGTTTTCTCGAAAGGCCTTGCTGTCGGAGCTGCCTTCGAGGCTCAGGCCAAGAAAGCTCCCACGCCCAAAATTATTGGTAGGCAACGTCTAGTGACTGGCGGTTTCGGGGGACGGATTTTCGAGTTGGGCGAGGATTTGTTCGGCTTTTTTGCGAGGGACGAATTCGCTCAGGCCTTCTACACCGGCGCGGCGCAGGTTGGCGATGCTGCCAAATTCGCGGAGTAATTTTTGCGTGGTGCGCGGGCCGACGCCGGGAATGTCGCGTAAGGCGGATTTGGTTTGGCGTTTGCCTCGGCGCAGGCGATGAAACGTGACGGCGAAGCGATGGGTTTCATCGCGAATCTGCTGGATGAGATGCAGAACGGGAGAGTGATGCTGGAGAACGATGGGTTCGTCTTCCTGGCCGCAGACGTAGAGAATTTCTTCTTTTTTGGCGATGCTGGCCAGCGGCTGATTGATGATCTGCAGAGATTCAAGAGCTTGCGCGGCAGCGTGGAGTTGGCCGATGCCGCCGTCGATCAAGATCAGGCTCGGCAAAGATTTTTTCTCTTCCTGAAGGCGAGCATAGCGCCGCGTGACGGCTTCGCGCATGCTCGCGAAATCGTCGTTTCTTGCTTGCGGCCAGGCGGATGGCCAAGGCGTAGGGGACTGTTGCGAAGGCACGCTTCCATTGTTGGGAATGGACGCCTGGTGAATGTCGAGCGGCTCTCTTCCCGGCGTGTCGCCGAAGCCTTCTTCGGCGCCGGCAATGGCTATGAGATCGGACGGGACGGCGGATTCGGTATTTGCGGCAGTGCGCTGCTGCTCGATTCGTTCCAGGACGCCGCGGCCTTCGTCACCGCGGATGATGAATTTGCGGTAATCGGATTTTTTCATGCGGCCGTTTTCCCAAACGACCATAGACGCGACAACGTCGGTGCCCTGGATGTGGGAAATGTCGAAGCATTCGATGCGCTGCGGCTCTTCGGGAAGATTGAGCGCGTTTTGCAGAGCTTCGCCGATGGCACGGGACGTCGGCTTGAGAACACGGAAGCGCTGTTCGAAGGAATGCTTCGCGTTGTTTTCGACGAGGTCGAGAAAGGAACGCTTTTCGCCACGTCGCGGCGTGAAGATTTCGACTTTGTGCCCAGCGCGCTCGGTGAGCGTTTGCTCGAGTAGCGAGCATTCTTCGAATTCGACGGGAACGTGGATGGCTTTGGGAAGATATTCGGCGTCGAGATAGAGCTGCTTGATCAGCGATGAGACTAATTCCTTGGGATCGAAGTCTTCGATGTCTTCCCAGTAGAAGTCGCGCTTGTCTACGACGCGGCCGCCGCGCAAGTGGAAGAGATTGACCGCGACGAGTGGCGGCTCGGCGTAGTAGGCGAGAACGTCGGTGTCGTCGCCTTGCGCGGACGCGATGCGCTGGCGCTCTTCGATGTCTTCGACGGTGCGGAGCAAATCGCGATACGCGGCGGCTTGTTCGAATTGCTGCGCTTCGGAAGCGGCGAGCATACGCGCTTCTAGGCTTTTGATGAGGTCGTGGCGGCGGCCTTCGAGAAACAGGCGGACGTCCTTGGCAGCTTCGGCGTAGCGCTCTTCGGTGGTGAGTCCGGAGACGCACGGGCCGAGGCAGCGGTGAATGTAGTACTGCAGGCAGGGCCGCGGGTGGTCTTTGGTGAGATCGACGGTGCAGCTGGGAACTAAAAAGCGTTTATGGACGAAATGAAGGATGCGGCGAGCGATGCCGGCGGGAAAATAGGGGCCGAAGTAAAGCGAACCGTCTTTCTTGATGCGGCGCGTGAAGTAGACGCGGGGAAATTTTTCGGCGGCAGTGAATTTAATGTACGGGTAGGTTTTGTCGTCCCGAAGCATGACGTTGAACTTCGGGTGGTATTGCTTGATGAGATTGTGTTCGAGGGCGAGAGCTTCCTGTTCGTTGCCAACGAGAATGGTTTCCAGGTCGGCGATTTCACGGGCCAGGGAGCCGGTTTTGGCATCGATCCAACTCGATTCGAGGAAGTAGGAACGGACGCGACTCCGGAGAGCAGCTGCCTTGCCGACGTAGAGGACCGTGCCGGCGGCGTCTTTGAACAGGTAGACGCCCGGCGAATCGGGAAGCAGGTCGGCAATTTCTCGGGGTTCCATGGGATTGCGCGGAGGCCCGATTTATCGGGCTGCTTCCATGATACTAGATTGGCAAAGCGCGGCCGCCCCGAGCGAAATACTAGAATCGACTTTCCGGCTTGCCCCTTACGAGGCGGCCGCGTTTGCTTCCGGTTGGTTCGTCATTCGGGGCTCGACACGCTAGTGACAGTTTTTGGTGGTTGCGCCTCTTCGTCTTCCAGCGGTTGAAGCTGTGGTTCGGCAGAGGCGCCGGGATTCCCGGCTGCGGTGGTGTCTGTCTCTTTTGCGGCCCGTTTCGCCTCTTTCTTTTGGGCGCGCTTTTCGGCTTTAGCACGCTGCTTTTCCTGGCGTTTCATTTCTTTCTGGCGCTTTTGGAACGTAACGCTCATAGAGCCTCCTCGCAAATTCGGTTACAGTACTTCAACTAGGAACAAGGAGCTACCAGCGGGGTTCGCGTGGCTGGCGCGCGGATTCGCGATAGTCTTCGTTGGAGAATCCACCGCGACCACGTCCCCCGCCGTGACCACCGCCACCGCGGTTTCCGCCGCCACTGCGCGGGCGGTCGGCTTTCGGCCGAGCCTCGTTTACTTTGAGATTGCGTCCAGCTAGCTCTTTGCCGTCGAGGGCGGCGATGGCTTGGGCAGCTTCGGCATCATTGGGCATTTCCACAAAGGCAAAGCCGCGAGCCCTGCCGGTCTCGCGATCGGTAACGATATGAATACGCCCGACCTGACCGAAGGGCTGGAACAACGCGGTCAAATCAGCTTCTGTGGTTTGAAAACTCATATTTCCTACGAAAAGACTTTTCATGCGATTTCTCCATTTGAACTTTTCAGTTGCGGACAGAGCCCGTTCATGGCGCTGCCGCAGAAACCTTTAGTAAAAGGAGCGGACCAAGCTGGAACGCGAAGGGTGCCGCAGTTTGCGCAGCGCTTTGGCCTCAATCTGGCGGATGCGCTCGCGAGTGACCGCGAAAGTCTGGCCCACTTCTTCGAGAGTGCGCGGATTACCGTCCTCAAAGCCAAAGCGCATGCGGATGATGCGCTCTTCACGCGGATTCAAATGCTGCAACATGGAAGCGACATTTTTTTGCAGGCTGAGGTGGATAGCGGTGTCCGAGGGCAAAGCGACGCCTTTATCTTCAATAAAGTCACCGAGGTGGGAGTCTTGCTCTTCGCCGATGGGGGTTTCGAAGGAGACGGGTGTCTGAGCAATTTTCTTGGTGCTGAGGACCTTTTCAACGGTGATGTCCATGCGCCGGGCCAACTCCTCGGCAGTAGGCTCGCGGCCAAGCTCTTGAACGAGCTGGCGGGTGCAGCGGGCGAGCTTGTTAATGACTTCGATCATGTGGACGGGAACGCGGATGGTGCGCGCCTGATCGGCGATGGCGCGAGTGATGGCCTGGCGAATCCACCAAGTGGCATAGGTGGAGAACTTATATCCGCGGCGCCAGTCGAACTTGTCGGCACCTTTCATCAAGCCGAGATTTCCTTCCTGGATGAGATCGAGGAACTGCAGGCCATGATGCGTGTATTTTTTGGCGATGGAGACCACCAGGCGAAGGTTGGCCGCGGTGAGTTCCTGCCTGGCGTCTCGCGCGAAGGCTTCACCGCGCTGAATGACACTGAACGCGCGCTTGAGAGCGATCGGATCGGAGTGACTGCATTGGGCCATTTCGTCCAAAGCGGCGCGACAGGAGCGCAGCCGTGCGCGGGCCTCGGCGGCACGCGCACCGCGAGCGAGATCGACTAAGCGCTGCAAGCCGCGAACGTCGCGCTCCAGGGATTGCAGGCGTTCGACGAACGCCCGAAAGTGGTCCACGAGGCGCTGGCGTTCGCGCCAATGGAAAGGGATCTGGCGGATGGCCAGTGAAATCCGGATGCGCGTGCGGGCCAGGGCCCACTTGGCGCGAAGGTGCGATTGCTTTTTCGAGGGTGGGGTGGCGGCGAGTTTCTCCGCCTGGCGGACGGCGGTTTCATGGAGCAGCGCCATGGAATCGATTTGACGCAGAGTTTGGCTGGTCTTGCGGGCGATTTTTTCTTCGGTGATCTCTTCGTCGGGGAATTGGACAACCTCCTTGATGGAACGCGCGCCATTGCGGAGGGCACCGGCGACGGAAACCAACTCCGCAACGATGATGGGCGAGCGGGTGATGGACTTCATCACCAAGAGATGGCCGCGCTCGATGCGTTTGGCCAAAGCGACTTCGCCCTCGCGAGTGAGCAAAGGCACGGAACCCATTTCGCGGAGATAGAGGCGAACGGGATCCTGCGACTTGAAGTCCTCGCCGACGCTGAGATCGAGGTCGGAGTCCGCCGTGACTTCGTCTTTAGGACCAACATCAGCAGCATCAACAACACTGGCGGCTTGCGCCGCATTTGCTGCGGTCAGGTCCTCGTGTATGGCGATTCCCTGGCGCTCCAAGAGGACTAAAAGGTCATCGATTTCCTGGGAGGAAAGCACATCCGGGGGAAGACTGTCGTTGACCTCATCATAAAGGAGATAGCCGCGCTCTTTACCAAGGAGCAGTAGCTGCTGGAAATAGCCGAACTCGTCTTCAATGAGACGTGCCAAGAGTGCTCCAATAACTCCGTGAACGGAGTGTTGCCAAGGACATCAAAAGTCTTCGTCTTTCGCGGACTTCCAGGAAACCCCATTTGCCTTCGGGGCGTGTGCGTCCTTGTACTCGGCTAGCTCGGCATCGGTCACCGAGAACGTGCAAGACGGAGGAAGATCGACCTGGGAGGCCAATTCGCGTCGCAGCCTGATAGAGCAGATCGCGGGCGCATCCTGGTAGCGCGCGCGGCGTGCCACAAACGCCTCGTTCGCGATGGTCACAAAATAGTTGGATGATTCTCCGGCGAT
>Ga0335079_10008699_pt1 | contig 11578 bp, 8 predicted proteins | sample Lox_Sample_33_FD_206719 | JGI IMG/M metagenome (GOLD analysis project Ga0335079, IMG submission 206719) | Soil microbial communities from Loxahatchee National Wildlife Refuge, Florida, United States - Lox_Sample_3.3 | ecosystem: Environmental > Terrestrial > Soil > Wetlands | place: USA: Florida... | reverse complement strand
TAAAGGCCGATCCAATGATAGGAGCCATCTTGGCGGAACGCAGGTCCCTCGCAGCCAGGACCCTTTGCACCACGAGAAAATCCGTGGTCCAATACGCAAAGGATGTCACAAATCCCAAACCGAACACAATTCCTGTCCAATGGATGCCCATCGGGTTATCCTGGAACGATCCCATCGTTCTCCAGAGGTGAGTGTAGTCGCCACCTGGAAAATTGGCGTGAATCTTATCGACCATTCCACTCCACCCCCCAGCCTCAACCAAACCGAGAACCGGGATAATGAGCGCCCCGAGCCAAATCAACATGAACTGGAGCACTTCATTGAAAATGGCGGAAAGCAACCCGCCGAGTACCACATAGACCATCACGGTGAGCGAGGAGACCCAAATGCTGAAGTGGATATCCCATCCCAGCACGACCTTCATCACGAGTGCCATGGCATACATGTTTATTCCACTCATGAGAACCGTCATGAATCCGAAGGAAACGCCTGATAGCAAACTCGCACCTTCGCCATATCGCAACTTCAGGTATCCTGGTACGGAATGCGTCCTGGAGATATAATAGAATGGCATCATCACAATCCCCAGGAAAAGCATTGCCGGAATGGCGCCGATCCAGTACCAATGAGTCGCAAGGATTCCATATTGGTATGCGGATGCAGCCCATCCCATAAGTTCGAGCGATCCCAGGTTTGCCGCGACAAAGGACAAACCGGCAATCCAGGCAGTCATCTGGCGACCGGCCATGAAGAAGCCTTCGCCGGTTTTTGCATACCTCATCAGATAGAAGCCGATACCAATGACGAAACAGAAATAGATAACGATGACAAATGTGTCAGTCCATCCGAGGGAAACAATACTTGTTGGACCAAAGAACAGAAGAAGTGGGCGAAGAATAAGTCTGTCGATCATATGATTTCCCATGCTCATCTTGTTATTAATTCGGAATGATGATTACGTTTGGGATTTGGACGTCGAACATTCGACTCTTAAAGAATTGGCATGAGGGATTGCACGAGGAAGCATTCAGATTTGTCTCTCGGAGCTGCGATGACAGATGTTGTGCAACACTCCCACTTCACCGGGACACGGAAGATGCCGTCGCCGATTCTCATCAATTCCGTGTCTTGAACCCGCCGGTATCGACCCTACCATCGTTGGTCTCGCAGTGCCGGTCGTTAGTGGTGGATGCCAGCAATTTGCGTTAACGTGCACGCAAAAGCAAGGGCTTTTTGCGGAAGATCGCCCAATTGCATTTAACGAAGCTGCCGGACTGAAGAAACAGCACCTGCCGGGATTCGCCGCGTTTCATCTCCAGGAAATGCGAAACCGTGGGCACCTTACCTCATTCCCTGCGTGGTCGGACCCGCTCGGAAAACATCGTGACAGCTGATCGACGACACTCCAGGCTTTGAAGGATTCTAGTGAGTTAATGCTTCAGGAACTTATAAATCGTCGTTGTCGAGTATATCTGTCCGGGGTCAAGTTCAGTCGAAGGGAAATTGGCCTTGTTGGGTGAATCGGGAAAATGCTGGGTTTCAAGACAGAATCCAGAGCGATGTCCGTACTTCTTCCCTCCTTTGCCTGTGATCGTGCCATCAAGAAAATTTCCCGAATAGAATTGCAGTCCGGGTTCCGTGGTATAAACCTCCATCGCTCTTCCACTCGCTTTCTCCTCGACGCGCGCGGCAAGGTCCAGCCGGCTGTCCTTCTTGTTGAGTACCCAGTTGAAGTCGTAGCCTCCGCCGTACTTCAGTTGTTGATTGTTCTCGTCAATGCGTGCTCCGATCGCAACCGGCTTGGTGAAATCGAGAGGCGTCCCTTTGACCGGTTTCAATTCCCCCGTCGGGATCAATGTTGAATCGACTGGAGTAAATCTGTCCGCATCGATATAAAGCACGTGACTGAGAATGTCGCCATTGCCGGCTCCTGCCAGGTTGAAGTACGAGTGATGTGTCAAGTTTACCACCGTCGGCTTGTCCGTCGTGGCTCTGTAGTCGATTCTCAATTCATTGCTGTCGTTGAGCGTATAGATAACTTCGACGGAAAGGTTTCCAGGATACCCTTCTTCTCCGTCTTTGCTCAAATACGTAAGAGCCAACGACCTGCCTTCCTTGCTGTCCGCATCATTCACGTTCCACACCACTTTGTCAAACCCCTTGTTGCCGCCGTGAAGGGAGTTCGGCCCATTATTCTCCGCAAGAGTATATTCGTGTCCGTTGAGAGAGAACCGCGCCTTCCCGATCCTGTTCCCATATCTGCCCACAATCGCGCCGAAGTATGGACTGTTCGCAATGTATTGAGACAGGGAATCATATCCCAAAACGATATCGTCAAGCTTGCCGCTCTTGTCTGGAGCCTTCAGCGAGACGAGAATCGCGCCATACGTTATGATTCTCGCTTCCATTCCGTTTGCATTTCGGAGGGTGTAGATGTAGACATCTTTTCCATCCGACGACTTACCAAAGAATTGACCACTCATCGTGTTTGACTCCTCTTTTCGTGAAGTGCTTCCCCAAAAGATCGCCACCATCATTACGGCGACAAGAAATATTCTTGAGTTTCTCATGCTGTTTCCTTCTCAGAAGATACGTTGCGCTGCTGCCAAGATGGGAATAAACATATCATCAATTGAACCCAATAACAACACTTCCGAAGGATGCCCTGCCGCGATACAATCATTGCTTGTGTCGCGCCGGAAGGCTCAGAATCTGCAGTGTTCAAAAGTCAGAACTCGGACACAATCCATCCTCCAACCGGTTCTTGACAGTCCACAAATTGATGATTGGTGTTGGAACGAGCTTTGAGTCGAAGCTCGACTCTGTTTCGTACGATTCACTCAAGTCATCAAATCATCTAATACTCTGGTTGAAAAATATCTACTTCCGGGAACTTGACAATCCAGTGGCGTTGTTGTATATTTTCGACGGATAGACTGAAATAGTCGAACTATATGAAGAATACCACAATGCCAGAACAGATTTCAACCGAAAAACAGGCATCAATCATTGATGCTGCGCGTAAGCGGTTCGCCTACTATGGGTTCTCAAAAGTGACAATGGACGAGATCGCTTCGGACGTAGGGATGGGAAAGGCCTCGCTGTACTACTATTTTCCGACGAAAGAAGTTCTATTTCAAGAAGTCATCAAGCAGGAGAAAGACCAGTTTCTGAACAACATCAGGTCGATGGTTGAAGAGGGGATCCCACCGTCTGACTTGTTGCTTCAGTATGCTTCGAGGCGAGTCGAATACTTTCGCAACTTGGCAAACCTGAGAGCACTCCAATTCCAACAGTCCGCTGAAACTCGCGCATCTCATCTTGAGTTGTTCAAAGACTTTCAGAAGCAGGAAGTAGCCCTGATTCAGCAGGTTCTGGATATTGGCAAAGCGAGCGGAGAATTCGATATCGAGGACACCAGCCAGTCTGCGGAGATCATTATGCAAATGTTTTACGGTCCCCGCGCCTGGCTTGTATTGAAAAGCGATCATGCCTTGGATGACAAGACGTATCATACCTTGGAGGAATCTTCAAAACAAATCGCCAAAGTGATATTAAACGGAATCAGACAAAGAAATTAGGAGGACTTTCATCAATGGACATAAATGAACAGAAGAGAGATACGTCGGCAGACACAAAGTACTCAACGCCCAATTCTCCCATTAATGGCGCCGGAGACGAAGACATCGAAGATGTGGCGTTGTTTCGAAAAAAACGCATTATTATTCCCCTGTTGATCTTTCTCACCGTCGCTGCAGTCGCCGGCATCTACTGGTACATGAGCCTGCAGGACTTTGTTTCAACGGATGATGCATTTGTCAGTGCGAACAGCGTTGCGGTCAGTACGAAGATTCTTGGCAGGGTGGTATTTCTTGGTACCGACGAAGGAGACTCCGTCAGAACCGGTCAAATACTGGTCAAACTTGACGACAGCAATTTACGGGCACAGGAATCATCGGCGGAAGCAGGACTAGAGCTGGCACAAAAAAGCGTCCCCCTTGCACAGGTTGAAGTAGACCGTGCCCAGGATGATTTTACTCGGGCCAACGTTCAGTACAAGACCGGCATCGTGACCAAAGAACAGTACGACCACGCACAGAAGACTCTCGAAACGGCGCGCGCTCAACTTTCGATCGCCCTTTCGAGAATTGCGTCTGCACGTGCTCAGCTCGGTGTTGTCCGAGCAGATCTCCAGAATACCGTGATCTCATCGCCGCTGGATGGCGTGGTAGCCAAGCGTTGGGTCCTTTCGGGAGATGTTGTGCAAGCCGGACAGCCTGTGTTTACGATCTACGATTTGAAAAATATTTGGGTCACGGCAAATCTCGAGGAAACAAAACTTGGATATCTCCGCATTGGCGATCCCGTCGAAATTGATGTCGACGCATTTCCCGGCATGAAGTTCAGCGGAAAAGTGTTTCAGATCGGCACGTACACAGCGTCGGAATTCTCTCTGATTCCACCGAACAATGCCTCCGGCAATTTCACGAAGGTCACACAACGCGTCCCAGTCAAAATCTCCATCGTCGATCCCGCCATCACCGGGGCGAATGATCCGATCCTGAGGCCCGGGATGTCCGTAGAGGTGTCCGTAAAAATCAAGTAGGGCTCTGACACAGACACTAGCCATGCCATTATCAGATAATCAGACGTCCGTCTTGCATCAGAGCCACCGATTCTATAAATGGTTGGTCCTGGCCAACGTCATGATCGGCACATTCATGGCGGTCCTTGATTCTACCATTGTAAACGTCGGACTTCCTACGATTATGGCGACATTCGGAGTCACGGTCGACAAAATCGAATGGGTTATGACGGCATACCTCCTTGTTCTCGCCGTCATGCTTCCGACTTCGGGTTGGGTTGCCGATCATTTTGGATACAAGCGCACGTATGTGTTGGCGCTGGCTCTTTTCACTGTCGGCTCATTCCTTTGCGGAACCGCGTGGAGCAGCGATGCGCTGGTCGCTTTTCGTGTTATCCAGGGAGCGGGCGCGGGTTTTCTTATGCCTGTTGGCATGGCAATCGTTACCCGAGAGTTTCCAGTCGAGAAACGAGGTATCGCGCTGGGCTTTTGGTCCATTGCAGCCGCGGCCTCGGTATCCTTCGGCCCGCTAATCGGTGGATATTTGATCGACCATTTCTCGTGGCACACGATTTTCGACGTGAACGTCCCTATCGGTATGTTTGGAATCTTCGTGACCTTGATTATCCAGCGCGAATATCGGACCGAGCATACCCGTGCATTTGATTTCATAGGATTTATTTCCGTTGCCGTATTCCTCACGTTTCTCCTCCTTGCCCTGTCGGACGGAAACGCAGCGTGGAATACCGGAGGTTGGTCTTCCACGTTCATTCTCTCGTGTTTCGCAATTTCCGCCCTCGCGCTTGTTGTTTTCCTGCTCGTGGAGTTCAGTGTGAAACACCCGTTGATTGAACTGCGGCTCCTCAGCGATTTCAACTTCGGCGTAACAAACATCGTACTGTTCATCTTTGGTTTAGGAATGTTTGGAAGCACATTTTTGTTACCAATTTACCTCCAGAATTCCTTGAACTACACGCCGTACCAGGCGGGACTCGTTTTCCTGCCCGTCGGTATTCTTCAAGGAATGATGGCGCCCATCGCTGGCTATCTTTCTGACAGGGCGGATCCGAGGATCCCGGCCATGGTCGGGATAGTGCTTCTTGGAATAAGCCTGTACTTGAATTCTTTTCTCTCTCTCTTTTCAATGCATTCGCAAATCATGCTCCCCTTATACTTGCGAGGATTTGCTATGGGGATGATGTTTACTCCGCTCAGTACTCTGGCCCTTACCAATGTGCCAAAGCACAAGATGGCGCAAGCGTCCGGCCTCTTCAATGTGATCCGGCAGGTCGGCGGAAGTTTTGGCGTAGCTCTCTTCGGCACATTGCTTACACGGAGAATGATCTATCATAGTGCGACCTATGGGCTTGCTCTCAACGAACAATCACCCGTCTTCCGGAATACCATCTATCAACTCGAACATTTTTCCCAGTTTGTCGCGGGTGGAGGAATGCATCTATCCTCATCTCGGGGTAAGGCACTCATTGTGAACCATACGATGCAGCAGGCGTTTGTGGCGGCGGTCGGAGATGATTTTCTTGTTGCAAGCGCAATCACCCTTCTCTGTCTCATTCCAATCTTATTTCTTCGTCGCAGAAGAATACACGAGGCTCAAAACTATTAGACACGGATAAGAAGAACATGCGTGAATCCTACGATCGCTCTGGAATGAGCACGGCAAGAAAAGTACCCCCGATGAACAGTGCTCTTGGCATTCCACACCACGAGCATCCTTCATACAAGTGGTGGGTGCTCGCGAACGTCATGATTGGCACTTTCATGGCTGTACTCGACGCCACGATTGTCGATGTATCGTTGGCAAAAATCATGGCGACCTTTGGAATAGGCGTGGATGATGTGAAGTGGGTTGCAACAGCGTATCTCCTCGTGTTCGCCGTCGTACTGCCGACATCGGGATGGATCGCCGACCATTTTGGTTACAAGAAGACTTACACCTTAGGGTTGAGCCTTTTCACACTTGGCTCTCTCTTGTGTTCTCTTTCATGGAACGAGACCGCCCTGGTCCTATTTCGCGTTGTCCAGGGAGCGGGAGCCGGTTTTATCATGCCGGTTGGGATGGCGATCGTGACGCGAGAATTTCCGCCCGAAAAACGTGGTGTGGCTCTTGGCTTCTGGGCTATTGCGGCTGCTGCGTCTGTATCACTCGGCCCGTCCTTGGGAGGTTATCTCATCGACAACTTCTCCTGGCATTCAATCTTCGACATCAACGTCCCGGTGGGTATTGTCGGCGTGTTCGCCACCATCGTCATACAACGCGAGTACAAGACTGCGAAGACTCGTTCATTCGATTTGATGGGTTTCATCTCTGTCACTACGTTTCTTACGTTTTTACTGCTCGCGCTTTCGGACGGTAATGCTGAATGGAATACTGGCGGCTGGACATCACCGTTTATTATCTCCTGTTTTGCATTGTCTTTCGTCGGCCTCGTGGTCTTTCTCATCGTCGAGCTTAATGTTCGTCACCCGCTGATCGAACTGGGGCTCCTCAAGAATTTCAACTTTGGCATGGCAAACCTCGTGCTTTTTATTTTTGGCATGGGAATGTTCGGTAGTACGTTTCTGCTCCCGTTGTACCTCCAGAACGCATTGGGCTATACGGCCTTTCAGGCCGGCTCGTTGTTCCTTCCGGTCGGGATCATCATGGCAATCATGGCTCCTGTCGCAGGGCAACTGTCGGACAAGGTGAATCCGAAATTTCCGGCGTTGATTGGCATTTTCATTCTCGCCTCCAGTCTCTTTGTCAATCGATTACTTTCGCTTTTCTCTGAGACTTCTTCGATCATGATTTCGCTGTATCTCAGGGGATTTGGAATGGCATTGATCTTCACGCCACTGAGCGCCCTAGCATTGAGTGGAATACCCAGAGAAAAGATGGCACAAGCCTCAGGACTCTTTAATGTTCTCCGCCAGATTGGCGGAAGTTTCGGCGTGGCTCTTATGGGGACACTTCTCACCCAGCGCACTGCCTACCACATGAGGATGTACGGCGAATCGTTGAACGAATCATCGCCTGCCGTGCAGCAAATTCTTCGGACACTCAAAATGTTTTCCCAACAAGCCGTGGGTGGAACGGCAACCGTATCGGCATTACGTGCACAAGGACTTATTGCATCGCACCTGGTTCAGCAGGCGTTTGTTTCCGCCGTGGACGACGACTTCCTCGTGGCATCTGCAATAACAGTCCTTTGTGTAATTCCTATTCTCCTTCTGAAATACAATAAGAAAGGGAAAGGTTCTGGTCCAAAAGTCGTCGCGATGGAATAAGACACCCAAAAAGAATTCAGTTACTCTAAACGGAGAAGATTCAACGATGACAACGACACCAAAAACCCGAATCATACTTGGACTCGCATGCGCATTGCTGGCAGGATCGTGGCCCGCACTTTCACAGGCTGCTTCGGACGATTCACTGACAGTCGATGATGCTGTGCGCATGGTTCTCGCCACCAATCCTGCCATCCATCAGGCCGCCAACGCGGTCGATGCGTCAAACGCACGAGTCGATGTGAGCCGAAGTTCTCTCTATCCGGAAGCGGGTCTTTCAATCAACTACACCAGGCTCGGGCCCGCCCAAGCCTTCAGTTTTCCTGGCTTCGGAAGAATCGTTCTCTACCCGTTGGACAACTATGACGAGCACGTTGGAGCAAGCGCGACGGTTTTCGATTTCGATAGACGCCAAAAAGCGGTTGACCTCGCGCAGACACAGGTCCAGAGCGCAAGGGATCGGCTCAATCTTACACGTCAGGGCCTTGCGTATCAAACGATCCAGACGTTCTACACCATTTTATTCCTCAGACAGAGCATCCAGGTGCAGGACGATGAGATCAACACGCTGAACGAGCACCTCACTACCACCAGAAAAAAGGTCGAGACAGGTTCCGCAACAGACTTCGATGCACTCACGACGCAAGTGCGGGTTGCGGCGGCACAGAATCAGAGAATCAGCCTTGCCAATTCCCTTTCAACCAGCGAGATCGCGCTGAGACACCTTCTCGGAGTTCCCCGTGACACGCCATTGAAGCTTGAAGGCCAATTCACCGAAACACCGGTTCCTTTCGACCTTGACTCGCTGGAGAACGATGGACTTCGAAACCGAGTGGAAATGAAGGCAGCCGATGATCAGATTGCGGCGGCTCAGGCGCAGTATCAAGTCGCTGCCGCGATTGATAATCCTGCTCTCAATGTCGCACTCGCGTACGGGTTCAAAAACGGATTCGAACCGAACATCTATGCCTGGCGGGGTAATTTTGCGGCAGCAGTCCAGGTCCAAATGCCCATCTCGGGAGTTGTTCCCTTCTTTGGTGGATACAGAAAATCCAATATGCAGGAGGAAGCATCGGCGACGGTGAAAGGGGCCGAAGATTACAAGAACCAAGTCTCCCGGCAGGTTGCCGCCGATGTTCAAAAGGCCGTGACAGATTTGCGCGCAAGTCTCGACAAATTACAGAATGCCGATATCACGGTACAGCAAGCTGAAAGCGCAGTGAGCATGGCGAAGGTGCGTTACGAAGTTGGCACCGTCACGAATCTTGACCTCCTGGATGCGGAAACCGCGCTTGCACAAGCGAAGTTGATGCGGCTTGAATCGCTGTATCGCTACGTCATCGGGAGATATGAATTGGAACAGGCCGTAGGGGCAAAAACCTGGTGAGATTCGAGTTCAGTGTGAGAACGACGGCAGCGATACGAATTCGAAGGAAGGCTGACCGATAAGAGTTGGAGAGTATCCGCAGGATTTCCTTTCATCATTCTCCTGATGGAAGGCTGATGGCGAAGGTCGAGCCCTTACCGGGTTGGCTTTCGACGCTGATCTCCCCTTTGTGCAATTCCACAATTCGACGAACAATAGCCAGCCCGAGTCCGCTACCGTGCGTTAGTCTGCTCGATTCAGAGCGGTGGAAGCGTTCAAAAATATTGAGACGGTCGGCTTCGCCAATCCCCTCCCCTCCATCACAAACGCTCACGACAACTTTCTTGCCACTGCGCGAAAGTGCAACGGTCACGCCTCCCCCTTCTTTCGAATATTTGATGGCATTATCGATAAGGTTAAGAACTCCACTCCTGAGTTTGTCTTCGTCACCCTTGATTTCAAGAGCTTCGCAAATTTCGAGTCGAAGCGACACCGTGCGTTTGTCTGCGACAGGCTTCATCCGCTTGACACAGTCAGTCAGCACCTCATCTATTCGCACAGACTGAATACTCAGATTCATTGAAGGTGATTCGAGTTTCGCGAGCAGCAACAGATCGTCGGAGATTTTTTTCAACCGGTCCACTTCCTCAAGCGCTGCTTCGACACTCTCCTGCGATGACAGCTCGGAGAAATGCTTTTGTGCGTATTCCAGTTCGGACTGAATGATGGTGAGAGGTGTCCTGATCTCGTGGGATGCATCCGCCACGAATTGTTTCTGACCCTTGAAGGCGGACTCAATGCGTTCCATCATTGTGTTGAACGTCGCGGCAAGTTTAAAGACTTCGTCGTGCGTCTTCGGTGGCCCCAGCCGCTCCCCTAAATTCAAGGGAGATATCCTTTCCGTCGCTGCCACCATCGCTGAAAGTGGCTGGAAGGCAACGGTCACGATGGCATACACGGCGACAGCTGCAATGAGCAATGCAACCGGTACGCCGATGATCAGCAGGAGCTGGAGCAGGGCAAGTCCTGCCTCCACCTCTCTCAGAGAAACCGCTATCTGCACAGCATACTGATCGCGATCGTTTGCTTCGACGGGAGCCCAGAGACATCGATAGCGATGCTGTGCGATCGCCCGTTCTTCAAAGGTGAATTCGTGTCCCTCGACTTCCTTCCACGATTTCATCGGCCAACTCTGCAGAAGGGAATCTCCGAAGATGACCGACCCAACAGAATCCGTCAATCGAATAAGAGGATCCGGGAGCCCCTCGGTCTTCAGACTGCGCAGATCAGATTCATTCGGGAAGCGTTTCTCAAGATACTGTTCTTCAACTTCCTCCCTGATCTTTTCCGCCTGGCCTTCCAATCGCGCATCCAAACGCTCGACGTACGCGCTCTTCACTCTCTGATAAATGACGACGCTGAATCCAGAAAAAACAATCCCAAACACGAGCGTGGTAGCAAGTATGATTTTCGTTTTGATGCTGAGAGTGCTCACGGGTTGACTCAGGATTGGTCCTGGGAAAATATGTACCCTGAGCCGCGTATCGTGTGGATCAGCGTCTCCTTGAATCCTCTGTCGATTTTCTGACGAAGGAATCGAATGAAGGACTCGATGACATTGCTCCTCGGTTCAAAATTCATATCCCACAAATGCTCTGATATCTTCTCTCTCGAAATGATGATACCTGGATTCATCATGAAGAGCTCCAAAAGGGCAAATTCCTTTGCTGTCAGATTGATTTCCCTTCCCTCCCGCCACGCTTTGTGCACTGCGACATCCAGTCTTAGCCCGAATTGTTCGATGACCGTCGTTCGAATTTCTGATCTTCTTCTAACCAACGAACGGATTCGCGCGAGCAATTCGCCCACGTGGAACGGTTTTGCGAGATAGTCGTCCGCTCCGCTATCGAGTCCGCGGATTTTATCGTCGACGTCATCAAGCGCTGTAAGCATCAGGATCGGTGTAAGCACGTTCGCTTTCCGCAGATTCCTGCACGTCGCCCAGCCGTCCTGTCTCGGTAGCAAAAGGTCGAGCAGAATTGCGTCGTAGTCGTTGATTTGCGCGAGCTCTTCACCCTTGACCCCGTCGGGAGCAATATCCACAGCGTACGTTTCGGCCTTGAGGTGTTTTGCCACCGATGCCGCCAACTTTGGATCGTCTTCTATCAAGAGTATGCGCATCAGGACAATTCTACGAAGAAAAGATGAAAAGAGGGTGAAAAATCAAAGAGGAGTGCTTCCTTTCCGGGACCATCCTTGTCCCGCACGGATGTGGTAAAGAACCGTGATCGAGGTACGGCTGTCGAGACTCGGCTGCCGGGGAATCCTGTAGTTCAGAAATA
>Ga0335079_10008698_pt1 | contig 11578 bp, 17 predicted proteins | sample Lox_Sample_33_FD_206719 | JGI IMG/M metagenome (GOLD analysis project Ga0335079, IMG submission 206719) | Soil microbial communities from Loxahatchee National Wildlife Refuge, Florida, United States - Lox_Sample_3.3 | ecosystem: Environmental > Terrestrial > Soil > Wetlands | place: USA... | reverse complement strand
TGGCGGAAAGCGCGACTGCCTGAGCAACCATGACCATGCTTAATTGGATTGGATGGGTGGCGACCGCAGTATTCGCCAGTTCCTACTTCTTCCGGCAGGCGGCGACGCTGCGGAAGATTCAAGCCGGAGCCGCGCTTCTCTGGGTGGTTTACGGCTTCCTCATCGGCGCCATGCCGGTGGTGGTGGCAAATGTGATTGTCGCCGCGGCTGCCGTCTACTCGTCGGTCACAGCCCAGCGGAAAGCGCGATTGTCTCAGTTGGAATCCGAATGACAGGAAGATGCGAGACCGCCGGGTTATCAACCCCTAATCGCAGAATCGCGACGAGCACGTCGCCTGGTGCTCTTGCAGGTCGGTCCTGGCACGCTCCATGTCGACCTGCTTCCTGGCCGCGATTTCAGTGCTGACTTGATAGAACTCTGCCGACCGGGCTGCAACGTACTTGAGGTGCGCCGATTCAAAAGTCCGGGACAGATCCAGGCACTGTAAGCAATCCATAAATGCCGCCACTTCTCCGCTATTTGCGTGCCAGCAACTGCTGCTCAGCATCAAACCAGTTCTGTTCCGAGAAGCCATCCTGACGGCCGCGCGATTCGTAGAGTTCATACGCTCGCTGGCATATCTGATCGTGCGAAGGCGTGATTGCCTGGGTCGGCGTGTGCTTTTTGTCGGGGAAAGCAGTGCGCTTGGACACACTTCGATCGAACATGAGATTCTCCGAGGTTCTTGTAGCGAGCTAAGAAGGGAAAACTTCAGACGGGCTGACTTAGTTCAGAGAATCTGAAAGAGGAGAAGAGATACCCGCTCTTCAATAAGGCTATGCCGAATACTGGCATTTGTCAAATTGGACGCCGGTCCGATTTGGATGGGGCAGGGCTTCCGCCCAGCATAATCACAGCACTGTGGGTGCCCGGCCTTAGCCGCTGAGGTAGGTAGTGTCCTAGGCCAGGACACTACCCTGAGGTACTACCATTTGACCTACCTCAGGCTCCTCAACTTACTGTTTTTCGCTGCCGTTGCCCGCGTCCGAGCGGAAGTGTTCGCCCAGAATGCTGGCGACCGAATTCAGGTCCTTTGCCAGGGCCGTGCGCCAGCGTCCGACGGTGCGCTGCGCTGAATCGTCCATTGCCTTGTCGAAACTCTTGAGAGTCTCCGAGACACTGGCTTTCACCGATTGCGAAACCGAAGCTTCGATCTCGCTTTGGATGCTCTTCAGCCGAGCCGCGGCCTCATCGAGCTGCTGTTTCACGTCCTTGGCATTGCGCGTGCGCGAGTCCTCGAAGATGGCATTGGCGGCGTTCTGAAGCTGGCTGCGCACCCCGGCCAATGAGCGCTGCGATGAGTCTTCCATCGCCTTGTCGAAGCTCTGCAGAGTCGCTTCGGCGCTGGCTTTCACCGACTCCGAAACGTAGCCTTCAATCTCGCTCTGCGCGCTCTTGAGCCGGCCCATGGCTTCGTCGAGCTGATGCCCCACGTCCTTGGCATTGCGCGCGGCCAGGTTCTCGAAGATCGAATCGGCGGCGCTCTGCAACTGGGCGCGGGCTGCCGCGACGGTCTCGGTGGCCATCTTCATCAGGCGGGTGTTGAGGCCGGATTCCAGGCGATGGGCGGTCTCGTCCAGTTCCGCCATGCGGCGTCCCATCTCGCTGAGCTGCGTCTGGATGCGGGAAGACTCCACGCCCGCCGCGGCCTGCACTTCTTCCAGCTCGCGGCGATGCGCTTCGCGCTCCACTCCCAGCCGCTGCATCAGGGAGTCGAAGAACTCGCCTCCGCGCTGCTCCAGGCGCGCGCCGGCCGCCGATGCCTGCTGCTCGAACTGCTGGCTGGCGTCGTGGAGGCGCTTCTGCATCTCATTCGAGGTTTGCTCCGATACGGCCTGCGCCTGCTGCCCGACCACGCCAATCTGCTCCCGCACCCACTGCCGGAACTCCTCCTGGGATTCGTTGATCTTCAGCTCGATGGTGGATTGCGCCGCGCCCAGCAGTTTGTCGGCGTGCTCGCGGGTTTGCCGCAGCGATTGCGCGTTCAGGTCCTCGCGCAGCCGCTTCCATAGCTTTTCTTCCACCTCGGGAGGAATGTGCGACAGCGATACCTCAAACTTGCTGCGCTCCTTGTGCTGCGTAAGCCGTTCCGCCATATCGGCAATTTCGGCTTGCATGGGCTCAACCATTTCGGCAATCAGGGCCCGCAGCATGGGCATTTTGGGCATACCGCCGTGGTTGCCTGGGAACATCGTGGGCTCGGAAGCCATGTCTGACATGCGCATCCAGTCATCGGGACAGGAAGGCAGTCCCCAGAAGTTTCCCGGCAGGTCCAGCACGGCGGCGACGCGCCAGCCCTGCTGGTTGCCAAGCGGCTGGCAGTCGATTACATGGGCCGTCGTCTGCCGGCCATCGTTAACCCGGAATTGCAGCACCACTCCTGTATCCAGTTTGATGGGCGACCGCAGCGTGCAACCGTGCGCGCTGACCACCAGGGTCTCGCAGACTTCGTAGAGCTGGGCCGCCGAGTCCGGGCTGCTGATGGTGACGGGCATGGTCATCGGAACCCGTGAGCTCCGCCGCAACGTGCCAGACATGGTTGAACTACGCATCGATAAACCTCTCGTTGTGACGAGTGACGATCGCCAGGACCTTGCACCTGTGCTCTACTACGTTAACCCGGCGCGAGCACGCCGCGGGCTCCCAGAAGTGCTGTTTTGGCTGTGCGATGGGACACTAGGGCGGTTGCGGCCCTAGGTAACACGCCGATGCCGTATACTCTCCCGTTCACCTTATAAGCCCGATTTTCGGGTGGATTCGAAGGAGGAAGGGATGCATGGCAACGAGAAGGTGATTGAGCAGTTGAATCTGGCGCTGAGCGCCGAGCTGACCGCCATCGTGCAGTACATGGTGCAGGCCGAATTGTGCGACAACTGGGGTTACAAGCGCCTGGGCGCCCTGACCAAGAAGCGTGCCATCGAGGAAATGCACCACGCCGAAGGACTTATCGAGCGGATCGTGTTCCTGGATGGCACTCCCGAGGTCAAAGTGGCGCTGCGCCCCCAGATCGGCGCCAACGTCAAGGAGCACCTGGAGATCGACCTGAAAGACGAGGTCGAGGCCTCAGCCCAATACAACAATGCGGTCAAGGTCTGCGTCACGGCGGCCGACGATGGCTCGCGGACGCTCTTCGAGAAGATGATCCAGGACGAGGAACACCACGTCGACTTCCTCGAGGCCCAGCTTCAGTCCATCAAGGACATAGGGATCGCCAACTACCTCTCGGAGCAAATGAAGGGCGACAAGTAGATTCGTATCGGGGCACGACTTTCAGTCGTGCCGTAAAACCGCTATAAGGACTTGGGCTTTAGCCCCTGCCAATACGGCGCAGAGGCTAAAGCCCGATTCTTTCCAAGCTGGCGGCACGGCTTAAAGCCGTGCCTTGATACAACTCTCACCCCACGATGCTCAAGTATTTTCAATAACTTACATTGCGATCCCCCCGTGCGCGAGGAGAAACTCGCCGTCCCGCGAATCCTTTTGCCCCATCCCCGGCTCCTCCCATATGAGAGGGCCTGACTGTGAACGGAACCATCTGCGTTAACGAACTGAAGAGCTTCGCCACAAGACAGGGCGACACTCAACTGGTGGACGTCCGCTCGTCTACCGAATACGCCAGCGGCCACGTGCCGGGTGCGGTCAACGTCCCGATGGACCAGATCGAGGCCCGGCTGGAGGACCTTCGTCCGGGCTCGCCCATCGTCCTGATCTGCAAGAGCGGCCAGCGTGCCGCGCTGACGGCCGCGCTGCTGGAACCGTGCCGCAAAGATGTGGCCGTCCTCGCCGGCGGCACGGATGCCTGGGCCCAGGCCGGCTTGCCCTTGGTAGTTAATACCCAGACGCGCTGGGCGCTGGAACGGCAAGTACGCCTGATTGCCGGTGTGCTGGTGGTCACCGGCGCGCTGCTTGCGCTGGGCGTCACCCGCTATGCGGTGTATCTGGCGTTGTTGGTGGGGCTAGGGCTGACGTTTGCGGGCGTCACAGACATCTGCCTCATGGCCTCGCTACTATCGCGGATGCCGTGGAACCGCTCCCGAAAGCTGCGGCCTGCGCCGACCGGCGGCCAGGCTTGTTCGCTAGGAAATGTTTCTAGCCCGCGGGGGCAACGGTGAAACAATGCAGTCATGAACTTCGAGGCGCTGGCCAACGAGCACAAGGACGCCGTCTACCGGCAGATGATCCGGGCATGCGGAAATCGGGAAGATGCCGAGGATGTCCTTGTCGAAGCCTTGCTGAAGGCCTACCGCCATTTGGATCAATTGCGGGATTCGGTGGCTTTTCGATCCTGGCTGGCACAGATCGCCAGGCGCGTCTGCTGGCGGCTGAAGGAACGCGAATCCCTGATGCCGCTGTTGCAGCTTTCCGCGCTGGAAGACGAGGGCAAGCAGATTTCCGGCAACGACCTGCCGATGGAATCGCAGTTCGCCGCCCGGCAAATGAAGAATTTGCTGACCGAAGCCGTGGACAGTCTGCCCCCGCAGTATCGCGAGGTCTATCAGTTGCGCGATGTGGAGGAGTTGCCGGGTGACGAGGTGGCGCGCAAACTCGGCATCTCGCTGGCGGCCATGAAGTCCCGGCTGCATCGCGCGCGGGAGCTGGTACGGCAACATCTGGATGCCGCGCTTATAAGCAAGGCACAGAGCAGTCATTTTCAATAAATCCGCAGTAACTGCGGGAGGCAATTATGGAAGTCACAGTCGAACATCTGGGAGCCGTACAGTTTGAGATCAAAGCCCGGCAGCACACGATTGCCTGCGACCAGCCGCCGGAGAATGGCGGCTTCGATGAGGGTATGACGCCACCCGAACTCCTGCTGGCTGCATTGGGCTCATGCGCCGGATTCTATGCTGCGCAGTACCTGCGCAAGCACAAGCTGGCTGAAGAGGGAACGCGGGTGCGCGTCTCGGCGGAGAAGCTCAAGAACCCGGCACGGATGGATAACTTCAACATCGAGGTTGAAATGCTCGTCGAACTGGATGACGAACACAGAAAAGGCGTGGAGCAGGCCGTACACCACTGCCTGATCCACAACACCTTGCTGCATCCTCCGCAGATCGCCTTACAGGTCAAGAGCGCAGCGTTGGCGAAGCAAACTTAGGCCGTCGAGTAGCCTTGAATTGGATTACTTGCCGAGGAAAGTACCGGGCGAGGGATCACGTGTCAGGGCACGACTTTAGCCGTGCCCTGATACGATGCGGCACTATGGCACCAGATACGCTGCGGAATTTCGCTCAACATCACCCCGCCCTAACTGCGGAAATAGCAGGAATTCTTGCTCATGCTAAACGCGCGTATTGACTATGCTGTGGGTCTAGTCTCAACTCAGAACTCTTTCCTGTTTCTGCGCCCAGCTTCGAACCGTGGGAGCGACTTCATCCGCCGTCATGGGCGTGGCTTTTCGCCACAGCATGTAGCTGGCGTAGCCTTCTTCGAATTCCCGCGGCGCTTGCTCGGCAGAGATTGACTTCATGGCGCGGGCGGGCCGGTCCTCGATAAGCTGCCGGACCAGCTCCGCAGCGGGCGCGTTACCGGCGCGGATGGTGGTCAGCCAGGATGGCTGATTTTGTCCGGTGGCCGGCAGCGTGGTGAGCGTGGTACTCGTTCCGTCCTGGTAGCGGGTGACCAGTTCGATCCAGATACCGGCCTGGGGATGCTCGAAGACGTGCGCGGCCACACAATCTGCCGGCTTTACCAGGATGGCCACCTTCACGCCGGGCATCTTGTCCACGGAATAGGCTCCGGCATCGCTGAATCCGGCGGCCGCGAGCGCGGAAATGATCGGCGCAACGCTCGCATCCTGCCACTCCGGACTGATGATGCGCCCCAGCGTAACCCGGTCGGGCTGAGCTTCGACCGCTTTCTTGCCCAGGCCCTGCAGCGCGCCCCGGCCGGCGTTGCTGAGCAGGAACATCGCCAGCAGCCGCTTGCCGAAAAACTTCCAGACCACCAGCATCGCTAACAGGGTGAGAAACATCCACATGCGGTGACTTTGCGCCATCGGCGGATTCGCCACAAGGTAACGTGGGTTCTGGGCCGGTCGGGGCGGTGTCTTGACCGGTTGACGATCACCAGGAACTTTCCTTCATTTTGTACGTAGCTTCCAATAGAAGCGTAGCCTAGAGGCGTAGCCGTCCTCCTTCCGGAGGTGTCATATGACCGTTCTCAAGCGTGTCTATCCAGCTTCTGCATTTAAGGTGGGTTTGGTGGCGTATGGGATTCTGGGCCTGATCCTGGGTGTGTTCTGCAGCCTGATCGCTCTGGGCGCCCCTGCGCTCGGTCGTCATGCACACGGGATGATCCTGGGCAGATTTGTCGGCTTCGGTGTCTTGGCCATCGTTGTTTGCCCGATCGTCTATGGCCTCGTCGGCGGGATCGCTGCGGTGATCGGAGCAGGGATTTACAACCTCGTTGCCGGCTGGGTGGGTGGCCTGGAAGTGGACATCGGCTGAAGCGTCGAGGGGTGAGTCGCAGGAGGTCAAGCGGCCGACTGCATTTCCGGCGACTCGCCGGAGCCGAGCCACAGTCCGTGCAGCCGTAAGGCCGCTCGTATCCAGCAATCCGCCAGCTGGTTCGTGGAGAGCCGCAGCGCCACCGCGGCGGCTGATGGTTCAACCCTCAATACGCTGACCATTATGAAGCCGGCGCGTTCTTTGAACGGCAGCTCCCGCAGGGCCTGATCCAATCGCCCCGAGTCCGCGCCCGGCCGCCGACTGCCATGAGTTTTGGCGAGGTCAGCGGCAGAGCGCAGTAAGCCAACCGGGACACTCGAGCTGCGGCGCAGGGCCACTCGGTCTGCACGACGGAAATACCAGGCGAAGGTTTGCTCCGTGAGACACTCGGCTTTCGCCTGGTCACCGCAGACCAGAAAACAGAAGGCAAGGACCGGGCGGCTCCAGAGCTGGTAGAACTTTTGAAATTCGCCCAGATCACGCGGCCGTGGCCGTATCTCTTTCACGATGGGCGACGCAACGCCTTGGGAGCGCCATTGCGTGGCGTGGTTGGTTGATTCATTCATGAACTGGCGATTCGCAAGTCGGCAAGGGCCCGCTTTAGTGATGGTCCTGTTCCCAGTCGCGTTCGGTGTGCCACGCATGCGCGTGAGCGTCGTACCAGGCATGATTTTCGCGCCAGCAATGCTCGCGCTCGGCGTTCAGGTCGCGCCGTCTGTCCTCCGCCTCGTGGCTGTTCTCGCCGTGTTTGCGGACGGCCTCGTCGAGTCTGGCCTCAGCCTTTTCGATCCGTGCCTGGCATTGAGCTCTGTTATCGGCATGGGCCGGCGGCGCCGCCGCAACGAACAGCAGCGTGCCCAGCATGGCGGTTGCGAGCAGCGTCTTGCCCAGTTTTACGTACTCTTTCCGTGTCTTCATGAACACTCTCCTGTGACGATGTGACGTTGGTTTTTTCCGCGGGCCAGGTAACTGGAGTGCCGGTGCGGGCAGCGCGGATTACGTCGCACGTTCCGATGCGCCCTTGCGGGGAGCTGTTGCGTCAGTTCGCAATTTCCGAGTGCACCAGCATGTCGCGATACAGGCCGCGCTCCGGCAGGTAGGTACGCTCGTAGGTCAGACGAAACCAAACTTCGCTTTTGCGAGCCACGCTCCACAGAAAACGCGTCACGGTGTAGTAGGTGGGATCCATGCCGCACATCCTTTCGCTAACTCCGTTTGCACTTTGTGTGCCGCAGGCCAAACCGTCGATAAACACAATCGCCGCAATGGCATAGTCCGGCCTCAGGCGCGGACAAGGGTGGGCTCTCTTCGCGGAAATTTTACCTATTTACTATTTGCTAATCGGGAGAGCAATGCAGGTCTGCGCGGGAGCTCGGGTACGCCGTATGTGCGTGAGCCGGTGGCACGTGAGGGGCGGAGCGAAACCAGCCATCGGGCTCGACGATCACGTTCTACGGTAATTGCCTTAAACGCGAAGAATGGCATCTGGACTGCACTTCAGCGGCGTCCGGACTCGGACTGTGTAGCACTGCTGTAATCTGCGCCGCATCGTCCCGGCGCGTGAAAATACTCGAATGATGCGGTTCGCCAAACCCGCTGTGTTGCTTCTGCTGCTGATGCTTGCTTGCGGCGCATTGTCGGCACAGCAGGCGGTGCGGAACCGCGACCACCCGGCCGCCTCACGAAGCAGCACCGCAACCCGGCGCCAGGATCCAGTCCGGCTGCTGAGCCTGGACGAAGGCTTGTCCGTTCTCGGCGCGGCGCTCGAATCCCGTGTCCACCTCGCCCCCAACTCGGATTGCTCGCACCTCGTCCATGCTATCTACGAGCGCGCCGGCTTTCCCTATCCTTATGCCAAGTCCTCGGACCTTTATGCTGGAGTCGGCGAGTTTCGCCGGGTCACGCGTGCGCAGCCCGGCGATCTGGTGGTCTGGCCGGGGCACGTGGGCATCACCATCAGTCCGGTGCAGCACACTTTCTATAGTTCGCTGCGCTCCGGGCTGGGCGTAGAGAACTACGATGCCCCGTATTGGAGATCGCGCGGCCGGCCGCGCTTTTATCGCTACGTCGAGAGCGCTCCGGGAACGCTGAACGCCGCTAACCGCGCTGCCAGCCTGACGCCCACCGCCTTTGGCGACTCCGAACCGCGCGGCGATCAGGAACGCTCCGGGATGAACCCGCAAACCTCTCTGGCGCCGGAGGCAAACGCGGTGATCCCCACCGTAGCGGTGTTGGATTCGGCGCGGCCCAGCGCCAGCGAAGTTGCAGAGGCACTGTCTCACGTATTCACCGAAACCGCGGAAGCGCTTCGCGGGAAGAACGTCCTGCCGATGTCCCGGCACCTGATCGTGTTTGACCAGTTTGAAGTTGAACGAGTGCGCCTCGAACGCGGGCGTGGCTGGGCCGAAGTAAGCATCCGGCATCCCGCGCCGCTGCAGGCGGGAAAGGCAAAGCAGGGCAAGCCCGCGGAACGGCAGCGCTGGCCGCTGCGTTATCTCGATCAGAACAGTTGGGAAGTGGTGCTTCCGCCGGGAGACATTTACCTTCCGCGAGACGCTGCCGTCCGAGTGCTGGCTCACCAGCTAACTGACGTCGCCGACAGTCCCGAAACGTCCAGCGGCGGCCCGCAAAAAGCCGAGCTCGCGCGACTTCTGAATACGATTCTCCAAAAGTAAACTGCCCCTCTTTGCTTAGTCGCGGGCCCAGGAGTATCGTGCGCTTCATGCGCCGACTGCTTCTGTTTGTGCTTACCTCAGTTTTCCTCGTTCAAATCGCCAGCGCCCAGAATCTGGCCGCCACCGCGGCGCGCCAGTGGCGGCAACAGCATGAGCGGGCGATCGTCGCCGAGTTCCTGGAATTTCTGGCCATCCCCGACGTGGCCGCTGATCCCGCCAGCCTGCGCCACAACGCAATCGCCATCCGCGAGATGTTCGAGAAGCGGGGCGTGCGCACGCGGCTGTTGCAGACCGGTGACGCGCCGCCTGTGGTGTACGGTGAAATCGTTACTCCCGGCGCCGAACGCACCCTCATTCTTTACGCGCACTATGACGGCCAGCCGCTCGATCCCAAAGAGTGGGCGACTCCGCCCTTCGCTCCGGTTTTGCGCGATGGTCCGCTCGAAAGCGGAGGCAAAGTGATCCCGCTGCCCGCCGTGCTGCAGCCATTCGGCCCCGAGTGGCGCATTTATGCGCGCGCCGCCGGTGACGACAAGGCGCCCATCATCGCACTCGCGGCTGCGCTCGATGCCATCCGCGAAAACAAGATCCCGCTCAAATCCAACATCAAGTTCGTCTTCGAAGGCGAAGAAGAAGCCGGCTCGCCGCACCTGCAGAAAATCCTGGCCGAAAACAAAGACTTGCTAAGCGGAGATGTTTTCCTGATCTGCGATGGCCCGCTGCACCAGAGCCGGCGCCAGCAGCTGGTGTTCGGGGTGCGCGGCATTCAGGGCGTGGACATCACCCTCTACGGCGCGCGCCGCGAGCTGCACAGCGGACATTACGGCAACTGGGCGCCCAATCCCGCCATGATGCTGGCGCAACTGCTGGCATCCATGAAGGCGGAAGACGGCCGCGTGCTCATCGACCACTTCTACGACGGCATCGAGCCGCTGGGCGAAGCCGAAAAGCGCGCCATCGCTGAAGCTCCCGACTACGACGCCACGCTTGAGCAGGAACTCTGGCTCGGCCACACCGATGGTGGCGGCAAGAAGCTGCTGGAGCTGCTGAACCTGCCATCACTCAACATACGCGGCATTTCCAGCGGACATGTTGGAGCGCAGGCCAGCAATGTGATCCCCGCGACTGCCACGGTGTCTATCGACATGCGCCTGGTCAAGGGCATCGACCATCGCGAGGCCGCGGCGCGAGTGGTCGCGCACATCCGCAAGCAGGGTTATTACGTGGTGGAGAGCGATCCTGACCGGCAGACGCTCCTGTCCCATCCCAAAGTGGCCAAGGTAGTGATCGGCGACGGTTACAACGCCTTACGCACGCCCATGGACTTGCCCATCGCCCGCCGCGTCACCGAGACGCTCGAGCAGGTGCGCGGGCCGGTGATCAAGCTGCCCACTTCGGGCGCCAGCCTGCCCCTCTACATGATTCAGCAGGAGCTAAACCAGCCGACCATCATGGTGCCCATCGCCAACCACGACGACAACCAGCACACCTTCAACGAGAACATACGTATTCAGAACCTGTGGGACGGAATTGAAGTGATGGCCGCCCTGCTGACCATGTAGGCGCTGGCGCGTGGGATTCGCTTTACTTCTGAATCCCGAGTGTGGCAATAATCGCAGCAGTATTCCACATGAAGAGTGTTTTGCCGGGCCCGCGTTGGAGGATGTCTTGAGAATCTTCCTGCGCGCTCGCCGCTGCCCTAAGTGCAGCAGCCATCATGTGCGGCGCAGCCGCCATCGCCGCGTCTGGGAAAAGCTCCTCGGCCTGCTCACCATCCGGCCCTATCGCTGCCACGCTTGCAACACTCGCTTCTTCGCCTGGTGGGGATGGGAGAAACGCAGCGTGCCGCGGCTCACGAAAGTCTTGCTGCGGTTGCTGGCCGGGGCTTCCGTGATCGTGATTTCCTTCTGGCTTCCGGTGCGCTTCTTCGGGGCATCCGCCGGAGCGCTCATGGGCGTGGTGCTGTGGGTGGGCACCGCCTTGATGCTGGGATCCTAGGGCGAGATTCTCTTCGTGATCGGCTGCGGCTGCTGGTGCGCGGTCTCCGGTTGCGGCGGCTTCTTCGGCTCTCCAGCGTGGATGGCCCGCCACGACCAGTCGTCCAGCCTGGACATCGTTCCGGCGACAGCGCGGCACAGGTAGAAGATGGGCGCGGTGATCAGCAGCAACACCCGCACCGCCCAACCTGCCAGCCACATGGTCGCCTCCGCAGGGCTGCGAATCATACTATTGCACCTGCCGTGGGGCAACCAGAGTCTAGATAATCAGCCTCGGTTACGTTCGCACCCTGAACAGAAGATTGCCGTGGTCGTGGACCGGAGCCGGTTCGTGTCAGGGCACAGCTTTAGCCGTGCCGTACGGATCGTGAGAGAATTGGGCTTTAGCCCTTGCAGGTGTGGGGACGGGGGCTGAAG
>Ga0335079_10008691_pt1 | contig 11580 bp, 9 predicted proteins | sample Lox_Sample_33_FD_206719 | JGI IMG/M metagenome (GOLD analysis project Ga0335079, IMG submission 206719) | Soil microbial communities from Loxahatchee National Wildlife Refuge, Florida, United States - Lox_Sample_3.3 | ecosystem: Environmental > Terrestrial > Soil > Wetlands | place: USA: Florida... | reverse complement strand
GTCCTTCGAAACGTCGCACATGAAAGCATCCGCGCCGGGAAGAGAGAGAATCAGATCCTTGGCTTCCTGCTCCAGACGCTCGTTTTGATACGTGATGGCGAGCTTGGCCCCGGCCTGATGCAATCCCTGGGCAATCGACCATGCGATACTGCGCTTGTTGGCGACTCCGAAGACGACGGCCACGCGGCCTTCGAGAGAAAAAGACATGCTTCCTCCTGAACAAAGGAAAAAGCATAGCAGCGCCATGCAACGTCGCGCCACTTAGGTGCGGAAGGTACGGTCACAAGAACAGGCCCTAACCGGCCGCGCTGCTTGGGGCGTGCTCGGGTCGGCGGCCGGCGGGCATGTTTTCCTTCTGCAGGGTAAAACCCAGCGCCGGGGCAGGAGTTTCGGACAATTGTGTGGAAAATTCTCACCGTAGTCCGCTCCGCGAACTCTGCAGTTAAAAGCTTCTATTCGCGTTGTTTAGAGAACGGTTGGCTCGAAAACAGACTTTGACCGCAGAGATCGCCGAGAGACGTTCGAAAAACCGCGGAGAGAGCAGACCTCTATTCAGGTATGGCCAGCGGCTTCGATTTCATCAGTTCCGCGAACCGTGAATCTTTGCGCAAATCGGCGAATTCCGGGTCGGTGTAAACGTCTTTGACGCCTTTATAACCTTCTTCCATCGATTTGCGCAGAAACTCGAGCGAGTGGTCACGGTCCCCGATTTTGGCGTAGAGCTTCGCCAACACGTAGTCGTAGTGGGCGCGGTCCTCGGGTGAGGCCATCTGTGCGGCTATGCCGGAGTGCGAGGTGCGATCGAAGATGTCCGGGTCGAGTTGTACTGCTTTGGTGTAGGCTCCTGTCGCACGTTCAAAGTCCTTTTTGGCGAAATAAGCCGCACCCAGATTCGAGTAGAACGAGGCAGAATCGGGCTGAAATGTGAGCGCTTTTTTGTATTCCTTGATCGCGCCATGATATTTGTGTCGTTCGTATTCGATCACGCCCATGTTGTTGAACGCTTCTGCGAAGCTTCGATTGTCCTTGATGGCGCGTTCGAATTCCTTGCCCGCCTCTTTAAATCGTTGCAACATCAAGTCGCAGATGCCAAGTTTGTTGTAAATCGATGCCGTTTGCGGGGCTTTCTCCAGCGCAGCGTGATAGTAGTCAACGGCGTCGAGATAATGTTTTTCGGCCCGCAACACGTCGCCCTGTTTCTCAAGCTCCATGGCCGAGGCAGTCGGCGAAGGTGGCGGAACCTGCCGCATGGGAGGCGCAATCTGAATTTGATCAGACAGCGAGTTTTGCGCAACAGCAGGTGCGATTAAGAGCGACAGTAGCGCTAATGGAAGCGTTCGGCGGAAGGACGCGAGGAACATAACAGCCCTCCTCAGCAAGTACTCTTATTTTAAGACACCAGGCAAGTTTTCCAGGTTCCCAGTTAGGACTAGCTACATCGGGACCTAAGTCACTGATGCGGAGCGGGTGCCGCATCCGGCGGCTTCGCCGGGGGATCCGCCTGTTTGTCGTCTTTAAACATGCCGGCAATCTTGCCCAAAAGGCCTTTCTTCTTCGGCGCATTCTGGTCATTTTGCGCATTCTGGTCAGGTTGCTGGTTGGCTGGGGGTTGTGCCTGCGGATTTCCCAGCCCCAGAATCTTCGACAAAATGCCATGAATTCCGTTGCCCTGATCGCATGTGCTGGTGGGCTCGGTTCCGACGATAAAGGCCGACGAGTAAGTCTGCGGGCAAGAGGGCGTTGCGAGCAGGTTGGTAACCTTATCCAGCTGCACGTCTACAACACCCGCAGGCTGCGAAAACGGCTTCATGTCTGAATAGGCGGGAAACTCAGCCGCTTTTTTCATGAAGGCGGTCCAGATCGGGGCCGCAGTTTGCGCTCCGGTCAGATGGATCTCGCTGTAATCGTCAAAGCCGACCCACACCACGCAAAGCAGATTGCTGGTATAGCCGGCGAACCAGCCGTCGTGTGAGGTACCGGTTTTGCCTGCGGCAGGAGCATTGAAACCGGCGGCGCGCACGGCGGTGAAACCCAGGCCATTATTGATGACCCCTTCCAACATGTCCGTCATGATGTACGCCACCCGAGGATCCAGCACTTGGTGGGTTTCGGGAGAGAAGTTCAGGACCGGATCGCCGTCGGCATTGCGAACCGATTTCACCAGCATCGGCGAAAGGCGGATGCCGTTGTTGGCAAATACGGTGTAGGCTGCGGCCATCTCGAGTGGCGTAGCGTCATAGGCGCCAAGCGCCATTGCCGGCGTCGGCTTCACCGAAGTGATGCCCGCTGCCTTCGCCAAATCGGCCACCTTGTCATAGCCCACTTCTTCGGCCATCTTCACTGTGGCATTGTTCAGCGACATCGCCAGCGCATAACGCGCAGTCACATCACCGTGGTATTCCTCTTTGAAGTTTCGTGGCTCATAAATCTGATCGCCATAGGCGAACGTGGTTGGCTCGTCGGAAAGAATCGAGGCCGGAGTGTAAACCGGATTGCTGCCGTCAAGCGCCGTGTTCATCGCGGCCGCATACACGAATGGCTTGAATATGGATCCGGTTGGCCGCTTGGCGACCGCGTGATCGAGCTGGCTGTAGCCATAATTGCGCCCGCCCACCAGCGCCAGAACCTCGCCGGTGTGCGGATCCATGGCAACCAGCGCAACCTGAGCTTCGGGGCCCGGCTCTACTTGAGTCTCGTATTTGCCCTTGCCGATTCTTATGCGCTTGGTGCGGCGCTTCAGAACCTGTTCATCGATGAGTTTTATTCCGGCTTCTACCGCCTGCGCTGCGGCCCGCTGCAGATCGGGATCCAGCGTCGTATAAATCCGGTAGGCCTGCTCGTTCATTTCGCGTTCAGGCACTTTGCTGATCAAGGTTTCGCGAACCAGATCGACAAAATATGGTGCCTGGCTGGCCTCGACATTCGGTGGAGCAAGTTTCAAGGGCGTGGCTTTAGCTTTCTCCGCCTGCTCAGGAGTGATGGCTCCAGTCTCCACCATGCTATCGAGTACGAGATTTCGGCGGTCGAGGGCACGCTCTGGATGCCTGTAAGGCGAAAGATAACTGGGTCGTTGAATCAATCCTGCAAGCAGTGCGGCTTCCGGCAGAGTTATATCTTTCAAGTCTTTGTTAAAGAAAGCGTGGGCGGCCTCGGCAAATCCGCTAACTTCGAAGGAGCCGCGCTGTCCCAGGTCAACCCAGTTGCCGTAAAACTCGAAAATCTGCTGCTTCGAAAATTTCTGCTCCAGTTCGATCGCGATGAGCATTTCCGTGAGCTTGCGCTTAATCGTCTTCTGCGGCGTTAAGAAGAAACCGCGGGCAAGCTGCATAGTGATGGTCGAGCCGCCCTGCTCATGGCGAGCACGCGTAAGGTCGATCCACGCGGCCTCCGCAAACCGCCCAAAGTTCACGCCGTTGTGCTGGAAGAATCTCCGATCTTCAATAGCCAGGACCGCATTCACCAGGACCTTGGGCATCTGGTTATAGTGGACCACTTCGCGCTTGGAGCGCTGGTCACCTTCGAACAGAGACGTGATCATCTCCGGTTCGAGCTCGTAAGCTTCGAGTTGGCTGCTTGCGTTTCCAGTGATGCTTTCCACGGCGCCGTCGCGGACGCGGATGATTGCCGGCTCAGGACTGTGATAGGAGCCCGGACCGGGCTGGATTTGAATGCTGCTTGCCGTGAGGCGGTAACTGCCCATCGGCGACTGGTTGCTTTTCTCGGAATAACCGGCGCGGCTGAGATCTGCGGCGATTTCCTTGAGATCAACCTTCTCGCCGACCGTAATCGAGACCGGCCGGGCATAAATTTTTGCTGAATTGGCAAAAACTGGCCCCGCGAACCGGCGGGCAATAATGCGCTCATATTTAACGTAGTAGTAGGAAAAAACGCCGGTGAACGCAACCGCCAAAACGAGAAACGCGGCCAGCGCAAAACGGAATACGGGATCGCGGCCAGCGGCGCCTGAAGATCTGTTTCGATGCGGAATTCTAATTCGTATGGCCACAGTTTGGCGGATTAACCCCTAGGTTCAGACGGGCTCATGCCACTAATGGTGAGATGAGACGGCGCGAGAATTCGTTACCAGAGCAGCCTCGGCCAAAAGCCGGAGCAGCTTCTATTCTAATGGATTCTGGGTTCAATCGATTGCGCGGGGGGCCGCCCGAACCTCTTAGAGCACGCCCCGGTTTTCGGTGGAAGCGTCGAAGTGAATATCAACAGGATAGCCTGGAAGATCGAGATGCACGACGTAGGGCGCGCGAATGATCACCACTCCGGTGCCGAGCGCTCCCGATCTCTGCACGTGAATCTGTTCTTCGGAAATCGGAATATCGAGGTCCTGCGCTTGTCGATAGATTGCCGTGCGAATATCGGTTTCGGTCTTGGTTGTGTAAGTATCGATCGTGGCTTCGTTCTTAAGGGCATCCTGAAATTCGTAATTTTCAAAGTAGGGAGGAATCAGCATCACGCCCAGGTAGACGGCGGCGACAATCACGCCTATGCCGAAAATCATTTTAATGCTGCTCATCCAGCGCTCCGCAGGACGCGAGCGCCGTGCTTACCGTCGCGCTCGGCCCAGAATTTCCTCGAAATAATCGACGATTGCGGCGATGCTAACATCCTGGGATTGGCGAGTCGAGCGTTGAACCACCTCCACCCTATCTTCGGTAACTTTTTTCCCCACATTAATCCGAAAGGGAATGCCCACAAGGTCAGCGTCTTTGAACTTGACCCCTGGCCTTTCGTCCCTGTCGTCTAGTAACACGTCGAAACCGGCGGATTCCAGGCGTGCGGCAATGTCTTCCGCAATACGTTTCAGCTTTTCATCGCCCACATTTGTGGGCGTGACAACCACCTCAAAAGGTGCAATCTGCGGCGGCAACCAGAAGCCGTTCTCGTCATTGCTCTGTTCGATGGCCGCGGTAAGAATTCGTTCAATGCCGATGCCGTAGCAACCCATGATCGGCATCACCTCTTTGCCGTTTTTATCGAGCACGCGCGTGCCCATCGATTCCGAATATTTGGTGCCGAGCTTGAATATGTGGCCCACTTCGACCGCCGTGTCCATCTTTAAGGGAGCGCCACAATTTGGGCAAGGCTCGCCGCTTGCGACGCTGCGTAGATCGGCATATGCGGTGGCCTGAAAATGCTCTCCCGGAGTAATGTTCTTGATGTGGTAGTCCTCTTTGTTTGCACCGGCGATCAGGTTCGTGCGGCCTTCGAGGGCTTTATCAACCAGGAGAATTGGCTTGTTTCCATCGTCAACACTTCTAGCCCATTCAACTCCAAGCGGCCCCAGAAACCCCGCAGGCGAACCGAAGAGCTGGCGGATTTCGTCTTCCTGCATAGGACGCGTCTGCTCTCCCGCTAACGCGGTCAAAAGCTTGGCTTCATTGAGCTGATGGTCTCCGCGCATGAGCACGACGACAGCCCGCGACCCAGACTGACCTGTGGGGCGCCTGGTGTCCTCGCTTTTCGAGTCGATCATCAAGGCGAGCGTCTTGATCTTGTTCTTTGGCGAAACCCCGAGGAACTCGGCAACTTCTTCGATCGTCTTCTTTCCCGGAGTGTGAACTTCGAGCGGCTTGCCGTCTGCTTCCGGCCAGAGATCGGGAACGTCCTCCAGCTTCGATGTGGCCTTTTCGAGGTTTGCCGCATACCCGCAATTCGCGCAGCTCACAACCTGGTCTTCGCCCGCCGGCGTATAGACCATAAACTCTTCCGATTGCGATCCGCCCATGGCGCCCGAGTGGGCTTCGATGATCAGATATTTCAATCCGCAACGGTCGAAAATCCGCCGATAAGTCTCGCGGTGCTTCTTGTAGGAAACATCCAGTCCGGCATCGTCGATATCGAACGAATACGAGTCCTTCATAATGAACTGGCGCACTCGCAGCAGGCCCGACCTCGGACGCGGCTCATCGCGAAACTTGGTCTGAATCTGATACCAGATTTGCGGCAGTTGCTTGTAGCTGCGCAGTTCTTTGCGCGCGATCTCGGTCATGTTCTCTTCGTGGGTCATCGCCAGGCAGAGCTCGGCCCCCTTGCGGTCTTTCAGACGAAAGAGGTTGTCGCCCATGACCGACCAGCGGCCGCTTACCTGCCACAACTCGCGCGGATGCAGCGCCGGCAAATAGAACTCCTGGCCGATGCGGTCCATCTCCTCGCGGACGATCGCGATGATCTTGTTGAATGATCGCTGCCCAAGAAAAAGATAGGAATAAATTCCCGCTGCCAGTTGGCGGATGTAGCCCGACCGCACGAGAAATTTGTGGCTGGCGACCTCGGCGTCAGCCGGCGCCTCCCGCAGCGTCGGGATAAACAGCTGTGACCAGCGGTGCATAGAAGAAGTCCCGAATGAAAAGGGGAATTGGTTATTTTAGCAGTTTGGGTTGTGGAGGCGTGGGCGGTCTCGCGGGTGTTGCTAACGATGCTTATGTTCTTCGCAAACCTGCCAGACCCACTCCCGCCCCAATCAGCATCGACCCGGCAATTCGGTTCGTAACTTTTTCGAATCGCGGACTGCGTGCCGTAGCCAAGGCGCGCCCGGCGAGTTGGCCATATGTAAACAAGATTGCGAATTCAACCAGGATTGAGCTGATGCCCAGCACCAGAATCTGAAACGCGACACTGTGATGAGGATTAATGAACTGTGGAAGAATCGCCGTAAAGAAAAGCAGAGCCTTGGGATTCGCCGCCTGCAGCAAGAAACCGTCGCGAAGAATTCTGGGTCCGGTGCGCGAGTCAGCTTTCGCTTCCGGCAATGCCACCACGGAAGTCTTACCGAAAAAACTGCGCAACCCCAGGTAAACCAGATATGCGGCTCCGGCCCATTTAATCAGGAAAAACAACCTGTAAGATGCAACGATCACGGCGCCCAGACTGGTGGCGGAGAGCGCAAAGTACATTGCGTTCGCGCTCAAAATTCCCCAACTGCCCCACACCGATTTCCCCGGCCCACGACGAATTGCCTGCGATAAAACAAAGAGCACGGCCGGACCCGGCGTCACGCTCAGAACAGCTTCGGTCATAACGAAGAGAAGCCAGATTTGCCAGGTCATGAGAATAGGTCGTCGGTCGTCCTTCGCGGGCGCAAACGTTAATGGCGGAGAGCTCCTAAACCATCTCCGTCCCCCACAGATCGTGGAGATGGACGATGCCACGGAGTTTGCCTTCATCGACCACGACCAGCGAAGTGATCTTTTTTTCTTCCATAATCGACAGCGCCGTGGCTGCGAATTCCTGACCGGAGATGCTTTTCGGATTGCGAGTCATGCATCCGCCGGCAGTCATATCGAGAACGTCTTTTCCTCTTTGTTCCAACAATCGTCGCAGGTCTCCATCACTGATGATTCCGACCAGCCGCTCTCCTTCGACCACGGTCGTGACACCTAGTTTTTTTCGTGACATTTCGTAGATCACATCTGGCATTTTGGTTTGCGGGGAAACTCGTGGTACGGCATCGCCGCTGTGCATTAGCGTTTCGACCCGCGCCAATCGCTTCCCCAATTTTCCACCGGGATGCAGGCGAGCGAAATCTTCCTCTTTGAATCCCTTTTTTTCGGCGACAGCAACTGCCAAAGCATCTCCGAGAGCAAGCATTGCCGTAGTCGAGGCGGTTGGAGCGAGGCCGATGCTGCAGGCTTCTTGCGCCACCGCGCAACTCAGAAATACGTCAGCGGCGGAGGCGAGGGTGGATATTTTGGAAACGGAAGAGGACTGAGATGATTCCGCACTGGAAAGGACGCCCGCGCCTCCACTCTCCTTAGTTCGATCGTCGCAGGTTATCGCGATTAATGGAATCCGCAGCCGTTTAATAGTCGCGAGAAGCTGCAGAATTTCCTCGGTCTCGCCGCTCGCCGAAAGCGCAACCACGACATCGCCGTGCGTCAGCATCCCCAGATCCCCATGTAGTGCTTCGACGGGATGCATGAACAACGCGGGCGTGCCAGTTGAACTCAGGGTGGCAGCGATTTTGCGAGCAATCAGCCCGCTCTTTCCCATGCCGGTGACGACCACCCGTCCCGGACAACAGAAAACTAATTCGACTCCGCGATTGAAGGCATCGGCCATGGGACCGGCGATGCGATCGGCAAGATCGGACAACGCCTGCGCCTCAATGCGCACCACATTTTCGCCAATATGCTTCATGGATGACAGCAGGAAGCAAGGATGTTAGTTGAAATCGTGGCTAGTGGCTAGTAGCGCGCCGGCGGATGAAGGCAAATTACTAAGTGATCGAATCGCACAGTCGCTCAGTAGAAGCGAACTGACACGAGTCACTAATCACTAGCCACTAGCCACTAGTCTTACCAAACTCGGCAAGCGTCTTTGCTGACCATCGGATCGCCTTCTTTGCAGCTCCAGGCGTGCTCGAACTCAGGCATGTTCTGCACCACCCCATCCACACGCCATTTTCCGGGCGAGTGCGGGTCGGTGGTCACCCGGGCACGAGACATCTCCGGGCTGCGCAGCTCACACCAGATGCGCCCGTAGCCGAGATAGAAGCGTTGGTCGGGAGTGTAGCCGTCGATTGTCTTGCCGGCCTCGCCATTCTTGTCCTCGTCGATGAAGTGGTGCAACGCCATCAAAGCGATGCGCGCGCCGCCGTTATCAGCGGTGTTCTCGCCGAGCGTCAGCCGTCCATTGAGCTTCAGATCGTCAATCGCGGTGAAACTGCTATATTCGTTCGCTACGCAACTGGCGCGTTCCTCGAATTTTTTGGCGTCCTCCGGAGTCCACCAATCACGCAGGTTTCCCTGTGGATCGTATTTGCGCCCTTGATCGTCGAAGCCGTGCGTGAGTTCGTGGCCGATGACCACGCCGATGCTGCCGAAGTTGGTCGCATCGTCCGCGTTCTGATCGAAGAACGGCGGCTGCAAGATTCCGGCGGGGAAAACGATCTCGTTGCGTGGCGGCGAATAGTAAGCATTTACCGTCGGCGGTGTCATGCCCCATTCAGTGCGATCAAGTGGCTTGCCAATTTTGTTCACGTCCCGCCGCGATTCGAATTGATTTCCTCGCAGGAAATTTCCCATCAGGTCGCCACGCACAATCTCCAATGAACTGTAATCTCGCCACTTGTCGGGATAGCCGATTTTGTTCTGGATCGCGCTCAGCTTGATCTGCGCCTGCTTCTTGGTTTCGTCGGACATCCACGGCAGGTTTTGAATATCTTCAGAAAGCGATTTTTCGAGCGCCTGCACCATCTTCAACATGCGCTGTTTGCTCTCTGGCGGGAAGGTTTGTTCGACATAACGCTGGCCGAGAGCTTCGCCTAATTCGTCGTCAACCGCGGATACGCAACGTTTCCAGCGCGGCTTGATCTCTTTCTGCCCGGTGAGCGCCTGCTCCATCTTGAAATTGGCGTCGACGAAGGGATGCGAAAGCCATGGAGCCGCACCATCGAGCAAGTGCCAGGTCACATACGTTTTCCAGGCGTCGAGCGGCTCTGAGTCGAGCAGCGCGTTCACCTGCTTAAAAAAGTCCGGATTGCTCACATTCAAGTCGGGAAAATTCGGGGCCTTAATATCGCTGAAGTAGCGCGCGAAATAAAAATTCGGCGCGAGGCTGTAGACTTCTTCGCGCGTCATCTTGTGATCGCGTGTGGCAGGATTGCGGCGCGCGGTGCGGTCCATCGCGTCCTTGGCAAGGTCTGTCTCAATTTCCAGCACCGTTTTCGCAGAACTGGCGGCCTGCTCGGGAGATTGTCCAGCCAGCTTGAAAACTGCGGTTGCATACTCGGTGAGATCGCCACGAATCTGCGCCATGTGCGGATCGTCTTTGATGTAGTAATCGCGGTCGGGCAGCGTCAGTCCGCCTTGATCGATATAGGCGATTACCATGTTCGCGTCGTGGAGATCGGGCTGGCTGTAAAAATTGAATAGGGGGCTCGGGCCAATCTGCTGAACGTGCGCGATGACGTCGATCAATTCCTGCTTGTTTTTCACGGCAGCGATGCGGTCGAGTTCGGGCTTGAGTGGCTCAAGCCCTTTGGCATCGGCCGCCTTCTCGTCCATGCAGGATTCGTAATAATCGCCAATTTTCTGGTCGATCGCATCGCGGTTTGGACTATCGACGGCAGCTTTCTCCAAAATGCCTTTGAGGATCTGCTGATTGCGGTCGTGGAGCTCGTAAAAGGTTCCCCAGCCGCCCTGGTCGGGCGGAATGGTCGCAGTTTTGATCCAATTACCGCACGAGTATTGGTAAAAGTCGTCGCAAGGGTTCGCGGATTTATCCACGGTGCTGAACCTTGCGGCCGATTGCGTACTCGAGTTGTCGGATTGAGCAAGGGTAATGGTTGGGGCGAGAACGAGTGACAAGAAAAAGACAAGATATGCGCGCACGGTTAACCTCAGTGAGAACTGGCGATTGTAGGGCTTTGGGGCTTAGACAGGCAAATTGAAAAAAGGTTAGAAGACCAGAGTTTAAAGACCTCGGGGGACTGCGGGTTACTGACTTCCCGGACTTCTCTCGCCAACATATTTCTCCACAACTTCCTTCCATTTTCCCTGGGATTTCAGAATGAACTCGATCGCATCGCGCAGTGCGCCATCACCGCCGCCGTGTTTCGTCACGTAGTGGGCCTGGCGCTTTACTTCGTCGCGCGCATTAGCAACGGCGACCGCGAGACCGCAATTCCACATCACCGGCAGGTCGATAACATCATCGCCCACGAAGCAAGCCTCGGCGGCGCTGATCTTCTCCTGCTGCAAAATTCCTTTGAAGACGCCAAGTTTGTCGTTGATGCCCTGATGCACATGGTCGAGCTTGAGGTCACGCGCGCGTAGTGCCACCGTCTCGGAGATGCGTTTCGTAATCAACCCCGTTTGTAGTCCACCAATCCGCGCCAAAGAAATTCCCGCGCCATCGTGCGCGTGAAAGCCTTTCGCTTCGATTGTGGTCTGGCTGTGGAGTCCGAATCCTCCCTCGCCTCCATGCTTCGCTGACTGTTCCTGAATGCTTTGCTTTGCGCCATCGTGCGCGGGAAAGAAGAAAAGCTTGCCGTCGGTGAGGACACCATCCACGTCGAAAAGAAGAAGTTTGATTTTGCGGGCGCGCGACTTGCTATCTGGCATGACGCGGATTTTAACAGAGCCCTATGCAGGTGCCGTATTCCGTATTCAAGAGACGTTCGCCCTTTGCCGATACCAGCATAGAGATGTATGAAAACCGATCTCAACCCTGCGCCCCCAACCTCAGTTCACGAACGCCGCCACCATCCGCGCTATCGATGGATCATGCCTGTCAAGGTTCATATCTCGAACAGTTCGGCCGTGCGCGGCATCTCCATCGAGCTCAGCGAAAGTGGGATGTCTGCGCTCATGAGCGAAGCTTTGAAGGTCGGCGAACTCGTAAAAATTGAGCCAATTGCCGGGAGCAAAGTGTCGGCGATTGTGCGGCGGCAAAATGGCAAAATCTGTGGCTTTGAATTTTTAAACCTACATTGGGGTCAGGTGCAGCAACTCATCGAGCTCAGCAGGGTGCTTCCTCTGCATGATCCCAAATCGCTGAACATCTGATGCGTTGAAGCCGCGAGTTGCAAGTGACGGAGTTCACAGATAACCGCAAAGCAGGACC
>Ga0335079_10008690_pt1 | contig 11583 bp, 12 predicted proteins | sample Lox_Sample_33_FD_206719 | JGI IMG/M metagenome (GOLD analysis project Ga0335079, IMG submission 206719) | Soil microbial communities from Loxahatchee National Wildlife Refuge, Florida, United States - Lox_Sample_3.3 | ecosystem: Environmental > Terrestrial > Soil > Wetlands | place: USA... | reverse complement strand
CATCTCTATTGTGGCCAAGACGGGGACATTTCTAATGTGGGATGACAAGAGATCGCATCGTTGACAATTCCCCCATCTCACAGGCAAACTACCGCATTCGCCGGAAATCTCATCTGGCGAGTGTCTGCGAGGGGATTGCGGCTTATGTCCCGTGCAGGCCTTATACTCTTATTCACGCCATGACCGAGCAACGGGTCGCCTATACCCTCGACTCCTCGCTGGAGACGATCGATAGTTGTGAGGAGAAGGCAACCCGTATTGCCACCGAACTTGGCTTCGGCGAAGACGAGGTCATGCAGATTTCCATGGCAGTGCGGGAGGGCGCTGTCAACGCCGTGCTGCACGGCAATAATTACTCTGCCGATAAGAAGGTCACGCTCGCCTTCGAGCGCACGGGTAATGAACTGGTGATCACCATTCGCGACCAAGGCAAAGGGATGGATCTGAGCAAGATTCCCAACCCCCTGGCGCCGGAAAATCTGCTCAAGACTTCGGGGCGTGGCATTTTCCTGATGCGCTCGTTTATGGATATAGTCGAGATTCGCCCGTCCTCGACGGGCACCGAACTCAAACTGATCAAGCACGTCCACGGGCCAACCGCGGGCGGCAAGGAGGCTTCCCAGTGACAATGAAGGTTGGTAATCGGCAGGTCGATGGCGTCACCATTGTGGACTGCAGCGGTCGCATTACACTCGGCGAAGGCAGCGTCATCCTTCGTGACACGGTCCGCGACCTGCTCTCGAAGGGCAACAAGAAGATCGTGTTGAATCTGGCTGATGTGAACTACATCGACAGCTCCGGTATCGGCGAACTGGTCAGCGCGTTTACTACGACCAAGAACCAGGGTGGCGAACTGAAGCTGCTGAACCTTACCAAGAAGGTGAACGATCTGCTCCAGATCACGAAGCTCTACACGGTTTTTGACGTGAAAGACGACGAAGCGGCCGCGGTAAAGTCGTTCAAGTAGATCTCTTCGAGGTTGGATCTCAATCACCAGATCTCCCGGGGGTGCCCCACTTCTCGCCGACCTTGCGAGAAGTGGGAAACCCCGAAATTTCTTGGACGCTGTCGAAGGAAAAGCCGGCCCGGTGATTCCAGTTGAGACCTGCCCGATTCGGGAGTCACGTTGCGGAACGATCTTCGAAATAAATCTCACTCAATCATAGACGCCGTCCCTTGGCAATTCCTAGAATCGCCCCATGCTTGTCTGGAATGCCGCAACCACCACGACTCGTGCAAGGACGGACGCGTTCGTCCGTCCGGCGGGACAAAACCCGGCCAAACGACCCGTGGTGTTGGCCAAGGCGGGAAACCTAGGCGCACTTTTGTGCATTCTATTGACGCCATGCACCGCCCAAGCCGCCGACTGCGTTCCCATCCACGAAGCCGCACAGCATGTCGGCGAAACGAGATGTGTCAGCGGGAAAGTGGTGCGGGTTAAAGTCGGGGACAAGGGTGTCCACTTCCTCGATTTCTGTGAAGATGCGATGGCCTGCCCTTTTACGGTGGTGGTCTTCGGTCACGATCTGAAAGATGTCGGTGACGTCCGGCGCTTGGCCGGACGCACGATTGAAATCCGCGGACTCCTCAAAGTCTACGATGGACGGCCGGAAATCATTCTGAGCCGGATCAGTCAGATCGATGGCGGAGCCGCCATGATCCCGCCGCTGCCGAAAAACTACGACGTCGAGGAGCGGGGCCACTACAGTGCGGGAAGGTTGTATCCCACAAAGAAACCGAAAAAGACAAGAGCCAGACCGAGTGCCAAGGCAACTTATGGAAACGACGTCGAGGGGGAGGACCCACAGTAAGGACCAATTTAAGGCATGGGTCACACCATTCCTTTCCGCAACTCGTCCAGCGGGTACTTCGTCCCGCGCCAGACGATGCCGTCATTCCACAGCGTCAGCATCATCGAGCGCAACAAGGTGTAGATAAACATGGCAGTGCTCACCGGGTGGAGCAGGAAATAGTACGGAGGCACCGACGAGCGCCAGGACATGCCAATGTAGATCAGCAGCATCGATCCCAGAGCAATCGCAAACGGGAGCCGCGCCCAGCCGTGCGCCAACCAGTTTCCAAGAAATGGTCCGAGATTGATGAATGCCAACCCAAACGCCGAAGCCAGGGTCCGCCAGGATTGGAACGAGAGTACGGCGAAGAAATTTTTTGTGAGATTGTTGACGATGCCAAAGGCGCCGTGTCCCCAGCGGATCGAGATCAAGTCTCCGCCAAAGACGTTGCGCTGGGCGAATCCCTTTTTCTTGACGACCTTACCAAGCTTCATGTCGTCGAGCACTTCCATGCGCAGTGCCTCATATGTCCCTATTGCGTCGTAGATGCGCCGGCGCACGAGATTGAACGCGCCCACGCCCATGTGATCGTCGGTGCTCGGGTCGGCAACTTTCCATGGGCGATGGCCGAACATGAACATCGTCTGAAAGAACGCGATCATCATGTACTCCCCCGGCCGCTTCATGATCATCCGCGGAAACAAGACAACGTGATCCGCAGGCTCGGCCTCGGCATAAGCCAGCGCCCGTCGCAGCGAGTCCGGCTTGAAGAGCACGTCGGCATCGGTGAACAACAGCCAATCGCCTGACGCCTGGTTCGCTGCTGTCCACATGGCGTGAGTCTTGCCAAGCCATCCCGAAGGCAGTTCGGTGTGATGAATCGCGCGAAGAATGGGGTGCCTCACGTCTCCATGATTTTGGAGGGGGCGGGGATTTTGGCTCTCCAAATCCGCAGGTCGATATTCTCGCGCCACACGCTCCATTATCTCGCCGGTCCGGTCGGTAGACCGGTCATTCACAGCGATGACTTCATAGTTGTCGTAATCCAGCGCCAGCAAGGTCTGGAGCGCCTGCTCGATGGTCTCTTCTTCATTGCGCGCGGGAACAATGATCGAAACGCGAGGATTGCCGGAAGGCAGCACCGGATTGCGGTCCCACTCAGGACGGGATACATCCGCAACGGAAGGCATGCCCAGCGCGGCATCCACGATGCGGGAGAACCATGCCAGCGCGAGAATAATTCCAGTAGTCCAATAGAAATAAGTCATGGGAGAGAACTATGCGATCCATCGTGCACTTTCATGTGTAGGGACGGACGCCTCGTCCACCCCGCGACCTTGAGCAAAGCGAAGGGGAGCGCGCGGACATCCAAATCGTTACCGGGCACCAACCGTGTTCATTGCGCGCCGTCGCGCGCAACCCCGGACGAGGCGTTCGGGGCTACACTAACCATGTCTTGCCCGTCCACGGCAACGGCCGGCGCAAATTTCATTCCGTAGAACAGTATGGCAGAAGAAATCCCCATGGCGATGACGGGCAAAACAAAGGCCTCTTGTAATGACCGATGATCGGCGACCCAACCCATCATCGTCGGCGAAGGCACATCGCCCAAAATGTGAATGATAAAGATATTCACCGCTAATGCAGTCGCTCGAATATGTGCTCCTACGGAGTTGATGACTGCTGCATTCAACGGCGCGGTGTTGAGCAGCAGGAAGAACGCAGCTACACCGATGGCTGGAATCATCAGAGGTCCCTTGCTAAACAAGGCAACGATCATTACCGGGATCCCCAGCAGCATGCTGGCCGCAGATACGAGGTAGTAGGCACTCTTCATTCGTGGCAGCAGGTAGTCGCCCAACCACCCGCCAATGAGGGCAGCCAGAATTCCGTCGATCACGATGATGATGCCGAACATCAGATTAGCTTTTTCAAGTGTGAAATGCCGCTCGCTGTAGAGGAACTGGGGAATCCAGACTTGAATTCCGCCCAGCGAGTACGTCATGAAAGCCATTCCCAGAGTCGCCGTAAGGAAAGCCGGATTCCGGACCAAGCCGAGAACGGTACCACGTTCGGGAGTCTCCTTGAGCGAATCAAATTGTCCGCGCGGAGGTTCCTTCAGGAGCAGGACTACCAGCGCAAGCACGAACCCCGGAGCAGCAGCGATGTAAAAAGGAAATCGCCAGCCATACTGAGGCGCGAGATACCCTCCTAGCAAATATCCCGCCGCCGAACCGACCGGGATCGCCAGATAGAACACGCCCAGGATGCGTCCGCGCACATTCTCATGGAACAGATCCGCCACGAACGTAGGAGCGATCGTTACGAATGTCGCTTCACCGACTCCGACCAGCGTGTGCCGGACCAATAGTTCGGTGTAGTTATGCGTGACGGCGGTTAGCAGCGTCAGCCCACTCCAGAAAATCGCACCGAGGACAATGATGAGTTTGCGTGAGTAGCGGTCCGCCAGTGGCCCAACGAATGGGGCCGCAATCATGTAGAAGCCAAGAAACGCACTGGTCAGGAACCCAATCTGCTCCTTGGTAACGTGGAACTCCTGCTGCACCAGCGGCTGTACAGCGAACAGCACATTGCGATCCGCGTAATTCAGCAGATTGAGCGCCGTCAAAACAAGAAGCGCGTTGTACGGTTGGAAATCCTGGCGGGACACGGGTCGAGCGAATATAACACGATGACGGCAAGGGCATGAGTGGGGCGAAAATCCTGAACCACGAAGGACACGAAGTCACGCAAAGGGAGAAGCTGGGGAAACAGTTCTCTCCGGGCAACTTCGTATCATCGGTGACTATCGCTTTTTCGGCCTCGGCCACCGAGCCACAATGGTCGTCGAAATCCCGCCGCGGGGGCGGAATTCTCCACGCACCTCAGCCCATACCGGCTTTGCCCACTTCACCACATCTTCGAGCACCTGGTTGACGATGTTCTCCTGGAAAATCCCCAGGTTGCGGTAGCTTTGCAGGTATTCCTTTAGCGACTTCAACTCCAGGCAGTGTTTGTCAGGCATGTACTGAATTTTGAGCACGCCAAAATCGGGCAGGCCGGTCTTGGGACACACCGACGTAAACTCCGGATCGTCAACAACGATCTCGTATCCCGGAAACTGGTTTGGCCAAGTCTCGATCTCGGGGAAGCCGTGATCGAGGCCTGCGGAGGCGTGCTCTGGGGTGTAGCGTGGAGACTTCGGCATATCGGGTATTGTATCGGCTTCGTTCGTCGATACAGAGGTAGTCCTGTCCACGGGCAGCGGGAGCAAACCGGTCCCAGGTTAACGCACTTCATGCAGCCGAGGGCTTTCGGCCAGCATCAAAGCTAGTACCGTTCGGGCAGAGCCTGCCTGTTCTGTCGCGGCCTCCGGATGATAAATTACTGCGTACACAGATTCCTGCCGCAGACTGAAAGAACAACAGGTTGGCGTTGACTAACAACTCGCATACGCCGTCGCGCCGGCGGTGGATCTGGATTGCGTCCGCACTGGTCGTACTTTTCGTCATCCTCTACACGTATCTTCATCAGACGCCGCTCAAGGTACACGCCGTCAAAGTGACGCGCGGCCCGATCCGCAGCCTGGTCTCGACCAACGGAAAGGTCGAGCCCCTGCAGAATTGGAGTTTCGAGGCACACGCGCCTATCGCAACGGTAGTCAAACGAGTCTTGGTCAAGGAAGGCGATGCCGTTCACAAGGGACAGCTCCTTGTGGAACTCGATGACGCCGATATCCGCAGCCAGGCGGCCCGCGCGCAGGCGCAGATCAAAGCCGCACAGGCGAACCTCGCCGCCACGAAAAACAGTGGCACTCAGGAAGAGGTCATCACGCTAAACACGCAATTGATCAAGGCCCGTGCCGCCCGTGATGCGGCGCAGCGGAATCTTGACGCCTATCGTCGCCTGCTGCAGCAGGGCGCCGCGTCGCCGGGAGAGGTCCGGCAGGCGGAACAAACGCTGGCAAGCGCCGAGGCAGACTTGCATTTGCTGGAGCAGAAGCAGAAGTCTCGCTATTCCCCGCCCGAGGTCGCCCGTACGGAATCGCAGGTGGCTGAAGCGCAAGCGGCCTACGACAACGCGGTCGACGCTCTCAGCAAGTCAAGCGTGCTCGCACCGTTCCAGGGAACCGTCTATTCCCTTCCCGTCAAGGAGGGCGCATTCGTGCAGACTGGCGACCTGTTACTCCAGGAAGCCGATCTCTCCAAAGTGTTGGTACGCGCCTTTGTTGATGAACCCGACATCGGACGCCTGCAGATCGGACAGCATGTTGAAGCCACATGGGACGCCGTCCCGGGCCGCACATGGACTGGCACGGTCAACAGTGTGCCATCTACAGTCAAGCCTCACGGCAATCGCAATGTAGGTGAGACCACTTGCCTCATCGACAACCAGGATCGCCGGCTGTTGCCCAACATCAACCTTGGCGTGACCATCATTGCCGCTGAACACGATAACGTCCTCACTCTGCAGCGCGACGCCATGCACATTGATGACAGTGCTCCTTATGTCTTCAAGGTCATCGACAATCACATCAGGCACCAGGATATCCAGTTCTCGCTGCAGAACTTGACACGTGTTGAAATCACGTCCGGACTCTCCGAAGGTGATCTGGTCGCGCTGCCTGCGGATGAGGTGAAGCCGCTGTTCGATGGCGCATCGGTAAAGGTCGTGCCCTGAGCTATGCGCCGAAACACGATTCTTTCGCTGCTGCTCACTTCATTATTCGTGCTTCCTGACGTATCGGCGGCGGCATCTCCAGAAGAAGCGCTCGCGTCAGGCCGTGTTGATGAGGCGGTGCAAGTCTTCGGGCAGCAAGTTCGCCAGGCTCCCAACGACCCTGCAGGTTATAACCTGCTCTGCCGGGCGTATTTCATGCAAGAGGAATGGGACCGCGGGATCGACAACTGTGAACACGCCCGCAATCTTGATCCGCAGAAGAGTTCGTACTCCCTCTGGCTCGGACGCGTCTATGGCGAGAAGGCTGACCGTGCAGGATTTCTATCGGCTGCCGGCCTGGCGAAAAAGGTCCGCAATTCGTTTGAGCGGGCGGTGGAACTCGCCCCGAACGACTGGGAAGCTCGCGTGGATCTGGGGGAGTTTTACCTGGAAGCTCCGGGAATCGTAGGTGGGGGAAAAGATAAGGCGCGCGAGCAGGCGAACGCATTGATGCCGATGAAGCCCGGCCTGGCCTACTGGATGCTCGGTCGCATTGCTGAAAAGAACAAGGACTTGACCGATGCTGAGAAGCAATATCGTGCCGGTATCGTTGCCACACACTCCGGCGCGCGAGCATGGCTTGAACTTGCCATCTTCTTTCGCCATGTCAACCGCCTCGACGACATGGAGAAGGCGCTTCGCGAAGTAGAGAACGCGCCCATTGATCATCATGAAGCTCTGATGGATGGCGCCAGCCTGCTGATGCGCACGGGACGCGACCCGGCGTTAGGCATCCGTCTGCTGCAACGATACTTTTCGGCCGGCACCGTGGAAGAAGGACCCGCGTTCAAGGCACACGAGTATTGGGGCCAGCTGCTGGAGCGACTGGGAGATCATCGTGGCGCCGCAGCGGAATACCGCGCTGCCCTCGCGCTCTTCCGTAACTACCGGCGCGCCGAAGAAGATTTGAAGCGCGTCGACCACTGAAGCCTGTGGGTGTCTCACCTTGCTGCGTTGTGGACAAGCGGCTGCCGATCCCGACTTTTGCCGCACGCCGGGTGAGTACCTCCCGATATTCGTGCTTGCGTCACGCGCGTTTAGAATTTCCCGTGCATCCGAATTCTTCATCCGATCGTTCACCTCGCTGCTGAAAGGGACGCAATGAAACCTTCGAGCCGCCATCCACTTGCATATTTTGTAATCGCCGGAACTCTCCTGCTGCCGAGTTCCTTGCTGGCCGAACCGGTTCCGCTCAAGCGTGTGGTCGAACTTGCGCTGTCCCACGCCACCGGCGCCGGAATAGCTGCCGCGGACGAACAGCGTGCGGACGCCGCGTATCATGAGCTGCGTGACAGCTACATTCCGCAACTCACGACGGGGGCGGGTCTGGGGTATTCCTACGGATTTCCCCTCTCGCTCGAGGGCGCGGCTCCGTCGCTGTTCAACGTCAATGCGCAGTCGGCACTGGTGAATTTTCCATTACGCGACTATCTCAAGTCGGCCAAAGTGGAATCGACCGTGGCCTCGTTAAGAACCAAAGATCAACGCAACCAGATCATCCAGGATGCCGCACAGAGCTACGAGGAATTGGCGAAATGGGAACAACGCCTGGAGAAACTGCAGGAAACGCAGTCGGATGCGAACAAGATCGAGACCGCCGTCGCGGAACGGATTAAGGAAGGGATTGACACCGAAATCGATGGCACGCGGGCGCGGCTTTCGGCCGCGCGTGTTCGCTTGCGCATCGCAGAAGCCCAGGGTGCGGCCGACGTGCTTCGTGAGCATCTTGGCAAGCTGACGGGGCTCCCGGCGTCAGATATTCAAACGGATCCTGATTCAATTCCTACGGTTCCGGCTGCCGTTAGCTCGGATGACACTCCGAAAGTTGCAGCTGATTCCAGCCCTGCGGTGCAAGCCGCAGTGGAGCACGCTCGCGCCCAATATCTCCGCGCGCAGGGCGAACACAAGGAGTTGTGGCCTTCTTTTGATTTCGCCGCGCAGTACGCGCTGCTCTCCAAGTTCAACAATTTTGAGAACTACTACATCCCAGCGAAGCCCTGCACCGTGGGCGGCACGCAGGTGTTGTGTGTGGCCAACACTTTCCAGCGGAACAATGCGACGATCGGTGTGAGTATTCGCTTTCCGCTCTTTAATTCCTCACTGCGCGCCCGCGCACAGACTGCGGACGCCGACGCGCTGAAGGCCAGCAAACAGGCTGAGGCCGCGAAGAATCAGGTTTCGGAACAAACCCTGCGCCTGCAGCGATCGGTGGCACAGATGCAAGCGGCACGCGATGTCGCCGAACTGGAAGCCGAGATTGCACAGAAAGATCTGACGGCGATCCAGACGCGGATGGATGCGGGCACCGCCAACCTGCATGACCTCGACAATGCACGAGCCCAAGTGAGCGAGCGCTTCATCACGCTCCAGGATGTCACATTTGAACTGCAGCGGGCGCAATTGGGGCTGATACGCTCGACGGGCGATCTGGAGAAGTGGGCGCTGGGAAAGTAGCGCCACCTGCCAAACGTCGGGCGGGCAGCGCAGGCAACCTCAAACGGTATGCAAGCAGGCAGGGATCCTTCGATTACAGGGCTGGCCTGCTTCGCAGGCTAGCTCTTCCGCTCAGGATAACTAATTCCGAAAACCTACAACTTTCCCCGCAGCATTTTCACCACCTGCCGGATCGCCTTCTCGTTTCGCCGATACCAGCGCCACTGACCGTGTTTGGTGGCTTCCACCAGGCCGGCCTTGGTCAGAATCGACATGTGATGCGAAATTGTCGGCTGCGAGAGCTGGATGCGCTCTTCGATATCGCCGCCGCACAGGCATGAGGCATGAACATGCCTGGGCGCCGGAGTCCGACTCTCGGCGCCCTGCTTCAAGGCGAGTAAGATGCGCCGGCGCGTGGGATCAGCAATCGCGTGGAGAGCACGGTTCAGGGAGGTCTCAGAGGACATGGTGGAATACAGATATCGCGAAAATCGATGGGTGTCAATCTACGGCTACTTCTTCAGAATCGGGCTGTACCCATCGCCGATCAGCCGGGTGCGCATGGCTTCGGCCTCTTTTACCTCAGTGAAGGGTCCGAGTTGCACGCGAAAAAGCTTATCAGTGGAGATCTGGGCCGCGACGAATGCGGGATAGTCCTTTTTCTTCAGCGCATCCACCAGGGCCTGAGCATCTTCCTGCTTGCTGACGGCAGCCACCTGGACAAAGTAGCCCGAGGTTGGCAGCGTCGTGGGAGAATCGTTCGGATTCGCTGTCGAGGTTGTGACAGGTGCAGTTGTAGTGGCGCTATTGGTTGCTGCGGCGGGTGTCGTATCAGTGGCCTTCGTATCCGGTGGCGGCGTTAGTTCGGCATTGGCGTCTTTCTGCTCGACGGCTTTATAGAACGTCATGGGCTGCGCCAGCGTTGCTGCTGCGCCGCTGGCTTTGGTGCTGTTGGAGGAAACCTGCGGGGTGGGAGAGGTGCTTGCGCTCGCGACCGATGGCTCCGATTTCCGGCCCAGCGAATACCCCAGCGCAAAAAACAGTGCACACACGCCGACCAGACCAAAGAAGAGGAAGAGCAGTTTCCCTGTCCCCAGAGTTATCTCAGTATCTTCTGACGAAGCCATAATCCAATCCCCCATGGCGCGTATGTACTGCCGTCCTCTCCCGCATGAAACAAGAGAGGCCTAAGCCGTCTTCGCTGGCGCCGGCGCCGGCTTAGCCTCGCCCACCTTGTCCAAGAGCTTTTGAATGCCCGGGAAGAAGTCAACTGGCACCGGGAAAATGACCGTCGTATTCTTCTCGACACCAATCTCGGTAAGCGTCTGCAGATAGCGCAACTGCACGCTGACCGGCTCGCCGGAGAGCAGATGCGCCGCGTCGACCAGCCGCTGCGCCGCCGAGTATTCGCCTTCCGCGTGAATAATCTTCGACCGCTTCTCGCGCTCGGCCTCGGCCTGCTTGGCCATGGCGCGAAGCATCGACTCAGGAAGATCGACCTGCTTGACCTCGACGTTCGTGACCTTCACTCCCCATGGCGAGGTGTGGGTATCGAGAATGCTTTGCAGGCGCAAGTTGATCTTGTCGCGATGCGCCAGCAGTTCGTCGAGTTCCTGCTCGCCCAGGACTGAGCGCAGCGTGGTTTGCGCAAACTGCGATGTCTGGTAAACGTAATTTGAAACTTCCACGACCGCCTTACGAGAGTCAATCACACGCAGGAAGATCACGGCATTGACTTTCAGCGTGACGTTGTCGCGCGTGATGATGTCCTGGGGTGGAACTTCCAAGGCCTCCTGCCGCAGCGAAACGCGCACCATGCGATCGATCGGCGCAAATACCAGGATGACTCCGGGTCCCTTAGCGCGTTCCAACAAGCGACCTAGCCGGAATATCACGCCGCGTTCATATTCCGCCAGAATTTTGATGGAACTAAGAAGGTAAATGGCGACAATGACGATGATTATGGTTCCAAAGCCAAAGCCGAATGCTTCCACAAGCGCCTCCCACTTCGGGCCAGCTACGCCCTACCGCGGATTGTATAGCAGCGGGATGAAAGCGGCGCGCAAATTGCTCAAAACTAAAGTTGCTTGGGTTGATGCGGGTGTTCGCCGTAATTTCCGCGAATGGAAGAAGCCTTGCACTCCGGGCGAACTGCAAGGTCCTTCGGCGCATAGATCGCGCCTCAGAATGACAAGGGTACTCGTTGTAAGAGCCTTCCTACTGTGCTTTGGCGACCTGAATGCGGCTGGCATCGATCTTGACGTCGCGCTGGATCTCCATCTCGATGGAGGTACCGACCTCGAGCCTCACTTCTGGGCCATGCTTCAGCAGGGCCCAAGCCACGCCGCCGGCGATTCCAGCCAGACCGCCGTAGCGGGCGCCATTGTATCCACCAGCCGCTGCTCCGCCGATGGTGCCAATCGTGCCTCCGACGGCCGCGCCCTTTGCAGCGTCTTCCACCCGCTTGCCGGTGTCCTTGTCTTGCTGAATCGTGCCTTCCTTATCCTTCACACTGTTATCAGCGGCACCGGGGGTGTTGTCCACCGACCCTGGCAGCATCACCGTATATCCGGTCGGATAAATCATCGAAGTGAAGTGGATCAACAGTTCCGCACGTTTCTTGGAGCGTCCGGCGTGT
>Ga0335079_10008688_pt1 | contig 11585 bp, 9 predicted proteins | sample Lox_Sample_33_FD_206719 | JGI IMG/M metagenome (GOLD analysis project Ga0335079, IMG submission 206719) | Soil microbial communities from Loxahatchee National Wildlife Refuge, Florida, United States - Lox_Sample_3.3 | ecosystem: Environmental > Terrestrial > Soil > Wetlands | place: USA: Florida... | reverse complement strand
CGCCGCCGGATTGCTCTGCGTCTTCTGCCCTATGTGCTGCTGCTTTATGTAATTGCCTACCTTGATCGCAACAATCTTGCCACTGCCGCCCTGCGAATGCCGCACGACCTCGGCTTCGACGATCGCGTAGTCGGTTTCGGGGCGGGCATCTTTGCCCTCGGTTACGTCATTTTGGAGATTCCCGGCACCCTCATCATCGAGCGCTGGAGCGCACGGCGATGGATCGCACGCATCATGATCTCCTGGGGAGTGGTCACGATCGGGATGGCCTTTATCCGTACCCCGCATCAGTTCTACACCATGCGGTTCTTGCTGGGGTTGGCGGAGGCAGGATTTTTCCCCGGGATCATCGTGTATCTCACCCACTGGTTTGTTTATCAAGACCGCGCTAAGGCAATCGCCGGTTTCATGGCGGCTATTCCCCTGGCCTACGTGGTCGGTTCCCCAATCTCGGGATTGCTGTTGGGCGTCCACTGGGGCGGACTGCGAGGCTGGCAGTGGTTGTTCGTCATCGAAGGACTACCGGCACTCTTCTTCGGGGTTATGACCTGGTTCTATCTGACTGATTGGCCCCATCAGGCAAAGTGGTTGCCCGCCGACGAGCGGGAGTGGGTCATCAATCAACTGGAGAGCGAGAAGCGGGCCAAAAAATCGGTCGGCGCCTATACCGTGTGGCAGGCGCTTCGGCACCGCGACGTTCTCATTCTGACGACGTTGCACTTTGTGCAGAATGGCTCGGCGTATGCCCTGGCCTTTTGGCTGCCCACCATGCTCAAACGCTTGTCGGGACTGAGCGATTTCAAGGTGACTCTACTGGTGGCCTTGCCTAACCTGCTCGGTTTTGTCGCCATGCAGGTGAACGGCTGGCATTCCGACCATACCGCCGAACGGCGCTGGCACACCGCGATTCCGTTGTGGGTGTCGGCGGCTGCGTTACTAATGCTAAGCCGGGCGGATTGGGGAACCGTGCCTTCCCTTTTTCTGTTTTCAATTGCCGCCGCCGGCCTACTCGCTTTTTTGCCCAGCTTCTGGGCCATGCCGTCCGCATTCCTTTGTGATTCGGCGGCCGCGATGGCGACCGGTACCATCAACTGCGTTGCGGCAGGACTGGGGGGCTTTCTCGGGCCAGCTTTGGTCGGCTATCAGGCGGCACGAACCCACTCATTCAGGTCGGGCTTTGCGGGCCTGGTGGTCGCACTGGTAATCGCAGGCGTATTGCCCCTCACTTTGCGGGTTCGCCGCCGGGTCGTCGCGCCTCCAGCCGGGCAGTGACCACTTATCTCGTTGCTGCAATCCGAAGTGTGCTTGTTGTTGGGCGGGAAGGCCTGGCCAGAAATTTGCCAAACCGGACGTAGAATCCCGGGATGAAACCGTGTCCCCATTTTCTACGCTGGATAAAACGCTGCGACCCGCCGACGAGGGCAATAGCTGCGAGGTGTCGTTTGCACAAAATAATAGTCGTGATTCTCTTTTGTGGTTTCCTTGCTGCCCAAGTCGAAAGTCCGGAGCGTAGGGTGGAAGCGAATGTGATCACCTCTGAGCGCGATCCAAGAGTGCGGATCCAGTTGCCGAAATCGGTGCGCTACGCCGGAGCTGACCGATGGGTGCTCTATGACATTGCCGATTGCGAAGTGCACGCGTTCGTGGAGGCTGATGAGCAGAAGAATGTGGAGCGACTCTACTGGGCGCAATTCGAAGGCTACATCCCGACCAAGCCAGACTTCAAGCATCAATACGATTCGCCGCGGCACACGAAAATTGGCGGCCTGGATTTCTACGTGGACAGCTGGGTACGACAGCGCGATGCTGAAACCCGACCCGGTTCAGACCGAGAGCACGTCGAGGCGCTCCTTCGCATCCACGGATACAAGATGCCGGCGGGCATGATGTACGTACGTTTGGTTCACTTGCTCGATGAACAGAAGCGAAAGGAGCTGATGATCATCTACGGCGAAGACGTGATGCCAACTGGCTTCACCGCAGCCGAACTGCATGAAGGCGGCAAAGCATACGACCAATGGCCGGCGATTGAAAAGGGTCTAGTCGAGAGGGCGGAGGCGAAGATCGAGATTGAGCAGACAACTGATCGGCCCTAGAGGTGCGGGGTCCCGGAATCAGGCAAAAGTCACTAAACACCAGACAACTGTACGCCACGGCATACTGTGCGGCTTTGCGCAATCTCTGCTATAGTGCCGGGTCTTGCGGAGGGCTGGAACTATGGAAGGTTCGCTGAGAAGAGTCGGTCAGCTTCTGCTTTTGCTGACAGTGATCGTCCCGGGGTTTTGGAGTTCCGCCGTAGCGCAAACGCCCCCGCCTCCGCCTCCGGTTCCAGCGGCAGCACAAGGCGTGACGGGACAGCCGTTCAACGTCAAAGCGGCAGTCGATGCTTACCTGGCCACGATTCCCGCCGACAAGCGTGCCCGTTCCGACGCCTACTTTGAAGGTGGCTACTGGCTCATCCTCTGGGATTTCCTGGTCAGCGCTGTTGTGATGTGGCTGCTGCTGCGCTGGCGAATCTCGGCGAAGATGCGTGATTGGGCGGAGCGCGCAACCCGCTTCCGGCCGGTGCAGACGGTCATCTACGCAGTGCAACTCATCCTGGTGTTCACCGTAGTCACTTTCCCCTGGACGATCTACGAAAGCTATAGTCGTGAGCACAAGTATGGTCTGCTCAATCAAACCTTTGGTCCGTGGATGCGCGACCAATTGGTGTCATTAGCGGTAAACCTGGTGCTGGGCGCATTGTTCCTGGTCATCTTGTTTGGTTTGCTCCGGTGGACCGGGAAGAACTGGTGGGTTTGGGGCGCGGTGTTTTCTGTGCTGTTTTTGGCATTTATTTCGCTGATCGCTCCGGTGTTCATCTTTCCGTTGTTCAACAAGTTCACTGTGCTGCAAAACCCGAGCATCAAGGATCCAATTTTGAGCATGGCGCGGGCCAATGGGATTCCCGCGAACGAAGTGTATGTCTTTGACGCGTCGCGGCAATCCGACCGCGTCAGCGCCAACGTCAGCGGCCTCGCCGGGACCATGCGAATTTCGCTCAACGACAATTTGCTAAAGCGCTGCTCGCTGCCAGCCATCGAGTCGACCATGGGCCACGAAATGGGACACTACGTGTTGAACCACTCTTATAAGGGGCTGGCTCTCAACGGAATCGTGACCGTGGTTGCCTTTGCCTTCGTGAACTGGGGGACCAAGGCGGCGCTGGCGCGCTGGGGTGAGGCTTGGGGAGTCCGGGGTTTGACCGATGTTGCCGTTACCCCCTTGCTTGTTCTCCTGCTCTCTCTCTACTATTTCGCGATGACCCCAGTCAGCAACAGCATCACCCGCACTATGGAGTATGAAGCCGACATGTACGGCCTGAACGCAGCTATGCAGCCGGACGGCGAAGCCGAAGTCGACCTGCTGCTCGGTGAATATCGCAAGCTCGATCCCGGACCGGTTGAAGAATTCGTTTTCTTCGACCATCCGAGCGGGCGCACGCGAATTACCGCCGCCATGCGCTGGAAGGCGGAGCATCTGCCCCCCGCAGCCGCAGCACAGCCGGTAACCTCTAAGCCATAGTTACTGGATTACGGCGCTAGGAGCGGTTTTCAACCCGGATTCGGCAAGGAGCTTGCAGGAGAGTTGTCCCGAAATGGGACGAAAGTAAATCTTTCCCGCGCTGGGCAATTCCTACCAGGGCGGCCGAGTCCGCGGGTCTTTAGTTTCATCGGCTTGGGACTGGCACCGGAGATGCTACCTACACCGCCAGACGAAGTGGCGCGCAACGGGGCGCTCTTGAAGATAACTTCGGCCAGAGGTTTTCTTGAGCGCCCCTTGCTTTTTCCCCGCCGGACAGACCCTCCCCCTGTTTCCTACCCCTAGATTTATCTCTCTGTGAAAAGCTTCGGGGCACTTGTAGCGCCGCCGTCCCGGCGGCGTGTGGCCGGCCAGAGGCCGGCGCTACGGTGGCCGTGCCGTAGCGGGGGCAACCGTCAGATAGCTCAGGCCAGAACGAGTTTTTCTCCAACATCCAACCCGGCGCCACGCAGCAATCCAGCAATGGTTGGCTCCTTAAACCGGGACGCGTCGAACTCCACGCGAACCACTCGCGCCGCCTCGTCGAACGCAATGAGACGAACGCCGTAGACTTCGCGCATCCCGTCGAGCGCGCGCATGGTCGCTTCGCTGGGTGTGGACGCGTAATGGTAGGCGACATCCAGATGCGTCATCAGGTCCTTCCTCCCGCACGTCCAAGATACAGCAATCGAACAACTCGCCGCCGAATCTAATATTATTCCTAGCTCAGGGCGGAAGGGCACACAGTTAGTGATGGAGAACCTGGCCAAATCTGTCGCGGTCATTAAGGATCCAGTGTGTGGTATGACCCTGGACCCATCTACGTCCAAGCATACGACCGCGTATGGCGGCCGAACCTATTACTTTTGCTCCGGCCATTGCGCGGAGAAATTCCGGGCAAACCCCGAAGTTCTTCTCCAAGCTGGACCGAAGGCGATGCCTTCTACGCCAACAGCCGTCGGCCTGTTGAAACCTGCGGCTGCGGGGAAAGCTGCGGCGACCGGATCGGCCTACGTTTGTCCGATGTGTCCTGAAGTTCGTGAATCCAGGCCCGGGCCCTGCCCAAAATGCGGAATGGCACTGGAGCGGGAATCGCCGCTGCCTGCAACGCGAGTCGAGTACACCTGCCCGATGCATCCTGAGATCGTTCGCCCCGGCCCGGGGGCGTGCCCGATTTGCGGCATGACGCTTGAGCCGCGAAACGTGACGGCGCAGGAAGAAGAAAATCCCGAACTGCACGACATGACCCGGCGTTTTTGGGTCAGCCTCGTGCTTACGGCGCCGCTGCTGGCCGTCGCGATGGCGGATATGTTGCCGGGCATGCCGGTGCAGCGTGTTTTGCCCTCGGGCTGGCTGCCGTGGCTCGAGTTTCTTCTCGCAACGCCGGTCGTGGTGTGGGGCGGATGGCCTTTCTTTCAACGCGGCTGGGCATCGATCGTCAATCGTTCGACCAATATGTTCACGCTGATCGCTATGGGCACGGGCGTGGCTTACGGTTACAGTCTGATCGCGACGGCGTTTCCGCAGATCTTTCCTGGGTCGTTCCGCGAGATGGGTGGAACGCCGGCGGTGTATTTTGAGGCTGCCGCCGCGATAACTACTCTTGTGTTGCTGGGTCAGGTGCTCGAACTGCGGGCCCGCAGCCGGACCAATGCCGCGCTTCGAGCTTTGCTCGACCTGAGTCCCAAAACAGCGCGCATCCTGCGTGAGGGAAAAGAGGAGGACATCCCGCTTGAGCAAGTCAAGGCCGGCGATCGGCTGCGCGTGCGTCCGGGAGAAAAAGTTCCGGTGGATGGTGTGGTCCTCGAAGGCGGTAGCTCCATCGATGAGTCGATGATTACCGGCGAATCGGTCCCGGTGGGGAAGGAAGCGGGCAGCAAAGTGATTGGCGCCACGGTGAACGGAAATGGCTCATTCATCATGCGGGCGGAGCGGGTGGGCAGCGAAACGCTGCTGGCGCAGATTGTTCAACTGGTGAGCAAAGCGCAGCGCAGCCGCGCGCCTATTCAGCGCCTCGCCGATCGCGTCGCCGGCTGGTTCGTGCCGGTGGTGATCGGGATTGCGGTGCTGACGTTTATCGTCTGGGGACTCTTCGGGCCTGAGCCGCGTTTGGCGCATGGTCTGGTAAACGCGGTTGCCGTCCTGATTATCGCCTGCCCTTGCGCGCTGGGCCTGGCTACACCGATTGCAATCATGGTTGGAACAGGACGAGGAGCCACTGCGGGTGTGTTGATCAAGAACGCCGAGGCCCTGGAGATCCTTGAGAAGGTGGACACGCTGGTCGTAGACAAAACCGGTACGCTGACGGAAGGGAAGCCGCGCGTGGTTTCGATCTGGGCCGTCAGCGGCCAGGACGAGAGCGAGTTGCTGCGTTGGACCGCGAGCCTTGAGCAGGGAAGCGAGCATCCCCTTGCGAGCGCGATTGTGGCCGCCGCTAAGGAGCGAAAGCTGACAATTGGCGAAACGCAGGGGTTTCGATCGCTCACGGGGCGCGGCGTCGTCGGAGAAGTAGATGGCCAACAGGTGTTGGCGGGCAACGAGAAACTCCTGCAAGAAATGGCCGTCTCGTCTGATGCTCTCCGCGCCAAGGCCGAAGAGCTCCGCGGGCAGGGTCAGACGGTGATTTTTGTGGCGCGAGCAGACCGCGCGATCGGAATTGTAGGGATTGCCGACCCAATCAAATCGTCCGCCAGGCAGGCATTGCAGGACTTGAAGGCCGATGGCTTGCGAATTGTCATGCTGACTGGAGATAGCCGGAGTACGGCCGAAGCCGTTGCCCGTCAGCTGGGAATCGCTGACTTTGAGGCCGGTGTGCTCCCCGGGGATAAGGCCGAATTTATCGAGCAGCAGCACAAGGCCGGCCGCATCGTTGCTATGGCTGGGGACGGCATCAACGATGCTCCTGCCTTAGCTCAAGCTGATGTTGGCATCGCCATGGGCACGGGAACCGATGTCGCCATGGAAAGCGGCGGCGTAACTTTGGTAAAGGGAGATTTAACTGGAATCGTCCGGGCGCGCAAGCTGAGCCGGGCAACCATGCGCAATATCCGGCAAAATCTTTTCTTTGCCTTTATCTACAACTCGCTGGGAGTGCCCGTTGCCGCCGGAGTCCTGTATCCGTTCTTCGGACTATTGTTGAGCCCGATTCTCGCGGCAGCGGCCATGAGTTTCAGTTCGGTGTCGGTGATTACAAATTCCCTGCGGTTGCGAAAGATTGAGCTGTAGCACCACGCTGCCAATTGACACGTCTGCTGCTATATTCAACAATTACTTAAAGATTCAAGCACAAGTGCGGAGGCGTTATGGCCGACGAAGGCATGGAGCCGGTCGAAGTCCACGCTCCATCGGAAGGCAGTGCCGGCAAGTGGATTTTGCTGCTGCTGGCGGTGGCCTATGTTGCGGGCTCACTTTACTTTCTTTTCACCCTCAAAACACGCCTCGACCAAGTGGCCAAGGACGAGGCCGCCAGCAACGCGGTGATTGCCGATCTCGGCAAGCGCATGCAGGCGGCGGAAGCCGACGATGAAACGTTGGCCCAACAGATTGGCATGACTAAGAAGGATTTGGCGGCCAAGTCCGCGGAACTGCTGCGCCAGCAAAAAGCCGCGGAACAGCGCCTGGCAGAAGAGCAGAAACAGCAAATTAGCGCGGTGACCGGGGAAGTGGCGGGCGTGAAGACGGATGTCACCGGCGTCAAGGGCGACGTAGCCTCGACCAAAGCCGACCTGGAAGCCACCAAAGCCAAACTGCAGAGTGCAATTGGGGACCTCGGAGTGCAGAGCGGCCTGATTGCCCACACCCGCGATGACCTGGAAATCCTCAAGCACAAGGGCGACCGCAACTATTACGAATTCACGCTGGTGAAGGGCGCCAAGCCGCAGCCCATTTCCACGGTCAACCTGCAATTGAAGAAAACGGACCCCAAGCGGGGTAAGTTTACGCTGAACGTGACCGCTGATGACAAGACCATCGAGAAGAAGGATCGCAACATCAGTGAGCCGATCCAGTTCTACACCGGCCGCGACCGCATGTTGTATGAGCTGGTTGTTTGGTCGGTGGATAAAGGCAAGGCCACCGGCTATTTGAGCACGCCCAAAAACGCGCCGGTGCCGGTGAGTGCGAACAACTGACGAGCGCGCTCTGCGTGGGTCTGGCTGGGCTGAGTAGCCGGCGGTTTTCGCTTCTCGCAAGGCAGGGAGAAACGACACATGGCTTTTCCCGGTGCGCACGTGCTGCTGGAAATTGTGTTGCGCACCGCCGTGATTTACTGCGTCGTGCTGTTAGGCGTGCGGCTGAGCGGTAAACGCGAAGTCGGGCAGATGACGCCCTTTGACCTGGTTCTCCTGCTGTTGATCAGCAATTCTGTGCAAAACGCCATGACCGGCCCAGACACTTCCTTGTATGGGGGAGTGGCTGCGGCTTGCACTCTGCTGGCGCTCAACTATTTCATCGCCAATCTTTCCGGGGCCAACCGCCGCTTCCGCAAGTTCATCCAGGGCGAGCCAAGCTTGCTTATCCATGATGGTCAGATCATGGAAGCGCACATGGCCAGAGAGCACGTCAGCATGGACGAACTTCAACGCGCCTTGCGGGAGCGTGGAATCGCTAATTATCACGACGTTGCCCTAGCGGTGCTCGAAGTCGACGGTTCGATCAGCTGCCTGAAGTACGACGATATTCAACCCACCGCTAACACTCATCTGGTGCGCCGGCGATTTTTGCAGAAGCACTGATTCGAAGTGAGTAGCGCTGGCATCCCGGCGCCTGTTCGTGCCGCCGGGACGGCGGCGCTACACCTACTTCGTAAGCGTCACCGGCAAGGCTTGATCGTAAGGTTGGATCACAACACTCAACGAGTTGCGCTTCTCGAACGCGTCCATGGTGACGTGGAAACCGACAATTACCGTGCCGCTGGCCTGGCCACCGGGCGCTATCTTGGTCTCGGGTGTGATCGCAGGAAGCGTACCTGTCTTGAGCGCGGGGAATGCCTGGAAATAGCGGTCAAAATCAACTGCGGAGGCGGCCTCGTCGCTGAATTCGCCGGTGTCGGTCTTTAACGTAGCTTTGATGGTGCGGATCCAAAGCGGCTTCTCGCCCGTGTTGCGCAGAGTGACGTTGACCGCAACCAGCGTCAGGTTCTGGTCCGGAACTTCGACGGCGATGATGTTATCGACGGAGCCGCCGCCTTGCGGTTTCGCGCGCGTGAAGAAGGAAAACACGCCCAAAAGCACCGCAGCAACAGCTAACACAATGACTACGACCTTGGCAGGAGGGAGATTGCGCTCGGCTGTGCCGAACTCTACGCCTAGATGCGGCAAAGGCGGAGGCTCGGGTGAGGCGGTCGGCGGTTTGGGCGGCGCGGCAGGTGTCTCTTCCGGCATGGCTATCTCGATTCGCCAACGATTCTAACCGCTCCAGAGAAAATCGTCGCGTCCTGCAAGCGTGAAGCGGCTCAGAACTGAAGGCTGATAGCCTCTTTACCACCCGTGCTTCATCGCCTTGGCAAATTTCTGGGTGGGCAGAGTATTGAGCACGTCGCTTTTAGTAAGCCAGGCGCGGCGGGCCTGCAAAACTCCGTAGCGAATCTTATCGAGATGCGAGGTGTGGTGGGAATCGGTGTTGATGACGATTTTCACGCCCAGCTCTTTGGCCCGCCGCAAATGACGGTCGCATAAATCCAGCCGGTCGGGATAAGCGTTCAATTCCATGGCTACTTTCTTCTGCGCGGCGGCGTTCAAGATGGCGTCCAGATCAATGGCGTAGGCATCGCGCCGCAACAGCAGGCGCCCGGTGGGATGGCCGATCAGCGAGGTATTCGGATTCTCCACCGCCTTGAGCAGCCGGTCGGTCATCTCTGCGGAACTCTGATTGAAGTGTGAGTGCACGCTGGCAATGACGATATCCATCTGCTCCAGCACGGAGTCTGAGAGGTCCAGCGTGCCATCGGCCAGAATATCCACCTCAATTCCGGCTAGAATCGTAATCCCTTCAATCTGGTCGTTGGCTTTGCGAATACGCTGGATGTGCTCAACCGCGCGCTTGTCGTCAAGGCCATTGGCGAACGCAAGATTCTTCGAGTGGTCAGTAATGGCCATGTACTTGTAGCCGTGCTCTCTGGCCGCTTCGGCCATTTCTTCAATGGTGTTGCGGCCGTCGGTTTCCACGGTGTGCATATGGACGTCGCCCTGCAGATCTGCTTGCGTGATCAACGCGGGGAGCGTGTGTTCTGCGGCGGCGTCAATCTCCCCCAGATTCTCCCGCAGCTCAGGAGGAATGTAGTCCAGCTTGAGCTTCGCATAGATTTCCTCTTCGGTTTTTCCAGCAACGGGTTTCTCGGTATCGAGCTTGGCCAGACTGTATTCGCTGAGCGTGTAGCCCATCTTGAGGGCGCGCTGGCGCAGGGCAACATTGTGGGCCTTGGATCCTGTGAAGTACTGCATGGCGGCGCCGAACGATTGCGGCGGCAAAAGGCGAACGTCTACCTGCATACCGCCGCGCAGCCGGAAGCTGACTTTATTGTCACCGCGGGCAATGATTTCCATCAGACCGGGCAGGTTGATGATGTGTTCGATAAGTTTTTCCCGCTCGGCGTCGTCACAACAGGCTTTGCCGGTTACCAGCAGGTCGAGATCGCCGACGGTTTCTCTGCCACGCCGCAACGACCCTGCCGGGGTTACGTTTTCCACTCCGGGGAAGCTGCGCAGATGGTCGGCGATCTTTTCCGCCTCCCGTTCCGCCGCATCCAGCAGGAAACGCCCCGCGATGCGCCGGTAGTCTTCGATCGCCTTGAGCAGCTTCTGCTCCTGCTTCTCGCCCATGCGGGGCAGTTCGCGAATCTTTCCTTCGCGGGCCAGTTTCTCCACACCGGCGAGATCGGAAATCTTGTGCGCACTCCAGATTAAGGCGATGGTTTTCGGGCCGAGGCCCTGAATCTTCAGCAACTCCAGCATCGATGGGTGATATTTCTTGAGCAGGTCGGCATGCGCGGTAAGGCGACCTTCTTTGAAAATCTCCTGCAGGTTGGCCAGCATGCCTTTCCCGATGCCGGGGATTTCCAGCACGCGCTTGGGTTCACCGATCAATTCGGAAATCTGCTGCGGCAGAGCTTCAATGGCCTCGGCGGCATTGCGGTAGGAGCGAATACGGAAAGAATCCTGGCCGTCAATCTCCAGCAGGTCGGCGGTTTCGTAGAGAATGCCAGCGATGGCCTTGTTGTCCATGCAGGCTTAAAGATTAAACAAGATGGAGCCGAAGGGCCAGCGCCAGCTCGGCTGGGGAACAATACACTTCCATACAGCGGCACAGCGGGCCGTTCATGACGGACTTAGTCGATCCTGGAAAGGGCAAAGGTTTCGGCGAACTTTGGGGGAAGATTTGCTGCAGCTAGAGAGAGGCTTTAAGAAGCCTTCGTAACATTAGCCGCTTGCGGGCCTTTCTGGCCTTGGCTGATCTCAAACTCAACCTGATCGCCTTCCTGCAGACTCTTGTAGCCTTCGGTCGTGATGGCGCTGTAATGCACGAAAACGTCGGCACCGTCATCGCGTCCGATAAAGCCATAGCCTTTCGCGTTGTTGAACCACTTAACCGTACCTTTCAAACGTTCCACAAACGCCCCCACAGGCCCGTCCCGTAACTTCCAGGGCGTGCCCACCTGATCGACGCCATTGTGCGTCGGGCGGGAGGGGCTGTCAAGAGCAGAAAGCCCCGAAATGCCCTATCGGTGCGGCTTTCGGACGGTTCGCTGATGGCTGAGCCAAAGCACTCCAGAGATGGTTTTGGCGTCGCAGATCGTGCCCCGCATCACCATGTGCACCGCGGCATAAAGAGGGAAAAACTTTGCATGGATTGCTTCATCTTGCTCCGGACGAGCGATGCCACTGTGCAAATCTTTTGCCAGGTAGAGCGACATGGCCTCGGCCACAAATCCCGGACTAGCCCAAAAGTGTAGGATTCGCTTCCACTGTTTCGCGGTGTAACCGGTCTCTTCGATCAACTCGCGCTTCGCGGCGGCGAGCGCATTTTCG
>Ga0335079_10008687_pt1 | contig 11586 bp, 8 predicted proteins | sample Lox_Sample_33_FD_206719 | JGI IMG/M metagenome (GOLD analysis project Ga0335079, IMG submission 206719) | Soil microbial communities from Loxahatchee National Wildlife Refuge, Florida, United States - Lox_Sample_3.3 | ecosystem: Environmental > Terrestrial > Soil > Wetlands | place: USA: Florida... | reverse complement strand
AGTAGCGCGAAGCAACCACGCGCAGACCGCGCCGGATCAGGTCGGAGGCGGAAAGCCCTGCCGCGCGAGCGCGTTTCAAGGCGCGGACATCCTCCTCCTCGAGCCGTACGGTGGTGGAAATCATGCGCGCCATACACTCACCATACAACAGCGTATATCGCAAGACAAATGCGGGAACGTACCGCGCTTGTTATACTAGCGTTTACCCCATGCCGCGAGTTCGTTTCGCGCCTTCTCCCACAGGTTTTTTGCACATCGGGAGCGCGCGCACCTTCGTATTCAACTGGCTTTACGCGCGCCATAACGGCGGCGTCATGATCCTGCGCATCGACGATACGGATGTCGAGCGCAACACCGACGCGTCGCTGCAGTCGATCTTCGACGGCCTTTCGTGGCTCGGTCTCGGTTGGGACGAGCAATACCGCCAGTCGGAGCGGCTCGATCTGCATCGTCAGATGGCCGACGCGATTTTTAAGAAAGGCCTGGCGTATCGCGATTTCACGCCGGCGCAGACCGGAGATTCGGCGCGGTCGGGCGCCCAGGGCACGTGGCTGTTCCATGCCGATATGCGCGAGATGTCCGCCGAGGAAAGCGATCGCCGCGCGGCCGCGGGCGAGCCGTTCGCGCTGCGGTATCGGGTGCCTCGCGATACCGACCGGCAGGTCCGCTTTCAGGACGGCGTGTACGGGGAACAGGTCAAATCGACCGCCGATATCGAGGATTTCGCGTTGCTGCGATCCGACGGCATGCCGACGTATCACCTGGCCTCCTGCGCCGACGATGCCGACCTGCGGATCAGCCACATCATCCGCGGCCAGGATCATCTGACGAATACCTTCAAGCACGTGCTGATCTTCGAAGCCGCGGGATGCCAGCCGCCGGAGTTCGCCCACCTGCCGCTGCTGGTCGCGCCCGACGGCACCAAGCTTTCGAAGCGCAAACATGGCCCGGTGGTCAGCGTGACGACGTATCGCGACGCCGGATTTCTGCCGCACGCCTTCGTGAATTTTCTGTGCCTGCTGGGCTGGTCGCCGAAAGACGATCGCGAGCAGATGACGCGCCAGGAACTGGTGGACGCGTTTTCGCTGGCGGGAATCAACCGCAGCAACGCGGTGGTGAATTTCCAGGAGAATGACCCGTTCGATCCGAAGGCCGTCTGGCTGAACGCCGAGACCATCCGCAGGCTGCCGGTCGAGGAGCTGTCGAAGGAACTGCTGCCGGTGGTCCGGGCCTCGGGATTTGCTATCGAGGAAGCCAAGATGGCACAGATTACGCCGCTCATCCGCGAGCGCATCCGGCTGCTGCGCGATGTGCTCGCGGTCGCCGACTTTTTCTTTGCGGCCGAATTGGCGCCCTACGACACAGCCGAGTTGATCCCCAAGAAGGGCGATGCGGCGCTGGCGCTATCGGTGCTGGATCGCGCGCAAGACGTGCTGGGGCGCGCGGAATTCACTCACGACGGACTGGAGAGCGCTCTGCGCGCGGCTGCGGGAGAGTTGGGAATCAAGGCCGGCCAGATGTTCGAACCCATCCGTGTAGCGGTGTGCGGCCGCAAGACGGCGCCTCCGCTTTTCGGCACTTTGGAAGCGCTGGGCCGAGAAGCCTGCCTGCGCCGCGTCGCGCAGGCCATTGAAAAGTTGAAGGCCATATGAATGAGAACAAGCCTGCAGGGCCGCCCGAGCCGGCGGTTGAACCAACGGCTGCGGCGTCACCGTCGAACTTTATCCGCGACATCATCCTTGACGATCAGAAGACCGGCAAATTCCAGGGCCGCGTCCACACGCGATTCCCTCCCGAGCCGAACGGCTATCTGCATATCGGGCACGCCAAATCCATCTGCCTGAATTTCGGCCTGGCGAAGGAGTTCGGGGGCAAGACGAATCTGCGCTTCGACGACACCAACCCCGAAAAGGAAGAGACCGAGTACGTCGAATCCATCAAAGACACCGTGCGCTGGCTCGGGTTCGATTGGGAGGACCGTCTCTTCTACGCGTCGGATTATTTCGACCAACTGTACGAATGGGCCGTGCAGATGATCCAGGAAGGCAAGGCCTACGTCTGCGATCTCTCGGCGGAGGAAGTGCGCCAGTACCGCGGCACGCTGACCGAGCCAGGCAAGGCGAGCCCCTATCGCGATCGCAGCACGGGCGAGAACCTCGAGCTGTTTGAGCGGATGCGGGCCGGCGAGTTTCCGGACGGCTCGCGCACGCTGCGCGCCAAGATCGACATGGCGTCGAAGAACCTGAACCTGCGCGACCCGGTGATGTACCGCATTCTGCACGCGGAGCATCACCGGACCGGCGGCAAGTGGTGCATCTACCCGATGTACGACTTCGCGCACGGACAATCCGATTCCATCGAAGGCATCACGCATTCCATCTGCACGCTGGAATTCGAAGATCACCGTCCGCTCTACGATTGGTACATCGAAGCGCTGGGCATCTACCATCCGCAGCAGATCGAATTCGACCGGCTGAATCTCACGTACACGCTGCTTTCCAAGCGCAAGCTGCTGCAACTGGTGCAGGAGAATCGCGTACGCGGCTGGGACGATCCGCGGATGCCGACGCTTTCGGGAATCCGCCGCCGCGGCTATACGCCGGAAGCCATCCGCAATTTCTGCTCGTCGATCGGCGTCTCCAAAACCAACGGGATCCTGGAACTGGGGCTGCTGGAGCATTTTGTCCGCGAGGATCTGAATCGCCGCGCGCTGCGCGTGATGGCGGTGCTGCGGCCTTTGAAAGTGGTGATCGACAATTATCCGGACGGCCAGGTGGAAGAGATGGAGGCGGTGAACAATCCGGAAGACGCGTCGGCTGGAACGCGAAAAGTTCCGTTCTCCAAGGTGCTGTATATCGAGCAGGAGGATTTCCGGGAAGATCCGCCGAAGCAATATTTCCGTCTGTCGCCAGGCAAGGAAGTCCGGTTTCGGTATGCATATTTCGTGAAGTGCACCCACGCGGTGAAGGACGAGCACGGCAACGTCACCGAAATCCATTGCACCTACGATCCGGCGACCAAGGGCGGCAACGCTCCGGACGGCCGCAAAGTGAAGTCGACGATTCATTGGGTCTCGGCACAGCATGCGGTCGACGCCGAAGTGCGGCTGTACGAAACACTGTTCCGCACGGCAGACCCCGGCAAAGTCGCGGAGGGCGGGGATTTCACCGATAATCTGAACCCCAGCTCTCTGGAAGTCCTGACGGGATGCAAGCTCGAGCCGTCGCTCGCCAATGCCAAGGCCGGAGACAAATATCAGTTCGAACGCCTGGGCTATTTCTGCGCCGATCCAGACAGTTCTCCCGGCAAACCCGTTTTCAACCGAACCGTGGCGCTGCGCGACACGTGGGCGAAGATCGAGAAGCGGGAAAAGGACGGGAAGTGAGCGGACCGATCATACTGGGCATCGGCGGCATTCTGGGAGATGCCGCCAGCGCCATTTTGAAAGACGGCAAACTGGCCGCGGCGGTCGAGGAGAGCAAGCTGACGCGACGGCGCCATGCGGCCGGGTTTGGCGAGTTGCCGCTGCATTCCATCGCTGCCTGTCTGGAACTGGCGGCGGTGCAGCCGGCGGATGTGCACGCGGTAGCGCTGGCGCGTCCGCTGCCGGCAGGCGAGTTCCACCTGAAGTTGCGCGCGCAATTCCCCAACAGCCGCATCGTGGTGGTGGAACACCACGTGGCGCACGCGGCGTCGGCGTACTACGCGTCGCCGTTCGACGAGGCGACGGTACTGACGCTGGACCGCGGCGGCGACTTCCGCTGCGGGTCGCGCTGGCACGCGCGCGGCTCGCGCATGACGCTGGAGATCGAGCAATATTCGCCCGATTCGCTGGGAGAATTGTACGGGCGCGTGACCGAACTGCTGGATTTCCACGCCAACGAGGATGAGCACAAAGTGCAATGGGCGTCGGCCGCAGGCGACGATCGCTACCGCGCGCTGTTTCTGGAAATCGTGAGCATGGTGAAGGATTCGCCGCGCATCGATCGCTCGTTTTTCAGTACGGAGCGCGTACGGCACGGCGGCTTCGGCTCTCGCTTCTACGAACGGCTCGGCCTGGAGGATGGCAAGCCGATTCCTGACGCGCTGCGGCCACATGTCGCAGCGGGTATGCAGCGGGCGCTGGAAGCGGCTGTGATCGGGATGGCCGGTAAGGGCAAGAATCTGTGTGTTGCAGGTGGGCTCGGATTGAATGCGCTGCTGGTTTCGGCGCTGGAGAACACCTCGGGCTACGAGAGCGTTTTCGTACAACCGGTTGCGGGAAATGCCGGGACTTCGGTGGGCGCGGTTCTGGAGACCTGGCACGGCACTTACGGACGCGAGCAGCGCGTTTCCCTGGACACGCTGGCGCTGGGTCCATCGTTCTCGGCCGCGGAAATCAAAAAGGAACTGGAGAATTGCAAGTTGCGGTTCCGGTACCTGCTCACCGAAGACGAAGTCATCGATGCCGCGGTGGCACAACTCGACGACCAGCGGATCGTGGCCTGGATGCACGGGCGCACGGAATTCGGCCCGCGCGCGCTGGGCAATCGCAGCATTCTGGCGTCGCCGCTCGATCCCTATTCGACGGAGAATCTCAATACGTACATCAAGCATCGGGAATCGGTGCGCAAGTTTGCGGCCTCAGTGCCGGCGGAACTGGCCGGGCAGTATTTCCAGGTCGGCTCGAACGCGCGCTTCCTCTCGACGGTGGGACGCGTGCGGCCGGAGCATCGCGAGCGATTTTCGGCGGCGCTGCTGGCCGGCGACCTGATTCGCGTGCACACGGTGGACCGCGCGGAGAATCCGCTGTATTGGAAGCTGCTACACGCCGCGGGAAAGTCCACCGGATTGCCGGTGCTGTACAACACGTCGTTCAACCTGTTCGGCGAGCCTTTGGTCTGCACGCCGCGCGATGCCGTCCGCAGTTTTTATTCATCGGGGATCGATGCGCTGTTCGTCGGGCAATTCCTGCTGCAGAAGTGATTGCTGTTGGCCGGCAATGACAGGCGGCAAAATGCGACCGCCTGTCCTACGTCGCCTGTTAGACTTGTGATGATGTTCGAGCGGTACACGGAAAAGGCGCGCCGGACGATTTTCTTCGCGCGCTACGAGGCCTCGATCGCGGGCTCGCCGTTGATCGAACCGCCTCATCTTCTGCTCGGCATCATCCGCGAAGCCCGGTCAACGATTGGCGCGATGGCGCCGGGAGGTGCGGCGGAGGTCGGGCGTCTGATTGAAGAACTGACGTCGGGACTGGCAAAATCCGATCGCATCGCGACCAGCGTGGATCTTCCGTTGAGCCAGGATTCGAAGAGCGTTCTGCTGCAGGCGAACGCCATCGCCCACGATTGCGGGCACAAACACATTGGAACCGAGCATCTGCTTTGGGGAGTGCTCAAACATAGCGGCCGGGAAACGGCGGTTCTCAATGCGCATGGCATCGATCGCGAAAAAGTCGAAGCCAGGCTGCGCGCGGGGCCGGAGGACGGGACGACGGGAGCCCGGGAGACACAGGGCGATTTGCCGCGCCGCAGACCCGCGCAGCCCGTGCCGGCGTCGAAGCAGGAGTGGCTCGTTGCCGCCCGCAAGGCCGTCGAAATCGAGTCCGCTTCGTTGGCGGAAGCGGCGAAACGGCTGGACGAGGAACTGATCCGCGCCGTCGACCTGATTCTGGAGCACCCGGGCAAAGTGGTCGTCACCGGCATCGGAAAATCGGGCCACATTGCGCGGAAGCTGGTGGCCACGCTATGCAGCACCGGCACCGCCGCGGTGTTCCTGCATCCCGCCGAAGCCGTGCATGGGGATCTGGGAATCTACACGCCCGGCGATCCGACCGTACTGATCTCCAAGCAGGGCGCGTCGTCGGAACTCATCAAGCTGGTGCCGCTGTTGCACGAGTTCCGGTCGCCGCTCATCGGAATTCTGGGCAGCCGCACGTCGCCGCTGGCCGCCCGCATGGACGTGGTGCTGGATGCGTCGGTGGAGCGCGAGGCCGATCCGAACAATCTGGCGCCCACAGCCAGCGCGGTCACGGCCCTGGCTGTCGGTCACGCACTCGCCATCGCGCTGATGAGCGCGCGGGGCTTCACAGCCGAGGAATTCGGCCGCTTTCATCCAGGCGGACAACTTGGGCGCAATCTGCGGCTGCCGGTTTGCAAGGCGATGCACGAGATCGGCGAGACCGCGGTGGTGGCGCCGGGCACACCGTTGAAGGAAGTGATTATCGCCATGACCGAGCGGCCGCTGGGAGGCGCCTGCGTGGTGGATGCCGGGGGGAAGCTGGCCGGGCTCATCACCGATGGCGACCTGCGCCGCGCGCTCACCAATCACGATGACGTCCGCACCCTGCGCGCGGAAGAAGTCATGACGGTGAAGCCGGTTTCTATCGGCCCGAATGCCACGCTCTCCGAAGCGCTGGAGCGCATGGAGCGGCGGCCGTCGCAGATTTCGGTTTTGCCGGTGGTGGATGAGGATGGCCACGCGGTTGGTTTGTTGCGATTGCACGACATTTATCTGCGGTGAGGCGCAGGTTCGGCGCCGTCGCGCACTGACACCAATGCCGTGCGGGAGGCCGTGGCTTCGGGAGTTCCGGCCATGGTCAGCGAGTGTAGAACGTCTGGCAAGGTCGACAAGTCGAAACTCATCGGGTATTCGGCGAGGTTACCAGCGGCCGATCTCTGCCGTCCGCGACCGATTGCAGAAGCTTTTCGAGCGGTTCTGAAAGCCTTTCGGCCGCCTGAAACTGTCGGCCGAACCGCCTCTCGCGGCGCCTTTGCGACAATAGAGGAGTCTGATGGTCCCCCAGAATCTGTTCGGCTTCGGCACGGCGGATGTGCTCGTGCTGGCCGCGGCCGGACTGCTCGTGCTCATTGGCCTGGCATGGCGGCCACGCCTGGAGTTCTATGCGAGAAAGCTGGCGGACCGCGCCGCCTGGTCGATGCTCTTCTTCTTCCTGGCGCCCATCGTGCTGCGGCTCCTGCTGCTGCCGAATCATCCGGTCCCCACTCCCGACGTGTACGATGAGTTCGGCCATCTATTGATGGCGGATACGCTCCGCCATTTCCGCCTGGCCAATCCGCCGCATCCGGACCCGCAGTTTTTCGAGACGTTCTTCGTGCTGCAGGAGCCGAGGTACGCCTCGATTTATCCGGCGGGTCCGGGCCTCATTCTGGCAGTCGGATGGACGCTCCTGGGCACGCCGTGGGCGGGCGTGCTGATCGGCATCGGAGCTTTTTGCGCGCTGTGCTACTGGATGCTGCGCGCCTGGACCACTCCGGGTTGGGCGTTCGCGGGAGGGCTGCTGGCGGTCATCGAGTTCGGTCCGTTGAACCAGTGGAGCAACGATTATTGGGGCGGAGGACTGGCGGCGTCCGCCGGATGCCTGGTGTTCGGAGCGCTGCCGCGGCTGGGGGAAAAGCCGCGCACGCGGGATGCTGTCCTGCTGGGGCTTGGCCTGGGGCTGCACATCATCACACGGCAATTCGAATCGTTGTTCCTCATCGCAGGCGTTCTGCTGTACTGGACGCCGATTCTGCGCCGGCCCGCGGGTGCGCGTGCAGCGCTTGCCCCAATGTTGAAGGTCCTGCCCGAACTCGTCCTCACGCTGCTGCCGTTCCTGGCCTTGACCGTATTTCAGAACAAGGCCGTCACCGGAAGCTGGACCACGCTTCCCGAGCAGCTCAGCCAATATCAATACGGCGTGCCGGCGTCGTTGACGTTTCAGCCGCACGTCACGCCGCATCGCGACCTCACGCCGCAGCAGCAGATGGACTACCGCATGCAGCGCGGATTTCGGGGCGAGAAGCCGGAGACCCTGGTCACCTATCTGGAGCGGCTGGAATACCGCGTCCGCTTCTATCGATTCTTCTTCCTGCCGCCGCTCTATCTGGCGCTGATCGCGTTCCTGTTTCGTCTGCGCGAATGGCGATTTCTCTGGGTGGCGTTGACCGCCGCGATCTTCGCCCTCGGCACCAACTTCTTCCCCGCGTTTCAACTGCACTACGTAGCCGCGGTGGCCTGCCTGTTCGTGCTGATGAGCGTGGCCGGCCTGGAAACCATCGGCCGGATCGTCGTCAGGGGGCAGCCGGCCGGCCTGGATGCCATGCGTTTCCTGGCAGCGCTTTGCGCCGCTCATTTCCTGTTCTGGTACGGTCTGCACCTGGCCGAACCGGTGACGATCGCGCCCGAACTGGAGAGCTTCGAAACATGGGATGCGATCAACCACGGAAATCCGCAGCGCCGCGTGTATATTAACCACAAGCTGGCGACGATGCCGGGTAAATTGCTGGTCTTCGTCCGCTATAATCCGGCCCGACATGTTTTTCAGGACGAGTGGGTCTACAATCGCGCCGATATCGATGGCTCCCGGATCGTCTTCGCCAGGGATCTAGGGACGGACGAGAATGAGAAACTCCGTCAGTACTATCCGGATCGTTCCGTGTGGCTGCTGGAGCCGGACTTCCCGGTGCCGCAACTGACCCGTTTTCCGCGTCCAACCCCTTCGCCGTTCATCAACGTGCAATAAGTCTGGAACAAATACGTCTGAATTCCGTACACTTGAGATGGAGGCACGCCATGTTCTGTCACGCATGCGGGGTTCCCATCCGGTCCGATCAGCCCTTCTGTAGCTCCTGCGGCACGCCAGTCAATCCGCAGCGGCCCCGCGAGGCTCGCGTCCAGCAACACGTTCGGACGCTGGGGATTCTCTGGATCGCGTTCTCGGTCCTGCGCGCCCTTCCTTTCCTCGGGGTACTTGGCTTTTGGCCTTTTTTGCGGCGCTTCACCTGGGGTCTGCCGTTCCCGTTCGCGCACCTGGTCGGCTTTGTGGTGGGCCTCGGGGTGATCATGGGCTTCGCCGGCATTGCCGCGGGATGGGGTCTGCTGGAGCGGCAACTTTGGGCGCGTCCGCTGGCGTTGATCCTGGGAATCATCTCGTTGCTCCACTTTCCGTTAGGCACCGTGTTGGGCATCTATACCTTGTGGGTGCTCATGCCCAACCAGTCGGAGCAAGAGTATCGACGGATGGCTTGCAGCTAAACGGCCGTTGGGCGCCGCCGGGCAAAACGTCCGGATTCGAACATTTCTGCCGCAGGTCGTGCTGACGAACCCGGATTCCCGCGCGATACGATGAGAACATGGCGACGACCACCTTCCCGTTCCGACCCCTTCTGGCTACGCTCCTGCTGATGACGCCGTTATTTGCGGACGATACGCGCAAAGCCGACGAGAGACTGCAGGATTCCGCCGACTTCCTCAATGAGATCATGTCGGCCCCCGACCGCTCGATTCCTCAGGATTTGCTGAATAAGGCGTATTGCGTGGTGGTGATTCCAGGATTGAAGAAGGGCGCCCTGATCTTCGGCGCCAAATATGGAAAAGGCTATGCCGTTTGCCGGGCCCCCGAACAGGGATGGGGACCGCCGGCCGCGGTCCGCATCGAAGGCGGCACCGCCGGGTTTCAGGCCGGCTTCTCGTCCAGCGACGTCGTGCTGCTGGTGATGAATGAGTCCGGCATGAAGCACCTGATGAAGAGCAAATTCACCATCGGCACCGACGCCACCGCGGCCATCGGACCGGTGGGCCGTAATGTTACCGCGCAGACTGACGCCATGATGCGTGCCGAGATCCTGTCCTGGTCGCGTTCGCACGGTGTGTTCGCAGGCGTCTCGGTGGATGGCGCCACGCTTCGCGGAGACACCGACGAGAACGAGACGCTGTACAACAAGCGCTGGACAAGCAAAGAGATCCTGACCAGCGGCGCCACGCCGCCGGCTGCCGCCAAGCCGCTGCTGGACACGCTGACCAAATTCTCGATGCGCCGGACGCACTAGCGGCGCTACAGCGTCATCGTCACCTTACTCAGCGTGCGTGGATGGTCGGGGTTCAAGCCCTTTTCCTCGGCCAGGAGCGCGGCGAAAAGCTGCGCGGGAACAATATAGGGAATCGGCGTGAGCACTTCCGGGATGCGACGCCGGAGGCGGATCAAACGCGTCGCGCGCGCTTCGGCTGCGCGGTTGCCCGCGTCGGTGATGGCTACGATCTCAGCCCGCTGATTTTGCAGTTTGGCGAGTGTCTCCTCCATCGACTTCCAGGTCACGCCGGGCGGCGCAAATGCGAAGACCGGGAAGCTGGGTTCGGCCATGGCGATGGGGCCGTGGAGAAAATCGGCCGAAGAGAAGCGTTCGGCGACGACGTAGCAGGTCTCCATCAGCTTCAAGGCCATCTCGAAGGCGTTGGCATAATTCAATCCGCGTCCCACGACGACAGCGTGACGCATGAAGCGGCAGCGATTCGCCAGCACAGCGACTTCATCCTGCAGCCCCAGAGCCTCGTGAGTCAGTTCCGGGAGACGTTGCAGGTCGGCGAGGCGGATGCGGGCGCCCAGGGCGTAGGCCAACAGGTAGAGCATCATCATCTGGCCGGTGTAGGTTTTGGTGGCGGCGACGCTGCGTTCCTTGCCCGCGCGAACGGCAAAGACGTGCTCCGCCAGATGCGCCATCGAGCTGCGTTGGTTGTTGGTGATGCCCAGGGTTAGGGCACCTCGCTCCCGCGCCCGCTGCAGCACCAGGTTGGTGTCGGTGGATTCGCCCGATTGCGAGATGGCCACCACGAGGCTATCGCGATAGTCGAGCTTCGCCCGATACAACGTCTCGATGGAAGGCGCCGCCAGCGAGACCGGAATGGCGGTCAGAATCTCCAGCAGATACCGGCCGAACAGCGCCGCGTTATCCGAGGTTCCCCGCGCCACCAGGACGATGAGCCGGGGCTTGCGTTTTTCGAGGATGCGTTTGAACCGTTCAGCGCGGCCCATACCGCCGGCCAGCGATTTTTCCAGCGCCTCCGGCTGCTGGCGGATTTCCTCGAGCATTTGCGACATGCCCTAATTCTACCGGCTGGCAGGCGCGTCATTTTTCGCCGCGCACAAACTCGATTCCGCGCGCCACACCCGGTACCGCGCCCTTACTGGCGGCGTAGTCCACGATGATGCGGCTCGGCTCCTGGGCTCCGCAGACGAACTCGGACGGCGCGTTGCGCATCTCCACGTGGGAAGGGTCGGGGATGGCGATGGCGATACGGCCGGACGCGGTTTCCAACAGCAGGCGCAGGCCGGAATCGGCGCATTCGATTTCCCGCAGCGTGCCTTCGGCGCGCCGCATTTCGTCGCCGGGTTCGACGAAAGCGTTCCAGTGGAGGTCGCCGTTCTCGACGCGCGTCGTCGTCAGCTTCAATTGGCCGGTTTCATCCCGCGTGAATTGCACGCCCAGGTGAGTGCGCGCCATGCGGACGAGTTGCAGCGCGTGCGCCCGCTCGACGGCGCCGGGCGCGACGGCCGCCGCGTTCTGCCCCGCTTCCGCGGCGTCGGCATTCCGGCCAAGGCCGAGAAGCGCCTGCGAAAAAGAGCACCAGTAGTTGTATGCATGCGCCGGAGCCGGTTTGGCGATGGCCTGGAACTGCGCGACGGCTTCGTCGAAGTGTCCGGTATTCTCCTCAAGCAACGCCAGGCGAAATCGCGCGTCCTCGAACCGCGGCCGCAGCCGGACGGTGAGTTGCAATGCCGAACGCAGATCGTCCTCCACCGCGTCACCGGAATCCAGAAGCAGCGCG